>ENA-UOYA01003015-UOYA01003015.1-activated-sludge-metagenome-genome-assembly--contig:-NODE-3015-length-15431-cov-27.869342_pt1 | contig 15431 bp, 43 predicted proteins | sample MGYA00238163_ERZ764804 | MGnify/ENA primary metagenome ERZ764804 (study PRJEB28919, sample SAMN05720223) | activated sludge metagenome | isolation source: Anaerobic digester | place: Hong Kong...
TTTTAAATTTAATGTTAGTATATTTTTGTTGTGTCTAGTCTTAAATTACGCCACTAGACAAAGCGACAGAACGTTATATGCTATGCTATGGAAACATCGAACAATTTATCGAAAGTGTCCTTTAACTTAGGAAAGACAGCATACAGTCTATCTTTGTAATTCTGGCTTATTTCTTTCAACTTCCCACCTTTAATTTTTTCAAAATCTTCTTTCCATTCATTAGGAACTGAAAATATATAAGTAGCGTAAGTGTTATCAAAATCATCATCTTCATCACGCAAGTAATTTGGATGTTGTTGCAATTCTTCTTCTCCAAAACCGCAGTTTCTATTGCCACCTCCAACTCTTGTATAAACATGAATTTCATCACCATCAACAAAACAATCTCTAAATCTTGGATATTGTTCAGGATGTTTTTCTCCCAACATTGGAAGGATAAAAAATGTAGATGGATTTGCTCCGTTAATCATATTGTATAAACTCATAATAAATTGTTTTAAACCCCGAATAAAAAGCACAGCATATAACAGGGGTTTTGCAATATGGTGGCTGACGTACAAAAATTAAGCTGTGTACATCTAATCAGCTTCGGTGGTTGTTTGAAACTTTTGAGCCTTGAATGCCACCACATCGCAAAGCCCAGATACGTTATGTGAGATTTACACAACTACCGCAGAAATAAGTGCTAATTAATCTGCCATCATAAGAAATAGTAGTGTTTTCAGCTTTTTCTTTAGCTTCTATTTTTCCTCCACATTTTACGCATTGATGTTTCTTTCTAACATTTACTATTTTAGTTTTGAATATTTTAATATTTTCAAACATAATTTCTGAATTTAAAAACCTCACATAACAGCATATTACCGCTATGGCTTGGCTTGGTTATTTTCCGAAATGTGTCGGCTCACTTTTAATTTGTTTTCTGTTTGTTATCTTTGTGCTTTAATACGCCACATCGTTAATATGCAGAACGTTAACAGCAAGCTTAACCAAAAATGCGTTTAACAGCATTTTTAGTAAGTTTAATGTGAATATATTTTGTCAAATCTTCAATAGTTCCATTTTCTAAATCTGAAACTTTTAAGCAAGTGTAATCTCCTAAAATTACTTTATCTCCTTCTTTGTTTGTAGTAATTTCAAAATCTTCAAATAAAACTTCTTTTCCATATTTTTCAAACCATTCATCATATTGCCTTATCATTTCTTTTGGTTGCATATAAGCATCAACTGTTGGTTCATTTCTTTCAGGAACAAACATTTCAAGTTTTAAAGGTGTTTTTAAAAATTGTGCATAATTAACAGCTAAAAGTCCTATTTCGCTCATTAATTTGTCATCCCACAATTCTAAAACAAAATCTGTCATTGGAATTAATTTCATAATTTTAAGTATAAAAAGCCTACTGTTAACAAGTGTTTGCCGTCAGTGGCAGGCTCGGGTTTTGTCCGAAATATTTCGGCTCATTTAATGTTTGTTACTATTTTGTTGGTTTCGGTCTTTAAATTGCCACCGAACGGCAAGCACCAGACCGTTATGTGCCATTTTAGGACACCACTTCGCAATCAAGGAAGTTTTCGAAATTGTTACCAAATAGATGATAGATGCTGTCAAAATCTTTTTGAACATCACACCAAATAGCTGGACAACTTTCAGTCTCAGTATAAAGACCGTTATCGTGTTCAAAACTACCATCAACTAAAGTTATTACTTCGCCTTCATCAAAACCAAATTCTTCTGCATATTGCTTTCCGATTTTGATTTTTGCCCCCACAATTAAAGTTTTTTCAAACCATTCAATTTTCTGTTTGTGTAAGCCACCATCTATTTGGTCGCTAATTCTTTGTTCATCGTAACTCATTTTAATTTAGATTTGTGAAGAAAAACGGCACATAACAGCACCTAACCAAAAGTGGCGGTTGAGTGCTGAAATGAACTGTTGTACTTCGGTTATACATTTGTGCTAATAAGTCGCCATACAGTACCTAACACGTGCTATACGGCATTAAAACGACCGCATAGCACCATCCGTTATTTCTTAACTATTTCCGCCCAAGTATTAGTTTCTCCGCAATAAATAACTCCACCCGAAGAATTTATAATATCTTTTGGCAAAGATAATAAATAATTTCTTTCCGACCAAAGTTTATTACAATTTTCTATAAAAAACTGTTCTTTTATTTGATTATAGTTTTCTTTTGGCGGATTATTTTCATTCCAAACAATAACCATAAGTCGTTCTAATTGACTTATTCTGTTTAATCTGTCTACGTGTTCAGCTTTTTTCAATGCTGTTACTTTTAGAGGTGATTTTATATTTTTTGTTGCCGATAAAAATAGTGTTCCTGGTTTATAATTTTTGATTTCCATATTCTTGTAAGTATATTGCGGTTATTTCTTCTTCAAAGGATATAAATATAATGTCGCTGTATTTCAGACGTAGTTCGTATTGTTGTTGTGGTGTCTTTGTTTTCCACCAAATTTCAATTTCTTTTTTCATAACTTACTTTTTAAAATTTTTCTGTTGATGTAATGCTATAACTTAACCTCTTTTAATTCTTCTAAAGTTAAAATCTCTGTTACTCCAAAAGACTCTGTTTTAAAAGCTACTGTTTGGTTTCTTTTTAGTTGTCTTTCGCCAAAAACAATTGATTTATCAATCGTAAGGCTTGGATATTCTACCCATTTGTTTTTTATTTTTACTAATGGTTTAAATGTTCTCATAACTATCTCATTAAAGCATTTAGTCTACTATCTAACTCTAAAATACAATCTTCTTTATCAGAGAAATGTATATTCCATTTGTAACTATACTTATTTATTGGTTCATCTTCTGAAAATTTCGCAAAAAACTTAGAAACAGAAAAATTCTCAGGAGCAAATCTCATACTAATCCAACCCTCATTACAAGAAATAAAAAGCTCTCCTAAATTAGTTATTGGTTTAGCGTGTAATCTATCATATTCTCTATAAATGTTAATTCCGTATTCTTTTAATACTTTCTTAAACTCGCTTTCAAATTTTCTCTGTGTCATTTTTAATCAATTAAAATTACCTTATACTCAAAACTAAAATCTGATAATTCTCCTTCTGCATCATCTGAAAACTCTTCCAAATAAGCTAATTTAATAGCTTCGTGATTACAATCATTAAATATTTCTTCTGTTGTTATTTCAGCATTGGTTTTTGTTATTAGTAGTTTGATAACTTTTTCAGCTAAGTCAAGTCTTAACTCTGTACTTTCTTCTGTGTAATTTTCTTCAAAGTACCAATCAAGAAAGTTGTGTTTTGTTATTGTGTATGTTTTCATAATAAATTATTTATTGTATTTAACTCATCATCTGTAACAAAAGCATAATAATTATTACCCATTGCGTGTTGTAATATTTCTGATATATGGTCTGTTTCTGTATCATACCCAACAATATCTCCTTCATTGTCATTTATACATTCCACTACCTCTGCAATATCATTTTTCATTAATGCTGTGCAAATTCTCTCTCCGAAAGCTATATTATATTTCATAATTACTCAGTTTTTTATTTTTGTAAAGATACTATTTTATTTTTTATTTCCCCCAAAAATTTTAAGAAAAATCTCTCCCGCTAATACTTGGTCTTTAACACAACCCATTCCGATTGAATTTAAAGCGTTATAATGTATTTCTAAGTTGTTTTGTACTTTCTGTATCAATACTTCTTTTTCTTCGCTTGTAGAGGCTAAAAATGTATTAATACCTCTTATTAAAATATCTTTTGTTTGTGCTGTCATAATTATTTAATTTTAAATTACAAAGATATTAAATTATTTTTAATTAAACCAACTTTCTCTTTCTTTTTTAAATTCTTTAACCCACTCTGAATTAAGGTCATAGTAATTCATATTTTCTTCCGTTACTTGTTCATAACTGTCAGCATCTACTACTATTGGTAAAATGTATAATCTTGTTTTCCAACCATAATCTTCCATGCTTTGTTCGTTTATACCTTTAATACAATATTTTGCATCTTCTAAAGTTTGGAAAATATCAATAGCATTTTCGTGTGTGTCTGTTTTTCTACAAACAACAGCATAAGAAATAGTAGTGTCGTAAGTCGATTTCAAAAGTTGTTTAGCTTCTTTTAATCTTTGTCTTAGTGTACTCATGTTTTTTAATTTAAAAACACAACGAGAATACCTATTGAGTATAAGTTCAGAATAAGAGTTAACTAACAAAACTACCGTTAGCATATTCCATTGTGTTTGTATTTTTTTGTAAAGGTAATAAAAAATCTTCTGTTTTTAATCTTTTTGCGGAAAATTTAATATTTCTTCTAAATTATTTTCAATAAATTCTTTTCTTAATCCGCTTTGAAAAGCTAATGATTCAATTGCTCCACGTCTTAAAAGTACATCATCTGTTTTTTGTAATGCACTTTGTAGCCCATAACAACGGCTAAATGCTTTTTCTATTTGTTGTTTTTCAAATGTGTTCATAAATTATGTTTTTCTTTATAACGTTTAATAAAATCTTCGGGAAAAGCTGAAATCCATTTACATTCAGGACAAATAAACTGACTATCATAAGTTCTATATTCTGTTCTTGGATTTGAACATCTACCTAACCTACCTCTTGGTGCATTATTACCACAATAAGGTCTATAATTAATATTATCTATTAGATTTTGTCTTACAATTGTTTCTTCTTTCATAATTTCCGCAATAAAAAGTTAAATAGCAACTGAAATAAATCTTATAACATCTGTAAATGTATTAACATCTTCATAGTTAAATGCTTCTTGAAAAGTAGGTAAAGTGTAAACTCTGCCACCTTGTTCTGCTAAAATCATAAAATCTTCATCGTTCATAGTTGGTTCATATTCATCTTCCTCACTATCAACTACATAAACTCTTGTTTCAACTAATTTAGGTAAATCTTCTGTTGGGAAAGCATAGGAGTTTAATTGTACTTTACTTATTTGCTCTTCTGTTCCTTGTAATGTTATTGTTTTCATAATTTTATTAATTTAATGTTAATTTTCCGCAAAAAAGATTAAGAAGTAATTTTTTCTATATCATTAATACACTCAATCTCGTGTTTATTAAGTTTATCAAAACCATAGTACTCTAAAAATGCGTTTTGATGTTGCATCGTTGTAGGACTAAAATAACCTTTTAAATAGATTTTGTTTTCCAAATGATTATAAGTTGCTACTACTGTATTATAACTTATTAATGTGCTTACATTGTTCTCTACTATTACTTTTGCTTTACCTCCGAAAGATTTTCTTCCGTTTGTAGGTGTTAATTCAAAAATTTGTTCCACAATTAAAAATTATTAGGGTTATAACATTTATCATAATACTGTTTTTCTAATTCACTAAAATTATATTTATAGTGTTCCTCTGCTGATATAATTATTATATCTTTTCTTAACTTTCCGTTGTAATTAGTTCTTACATTTTTTAATGCGACTAAAGAAGTGGCATCAAAGTATAAATCTGTTTGTTTTTCTCTGTTTAGTTTAGAAATATCAACTGCAATAGGTGTTTTAATTCCTAAACCTTGAATATGATAAGTTATATATTTCATAATTAATATTTTAAAGTTAATAATTTATCATAAAAGAAATCATATTTTTCATCAAATATACGTTGTGCTTCATCTGTGTATTCTGTGATAGTACCTGAAACGCTTTTATAAATTAGTGGTGCTTGATTATTAAATTCTTTTAACACCTCTTCGTGTGCTAATTCTGTTGATGCTTCAACTATATTTATTGTTATGTTCATAATACTATTTATTTTCTATTTTTAAGATACTTTCTTTTTGTTCCCAATGTTCTAAAATATACTCCCATTGTTGAGAATTTAATATAAAATTTGCAGAAATTAAAAAAGCAAAGTTTTCATAATTATCTCCAAACAAAAACTCTTTTGCGTAAATTGGGTAAATTATTTTGTAAAATATATCCTCTTTAATTTTACTATAATCAAACTTTTTAATTGTCATAATTAATTGAATTTAGGTTTATAACTTCCAAAACTTACAATATATTTTTCTACTATTTTATGTAAGTTTTTATTTCTGTCTTGGCAACTTTTAGCAAGTCTTAATATTAATTGTCTATATGTTAAACAACCATTGTTAAAATCTTCCATTGTTTGAGTTGCTTTCCAATAATTTTTATTTTCTGTTTTACTATGATTTTCATTCGGAAAATATTTTGCTCTTACTTCTGTTGCTAATTTGTTAAAGAAGTTATCTGTTGTGTGTATCATAATCTAATTAAATTTAATTGGTTGATAATCTGTTAAATAAGCATCTGTTAAACAGTGAGGACAAGCCCAAAAACTGTTATCATAATCGTTTATATATACCATTGAGTGTACTCTCATATTCCCTACTTCTATCTTTTCTGCTCCAACTTGAGGATTTTCATCTATTAATAATCTTTCACAATTATTGCATTTACAAATTTCTGTTTTCATAATTAATACATTTTTCCATTAGATAAAAATTCATAATTGTTTGCTATTAAAGTTTCTGAAACAAATTCATCACTTTGCAATTCTTCATACGCTTTGTATAAATCGTTGTAAATTTGTTTTGATAATTCTAATCTTTTAGCTTCAATTTTTTCACAAAGAGAAACTAAAACACTATCAATATTTTCTCTATCATCTCTCCAAACATCAACATATCTTGTTTTTTCGTGCGAATAGTGGTTAGCGTAAGAGGTTTTTTCAATTGTAAACCCTTCTAAAAGTCCACTATCAATAAGTTTTGCAACTCTTTTTTCATTTTCTGTTTCTGCAAATTTTAAAGGATTGATTTTTCCGTCAAAACTTGCTCCGTCACCTTGACTATAAAAACCCCTAAAAAATATATCAACATCATAAAAACCAACTTCCTCTAATTGTTCTTTAAAACCTTCAAACATTAGTTCGTACCAATCCCAATCTACATTAATATCTCTGTTTTCTTCGATAGCGACTTGTTTTGCTTGTTCACTTAATTCATCAAACTTGTAAACTTTTGTTCTAATTGTTCTCATAATATTCACGCCTTGTTTTATTCGGTAGCGTCTAACCGTTTTTTAATTAATTATTGTTTCGTAAAGATAGTAAAATTTCCGCATAAAAACTGAAAAATAAATTTTTTTATTTGAAAAGATTATTGTATAGAGAAACTACTCAATCCAAAGTTCTTTTTTCTCAAATTGTGGAAACTTCTGTAAATATAGTTTTATTGCTTCTCTTTTTGGATAGTCAATATAGTCTTGAATAAATCTCTCTGAAATATATTCTTATCATAGTTTTTAATTTTTTCGGGCGAAAAAAGTTAGAAAAGAAACTGATTCTTAAAAATCAATCTCATTATCAATCAAACTCTTCTCTATTAACTTAATTCTTTCTTGTAGTAAAAAGATTTTTATATCTTGCCAATCTTTAAAATGTTCTGTGTACCATTGACTATTTGAAGCATTTTTAACTGATATTGCTAACTCGATTTCTTCTTTTGCTTTTACAAGTTCATTTAATAAACTTTCTTTGTGGTTTTTATTTAGGTGCATAATTCTAATTTTAAAGTGTAATTTTCTATCTTTTCTATCTGTTGTTTAACATAACTTTCAATTAGTGGTTGTAAAGATTCTTGCCATATAAAAATATCTTTATAATCTATACTTCCATATCCGTCATAAACAACTATTGAATTTACTATTTCTTCTGTTGTTTTGTTGAGGTAATTTTCAGCTACTTCTTTTTTAATTTTTTGGCGCAAAGAAAGAAAAAACTGCAAAGTTAAAAGCCATTCTATACGACTTTTTAAACTAAAATACTGACTTCTTTGATAAGGTTTCAATTTATTATAATTGATTTTATCTACTTTTTTAATAATATTGTCTAACATAATTTCGCCGTAAAAAGATTAAAAAGGAAACTTAGATTCTAACACTTTCATAATAAGATTATCATCAAAATCCCTATCTGCTTCGTTCTCATAAAAATAAGAATTATCTTTAATATCTAAAATATAACCTAGTTCACTATCGTAATCCGTTGTTATATCTGTATAAAGATAATCATCATAATCTAATAACTTCTCTAAGTCATTTTGGAGTTGATTATTTTTAAATTGTGGTGTCATAGTATTAAATTTATTAGTTAGTTTAATTTTTCAAAATACTTTTTAATTAACCAATATGGTACACTTTGCTCTACATATTCAATTGGGTACTCCCTCATAATATGAAAATCTCTTAAAATAGTTCCTCCTGTATCTTTTGTAAACTCTCTTACTGATTGAATACATCTATAACAAGGCTTATTTTGTTGGTGCATTTGATATAAGCTCATAACTTTTATTTTTTAGTGTCTTAAAATGGTTAAAAATAGTGTTAAACTTAATGCTGAGGTCTGTTTTTAGTTCTGATTCGCCGCGAAAAAGAATAAAAGACAGAAAAAAGATAATAAATAATCCCAACACTACCTACAATAAGATAGTAATTTATAATTAGTCTAAAATAAACTCATATTGTAATGTAAACACACAAAAACCTGTTTCGTCTGATACAGCATCACAAATATCATCTTCATCTTCGACTTCTAAAATTAGTTCTTGTGGTAATTCTACAAACTCGTTATCTGTATCATATTCAATATTAAACACTTTTACTTTCATAATACTATCTATATAAATAAGTTGTCCCTCTAAACTCCACTTCTGAATAATCTTGTCGCAAATCATCTGCAACTCCACTCCAATCAATGTTATTTGAAATATAACTTGGCAAGTCTTTTGGTAAATCTCCAATATCTGAAACTAAATCTTCACAATACTCTTCAAAATCATCTTCATCGATTAAATAAACTCCATCATCAAAATTATCTCCTGCATAAGAATTTATGTCATCTTCTAAATCGTTAATCTCTTCGATTTCTTTTAATTCATCTTCCCAATACTCTAAAAACATTGCAACATCACTATCTTCTGTTTCTGTTGGTATTTCTGAAAAATCGTCTAATTGTGCATCTTCAAATTTTTCATTCCAATCATCTAAAATTCTATCTTGAATTTCTGTTCTTTCTTCTATTAAATCTCTTGTGTCTAAAATGTTCATAATATAAGTTTTTGTCCTTTATAAATATAATAATTATTACTAGTTTAAGGTGTTAAATAAAGGTTAAATTAACCAATTTCCATAAATACTTCATTTGTATCTAAAACCCCCACTTCAATTTCAGCTAAAACCTCATCTTTACAGTCTTGTATAGTTCTTAATGTTTTTCCTGTATAAAAACCTTCCTCGCCAATCGTGTAAGTGAAAGGTATGTTAATTGTTACCTCTTCTCCTATTTTTAATTTTGTGTTTTCCATAATGTTTTTAATTTAAAGGTTTATAATCTAACATTTCTTTTTTAGTAACCCTATCAAAACCGTAAAACTCTAAAAAGTCGTTAATATGTTTTGCTGTTGTATTACTAAACCACCCGTAAACGCTCATCTCGTTTGTTTTGTGGTTATAACTTGCTACTCTTTTACCATAGCTTATTAAGTCGCTGTAATGGTCGCCGTCTGAATTTACGTATTCGTTTACGTGGTTATTCTTTTTGTTATTGATATAAAATGTTTTCATAATCTAATTAAATTTAATAGGTTAGTACTTTTTTCCGTTAGATAAAAATTCATAATCGTTTGCTTCAATATCTTCTATTATAGCTTCATCGGTAAATCTATAATCAATATCTGCTTCAATTCTATCTATAATATCTCTAATTAAAGAATTAAATTTTTCTACTGCTACTTCAATTCTATCTTCAAACATTTCATCATAATCATCAAAGGCTATCTCTGTACTTGCATTTCTATATTTAGGCGTAATGATTTCAAAGTAGATATTTTCAAATGCTTCATCTTCAATATCAATTCCCAACCATAAAAGAAATTGCTTTTTGTTTGTAATTTGCATTGCTTTTTCACAATCTAAAAATCTGTTTCTTTCAGTATCAAAGTAAATAGATTCTCTTGTATTTTTTATTAGTGGAAAGTTGTAATCTTCGCCAAATAATTCAATTAATTCTTTTTCTATTGGCTCGAATAAGGCACAATCATCTACTGCCCAATTTGCAAAGTCGTTATATTCGTAATATTCGTTTCTTACTTCTTCAATAGCAACTTGTTTTGCTTGTTCACTTAATTCATCAAACTTGTAAACTTTTGTTCTAATTGTTCTCATAATATTCACGCCTTGTTTTATTCGGTAGCGTCTAACCGTTTTTTAATTAATTATTGTTTCGTAAAGATAGTAAAATTTCCGCAAAGAAAAAAGAAACAGATTAAAAATTTTCTTCCTCTTGAATTTCTTTATATCTTTCACATAAGTCTAAAATTTCTGCTAAATTACTTTCTGATAAATCTTCATAGTTTAAATAATAACTATCAATCTTATCATCTCCCATTTTCTCACTGTAAACATTCACTTCACAATAACCTTTTGAAAAATATTCAATTAGGTATGTTAAATTACCTTTAGTGTCATCTAAAAAAGGACTGCAATCTGCATCAACTTCTCCAATATGAAAATGTCCATAATCATTAAGAATTTCTTTTATTTCTGTTATTAATTCTTTTTTAGCGGAATTATCAATTAAGTTTCCGTCTATTTCTTCGTGTGTGTAAATTGCCATAATGTTATATTTTTAAATTGTTAGTCAAAGATAATACAAAGTTTTTTAAAATAAAATTTGTTTATTAATTATTTTTGTTGTATAAAGGAACTTTGTTTTTATTTTTTTGGCGGGAAAAAGAATTAAAGATAAAGTTCATTATATTCCACACTCAAAATAGGTTCTGTAATAACCTCAACTAATTGTAATAGGTTTTTATTGGTGGGAATTAAATCGCCCGCAAAAAGAAAAAACAGAAATTAATTATTTTAAATCTAATAACAAATTACTAAAACTCTTATAATCTGTTCTAAATAACATAGCATTATTACTATTAATAACTGTTATCTTTTTACCTAAAGCAAATGCCATTCCTAAATCAAAGATACTCCCTACACTATCTTTACTATAATATATAAACACTTCATCACTATCAATTATAGCTTGTCTGTTTTGACTACAAATTTCTACTTCTGTTGCTTTTTGATTAGTATGTTTATAAGGAAAATGAATTTTAGTAAATCCTTTTCGTTTTAACTTTTCTATATAGTCATCAATTCTACAAATTTCTTTTACTTGAATGTTTTTTACTGGGGAAATTATAAATGCTACCATACTTTAAATGTTATTTATTTGTTAATAATTTTATTGTCTTTATTCCAATTGCAACCACTATTTGACACACTTTGAAAAGGTTGTCATCCCTTAAAAAATTATCGTATTTCGATATAAATTTATTGTTTATCGATAAATATTTATTGTTTTATTTCGTTTTCAGTACATATTTTTTAAAAATTTGTAGCTTTGTAGCGTTTTTTAATTAGGGTTTTAAAAAGATTTTGAAAATTTGAATGTCTGAAAAAATGTCCATTTCTTTGTAAAGTGCTGAAAATTAGGCGTTTATCTGGTAGGTAGTGGTGGGTAAATTTTTGTGGTGGGTGGGTTGTCCACCCCTCTAACTTCCCGTCTTATTTTCTTTTTGCTGGATTTTATACGTTTTTATCCTGTTAAACATTGAATTTTATATTAATACCTCGCTTTTGATTGTTTAAATCATTTGTTTTTGATATTAACCACCCCCGAATAAGTTTATCTTTATTCTTATTAGAGTTAATTTGATAGAATTTTGTAATAGTTGAGTAGTTACAACCTATTAAATTTGCTATTTTGTTTGCTCCTTTACTATAATATACTTCATTTGTTGTTAAATTTCTTACTATAAATCCCATTAAGAAAGTATTTTTGCCGTTAAACATTGATTTCTTTACAAATGTAATACTATTATTTTAATAATACAAACTTTTTATTCTTTTCTTTTAATTCTGTTTTTATTCTTTTTTTGCGGAATTAATAGGCTCTTTGCTTTTACTCCTTACTTGAAATTTTAGTAATTTTGTAAACATCAAACGTTTTACCACTGCTTAAAGTTTCAAATTTATAACCTATTTTATTAAAGATTCTGTCATAACAAGAAACTCCAACGCCACCCTCAAAACTTGGTAAAACTCCGTAGCCACTACCATATCCAAAAACTTCGTGATTTTTTAAGTTTACGTTTTTACTTTTATCTTTAAAGCTATACATTAACTGCATAAATTGAGGCACTTGGTTTAAAACTTTTGCAACTGCTGTACTTTGTTTATCATAACCGCATCCACTAATTGAGCCACTTGAAACAAACCCGATTCCATTTACATAAGATTCAGCCGTTGGATTCATTCCCCACATTTTTGACTTTTTCCATTCTACTGTAACAGTTAATTCGTCTATTTGTGGTAGTTCGTTAAACTGTAATTTTTGTAAACTGTCATCGTTTCTTTTTTCATTCTCTTTTTTAAGGCGGATTTTTAAAACTTCTTTGAGTTCATTTAAACTGTATTGTTTTTTCTTTTGCCCCGCCGTTAAAAGTCCCTTTAATCGCCAATCTAAAGTACTAATATTACTATCTACTAAGTTATCGATTAAGTTAGTTTTATAACTGTTATTTTTTTCGTTTTCTTTTACTACTGCTTTTGCTAAATTTTTCATAATGTTTATGTTTTTTTGATGTTGTAAAGATATATAAATCTTTTTATACTTTACCTATTGTTTTTTAAATTTGTTTTCAGTATCTTTGCTTTTTTAATCTTTTTTTGCGGAAATTTATAACACAACTTCAACCCTTCCAAAATCTTTACTTCTTAATACATAAATGGTTTTGAATCCTCTTTGTACTTTTGTATAATCGACTTTTAAACGTTTCATTTGGTTTTTTAATTCGGTTGAGCCTGCAAAGATTAAAGCCGTTTTAATTGCTTTTTCTTTTGGTGTGTCTTTGTCTTCAAATGTTATATTTTATATACTCATAACTAATCAAATTTAGTGTTTTTACATTCTTTTAAAAATTCTTTGTTACCCCACATTACAAAGTCTTCAATATCGTCTTTTAATAGTGTTACTTGCTTATTATCTTTTTTTCGGCGCAAATAATAAACATTATTTTGCTTGAATAAGATATAGTTAACAGTTTCTTTTATTGTCTTTGTTTCGCTTGCTTCTTTTTTATGCGCCTCATTAAACGCTATTTTGTTGAATTGTGCCATAACTATCAATTGCTTTTAAATTGTTTTCAAAATCTTGTTTTCTTTGTGCCAAAACTTCCTTAAATTCATTATCAAACTGCTTTTTTAATTCAACGGCTTTTATTGTGTTGTTAGAAAATACTAACTTCATTAATAAGTTAATTGTTTCTTTGTCGTTTTTTTCGGCTTCTTTGCGCTCAAGGTAAGCGTATATATTTGCGAAAATGTTTTTAATTTTGTTCATAACGTTTCCATTTACTATTTATTTTTTCGTGTGATATTATAGCATTATAGCTATTAATATTTCGATAACCTATTTTATTGTAGCCGTTTAAAGTTGCATAACGTTTTGCACCTTGCTCACTTGTCGATACATCAATTAAACAATTATTTGTATCTATTACGCCGTATATTAACATATTAATTCAAATTATAGTTAAATAAATACTCTCGTAAATCTTTGCCCGTAAAAAATAAAATATCTTTTACAATAGTTTCCAAACTGTAATGCAGTAGATATAAATCATTGTAAATAAATTCATACCACACAAAACCGTCTTTTTCTTGTTTTCTGATTAGTTTCATAACTTTAAAGTTTTAATAAGTCATCAATTTTTTGCCCACCTCTATAACGCATCGATTCATTAATATAACCATCGTTTAAAATCTCAAAAGAATATTCAAAATCTTTGTGATATATATAACCGCTTTTACCGTCTTTGTGCCAATTTACTTTTAAACCGCAATTTTTTATTTTGTTTAAAAATTCAGTTTCTTTATTGTTTCTTTGCGCCAAAATTTCGGTTTTTTCTTTGTTTACCTCAAGTAAATAACTTAACCAATCATCTAACTTTTTAGCCGTTGCAACCCCTATTCGGTTCGGTTCAATTAATTTAGTTTCAAAACCTTTGCAATAAACTTCATCAAGTAAAAAGAATTTAAAACTTTTTTCATTATAATATTTGAATGGTTTTATTAAAGTATCTTTATACTTCAACACTATAAAAACGTGCTCAAAGTGTATCTTGTTATCATATTCAGAATAGTAAACCATTGGTATAATTTCACAAAACGGTTTAAAAGATAGTAAATTTTCAACTTCTTTGTTTAAGTCCCTTTGTTGATATTGTGATAATTCAAAACCTTGTTTTGTTGCATTATCTAAAGTAGTGTATTTCATTTTATTTATGTTTTTAATAGTTATGTTTTCTTTTTATTTGTTTTTTTTAGCTTTTTACGGCGGAAATTTCAGTAGTTGAAAGTCTTACACTCTTATTATCATAAGTTTTACCATATACAAAACTGCCTTTTTTCATTGGATAAGGTGGAAACGATACAATTATAAAGTTTGTCCCCGCTTCAATCTTATCTTTATAGTCAAAATAAACTACTTTTGTAGTTGCTATTTGTCCAACTTTAAAGCCTTTATATGTTTGCATTTGTTTATCAATGTTTTTTTCAGTTGTTACCGATTTTTGTCCGTTTGCAATAGTTGTAGTTGTTATATCTATTTTCATTGTATTAAATTTTTATAGTTGATAATTTCACCTCCTAGAATAGCTTCTTTAAAATCAAAATCTAAATCATCATATATGTTGAAATAAATTTCGTTTTCATTCATAAATTCAAAAGATATATTATTTTTAAGGCAAATTTTTGCAATTTTAAATAATTCGCTTTGATTCTTACAAATATAGATTAAAGTTTTCATTTTTATTTATTTTATGTTTATTTTTTCGCCCAAAAAAGCTAAAAAGAAACTAATTAATTATTATTGAACTGAAATAAAGATTTAAAAAATTAAGCGTAATATTTGCGCCGTAAAAAAGATTAGACAAAAGATAATAAATAACTGGTTATAATTAACCGATAACCAAAAGCGAATTATTTTAAATTGTGTTTTCATTAGATAAAGTTTTAAAATGTTTTGTAATAGCTTTTAATACTTTGTTGTGTATTGTATTTGTAACTTGCTTATCATACGCAATTTTTCCGCTATCATATCGAATAACCCAATTACATAAACCGCTTTTAATGGAAACTAAACAATATTGCTTTGCAGTTTCTGAATATTCTAAACTATATGTTTTATCTTGAAATAAAACTTTTGCTTTTAAGTTTTCAACTAATTGACTTATTTTTGCATTCATAATAAATAAAGTATTAAATTGTTATTTAATTATTACAATAGTGTTTCTATCTTTGATTTTTACGCCTAAAATACCG
>ENA-UOYA01003017-UOYA01003017.1-activated-sludge-metagenome-genome-assembly--contig:-NODE-3017-length-15423-cov-5.060971_pt1 | contig 15423 bp, 15 predicted proteins | sample MGYA00238163_ERZ764804 | MGnify/ENA primary metagenome ERZ764804 (study PRJEB28919, sample SAMN05720223) | activated sludge metagenome | isolation source: Anaerobic digester | place: Hong Kong...
GTTTTCGGCTGCGCCCTGGCCGGGCTGGCGGGCGCCTTATATGTCCACCGCTACCCGTTTCTGCACCCGTCGAGTTTTGACTTTTTGAAGTCATTTGATTTTTTGCTTATAGTGGTGCTGGGTGGGTTGGGCAGCATGTCCGGTACAATTATCACCTCGATAGCCTGGGTCTTTCTATTGGAGGGGCTGCGTTTTGTTTTAGGCCAGCAGTTTTTGGAGTTTCGCGGTGTTATCTATGCTTTAATCCTGGTGGTAATCATTCTGCTGCGGCCGCAGGGGATTTTCGGCGGCAAGGAAGTCAGCGTCATGGCGCCTCCCAAAGCAATCCCCGCCTCAGGAAAGGAGGGTCCGCATGCCGATCCTGGAAATTAAGGACTTGAGCAAAAACTTCGGGGGGTTAAAAGCAGTATCAAGCTTTGATCTGACCCTTGAAGAGAACGAAATTGTCGGTCTGATTGGACCCAACGGGGCGGGTAAAACCACGGTCTTTAATCTGATTACAGGGATATTCCCGGTTTCCTCGGGTTCAATTAAATTTATGGGACAAGACATCCTGGGGATGAAACCGTTTAAAATTACCCAGCTGGGTATAGCCAGGACCTTCCAGAACATCAGGCTTTTCAAGCAGTGTACCGTCCTGGAGAACGTCCGGACCATTTTTCACCCCAGGGTAAAGTACGGGCTGATGGACTCTTTCCTGCATACGCCCCGCTACTCTGCCGAAGAAGAGCGGATTACTGAAAAATCCTTTGAACTGCTGAAGACAATGAACCTGGACGACCGGGCGCATTTGACAGCCGCAAATTTGCCTTACGGTGACCAGCGCAGGCTGGAAATAGCCAGGGCGCTGGCGGGAGAGCCAAAACTCCTGCTGCTGGATGAGCCGGCCGCGGGTATGAACCCTTCAGAGGTGGGCACACTGGTAGAAATGATCCGGTTTATCAGAGATCATTTTAATATAACAATCCTGCTTATTGAGCACCAGATGGGTGTGGTTATGAATGTCTGCGAGCGGCTGGTAGTCCTGGACTTCGGTGAAATAATCGCTGCCGGTTTGCCGGAGGAAATACGCAACAACCAGAAAGTGTTGGAAGCTTACCTGGGCAAGGGGGTGGTGAGCGCCTGATGCTTACGGTAAATAATATTCAGGTTTACTATGGCGCCATCCAGGCGCTGCATGGAATCTCCTTTGAGGTGAATGAAGGGGAAATAGTTACACTGATTGGGGCGAACGGCGCCGGCAAGTCCACTACACTGCGCACCATATCAGGGCTTATCCGTGCCAAATCAGGGTTAATAGAGTTTATGGGACAGGACATTACCAAAACACCTGCCCACAAGATCGTCAAGATGGGCTTGGCCCACGTACCGGAAGGGAGGAAGATATTTCCCAACCTGACTGTACATGAAAACCTGTTGATGGGGGCTTACACAAAGTCCGACAGGACAGAAATCGCTGCCAGCCTGGAGAACGTGTTTCAGCGATTTCCGCGCCTTAAAGAAAGGGAAAAGCAACACGCGGGCACACTATCCGGTGGCGAGCAGCAGATGCTGGCGATGGGCCGCGGGCTAATGTGCAAACCCAGTCTCCTTATCCTTGATGAGCCTTCCATGGGCCTTTCTCCTATTCTGGTTGAGGAGATATTTAATATTATCCAGGAGATAAACCAGCTTGGTACTACTGTCCTCCTGGTGGAGCAAAACGCCTTTATGTCCCTTCAGATTGCCCACCGTGCTTATGTTTTGGAAACCGGCAGGATATTGCTCTCAGGCACTGCCGCCGACCTCCAGGCCAACCCCAAAGTACGGAGCGCCTACCTGGGTGACGTCATTGAGTAAAAACAACAGTTTGCAACAAAACAATAAAAGCTGGGTTGCTGCCCCGCTTTTAAATAAGGAACGGGGACACTTCTCTATCGTGGGTATTCCTTTTAGGATGAGAAATGTCCCTGATTGTTATCAGGCCAGGCGTTTTCTTTCAGTGGTCTTATGAAAGATAAAGCGCATGATCAAGTCTTCCTGCTGCCTGGTGATATCGGTGAACTGTACCGCGACATGGAAGGTCTGGTTTTGGTCAGGGCTGGTAACTCGCACAACCCTGCCTGTAACACTTACCTTAAAGCTTAAGTTCCTGGCTGTTAAATCAAATTTTAATAATAACGATGTCCCACTGTCATAAGATTTTCTAGTTGCAATTCTCAAGCTGTTGGCGCTCAGGTCAAGAGAAGTAGCTTTCATAAACATTGGGTTTCCGTCAAATCCATGACGAGATTCAGCATAATAAACATCGATCATAATTGGCAGGCGGACGAACTTTCTCAGCTGATACCGTTTGTATTCATGCGGTATGGTAAGTGTAAGCAAAGGTATGTTGTCATAACGCTTTTCCAGATAGCGGCTTTGGAATTCGAATTTCCCACTTTCCAGAAAAGCCCTGCCGTTTACTAGTTCGCCGCTTTCTAAAATTAATGGTATGTTTTGATGATAGGGCGTATCGACAAACAGGTATTTCTGATCCAAACCCTGTATCTTTGAAGTATACCAATCTTCTTCTCCGCTGCGGGATATTTGAATGTTATCATAGATTTTAATGTAATTACTGATCATGATCTGCACCAACTATCCGTAGGGAAGATGTTTGGTTCAAGTATATCATTTTTATCCTGATATTAAAATCAAGTCAAACGGTCACTGCTGGTAAAACTTAATATTATTTTCTTATCAGGCAACTGAATAACGGCAGGCGCTGACGGTATTTCCGCGCCGCACTCCTCGCAAATCCAGGTGTTATCGTAATCGGCACTGTACCAATACGTGCCGCATTTAGGACATTTCCTCGCATCCAATATAACCACCTCCACTTGTAATTTTAGCAAGTTTATACTAAATATAACAATTAGATATAAAATCGAAATATAGTACTTTTTGGGTGGCTCTGGTTAGGTAAGAAAAATACGCACGACTTGATGCCGTGCTTGAAGAGGGAATTTAACCTGCAGCAATGACGTCAACCCGCCGGGTTGGGATTACCTTGCTTTGTTTCTCCAGTCCTTTTCCCACACAATGTATCCTTGAACATTCTTTACGTCTTCCATTTCAAACTGCAGCCCGTTATATTTCTCCTCAAGGGTTTTTATCCGCTGCTCTATTTCCACATTGTCAGATTTGACCTCTGGCGGCGGTTTGTTGACCTGAAGATAGATGTTCCCTGATAAAAGGGCCACAATAATTCCATAAGACAGATATTTGAGAAATCTTCTCATTTTGGACCTCACTAACGGAAGGATTGTTTACCATATAATAACATATTTTACTAATAAATGGTATATATTTTCAGTTAAAAATAATGTAAAAAAATAATTGCAATGAACTCATAGTTAAGACTGCAGTATGCCTTAGAAAGCCAGTACGTTTTGATGAGTGGGGAGCCACGAGAGCGGTTCCCTACTCTATTGTGCCTTTTAGCAATAATTGCAAAGCAAATCGCAATATAACAAAAGAAATTAAACATCCAAAAATGTTAAAATTGTTAAAAAAATTAATTTGGACTACCCTGAAGATAATCGTCAGGTAATTTTTCTTTTTTCTAATGGTGCCCCTTTGGCTGCATGGATGTCCAACTTTTTTTATTTGGAAGGTGATGCTTATAAGAAATAGCGATAGATTGAAAACGAGTAATAATAATACGAGGAGGCATTAGCGTGAAAAAAAGTAATAAAATACTGCCCATCCTAATGACATTAGCATTTTTAATTCTTTGTTTTGTTTTGCCGGTATCTGCCGGGGTTAATGAGGGTATGGTTGAGAGTTCCAGGATAAGCAACTCCACCGGTGTTGATTCCAAGTTTTTAACTAGTCAATCAAGTGGTGGATTAGTTGTTCAGAACATGGTATCCGGACAACAGCTGGCAGAAGCACTTGTAGGATCCGGCGTGACCATCAGCAATGTTTCGTATACCGGTACGGCAAGCTCCGCCGGTACTTTTGCCGGTGGCACGGGAATCATTGGATTTGAAAGTGGTGTAATACTCAGCACGGGCAACATTAGTAATGTTGTTGGTCCGAATCAGGAGCCCGGCGCTGGTGATGATAATAATTTGCCGGGCGACACGGAATTGAATGGCCTCATCCCTGGATATGAAACCCAAGATGCTACCATTCTTGAATTTGATTTTGTTCCTGTATCAAACGCTATTCGTATTCAGTACGTGTTTGCATCTGATGAGTATAACGAGTACGTTGGCAGTGATTATAATGATGTGTTTGGCTTTTTTGTTAACGGCCAAAATATTGCCCTAGTGCCCGAATCCAATGACCGCGTATCGGTTAATAACATTAACCTTGGGAAAAACGCGCAATATTACAGGAATAATGAAAATGGCTCAATTAATACAGAAATGGACGGTTTGACCACGGTATTAACAGCCCGTGCGACTGTTACCCCAAACCAAACCAATCGCATCAAACTGGCCATTGCGGATGCCGGCGATGGTATTCTTGATTCAGTTATCATGATTAAGGCAAGCAGTTTTATGGCTGAACAACCCGGACAGTTTAGCTTTAGTTCTGGTGGATACTCATTGGATGAAAACGGTGGAACTGTTACTATTACAGTAAACCGGATAAACGGCAGCGATGGAACGGTGGCGGTTAATTACGCCTCCAGCGATGGAACGGCCACTGCAGGGGTTGATTACACGGCTGCTTCCGGGACACTTACGTTTAACGAAGGTGAAACCAGCAAGACGTTCACCGTAAATATTATTGATGACAATATCGTGGAAGGTAACGAAACTATTAACTTAACCCTTAGCAATCCAACGGGTGGAGCCACATTGGGCGTTCAAAGCAATTCAGTGATTACAATTATGGATAATGAAGCAGCCCAGCCCAACCCGACTGTAAGCCTTTCGCTGAATGCCTCATCTGTGCCGGTAAATACTAATGTTACAGCAACCGCAGTGGCGGAAGGCATATCAGACCCCGTATACCAGTTTTGGGTTAAAGAGTCTGCAGACGAGACTTGGACGTATAGCGGTGACTTTACCAGCAGCAACACCTATACATTTACCCGGGATGTGCCAGGGTCATATATGGTATATGCTTACGCCAAGTCTGCCAACGCACCTTCCAGTACCTCCGTCCAAAGTAATGCGGCTTACGTCGTTTTTACCACTACGGGCTCCGGGGTAAGCAACCTGGTCGTTACCGGTCCAAATGGTCGCCAGGACGTTGGTGTTAACGCAACCTTCACTGCTACGGCTACAAACGTCGGGGGTACCACCCTTTATCAATTCTGGGTTCATGACCAGAACGGGTGGACTTGTGTCCAAGACTATTCAACTGTAAATACCTATACTCTTTACAACCTCCAACCGGGTAGCTACGTTGTGGCCGTTTACGCGCTGGATAGTAATGACGTTGCCGCTAGAAACTGGCATAAAGCCTATTACAGGGTCTTTATCCTGAACGTGGGGAGCATGGTTAGTATTAGCGCTCCGTCCAATGTGACAGCAGGTCAGTCCGTTAATGTCAGCGCAACTGCCACCGGCTTGACCGGTGCAGAATATCAGTTCTGGTACCAAAATCCTTCCGGCACCTGGATATTGGGCCAGGGCTATTCAAACAATAATATGTTCAGTTTTGTTTCCTCTGAAACCGGTGCTTACAAGGTAATAGTATATGCCAAGGACCATTACGCGCCTAATACCGATCAGTTTTCAGTTTTTGATATTGCTACTGTCAATTGCCAGTAATGGTTTGCTAGTGAACTCGTTTAGCTTTCGCTAAACTCGGGGCTTCAGTGGGGGATTCTACCCCCACCGAAGTTCGAAGCGGAACCCCATTCGTTGGGGACATTCCTCCACAGGAGGTGTGTCCCCTATCCTCTAGAGAAGTGGGGTCTTTGAAATTTGATAAAAATAATAGCTTTAGCTTCAAACGATGAAAGCGCCTCAATCCCCTGAGGCGCCTGAATTTTCCTGGAGCCGATGGGGGGATTCGAACCCCCGGCCTGCGCATTACGAGTGCGCTGCTCTACCCCTGAGCCACATCGGCAAGTTAAAGCAGAATATATTGTACCGTATTTATCTGCTCCTGGCAAGCGCTTTGTCGACTGCTTTGAGCAGGCGATCTTTGGTAAAAGGTTTTACCACAAAGTCCAGGGCGCCGTCTTGCACCACATGTTTTACAATCTCCCTGCTGTTGGCGGAACTTATGACAATAACTCTGGCTGCCGGGTTTGCCGCCAGTATTTTATTCAGGGCGTTAATCCCGTCCAGTTCCGGCATGGCAATGTCCATGGTGATCAGATCGGGCTTGATCTGCTCAAACAGCTCCACCGCCTCGCGACCGTTTCGGGCCTCTCCGGCAATTTCATAGCCATGTTTGGTTAGTATGTCCTTAAGCATATCCCGGGCAAAGTTGCTGTCATCAACCAGCATAATTCTCTTTCCCAATAATATCAACTCCAGAACATTTTTTGTGACGGCCTTTATTAACTACTTGATGCGCTTAATAACATCTCTGGGGTTGAGCGGTCTTTCCGGCTCGTCGTTGGACATTGCCACGACGGCCAGAGTTAACGCCACAGCTTCCCTAAAAGCCTCACCCGCCATACTGGCCACAAGAGTGGTTATGATCTGTTCGTTGCTTAACCCCATTTCGGACAACCTATGATGGTGATCCAGCGCGGCTTTCGCTAAACGGTCCAGCCGTCCGGGATAAACGATTTCTTCCAGGCTGTAAATAAGTTCTTTGTAATTTTCCAAATCGATTTTAATAGTCTGCACCTTCTCTCCAAACACTGGTAATATTCAAGATTACAGAGAAACCCTGTATAATGTGCCCAAATTTTTTGATCATTAACGGTTTCCCCCAATTATTGTTTTATTTAATTGTCGTAAAAAATTTCCTGATTCTTAATAGCAAGATAAAGTAAAATAGGAGTGAAGGTAACTATTAATGACATGCTAAAGCTGGTAAAATAAAGGTGAGAGGTGTAATAATGAAAATATTTGTAAACATAGACGGGGGCAGCCGCGGTAATCCGGGCCCCGCGGCGGCAGCCATGGTGATAACAGACGGGGAAGGCAAGGTGCTGGCGACAAAAAGCAAATTTTTGGGGCCTAATATGACCAACAATTTTGCAGAATGGAGCGCGCTGGAGGGCGCGGTTAACGCTCTTGCCCACCTGTCCGGAGAGCACGATGAACTGGAGGCCGAGGTGAGGGCTGACAGTGAACTGGTGGTCCGCCAGTATAACCGGCAGTATAAGATCAAGGAGCCTACTTTGAGGGAAATAGCCGAAAGAGTCTGGGAAAGTGTGGCCATCACTCCCCGGCTGAAGCTTGTCGTCAGGCACGTGCCCAGGGAGGAGAACAAACTGGCCGATGCGGCGGTTAACCGGGAGTTGGACGAGTATATGGACTGGGCTAAACAGGTTACATAATTTTATGTGTTGGCAGCAGAAGGATAATTATTGCATGGCTAGAAATATTGATAGACCAGATAAAAAAGAAAGAGGGTGCAAAAGGGTGGATATTTTCAAGAAGGTAACTGAAGGAGCCAAGACTATTGGCGAAAGTGCTAAAACCATTGGAAAAAAGTCGAGCGATCTGGTCGAATCAACCAAGCTGAAGTTTGAGATATCAAAACTGGAAAAAGAAGCGGAGAACAACATCGCGGCCCTGGGTAACCTTGTTTTCCTGCAGTTCAAGGGCGAAGAAGGACACGGGGAAGAGATTGAGCGTCTGCTCAAGAGCACCAAGAGCCTTGAAGAAGAAATAGCTGAATTGGAGGAGCAGGTAGCCAAACTCAACCCCAAACCGCCTGTTTGCCCCAAATGCCAGACAGAGCTGCCCCTGGCGGCCAAATACTGTTGGAATTGTGGTTTTGAGCTGGCCCAGCAGAATCCTTCCTAATCAAACGTCTAAATAGTGAAAATAGCCCCGTAAGGGGTTATTTTTTTGCGTATGGCAACTTGCCTGTAAAATTTTGTGTTATGGTCAAACCATGGTGATTCTTGTACAATTATACAAAAAGCCGAATCCCCGGATACCCGGGGTACGGGGGACAAATTTTTTTGGGGTGAATCCAATTCGGTAGTCAGTAGTCGGTAGTCAGATTTAAGAAGGAAATCACCAAAGGTGATTTCCAACAAACAATCCCACAACCGACAACCCACTACCTACTACTGTTTTGGTAGGGTACCCTCAACCCGAACCCATCAGCTAACCTCGGAGGCTAAAGGAGGGATTCTATGTCTTGGGCTACCCGTTTGCTTTTTTGCTTTTTTGTCCTGGCAGCCGCTATTGCCCTTCCCTGTGCGGCGCAAGCCGCCACACACACCGTATTGCCTGATGAATGCCTCTATTCAATCAGCCAAAGTTACGGTATTTCCGTTGAGTCTCTGGTTGAAGCCAATCAGATCGAGGATAACCTGATCTTCCCCGGCCAGGAACTAAACATTCCGGAAGAGGCAGCCAGTGCCTCTGAAAACCCCGGCGAGACCAGCCCGGCAGGTGCTGACAGCCCAACCGATACCGGCAGCCCGGCCGGTGCTGACAGTCAAACTGACAGCCAGCCCGGTGACGGCGGCAACACGGGCGATGCCGGCCCAACCGGCAGTACGCCTGACACCGGTCCTACCGCCTCAAACCCCGTCTATATTGTACAACCTGGCGACACACTTTATCAGATCGCGCTGAAACGCGGTTTGCTGTACCAGGAAATTATGTCGGCCAACGGCCTCAAAGATACAAACATCTATCCCGGGATGCCTCTATATATACCAGGCTCCGGGGGTGATACTCCTGTCCGGCAGCCAGTGCAGCAGGTAAACAGGGGTCTTGGTTTTATCAGGCCGTCCCCGGATGAAGTTGACCTGCTGGCCAGGCTGATTACCGCCGAGGCCGACAGTGAACCGTATGAGGGGAAGGTTGCCGTTGGGGCTGTGGTCTTGAACCGGGTGAACAGCCCTGGTTTTCCCAAGTCCATTAAAGACGTGATTAACCAAAACGGCAACGGGGTTTACCAGTTTCAGCCGGTGGAAAACGGCTGGATCAACCGTCCGGCCAGTGAAGATGCCAAATTAGCCGCCAGAGAAGCCCTGGGAGGTACGGATCCTACTAACGGAGCTTTATACTTTTACGCCAATCAGTCTAAAAGTGTATGGCTGCGGGAGAGGCCTGTAAGCAAAACTATAGGTAACACAATATTTGCCTATTAGACAACTTTGCCGCTAACGCGGCGCCAGCACAAAAAAACTGCATCAGCCCGCAAGGGCTGTTTTTTTTCTGTTGCCTTAAGGAAATAACGGGGAAAAGGAATTCATCAGCCGCGGGAGAATATACTGGTATGTAACGCTTTACGCGCATGGAGGATTTGTTATGAAAATTGGTGTGGACATTGACGGGGTTCTGGCCAACAGCCTGCCTCTCTGGGTAGCCGAGCTGAATAATTATTTTAATGTAAACAAGCAGTTGAATGAAATGCATTTATACAACGTGCTAAAGACTTACGAGATCAGCCAGAGTGAGCTCAAACTTTTTCTTAAGCACAGAGGACAATATTTGATGAAGTCAGCTGAACCTGTGGCAGGGGCCTCGCATTATCTGAGCAGGATCAAACAGCAGCATGAAATATATATCATTACAGCCCGGGATAAAAGATATCAGGAAGAGACTCAGGAGTGGCTGAAAAAACACAATTTGCCTTATGATGAACTGATTCTCCTGGGCAGCCATGATAAGAAAGAACCCTGCCTGGAAAGAAATTTAAGAGTACTGGTGGAGGACACCCTGGAGATCGGTGTTCAGGTCAGCGCGGCAGGGATCCCGGTGCTTTTGCTGGACGCCCCGTATAACCAGGGCACCCTGCCGGAACTGGTGTTCAGGAAGCACACATGGGATGAAATTTACCAGGCCATTGTGCACGGTCAGATCGGCGCGGCGGTGAAAGGAAGTTCCCGGCCTGCAGGCAGCAACATGTTTTAAAGGTATTGCTATGAATGAGCCTGATTAAAAAACCCTGCCTCTTGACTTTGTAAAACCTTCAAAATATAATTATTAAGCAACAGGGCGATGGGGCTCGCCATATGCCTAGGGCTAATAGCTCCTACCAGTAGAATTTGTCTATTGGTAGGAGTTTTTTATTAGTGAAGGGGAACTGAGTAAATGGATAGGAGTTATGGTAAGTTAAAAACTGAGGTATTAAAGAACATAGATATGCTTGAAAGCGTTGCCACTATGAGGGAAGCCCGCAGCATGTTTGAATATCTGGAAGAAATAAAACAAAATCTTTTAAATGACCGCTTTAACCTGGTTGTTCTTGGTGAATTTAAAAGGGGAAAAACCACTTTTTTAAACGCCTTGTTAGGTACTGATATTTTACCGACTGATGTTTTGCCTCTGACTTCAATAGTTACTCTAATCAGATTCGGTAAAGAAATAAAGATTGAAGTCATTTTTTTAAACGGTGACACCAAGACCATTGCTCCGGGAGAATTACCCGGTTATGTTACAGAGGCAGGCAATCCCGGCAACAAAAAAAAGGTAAAAGAAGTATGTCTGGAACACCCGTCAACCTACTTAAAAGAAGGTATTATGTTGATTGACACTCCCGGTGTTGGTTCAATATATCAAAACAACACGGATGAAACTTATAGTTACCTTCCCAAGGTTGATGCGGCTATCTTCCTTTTATCGTCCGATCAGCCGATAAGTCAGTCAGAAATAGGCTTTCTGAAGGATATTGCTCCGTATTCAGTAAAGATTTTCTTTATTTTAAACAAGATAGACTATCTATCTGTAACTGACAGGCAAAAGGCTGTAGAATTCGCAAAAAAAGTTCTAATCGAAAGAGTTGGTTTTACGGAAGTAAATATTTTTCCGCTTTCTGCCAAACTGGCCTTGGAAGGTAAGATCGAACACAGTGATAAAAAATTAAGTGAGAGTAATCTTCAGTCATTTACCAGCACTCTGGATGAATTCCTTTTGTCAGAAAAAGGCCGCGCGACCATTAACGCAGCCTGCCATAAAGGCAGAAACGCCGCCTTTGAGCTGCGGTTGGGAGTAGAGTTGGAAATGAAAGCATTGGATCTACCAATAGAGGAACTGAAAGCAAAAATCGAACTTTTTGACGATATGGCTAAGAGACTGCAACAGGAGCAGGAGGACAACAGCTATATTTTTAAAGGGGAAGTTAATAAGGTCTACCATGAACTGGAGCGGGAAATATCCGGGTTCCAGGAATACTGTAAAGAGACCCTCAACAAAGAGATCGATCAAATATACCACGGGCAAAGTCTGTCCGGCCGTAAATTAATGAGTTACATGGAAAGTTATATAGAAGACAGAATTAAAGTATCCCTTGAAGAGTGGCAACCCGAAGTGGAAAAAAAGGTAAGAGACGTTTTTAACAAAGTGGTGTCCCGTTTTACCAACAGAACAAACCTTGTTATCGGTGAGTTGTTAAAACAATCAGCAGAAATCTTCGATCTCAAGCTGGAGGGTTTTGCCGAAATAGAAGCTCTAACAGATGAAACCAGCCTGTACTACATTTTTGGAGAACAGAATACAATGTTTGTCCCGGATAGTATAAAAATATACGCTTTGTTTTTACCAGGTTTTATTTCCGGCCCAATGATCATGAGTGAAATGAGAAAAAAAATAGAAAGGGAAATAGACCGTAATTGCGGCCGCCTCAGGACTGATTATAACGAAAGGATAATCAAGAGTGTTGACGGTTTTAGAAAACAGTTTAAAGAGAAATTTGATACTGTTATTGAAGGCACTCGCTTTGTTCTTGTCCGGGCCGTTGAAAAAAGGGAGAGCAGCCGGAAAGAAACTACAAAATCCTATGAAAAACTAAGCCGGCAGGTGGCTATTTTAGAATATGCCATATCAGGATTTAACAGTCTGTCTTCAGTTTATCCCCGGTAACTTTTCCCAATAGGTTTAGTATCCCGTACTCCTGTCATTGTTTCCGGCCTAAAGCCCGGGGTTAGTAGTGTGGCATGTTGAGGCTGTTAATGAAACAGGCAGAAAGGTCGGGTACAGCAATGAAGTGACAACAGTGACCAAATCATAAAATAAGTTGGGGACATACCTCTCCCCAGAGATGGGCTACAGGTAGAGGTGTGTCCCCTTTCTTCTGTCAGCGCTATAGACTTAGTGTTATCTACCATATTAAAAATCTGAAACACCCCTTTCGAGGGGTGTTTTTTAAATAACTCCACTGGTGGAATCCAGCTTAAGGGTAATACCTGACAATACCAGTTCCGCGGTGTCTTTACTGAATGAAACAAGATCGCCTTTCTTTCCTTTAAGCACCCAATAAGTGGTTATGTGCTCAAGCACGCCCAAAATCAAATGCCGGATAAGGTAGGGACTGATGTCATTCCTGATTTCCCCTTGCTGCTGGCCTTCCTCAATTAGTTTAAGGATCTCGGTGGTACCGTCACTGAGCCCGCGGTGATGTCCTGTATTGAAGAAATTTTTATTTACCCTCAGCTCCATCAGAAGAAGCTCAGTGTAGATGGGATGATTCTCAAGGTAATGCAGGTAGAACCAGATGAATTTCCTTATTTTCTCAACAGGGCTGTAGAGCCCCTCCAAATGCAGCCCGAGCTGTTCATTAAAATGTTCCGATGTCTTTTGGGGAATGCTGAAGTACAGGTCTTCTTTGTTATTGAAGTATTCATAGACAGTGCCCACCGCTACGCCTGCCCGCTCGGCTATTTCAGAAATAGTAACATCTTTAAAATTCTTATTGGCAAAAATCTCTAAAGCGGCTTTCATGATCAAGTCGCTTTTATTTATTTTATTACGCATATACACACCCAAATCTTTTTATTTATTACCCAGGATGACTCTGGCGTCCAGCGCCGCCACCCGGTCCGCACAGGCCAGCAAAGGGTTCAGGTCTATTTCCGAGATAGCCGGGTTCGCCAGCAACAGCTGGGACAAGCCGGCCAGGCAGTCGATCAGCAGTTCCATATCTACGGCGGCAGTACCCCTGGCCCCCGCAAGTATTTTACTTATTTTTGTTTCCTCTATCATTGTTTTAATTTCTTTCTTGCTCAAGGGCGGAACTCGCAGAGAAACGTCATTTAATATCTCTGTGAAGACTCCCCCGGCGCCAAAAGCCAGCACCGGCCCAAACGTCGGGTCTTTCTTGCTGCCCACCAGCAATTCTATCCCTCTGGTCAGGTGCTCCTGTATTATCACCCCGTCCAGGCGCGCGCCAGGCTGTTTTTTGGCAATTTCCGTGTGCATAGCAGTAAAGGCTTCTTCCAGTTCCCGGGCGTTCCGGATATTGAGCCGCACCCCGCCCACATCCGATTTATGAATGATGTCCTCGCTCAAAATTTTCATCGTGACGGGGTAGCCAATCCGGGCGGCCAATGCCGTGGCCTCTGCAAGGTCCCGCGCCTGGCCCCAGCGGGCGGTGGCAATGCCGTAGGATTCAAGTAAACTAAGGGCATCAGCCTGAGACAAATTGCCTGTTTTGCCGGCGAGAATTCCGGCAGCCTCGCTTTGCCCAGGATGCGCAGGAAGTATTACCGGACCGCGCTTTTTATTCTTGATCTGGTGGTGATACTTATACAGCGCCGCGAGCGCCCTGGCGGCGCGGTCAACTGAAATGTAGTACACCACCGTGTTGTCTTTTTCTACTTCCTCTTCATAATGGCGGTAGTTGCAGCCCCAGGAGGTAACAGTCACCGGCTTTTCCGGATACCTGCCGGCAACGTCTCTGATGATTCCGGTGACATCCAAAAAGTCACCATCCAGGGCCAGGAATGAGCCAGTCATACAAATTACCGCGTCTATCCCCGGGTCTTCCATATAGGCTTCCAAAGCGCGCCGGAAGCAATACTGGTAGCCTTGAGACATACTGGCCGGCCAAATATCCATCGGGTTGGCGCAATGCGCCCAATCGGGAAACAACTCACCCATCTGCTCAAGAGTGGACTGGCTGAGTGTGGCAATTTCCAGGCCGAAGCGGGTGCAGGCATCCACAGTCCATACTCCGGCGCCGCCGGAGATTGAAATTATTCCAATCCTGTTGCCATTAATCCCGCTAAAGGTGCAGAACACTTTATTCAGGTCGCCGATTTCCTCAGTATCCACCGCCCGCAGCAAGCCGCACTGCTTAAAAGCGGCGTCAAAAACCCTGTCCTCACCGGCCAGCGAACCAGTATGCGAGCTCGCCGCCAGTGAACCGGCCGGGCTGACTCCAGTCTTATAGATAATCACAGGTTTTAAGACCACGGCGTCCCTGGCCGCCTCTATGAACCGGACCCCGTCGCGCAGGCTCTCCATGTGAATATTGATCACTTTCAGGCGGGGATCCCGCGCCAGGTGGCCGATCACATCAGTGACGCTGATATCTGTGGTGTTGCCGGAATCGACTATGATGCCGGCGCCGGTGCATATTTGAGAGGCGCCCAAATAGAAGGTGCCGGTTTGGCAGGTTATCCCGATTGGTTTTACAGGGTTGACAAAATCCATGAACGAAGTGCAGAAATTATGGTAGTTGTTTATTATCCCCAGGGTGTTCGGCCCCAGTACCCGGATATCGTTTTTAGCAGCCAGTTCAGAGAGTTCATGCTGCATAAATCTGCCCTTTTCATCCCCGTCAAAAAAGCCCTGGGCGGTTATAATTACAATTTTGACCCCTTTGGCGGCGCACTGGCTGAAAAGCTCAATCACCGCGTCACGCGGCGCGCAGATAACCGCAAGATCAGGTATTTCCGGCACGTCCAACAGGGAGGTGTAAACAAGCTGGCCCAGAATTTCTCCCCCCTTTGGATTGACCGGGTAAACCCGCCCCCGGTAGCCCTGTTTGAGCAGTACTTCCAGCGGGCTGTTGCTGCCCAGTCCGGTCCGGCTGGTCACGCCAACCAGCGCGACCGATTCCGGTTCAGTTAACTTCTTATAAACACTTTCCGGTAACATTTAAGAAAGCCTCCTTACTATAGAAATTTTATAAAATGAATAAGGTTCAAAGTGTATTTGAGAGGTTTTCAGACATACTGTGATTTCAATGTGACTTAACCTCTTGCAGGAATATTGAACCATGTTCAGTCATATAGTATCATGGCTTTAAAATGTAATCAAGGATATTTTAAGAAGAGTGCCAATAATTCGGTCTTTTGTTGCCAACGAAAACGGAAACCGAACACCGAATCTCGTTCATTTTGTGGTTAAAGGTACATGCTACCTTCTCCACGCTTTGCAAAAAACAGAAAGGGAAAGCGGAATTATTTGAGATTGCAACGGCTGAAAATAGAATGAAGGAAGTACTTATGTAGGATAAAAAGGGAGTGAACTATAATGCCGTTTAAAGAAATTGACATTAATAAATAATAAAAGAAAAAAATGAGAAAGACCCGGAGTTTAAAGAAGCATTCCGGGAAGC
>ENA-UOYA01003022-UOYA01003022.1-activated-sludge-metagenome-genome-assembly--contig:-NODE-3022-length-15412-cov-4.275965_pt1 | contig 15412 bp, 8 predicted proteins | sample MGYA00238163_ERZ764804 | MGnify/ENA primary metagenome ERZ764804 (study PRJEB28919, sample SAMN05720223) | activated sludge metagenome | isolation source: Anaerobic digester | place: Hong Kong...
CGAATCCAACTTCTGCATCCGCTCAAGGGGAGATCTCCAAGCAGCCAGGCGGTACAGCATCACCAGAGGCGGCATTACCACTGGCTGAAAATGAATCATTTGTGAAAGTCACTCCACGCGATTATTCACATCTCAAACAGGAGATTCCAACATCATACTTGCCATATAATCGCCCAGTATCTACCAGCGATCGCCAGTACGTCACTATTTATGAATTATTGAACCAGACATTTGCAAACAACGCCTCTGCCTACGCATATCATCTCGTAACCCCTCCGCTCTACATAGAAATGGCCTTTTATCCAAAGATGGCAATTGATGAACAGGAAGTATACAAGCGAACTGGGAATAAGGAAGGTACAATAAAATATACAAAAATCCGGCCTGCACAAGATGCTTGGTTTGAGATGCGTGTATATGATAGGGACACAAACGAAGAAATACTTCGAGAAGGATATGGAAAGACCTACAGTCTCACCAACAAAACAGCAGCAATACGCAGGTCAGGAAATTTCCAATTTGACTTTTTAGGAGATTCTATCTCTGCAGATATTGTGATGAAAATACCGGTCAACTCCTCTACGGTAACAACCTACTCAGAGATCCATGAACTCATGGAAGAACAAAAGACCAAATCAGAACTGATTCCCCCTATCTATCTTACAAGGGAAGATCTGGGAGAGGGGTGGCAACAGACAGGAGAACTCATTCATACTCCCCGTACCTATTCATCGATCTTTGTCATGCAATCAACCGGTTCGAAACTGACACAAGAAATTACACAATATAGTAATATTTCAGAGGCTGAAACAAATTATGCCCATACAAAAACCGTAAACAGTGGTGAAACATTAACACCAATCACTGCAGGTGACGAGGGATATGGTTTTGAATCAATCAGAAAAACAAGCGTTGTCTTCAGGCAGGGCGTGTACCTCGTACAGCTGGTCAGTTACTCAATACCACCTGTTTCCTTTGATGAATTAAAAAGGCTCGCAAACGTGGTTTCAGAACGAATCACTCATATATAATAGGAGCATTCACTTTTTTATTTTTGAGAGAGATTGCATATCATTTACATTATAAAAGATATCCTGATCTGGGACCAAAGCATGCAATTCCTCAACAGGGATAAATTTGGTATTTAGACTTCGAATGAGTACTGAAAGGCGTCTTTCATCTCGTGATTTAAAAAAATCCCTCACCGCATTCCGACGATATACTGCACACAGGGGCTCATATTTGCCATCTTTCCATATAGGTACAGCTGCATCAGAGCCCTGTGCAGCCTGGACGAGGTACCAAATGACTTTACATGATACAAATGGCATATCACAGGCGGTAACATACACATATGTTCCCTGTGCATGCCACATCCCTGCATGAATGCCACCTGCCGGACCTTGATCTTTTCGGATATCTGATATGCACTGAATGGGGTACATCAAAGAAAGATCACGAACTTGTTCAGCATCACGGCATACAATAAGTATCTCATCGGTGCACCGAGATAATTCTTCGATCTGCCTCTCAAGAAATGTCTTGTCTTCGTAGGTAAACAGGTATTTTGGATATCCCTGTACCCGTGTAGCACGCCCACCAACTAAAATCAGTGCTGAAATCATATATGACTACTATTGAAGAGTTCTGATTCGTTCTCTGACACGGGCCTCAAGATTGAGCAAGTCCTTTTTAAGCGAGAGATCTGGAGTGTAACCTCCAATTCCATTTACTGCAACAACCCGGTGGCAGGGTACCAAAATGGGAGTAAGATTTCTTTTCATGGCCATCCCAACCACCCGTGGTCCAGTTCCAACTAATTGAGCAATATCACTGTATGTTCTCGTCTCTCCGTATGGGATTGAAAGAACCTGCCGATATATTCTTCCATATACCGTCTCATCCATTTCATGAATACTTATGAGCGGAGAGAGACTGGTTGTTTTTCCAGCAAGATATTGCGCGACAGAGAGAGGCACAGCTCCTGGAACATGCTGCTTTACAAACCGGATCCGACTCACAATATTCTGTGAGTCCCAGCGGATGTAGACATACCAAAGTCCAAACCTGATCGAGCCTTCCATCACTTCCATCCATGTACGTAGGTTGCAAAAGTAGACGTGCTGACTTCCTGCAACTCTTCCTGCATCCAGCCAGGAAGTCGATCTCGTATGGTGGGATCAAGAAAACGGTTGTCGCCCATAATAAGTATCCCACGATCTTCAGGAGTGCGAAGTACTCGACCAAGAGCCTGGAGAACCTTATTTAACGCGGGTAAGGTATATGCGATAAATTTTCCTTCTTCGCCATATTGCCTGGTGTAATACTGCATTATCATCTGCCGAACCTGATTCCATGGAGCGAGAGGAAGGCCAATAACCATAGCCCCGTTCAGCATTTCACCCCGGTAATCGAGTCCTTCTGAAAACTTCCCTCCACAAACTGCAAAGAGGATGCCCTGTCTGCCTTTTTGGGGTAAATTCATAAATCTCGATAGAAGGACCCCTGCCTCACTGTTGTCTCGTGGTTCAATGCATAATTCACGATCATGGATGTGCACCTCAACCTCACGGGTGACTAATTCAAGCATCTGGTAGGAGGGAAACCACACTCCAAGATTTCCAGGAATTTCGCAAAAGGTGAGAATATACGAAACTATTCGTTGGATGTTTTCATGTGATTGACGCATTGAAAATGCTGACGTAATATCAGACGTCCCAAGCAACAATCGATTCTTCTTTGGAAAGTGATTGGGAAGTGAGAATGTTGAGATCGGATAATCGCTTGGAACTGATCGAAAATACAATTGTCGATAACTACGAAGGGGAGTTAATGTTCCGGATATAAGTATTGAACAGAAATGTTCTCGGACAAGCGTTGAGAGAGCTGGAGACGGATCAATGTTTCTGACTTCAAGAAAAATGTTATCAGTATCTTTTCGATATAGAGTCAGATATGCGGGATTAGTTGCAGAGTTATGGAGACGATAGAGAAATGTTGAGAGTCGCTCGATCCCACTCGTCCTATATTCCCCACGCTTACTGTTTGCTTCGCGGATATGTTCCGCAAGATCCATGAATTCATCCACAACCTCCTCCATCGTTGTGAAAAATGACTCCCGAAGGATCATCCTGCTAAATATCTGTGGATCAAACCAACCTTCAGATTCACTGGATCGTCTAAGACCATCCAGAAATTTTTTTATCCCAGGAATAAGATGACGGATTGCCTCGAGATATTTTACATCTTTTTTTATTGAAGCGATATCATGATCTGCCTGATCAAGCGCACGATGATCAAGACTGACAGACATGATATCCTGCATGACATCACCACAATTATGTGCTTCATCAATGAGGAGAAGGACATCTGATGGATCACGCTGAAGATTTTGGTATAACTGATTCCGAATCTGTTCATCCATAATATGATGATAGTTGCAGATGAGTACATCAGATTGCAATGAAGCCTGCGCCATAACTTCATACGGGCAAATTCCTTCACAAAAATCATGCAGGGCATCAGGTTTAATATTTCGTGCGATTACCAACAAAGCTAAGCGTTTACAGGTATCTGAAGGAACTAAACGAAATCCTCCACCCTTTTCATTCTGGACAATTACTCGGCTTTTAATAAAATATGGGCAGATAATTGGATGATCAGGATCATTTTTCCGAATCTGATCGAGAATGACTTTATCTTTCATTGGATCGAAAAAACCCTTCTCTGCCCGTTCTCGAAGCAATGCGGTAGAAAATCCCTTAACCGCCTCACATTTTCGATACGGATCTCCAAAACCCCCTAAGGGACACATGGAACTTTTTCCTACCAGGTATGAGAATTTTAATCCTGATTGCTTTCTTCGAATGAGCTCAAGTTCCCGAATGTAGGTTGCTAGCTGGGAGATTGTCCTGACTGCAATGATAATCTGGCGGTCTTTTCGAACCGCCAATAATGCTGATACTACTGATGACTTTCCAGAACCAGTTGGTGCATCAATAAGAAGAGCCCCACCACTTTTTGCTACCTCACAAGCCTTTGCCAGCATCTCTTCCTGGCCAGGGCGGAATGAGGAATACGCAAACCAGTCTTGCAACTCACTCATCTGTAGATGATTGCTCCCGAATACATAAAGGAGATACGAATCGTAAAAAAATAGCGCCCATTAAATTATACCATTTTTATTAAAAGTATCTGTATACTTTTTATCAGTACCCTGAATATGGTTTGAAACCCAATCACGGAGAAAATTCATAAGATCAATGGATAGCCCCAGCTTGTTATCCTGATAATCCTTGATAAATGAATCAACTTTTGAGACAAATAGCTCATGCTCTTTTTTGTGAGATGAAAAACCAGGAAATGCACACTGTTCCATGTACTTCTCCTCAGTCGAAAAATGGTACACTGTATATGCTGCAAGATCATCAAGGATCTTTGAGAGGATTTCCTTACTTTTTTTCTCAAGCATCGCATCGTGAAGTGTGTTGATAAGTCCAATGAGCTTTTGATGTTGTGCATCAATCTCTGCAACATGAACGCTTAATGAGTCAGACCATTTGATAAAAGCCATACAATAAGTTTTATTAATTTGCTAATAAGCGTATTGATGATCAGTCCACGTACGGTTTTTACTGGAAAGTGATGCCAAACGTTCAGTATTAAATCCAGAAATTTTGGCTCGCACTAGGCATACACAAAGAGTGAAACAAGTGAACATACACTTATGGTGCATGACGCGTATCCCCAATCCATATCCAATGCAGTATAAGAAAATAATATGTAAATAGAAATATACTGATACTATGGATATTTTAAATGAACACCCATCTCCTTTTAAAACTGAATTAATGACCTATATCAATATCATTCTCATCTGTTCTCTCATTCCCATTGTATGCTTTGCCGATGAAACCATAGTATCTAATTTCCATATTCAAGATTCGACACATGATGATATTGGAACAGCAATACTATCTGACTTCCCAGCACTTATTGATAAACCTGGCCTTTTTTTTCTGAATGCTTCATCCAAGCCAGCGGATATGTCGATTACGATTACTCATTCTGACATTATCCTTGATGGTATGGGCATGATGCTAAATGGGAGTGAATCATCTGGATCTATAGGAATATCACTCATCGGCCAGGACGAACCCCTATCAAACATCACCATACAAAATCTGACGATCCAATATTTTGACACGGGAATCATGCTTGAGAACGCACATGATGCATCTCTCCATGATCTTCGCATCATCTCAAATCTTCGAACAGGTATACGCCTTTCTTCATCATATAACATTCATATAACAAATTCAACCGTGCAAAATACAAGGAATGATATCACCGGAGGATGTGGTATGCATATTTCTCACTCTAAACAAATTGACATGATAAACATGCTCATAACAGGGAACGGAAAAAGCAGCAAAAGCTCATCAGGTGGCATAGGAGTACAGAATTCAACGGACGTCTCAATTAAAGCCTGTCAAATTACTTCAAACTCAGGATTTGGTGTAAAAGTAACTGAACAATCACATACACTCTCACTATCTGATTGTACTATTTCAGCAAATTCTGGAGATGGAATTATTATTCAATCCTCTGATTCTCCTGAAATTCGCAATTGCATTCTAGAGAAAAACAAAGAATCGGGTATTGAATTACAATACGTAAAAGCACCACAGATAACTGGAAATGTGATATCATCTAGTAGTTTTGGGCTGTCTTTTTCAGATACTGAAGAGATGAGCTTATCAGGAAATGCTATAAAAAATTGCAAAATTGGCTTTGACATTTCTGCGTCAGATCTCCGCTATTACAACCATCACGTGAGTTATACCAATACCATCGATTCTCGGGTACTGCTCTATCTCAACAATGCCCACAGCCGTACTATCGGTCCAGGTATTAATCCATCAATGGTCATTATTGTAAACTCTTCTGATATTTCTCTATCAGATATGGTTTTATCAAAAAATGGTGCAGGAATAATTGTAGCCAACAGCTCAAACCTTACAATTTCAGACATATCTCTTCTAGACAATGGCATTGGTCTTCGGACAGAGTTTCAGACGAGAAATCTCTCCTGTACCAACCTTCACGCAGAAGGAAACCTCGTATGCGGCTACTACCTTTCAGACACAAAAAACTTTACTATAGATTCACTCTACGGCCAGCAAAGTCCATGTGGAATAATTCTTCAAAATAGCTCTGATGGATACTGCAATGCCATTGTTATGACAGACATATCGGGTACAAAATCACGAATGCCTTCTGGAATAACTTTAAAAGGCTGTTCTCATATAACCATTGCAAAGTCGCTATGTAGCCGTTGTTCCTATGCAGGCCTTTTATCTGATTCACATGAAATAAATCTCACGGAGAATACTTTTTCATCAAATGCCATTGCAGGTTCTCTTATCCTCTCCGGCCCGGTGAACATATGGAACAATACATTCCTTAATAATGAAGACACAGGCATGATTTTAAAAGCAAATAATAGCAGCATCATGCACAACACCTTTTCCCACAATGTCAAAAGAGGAGTGTTACTTCTCCAAGGTGATAACAATACATTTGCATACAATACATTTAAAAATCCTATAAATTGCGTGATTCAGGATAGTCCATCACATAACTCCTGGAATAACAGCATTGAGGAAGACGAAATATATACAGCGCGTGGTGGAAATTACTGGGGTGATCTTAAGGGGATGGGTTTTTCAGATCTCTGCACTCCTGATTCCAATGGTTTTTGTACTGACCCCTATATCATTCAGAAAGATAATATCGATTATCATCCTCTAGCGGCAGATAACAGTACGCATGCCCTATCTCTGAACACCGATATAAACCAGAATGGTCATGAAGATCTGCAGGATGTTGTGCTCTACATGAATCTGATCGCATCAGGGAATACCAGTGACCTGTACGATTATAGTGGCGATGGTACGATCAATCTCAATGATGTAGTTGCGCTCTTTCATATAATAATCAAAAAATAAAACCAAACTCTGTGCATTGTAGTTATACTGTGCCCGTAATCTCAATATCATCGAGAAATGAGTGACATTTATTCGTGAATTTCAATAGAAACTATTTTTTACTGAGGTGCTGAGATTTGCAAGCACATTAATCAAAGTATTTTAAATCGAGGAGCTAAATGAAGGCTGTTTTGAGAAAAACCAGAGGTTTTAAGACGATTATTGCACGGGGGCTTTCATAGTGACTGCTTGTAAGGATGACTCGGTCTGCATATGCGAACACACACCGGTAGATAACCCGGTACCCCTTGCAGGAAGAGCACGATCATTACGGCTTCAACGTGGTATTCGGCCTTGGATGGCAAGTCTTATCGCAATTGGAGGCATTATTGGATCTATATACTACCTCGGTTCAGGCTATCTCATAGCACAGATGGGTCCAAGTGTTATTCTCTTATATGCCATTGGAGGACTCGTCATCTGGACAGTTATGCAATCATTTGCTGAACTCCTCGTGAATGTTCCAAGGCAAGGAAATTTCATCAGCCATACCGCGGAATTTATCTCCCCAACATGGGCAGTAGGAACTGGATGGAGTTACTGGTTTAACTGGTGTGCCTACATACCATCAGAGGCTGTGGCAGGGGGTATAATCATGCATGTATTCGCCCCCCAACTTCCAATCGTTGCATGGGCAGTAATCTTTCTGACCATGATAACAATTCTCAACATTATTCATGTGGGAGGATTTGGATTTGTTGAAAGTACCCTATCTCTCATCAAAATAATTCATAATGGGGTATTTTGTCTGATTGCTGCCCTCATCATCCTTGGTATCCTGGGAAATAGTGGACCGATCGGGTTGCAGGTACTTTTTCCACCAGATAGCGATCCTTTCACGAATGTTTTCCCAGCTGGTGTGTTCATTCTTATTAGCAATCTCGCGCTTATATTAGTGAATTTTCAAGGATCGGAAATTGTGGGTCTTGCAGCAGCAGAAACACAAAATCCTGATCGGGTCGTTCCAAAAGCCTGCCGCCAGGTGGTATACCGGATTCTTCGGGTTGATATTATCCCAATACTTTTGCTTGTCATGATACTCCCTTACTCCGAGGCAGGGCTATCTGATAGCGTATTCTCTCTTGCACTTGCCAAGTATGGATTTACAGAAATCGCCGGAATTTTATCATTCATCGTTCTTACGGCGGCATTTTCCTGTGCCAACTCAGGATTTTATGGATCAGTCAGGGCATTATATGGACTGTCTCTCGAAGGGATGGCCCCCAAAATCTTTGCCCGACTAAACAAGCAATGTACACCGATGTATGCAACACTCTTTACTCTTGTTATGTGTTGGGCTGTCCTGAGTATGTGGTGGTTCTCAAATGGTGAGGGCGAACTGTACCTCTGGCTCCTGTCTGTATCAGCCTTTACCGGAGCTATTTGTTGGATTTCAATCTGTTATTCTCAAGTTGTATTCAGAAAACGTGTATTTGAACGGGGATATACAAAACAAGATATAAAAGCCCCTGCCCCCTTATCACCATGGTTCCCTCTCCTGATAGGCGTCATCCTTGAAATCCTTGCACTTGTCATCCTTGCCTTTAATGAAGATCTCCGTGGATCATTATATTTATCCGTTCCAGCAGTAGCGGTTCCAATGCTCGTCTATTCACTTGGGAGAAAAACTGGGAAAATCAGTGGCATAAGGATGCGTCATGAAGATGAAAAACCCTTCGAAGAACTCTTTCCAGATAAAAAATCCCTCAATTAATTTTTCCGTGAAATGTGCATCCTAAAAATAGGAATAATATCAGGACACCGTGACAGCATCCCTCAGTTTTTTAGACGATATACCATACGGTCCTTTTACGGTCAGAGAAATCGTAAATGTTCCTTTTTGAGTATATATATGTACAGGGTTTTGTTCTATTGAATACGTCCCATCTCCAAAGTCCCATGACCACGATTCTATAGTCCCTGTTGAGCGATCTTCACAGGTTACTGTCACAGGACTCGTACCTTTTTCCGTACTGATTGCAAAATCAGCAGTTGGCTTTGATGCTCCTGATACCATAGATTGATCAGACTGAGGAGAGGTTAGATCATCCTTCGAAATGTGGGCATAGGAGGGGGAACTCGGTGAACCTACTCGTTTTGATACGAATGGCCCCACAATTACCTCCTGATCTGCCGAACTGATTCCTGATGGGCCATATATGGTCAGAGTAACAATGTACGAACCTGGGTTAGTAAAGCGGTGAGTGGGGTTTTTCTCTTCAGATACCGCCCCATCACCAAAATCCCAGAGATATCGCTTTATAATGCCGGTTGAATTATCCATACATTGAACAGACAAAGGTGCCATTCCTTCGGATGGGGTAAGACTAAAGCCCGCAACTAATGGTTCTGGTTCAGAAGATACAACGATGTATCCCTTTCTGCTGATCTTGTTATTCCCACCTGGCCCTGACACGGTCAAAGAGACAGAATAGACTCCTGTCTCATTAAATACATGGATCGGGTTTCTCTCAATGGAACGAGTTCCATCCCCAAAGTCCCATGACCAATTGGTAACCCTTCCTAGTGACTCATCAGTGAAACGTACCGTAAGCGGTGCATAACCGGTTTTTTTATCCGTCCTAAATCTCGCTTGTGGAGGCGTAAGCGGACTTCCTACAGTAATCAGATCTTCACGTACTTCTATCGATGAACCAGCAGTACCGTTTACTCGTAAGGCTACCGAATACGTCCCTGGCCGAGTATATGTATGAGTAACTACCTCTCCCGTACCTTGGCTTAAATCCCCAAAGTCCCATGACCAATTCGAAATGGATCCATTTGATTCACTTCTGAAATTGACTGACAAGGGAGCCGGTCCTGACACAGGATCAGCAGAGAATGATGCCATGGGTATAGCAACCTGATCTGTCACGTTAATCAAGTTTTTCTGGATAATTTCCTGGGTCATTCCATCGTGCTGACGTGTCAGATGGACTGAATAGGTTCCTGGTTGCACATACGTATGGTTCACAACTGGCTCTGGTGATGTTTCCCCGTCACCAAAGTCCCAGAGATATGTACCAGGAGAATGATCCCATGTTGAGCTAAATTGAAGATGCAATGGTGCGGATCCAGTAGTTTGGGAAACAATTATCTCTGGAATTGCTATATCCCCAGATACCTCTGTCGACCTATTGGATGTCTGGACATCATCACTCGAGAGATTTAAAGACTCATAGCTGGTTTTTGGTACTATTTCATCAATTTTCGTGTTGTTTTGAGAACTTTCTTGGATGTTCTCTTTCACGTGTATGGTACGCCCTTCACGAGTGTGATCTTCGCCACCAGTTCCTTTTACCCACAGAGAGAGGACATACGTGCCTGGGGCATTGTAGGTATGGATTACATCTTGTGTATCTGCATATGTACCATCTCCAAAGTCCCATTTCCATTCAGATACCTCACCGTAGGATTGATCAGTACATCGTATGGTACAGGGAACTGAGCCTTCGGTTTTATTGCAGCTAAACTGTGCAAGAGGCGCTGGCACTGGTTTTGTCACATTTACGAACGCATTTTTTGTGACTGTACGCACATGACCTGCATTATCCTGGATTGTAAGACGTACAGTATACACACCTGGTTCAGCATAGGTGTGATTTGGATTATCCTCTATTGAAGTGTTTCCATCACCAAATGACCAGAGTACACCCGTCTCATTTTCAATACAGGATCTTTGAAACGAGACATTGAGCGGGGCTGTTCCCCCATCTGGGTTGGCAGTTATGATCAGCTCAGGTGAAACGAGTGAGCCAAGGACAGAGATTAGACCTTTTTTTACCACCATATCTGTCCCGCCTTGACCGCTCACTCCTAAAGTCACATCATAAATTCCAGGGGTCGTATACGTATGGCTTGGTTCTTTTTCTGATGAAAACAAACCATCACCAAAACTCCAATTCCACGTATCTGGATTCCCAGTTGATTTATCCGTGAACATTACCGTAAGTGGCGCATCCCCCGATATGGGCAGTGCGGAAAACGCTGCCTGGACAGGTTGCACAACCTTATCTACAATAATAAAATCATCTTTTCCAAGTTCTGATATCTCCCCATTTGGACCGATGATAGAAAGGGTGACGGTATAGTTCCCTGCTTGTGAATAGAGATGCTGTGGGTTTTGTTCATTCGATACCTGACCATCACCAAAACTCCAATTCCAACCAGTTATCGTACCGGTGGATTCATCATGGAATGATACCTGCAGCGGTACATTGCCATGGACAGGTTCTGCAGAGAATGCAGCCTTCAGATCTGCCTGAGGTGAACGTACACGAATAATCGAATCCTTACGAATTTCATCCTTACCACCTGGTCCTTTTGCCATGAGCGTAATGGAGTACTGACCTGGGAGAATATAGGTGTGAGTTGGATTTTTGCCACGAATCACTTTCCCATCACCAAAGTCCCATACCCAGTCAGTAATATCCCCTTTTGACTGATCCATGCATACTATTGAAAATGGGGCTGTTCCTTCCGTACTGCTGATCGTAAAATCAGCAACAGGAGTAGTGGGAGAAGCAGAAACATGAATCACTGATGATGCAGATAATTCTTCCATTGAGCCTGCAAGTCTGGCCGTCAGACAAACCGTATAATCCCCTGGCTTTTCATACAGATGAGTCGGATGCGTATCACTTGAGTGAGAACCGTCGCCAAAATCCCAAAATCGTACATCATATGAACCGATGGAGGTATCAGTAAAGTGCACGGTAAGTGGTGCCGGTCCAGTATCAGGGGTGGCGGTGAACGTAACTGATGAACGGTCTGAAATAGCTGGTGAAGTATCGGACTGAGGTAATGGCTCATCAACAAGAGGATTGGGCATGATAGGTTCAGGTACTGCATGTGGCGTTACGACGGGAGCTAGAGACGGAGAGGGCGTTGGTATTGCTGTTAATTCGGAGATAGGTTCGGGGGTTTGGATTGGGGTAGGCGGGGGAAGATCCGGATGAACGATGACATATGACGGTCTTGTCATAATATCTTCGTTATGTGATCCGATTACCTTCAATGAGACGTCATACGTTCCAGGGACCTCGTATACATGCACAGGATTTTCCAGTTCAGAAAATAACCCGTCACCAAATGACCATTCCCGCTTGATTATTATACCCGTTGATTGCTCGTGAAATTGGACTTTCAATGGTGCTGTGCCTTCATAGGGCTCGGCAGTAAACCCTGATACAACCGGTGCAATTACATTGACTACACCTGCTTTTGTCACACTATCTACAGTACCATCTCCCCGTACTGTCAGGGTAATGTTGTATATGCCTGGATTTTGGAATATATGAACTGGTGATTGAGCGGCAGATGTTGTTCCATCACCAAAATTCCACAACCATGACAATATAGGACCTGATGAGTGATCAGAAAAATGTACAGTATGAGGCGCTATCCCGTCAGATTCAATTACTGAAAAGTCTGCATGGACTGATGATGGCAATGATGAATTATTCACCTCAGAAAAAAGGACCTCCTCAGATCTTACCATCTCTCCGTTCTGAACCAGAATGGCTGAATCATTTGGCAGCCTGGATTCTTCGGATTTTGGTTCAGAGGAGGTGTCAACACTGGGTTCTTCTATAACAGTTATATATCCTATTCTGGTCTTTTTGTCAAAACCAGCTGATCCTGACACGGTCAAGGATACTGTATAGACTCCCGGCGTAGCATACGTGTGAACGGGATTTGCTTCTGATGAAACATCTCCGTCACCAAAGTCCCAGGCGTACTGCTCAGGCCTGCCGGTCGAGAGATCATGAAAAGTAACCGTATGCGGGGCTTTCCCTTGCTGGTGGTCTGCAACAAAATCAGCACCAATCACAGTACGCGTGTTTTGATCGCTGATTGATGGTGTTTCTCCGGATGAAACACCAATGCATACAAGAAGGGACAGTACAAGTACCCCATAATACAGATCACGAATATGCTTGTTCATATGCCCAACCCATCGTGATATACCATATGGGTTTTTATATATAAAAACTATTATCTTAAAAGAATACGCCGAAGGGGAGATTTGAACTCCCGAGGTGTTACCACCAGTGGTTTTCGAGACCACCGCCTTCCCGGACTAGACTACCTCGGCACTTTTGCCTTTACCTGTTATCTCTTCTTTTTGATAATAATATCGTGTACATATACAGAGTCACAACGGTAACAATATTTTACACATGAGATCCCTGTGAAACATGATAAATGCCCGGCAGTAATGCCGAGCGAATCAGTACTCTTATGGAAGAAAACAGCGTAGATCTATTGGTATCACCGATACCACCAGTCCGACCCGGTCGATCACCCCTGCCATCCTGAGGGTCGGACATTTTCTTCTCGCATGCTTTATTCCATGCAAAAAAGAGATAACCTTTATTCGCATATTAAATTTGATAAACTAAATCATTCCAAATAACTGCAAAGATGCATATGGGACTATTTAAATCGCCTGATGAAAAACAGACCTGCGAAAAAATATCGTGGGCAGTTCCTTTTCCTCCAGAATTATTAGCTCGACTGAGGGGATTTTCCGCAGTATCCATCTCTCGGGCATCAGGCATGTACTTGGATGATGTGTTTGATATATTGAAAGGAACACGAACGCGGACATCACCAGAGGTAATTGAATTACTCGAGAAGGTTTTGCAGAAACTCGAAGAAGATGATCAAAGATTAGAAAAGGAAGCTGCAAAAATCAAATTCATGATTCAGGGGTTTGATGCATTGGAAAAAAAATCCCAGAAAAAACAGATGAACCGCCTTCCTGAACCGAAAAAAGAATAAAACTGATGTAAAAAATATTGGATATTTACTCCATTGGTTCTTTGCTCATCTCTTGTGCAGATTTGGAGACCATCATATCATCTACACGAAGCAGCATCTCAACAGCTTCTGCAGAACTCTGAATCGCCTGCCGCTTACATCTAATCGGTTCAATTACCCCATCTTTTTGCATATCCACAAGTTTTCCAGTATACACATTCAGGCCATAGTTTTTCTTTCCTTCTGCATGTGCTTTCTTTAACTCAACCAACTTGTCCATAGGGTTATAACCAGAGTTTTCTGCAAGCGCAATCGGAATAGCAGTATACGCATCGGCATATGCTTCAATGGCTATCTGTTCACGTCCACCGACCTTTACTGCATAGTCACGCAGTCGCACCGCAAGTTCAGTCTCAACTGCCCCACCACCAGGGACGAACAGACCATCTTCCATAGCATCCATTACCACACGTGTTGCATCCACCACAGCACGCTCAAGTTCATCAATAAGATATGGAGTAGAGCCACGCAGAAGAATAGTGACCGTTTTTGGATTTTTAGCCCCAGAAATGACGACCATCTCTGCATCATCAAGTTGCTCTGCCTTCTCGGCAATGCCAAGATCACTTTTCTTCAGATCTTCAGCCTTTGTGACAATGGTCGCGCCAAGTGCACGGGCTGCAAACTTCATGTCTGCTTCAGGAACATCCTCAATTGCAAGGATTCCTGCTTTTGCCAGATAAAACTGGGCTGCGTCTGCAATCCCTTTCTGGCACAATAACACATTAGCCCCAGACGCTGCAACGGCATCAGCCATCTCCTTGAGTGCAGTGCGTTCTTGCTCAGCAAATGCTTCTATCTGATCGGTACTCGATATTTTAATCTTAGATTTGACTTCGGTCTTTTTAATCTCAAGTTCTTTTTGAACAAGCGCCACCTTTGCATTGATGACTTGCTTTGGCATCTCCTGATTGACACGTGTTTTTTCAATAACACAACCCATGATCAGCTCAGCATCATCCATTGTGGCGCCGGTGTGCTTCTTTATCTTGACATCGTCTTCACTTACCGTAACCCGACTTCCATCCTGAGAGGCAACGCTCATGACTGCCTCAACAGCAATCTCACTAATCTTCTCTTTGACGTCTTCGATTGATTTACCGGTAATTGCAGTTTGCACGATGTTCTTCATGACATCTTTATCATATGGATCCGTCTTGGTTGCCATTGAATGTAAAATTTCAAGGGCTTTTTGCATACCCATCCGGTACCCACGACAGATCACAGTAGGATGAATCTTCTTATTCAATAACAGTTCAGCCTGTTCCATTAAGGCGCCAACAAGAATGACTGCGGTGGTTGTCCCATCCCCAACCTCTTCATCCTGTGTCCTCGAGACCTCAATGACCATTTTTGCTCCAGGATGCTGAACAGACATTTCATCAAGGATAGTTATGCCATCATTGGTGATGGTAACATCGCCACTTCCATCAATGAGCATCTTATCCATTCCTCGGGGACCTAATGTTGACCGAACCGCCTCAGCAAGAGCTTTTGCTGCTGCAATATTGGAGCGCTGGGCTTCATATCCCTGTGTA
>ENA-UOYA01003024-UOYA01003024.1-activated-sludge-metagenome-genome-assembly--contig:-NODE-3024-length-15397-cov-8.641507_pt1 | contig 15397 bp, 14 predicted proteins | sample MGYA00238163_ERZ764804 | MGnify/ENA primary metagenome ERZ764804 (study PRJEB28919, sample SAMN05720223) | activated sludge metagenome | isolation source: Anaerobic digester | place: Hong Kong...
GACCCATTTTGAATAAGAAATACTTCTTCAATGGTGGGTTTATTCAACTCGCTTAAAATAATGGATGAAGAATTGGTACCCGAGAAATAGGCTTTGATTCTGCGTACCCATAAATCAAAAGAGAATGTATTATTAATTTGTTTGTCGATTTGCTCGGTAAGCATTTCAATTTCGGAACGAATGTATTTTTTGATAAGTTTTCCTATAATCGGATACAATGCGTTAATCACCTCGTCTTGCGAATTCTTCAATTCATTTTGTATGGAGGCTTTCAATTCCGATTTAAAATAGGTACCGAAGTTTTTCTTTAAATCATCTATTTTTTTGTCGGCATGAACATCTACTTTTTTGGCGAAATTTTCCGGTTCAAGCAACTCATCTTTCAGCACATTAATCTCCCGCTCGATAGATTCACTCAACTTTCTATCGTCTTCAAGAATAATAGCCTTAAGGGTTTCGAGGGCTTGTCCCTTTTCTTCAAACATGGATTATGCTGAAATCTTTTCGCCTATATCCGACAATAATTTGCCGAGTTTTCGTCTGTCCATTTTCTTCTCGTTCAGCGAATCAATTTTTTCGCTCAACTCTTTATGATTAGCTTCTATACGCGCAAAAAGTTTCTTCTCTAAATCATCAACATGTTTTTTGAAGACAGAAATTTCTTTATCGACAGCTGTAAAATTGATATTGATAAACTCACGAATTTCAGCAAATTCTTTTTCGTATTCGCGAATGTTATTTCCGAAAATGATTTCCTTGATGGCCTCTAGTTTAGCCGTTTCTGCAGGGTCTGTATTTTGTTTTACTTCCTTCGCCATGATTATTTGCTTTTGGCTAAAAGTATATTTTTTCAAGAAAATCTACAACTTTACGCAAAAAAGAACATGTCTTTAACGCCTTCTTCCATGCTCGATTTGGGCACAAAAGCCCCTACTTTCGAGCTTTTTGATGTAGTGAGTCAGAACATTAAATCACTTGCTCAACTTCAAGGGAAGAATGGGACTGTAATACTATTCATCTGTAATCATTGCCCTTATGTAAAGCATATTGAAAAGGCTATTGTTGACGTAGCCCATCAGTATACTGCACAAGGATTTTCGTTCATCGCTATCAACGCCAATGATGCGGAGGCATACCCCGAAGACAGTCCTGAAAAAATGCGCGAAACTGCACTGCAATTGAACTTCAACTTCCCATACCTGTTTGATGAAACACAACAAGTAGCAAAAGCCTATCAGGCAGAATGCACTCCTGATTTCTATGTATTCGACAGTAACTTGAGCTTAGTCTATCGCGGACAATTTGATAACGCTCGTCCTGCTAATAGCAATCTTCCGGATGGTAAAGACCTAACGAATGCCTTAGAGGCTTTACTACGAAAGGAACAACCTTCGCGCCTGCAAAAGCCAAGCATAGGATGTAATATCAAATGGAAGAAATAATTAACGGATAACTTCCAAGCGCTTTACTGAACTTTCATTACCTGAAGTAACTTTTACGTAGTAAATACCTGTGGGTTGAGTTGTCAAATCTAATGTACTTATTCCGTTTTCAGATGAAGTGGACAACACCAATTGACCCACGGTGTTGGCGACAAACACATTCGCTTTACCTTTTTCATTTGTACGCACAGTAAACATTCCCTTGGTCGGATTAGGGAAAACATCAATGGAAGAGGTGGCACTCAATTCCTCCATACCGGTTACAACTTCCACCCATGCGATTCCGGCTCTGGAAGTCGCCAACATAGCATGCATAATGCCTATTTGTTGTTGTGTAAACATATTTAAACAACGATCATCGGAATAATCCATATAGTTTTCGCTCATATCCGGATCATCAACCGGACTATCAACACATGTATTTGAATTCTTATCGCAAGTTTGTTGATGCGCATTATTCGCTTTAGGCGTATCATCTAAGCCATCATCATTAGCACAGGTTCCGTTGTTATCGCCCCAAATGTGACGTAAACCCAAGTAATGGCCTATTTCATGCACGGCACTTCTTCCGCCAGAAACCGTTGAATCGATGGGATTAGGATTATTGTTACCTACAACTCGTGTATCTAAAACCACGCCCTGCTTCGAAGAATCCGCTCCGCTATTGGCCGGCCAATTCGGGGCATTATCGGGAGGGAAAGCATATCCCAGCACCCCAAACAAACTAATGTTGCATACCCAAATATTCAAATATTGATCGGTTGGCCAAGGATCTTTTCCGCCAGTTGCTGCCGCTTTTGCATTATCCGTAAACGCATTGTAACCCAAGAAGCCCGGATTTCCTACAGTGTGGGTTATACCGGTTGTAGGGTTGCCATTCGGATCAGTATCGGCCAAGAAAAATTCGATTCGGGTATCGCCTGCGCGGTCTTGAAACACCGGACGAGTATCTACTGTATCGGCATTTCTTCTTCTGTAATCACGATTTAAAACATCAATTTGATTGCGGATAACCGAATCGTCTATGTTTTCAGCCGGTGTAGTATAAAGTACATGAAAAACACAACGAACGTGGTAAATAGTATCACCAATAGCACGATGTGCTGATTTCCCGGCAGCATATTGTTTCGCTTGGTTGAAAATAGCGTCAACTCTTTGCATGTAGCCGGGTTGCTGCTTTTCTTTTTCGAGCATTAACTCGTGCGTGTAACAGCGATTGAGCTGTTGAGCGAAGGAGAAATGGACAATAAAAATTGCACCAATTAGTAAAACGATTTTATGCATAAGGTGGTTTTGTATAACGAATATTGGAAAATATTCTGTTACACCAAACTCTTCTCAACAAAAACTTTATCGACTCTTCCTTTAATCGGAGGAGAATGTTTTGTGACCCGAACTCGCGCATTTGTGATACTTGAAAAAACAACTTTTATCTCCTCTAAAATATCCACACATACCTTTTCAATCAGATTCGAAGGAATCTGCATTTTTTGCTCGGCAATTTTATACACCTTTTCGTAGTTAATAGTATCGTCTACCTTATCGCTCTCTCCGGCTGTAGAAAAGTCGTAATCGATGTACACATCTACTGTATAATGGGCTCCCGTCTCCTTTTCATGCGCATACACCCCGTGAAAAGCATAAAAGTGCATCCCCTCAATTCCTATCTGATTCATCTTTGCGATTATAGTGCGAAAATCGAAATTATACCCAAAAGGAAAAAGAAATATTCACAATGCTTTTCTGTTTTGACTTTCTTATGCATCTTCGTTCCGAAAAATGACTTTATGCGCCAAGACTTATACCAACACCACGACTATTATTTAATTGATGATTTATTGACTCCGGAACATAAATTGATTCGCGAATCGGTTCGTGCTTATGTGAAAGAAAAATTGAGCCCGATTATTGAAGACTATGCGCAACGTGCTGAATTTCCAAAACATATTGTTAAAGAATTGGGGGAAATTGGGGCTTTCGGCCCATCGCTACCGGCAGAATATGGCTGTGGCGGTTTAGATGAAATTTCATACGGAATCATCATGCAGGAATTGGAGCGTTGCGATTCAGGCATTCGTTCCACTGCATCGGTGCAAGGTTCATTGGTGATGTACCCTATTTACAAATACGGTTCAGAAGAACAACGCAAAAAATATTTGCCAAAACTCGCTAAAGGTGAACTTTTTGGGTGCTTTGGGTTAACAGAACCTAACCACGGTTCGAACCCGGCAGGTATGGAAACGAACTTCAAAGATAAAGGCGACCACTATTTATTGAATGGTGCAAAAATGTGGATTTCTAACTCACCATTAGCTGATATTGCTGTGGTTTGGGCGAAAAACGAACAAGGAAAAATTCGCGGATTGATTGTAGAGCGTGGCATGGAAGGCTTCACTACACCTACAACACATGGTAAATGGTCGCTTCGCGCATCTATAACTGGCGAATTGGTTTTCGACAACGTAAAAGTGCCGAAAGAAAATTTGTTACCAAATGTGGAAGGCTTAAAAGGTCCGTTAGGATGCTTATCTACTGCCCGCTACGGTATTGCTTGGGGTGCTATCGGTGCAGCATTAGATTGTTACGACACCGCTTTGCGTTATGCAAAAGAGCGTGTTCAATTCGGCAGACCATTGGCAGGATTCCAATTGCAACAAAAGAAATTGGCAGAAATGATTACCGAAATTACTAAAGCGCAATTATTGGTTTGGCGTTTAGGTACATTGAAAAATGAAGGCAAAGCCACACCGGCTCAAATTTCTATGGCAAAACGCAACAGTTGCGAAATTGCATTGAACATTGCCCGTGAATCGCGCCAGATATTAGGTGGAATGGGCATTACAGGTGAATACCCGATTATGCGCCATTTGATGAACTTGGAAACTGTAATTACTTACGAAGGAACTCACGATATACATTTATTAATTACCGGACAAGATATTACCGGCATCAATGCGTTTCAATAAACCGAAAAGCACTTAAAGCAACAAAACAAAGGCTATGGCAAGATATGAGTTGATAATGCCCAAAATGGGTGAAAGTATTACAGAAGCTACCATTCTGCGTTGGAATAAGAAAGTGGGCGACAGCATAAAAGCTGATGATGCAGTACTGGAAATTGCAACAGATAAAGTTGACTCTGAAGTTCCGTCTCCGGTTTCAGGAGTATTGAAAGAAATTTTGTTTCAGGAAAATGATGTAGTGGCTGTAGGAAAAGCTGTGGCTATCATCGAAACAGAAGCTGCAGGTGGTTCAACCGTAACTTCGGCTAGCTCCACTCCTGCTGCTACAGTTACTGCTCCGGTAAAAACCGCTGCTGTTCAACAACCGGTGGCTGCTGTGGTGAACAATGGTAATCGCTTTTACTCGCCATTGGTATTGAACATTGCGAAACAAGAAGGTGTAAGCATGTCGGAGTTAGAAGCTATGCCGGGCACAGGAGCAGAAGGACGTGTAACGAAAAAGGATATTCTAAACTACGTTGAAAATAAGAAAAACGGAGTTGTAGTAGAAATGCCGGCTGTAGGTAGTCAGCAAGAAACCATTGCCGTTAAAGTGGAAGAAACACAAGTAGTGGCTGCGAAATCGTATAGTGGAAACGTGGAGATTGTAGAGATGGACCGTATGCGCAAGCTCATTGCCACCAACATGGTAAATTCGAAACATGTATCTGCACACGTAACTTCGTTTGTGGAAGCCGATGTAACGAATTTGGTATTATGGAGAAACAAGATCAAAGACAAGTTTAAGAAAATGTATGGCGAGAACTTTACGTTTACGCCAATCTTCATTGAGGCTGTAGCGAAAGCATTGCGCGACTTCCCGATGATTAACTCTTCGATTGACGGCAATAACATCGTTATCAAAAAAGACCTGAACGTGGGTATGGCTGCAGCTTTACCAAGTGGCAACTTAATTGTACCGGTAATCAAAAATGCCGATATGCTGAACTTAGTTGGTTTAGCGAAAAAAGTAAATGAACTAGCCGATCGAGCACGGGCCAATAAATTGAAACCGGAAGAAATTGAAGGCGGAACTTTTACACTTTCTAACGTAGGAACCTTCGGCAATGTAATGGGTACACCTATTATCTTGCAACCGCAAGTAGCGATCTTAGCAGTAGGTGCCATTCGCAAAAAGCCTGTGGTTATTGAAACACCCGAAGGCGACACCATTGGTATTCGTCACATGATGTTCTTAAGTCATTCTTACGATCACCGAATTGTAGATGGTGCATTAGGAGGTTCATTTGTAAAACGTGTTGCTGATTACTTAGAGAAGTTTGATATCAATAGAGAATTGTAATTTACTTTCTCTATCAAAATTTTAAAGCCGATTGCATGTATAAAAATACATGCAAATCGGTTTATTCGGGGGAATCAAAAAGTATGAGTAACTGAAAAGTAGTCTTCAATTGCATTTATAGCGTTTTGTGTACCATTTTCTGTTCTGAGTATTGCACCAATTTTCTTTACGTTGTTTTGAATTTGAGCACTATTAACCTGCTCTAAAGCATCCATAAATTTAGCGATAGTTATTTTTTTTATTGGAATGTGAACTCCTAATTGTTTACGTTCAACGATTTTGCCCCAAGTAGGCTGATCGGTATAAAACGATATAACAATTAACGGTAGATTATGACGAAGCATAGCGGCTAAAGTACCTGCTCCTCCGTGAAAAACACCAACTTTACAAAAAGGGAAAACTACTTCATGATTAACATATTTGAGTACATAAAGATTCTTATGTGTGGGAAGATCATCAAATGCAGACCAACCCGTACAAAACAAAATTCGCTCATCCGTATGATCTAGAATGGAGAATATAATGTCCTTTATCTTTAGGGTATTCCCAACTCCGTTACTTCCGAATCCGATATAAATAGGGGGGGGGCCTTCAGTTAACCACTGCAATAATGCCTCGGAAGTTTTATCCCAAGCATGAGTGGTCCGGAGCTTTGGAGGAACCGTTAAAAAACCTGTTATCTTATGGTGTGATTCCCAGTCGTTAGGCTCAGGAATAAGTGCGGGACTTAAGCAATATAAATCCAAGACTTTTTTATCGTCCAAATACTGAATAAGGTTTTGCTTGAGTAACGGTAGACCAAGTTCATCTCTGAATGCATTGGTATCCTTTTTATTAAAAGCCCAAAAGAAATAATGAGCTATTTTATATGTAAATCTGTTGTACCAAGGAAAATTTAAAAAATCGAAATCACTAAGCGGAAAAGCTGCAGTCCCCACAACCGGTGGCATAAAATATGTTATGGCCATTGGTTTCTGCTGCTTTTCTGCAATGGTGCTTACGATGGGGAGTGTCATAGCATTTGCAATGATGTAATCCACATTACTGATAGCATCGATATAACTTTTTCGTAATGGTACACGATTTTCATGCAACACTTTGAAATAGTATTGCATGAGTTTTATGGAATTCTCAGTTTTTAAAATGGTTTGGCCTTCAGGTGCATTCATCATTGACTCAGCTTCTCCAAAAAGGGGGAGGAATGTGATACCAAAACCTTCCACAAAAGATTTAAAATCGGCAGTGGCAGCTATGGATACAGAATGTCCTTTATCTATTAAACCATGCGCCAATGCAATATAAGGTTGCAAATCACCTCGCGTTCCATACGTAAAAATACCAATATTCATTTTGCGAATAAACACATTGGGTATTTCATTTTTTTTAGTTTATGCTAAAAAATATTACCCCTTCCGTATTCTACTCAAAGTAACCTGATTCATCCCTAAATAGGAAGAAATATAGCCGAGTGGCACTCTATTAAGCAAAGTAGGGTAACGAGTGATAAAATCTTCGTAGCGCGATTTGGCCGAAAGGAGTTGGAGTATATCTATTTTATGTTGAAGTTGAACAATAGTTTGAACTGCAATTAATCTACCTAAACGTTCTATATCGTGAAATTGCCCAAACAATTTTTCTAGATCGGCAAAGGAAACGCTCACTACTATACTTTCTTCTAACAATTCAACTTGATGCACAGTATTTTTAACAGGAAAATTACGTATTGCCGGACCAACTATAGTATTCTCAATTCCAAACCAATCGGTTACTTCTTTGCCATTATGGTAGAAATATGCTCTAACAAGACCTTTCTCAATAAAATAAAGATGTCTACAAGCTGCAAGATCTGTAATAAGGATATGTTTTTTAGGAAATATTTTTCGCTCCGCTACATTTGCAATTGCTGATATGGCCGATGATGAAAGCGGAGTAAATGCGTTCAAATAAGCAATAAATGGGTCTATATTCATTATTCCGGCTTTTGCTTTTTCGTTTTCACAGTTGCTTTTGCTTTATGGTTATAGTCCAAGCATAGATTTATCCAATACTTTAATTCTCGTTTGGATGTCCAAGCGCTTTCATCAACGTATACAAAACCGCGCATGGGTCGTCCGGTAAAAAGCATTTCGCTGCAAGCTTCTTTTTCGAGCAAATTGGCATAAATATCAGGATCAATCCTACACATCATTTCATCCTTCACAACGCCAACGCACATTTTCCCGTTTACCATAAAGCAAACGCCACCAAACATATGTTTTTCCTCCACATGAGGTAAGTCTGCAATTGCTTCGCGGATGTTATCTGCTAATTGTTCATTGTAGGCCATTCGTGCGTTATTTTCAGATTTTAAGATAAAAAAATCCCTGTCCAAATGAACAGGGATTTTTAAAAGGTATGTAATAACTTTATTTCCAACCTCCGCCTAAGGCTTTGTAAACATTCACTTCGGCATTCAATTGTTTTTTCTTGATTTCGATGAGTTCCATTCTAGAATCAAGCGCTTCACGTTGTGTTAATAAAACCTCCATATAATCGGCACGTGCAGATTTAAAGAGATTATCGGAGATGCCAATAGATTGTACGAGTATATCCACCTCTTTTGTTTTGGTATCAACGCTTTGCGAATAATTCTTAATGCCCGAAAGTTGGTTGACCACTTCAACATAGGCATTCAAAATGGTTTTCTCGTAATTATAAACCGCTTGAATTTGTTTAGCTCTTGCTGATTTATATGCTGCAACAATAGCATTTCGGTTAATGAGCGGAGCCATTAAATCGCCAAACACACTATAGATTAGGGATGTTGGATTAAACCAAACAGCAGGATTAAAGGCTTGAAAACCTACTTCTGCAGAAAGACGAACGTTGGGGAAGAAATTCGCCTTAGCCGATTTGATATCAAGCTTTGAGGCAATCAATTCTTGTTCAGCTTGACGAATATCCGGTCTGTTCTCCAACAACTGACTTGGTATTCCCGCAGAAATAGAATCAAACACAGTGGTATTAAATGACGCTGCATTTCGTGCAATTGTTTTGGGGAAACTGCCAGTAAGGAAGTGTAATTTATTTTCCGTTTCTACTATTTGCTGTTGAATGTCATACTGCAAATTTTTTGTATTCAACAATTGCGCTTCAAAACGATTCACGGCCAATTGAGATACACGAGCTGCATCTTTCTGTTGCTTGATGATGTGCAATGCATTCTCCTGTATTTCGATATTCTGACGAATAATCAGCATTTGATTGTCGAGTGCCAAGAGTTCGTAATATGCATTCGCTATTTCTGAAACCAAATTCGTGACCATGAAATTCTTCCCTTCTATACTGCCTAGATATCTTGCCACGGCAGCCTTTTTTGCATTGCGTAATTTCCCCCAAATATCGAGCTCCCACGAAAAAAATGCACTAATGGCAAAATCTCCGATATATTTTGTGCCTCCGCTTGCTTTTTGGGCTTCTTCAGACTGCCCATTCCAAGTATAAGCACCTGCTTTATCGGGTCCTCCGCTCGCTTTCAAGCCTGCAAAAGGCAAGTACTCACCTTTGCGTGCTTTCACTTCGTTCTTTGCAATTTCGATTTCTTGCATAGTGATATTCAACTCTTGATTATTCTTCAAGGCGGTATCAATCAATGCAATTAAATTAGGATCGGTGAAGTAGTTGCGCCATTGCACTTTTGCTGAATTCGTTGTATCCTGCGAAGTTGCGTAACTTGAAGGCACTGTTTTATTTTCCGTTTTTATTGGCATCTTAAACAGCTTACAACTTCCTACAGATAATACAAGGAAGATCGAGATGATGTATTGTATTACTAATTTATTCTTCATTTCGCTTTGTTATTTTGTTGATCATTTTTCGAATAGTATCTGTTAATGCCGCTTGCGATTGTTCTTCTGCATAGGCTTCGCTTAATGGTCTTTCATCTTCTTCGCTGAAGAGTTGACGACCTTCTTGGAGCTTACCAAAAATGAAGTACAATCCCGGCACAATGAATACACCAAATATGGTACCCAATAGCATACCACCTAATGCCGATGCTCCAATGGTATGGTTGCCAACTGCCCCAGGCCCTGTTGCTACTACAAGTGGAATCAATCCGGCAATAAAGGCAAAAGAGGTCATCAAAATCGGGCGGAAACGCGCTTTAGCGCCTTCAATGGCTGATTCCAATACAGAAAGACCTTGATTATGTTTTTGCACGGCAAACTCCACAATCAAAACGGCATTTTTACCCAGCAATCCAGTAAGCATGATTAAACCTACCTGCGCATACACGTCATTGGAAAGTCCTAACATTTTCAACAATAAGAACGAACCAAAAATTCCCGGAGGTAATGAAAATAACACAGCCAACGGAAGAATAAAACTTTCGTACTGCGCGGCCAAAACCAAATAAACGAAAAGAATAACCACCATGAAAATATAGATGGCTTCATTTCCTCTTTTTACTTCATCATAAGATAATCCTTCCCAAGCAATATCATATCCTTTTGGTAGAGATGTTTTTGCTACCTCTTGGATAGCTTTAATTGCCTCTCCTGAAGAGTAACCCGGGGTAGGCATACCATTAATCAATGAAGATATATATAAATTATAACGAGAAATCTCGTTCGGACCTTGGGTTTTAGTGATTTTCATAAATGCCGAATACGGCACCATTTCCCCTTTATCATTTTTGATATATAACTTCAAAAGATCGGTTGGTAGTCTTCTGTATTCGGGTGCCGCTTGTGTATATACTTTGTAGTAATTATTGAAGCGAATAAATCCTTGTTCGTATGTACTCCCCAACATGATATTCAAGTTTTCCATGGCATCTCCAATAGAAACTCCTTTTTGCATTGCCAGTGCATTATCTACGGTAATTTCATATTGTGGATATTTAGCTGAATAAAAGGCAAACAAACCACTCAATTCTTTCCTTTTTTCTAAAGCCTTAACAAAGTCTGTGTTTACACGGTCAAACTCTTTATAGTCCACATTACTTCCTTTATCCAATAGCCTCAAAGAGAATCCGTCAGATGTACCATAACCAGGCACAGCGGGAGGTTCAAAATATTCTATTTTAGCAGGAAGGTCTTTAGCTTTTTCCTCTAGTTCTTTAATAACTTGCTTAACTGAATGTTTGCGTTCTGACCAATCTTTCAAGTTAATCAAACAGGTACCTGCGTTCGAGCCTCGCCCTTCGGTCAAAATTTCATATCCGGCCAAAGCGGTTACCGACTTGATATCCTCGTTCTTTTTAGCGATTATTTGAAGTTCCTTAGAAATCTCATTTGTGCGCTCTAATGTAGTTCCCGGAGGCGTTTGGATGATCGCATAAATCTGCCCTTGGTCTTCATTTGGAATAAATCCGGCAGGAACAATCTTGCTCATACCGAAAATTCCAAAACCAAAGGCAAGTAAAATTCCCCAAGTGAGCACACGTCTGTTTACGATTATACGCAAAATGCCTGTGTATCTTCCGGTTACTTTTTCAAATGTTCTATTAAACCAATCAATAAATCTGTTGACAGGTGTTTTTTCCTTTGCATGACCGTGTGTATTTTTAAGAAGCATTGCACAAAGCACAGGTGTAAGCGTAAGTGCAATAAATCCTGATAGTACAATAGCACTTGCCATCGTGATAGAAAACTGGCGGTACAATACTCCAACAGGCCCTGTCATGAATGCAACCGGGACAAACACTGAAGTCATCACTAAGGTAATAGCGATAATAGCGCCACTGATTTCAGCTAATACAAGTTTAACCGCTTGGAAGGCGGAAATATTATTTTCTTCCATCTTCACATGGACGGCCTCTACTACCACAATGGCGTCATCTACCACAATTCCAATCGCCAACACAAGTGCAAAAAGGGTTATCAGATTAATACTCAACCCAAAGAACTTCATGAAAATAAATGCACCAACGAGTGAAACGGGTACAGCAATGATGGGTATCAGCGTAGAACGCAAATCGCCTAGGAATATAAACACTACAATAGCCACAAGAATGAAGGCCTCAACTAGTGTATGAAGCACCTTTTCAATGGAAGCATCAACGAATTGTGAAACGTCATAGTTGATTTCATAATCCATGCCCGGAGGGAAATCTTTCTTTAATTCTTTTAGTTTTGCCTTCACTTCTGCAATTACATCGTTAGCATTACTACCCGGGTTTTGCTTTAATACCATTGATGCGGCAGGATGTCCATCCTTATTGGTGTAGATATCAACAAACTCACTACCTACTTCGATTTTAGCTAAATCTTTAAGCTTTAATAATTCTCCATCTGCATTTGCACGGACAATGATTTCCTCGTATTGTTCCGGTGTATTGTACCATCCCTTATAAGTAAACACATACTCTTGTGATTGGGCCATTTTTCCGGAGCTCAAACCTACTCTACCCGGTCTGGCTAAAACACTCTGCTCGTCAATGGCTTTTAGCACATCATCGGCTGATATGTTATAGGCTCTCATTCTATCTGGGTTTAACCATACACGGATAGCAAATGCACGGCTGCCTGTAACCTCCGCTCTACCCATTCCTTTAATACGTGAAATTTCAGGAACAAGAAATGTATTTGCATAGTTGAATAAGAACTTTTCATCGGCATCTTTATTGGTGCTGAAAAGATTCACATACATCAACATGTTAGGTGCTAATGGTGTAATAACAACCCCTTCGCGTTGTACTAACGGAGGTAAGTTCGACCATACTTGATCTACTCTTGATTTTACTCTGGCGGCTGCTATTGTTGGATCAGTACCAGGTTCGAAAACGATATCAATACTTGCCTCACTTGCACTTGTTGCATCTGATAACATATATTGCATTCCTTGTACCCCATTGATTTGACGCTCCATAATGGTTAAAGTCGATTTCACCAATACATCGGCATTCGAACCCGGAAATTCAATAAAGACTATAACCCGAGGTGGAGCAATATCCGGAAATTGAGCAATCGGAATGGTATTCATCGCCAATATTCCCATGAAAATTATTCCAAGAGAAATGGCAATGGCCAAAACTGGTCTTTGTATAAACGTATTAAACATTTCTTTTAAGTTTAGAATCCAGCCTAATTATTCGGCATGTAAATTTTTAAGATCTGAAATCACTTTCTCGATAGGCACAAACTCGGCATCTATTTTATCGTTATTCTTCACTTTACCCAGGCCTTCCATCAAAATTTTGTCTTTCGGGGTAATTCCGCTTGTTACTACATACAAATGGGGCAATTCAGTTCCTACAGTAATAGGCGTTGCATGTAAAACATGTTTATCATCCATCACATAAACATATTTCTTATCTAAGATTTCAAACGTTGCTTTCTGTGGAACGATGATGGCATCCTTTAATAATACAGGCATTAGCACATTCCCTGTTTCTCCGTGTCGAAGTAATCGGTTTGGATTAGGGAAGGTTCCTCTGAAGGCTATATTTCCTGTTTCGTTGTTAAAGTCAGCTTCAATTGTTTCAATAATTCCGGATTGGTCGAAGATTTCGCCATTTGCCATTTGCAATTTCACACTTAAAGGACTCTTTGATTTTGCTTTTGTAGCATAATCCAAGTATTCAGATTCCGGAACATTGAAATAGACCCACATTTTACTGTTATCGGAAAGTGTAGTTAACAGTTCCCCTTCTTCCACCAAACTGCCTACACGTTTACTGAAGCGGTCCATAATTCCATCGAAAGGCGCTCTCACCTCCGTAAATGCTAGATGGGCTTGAGCCAAGGCTAAGTCGGCTCGCTCTTTGTTTAACTTCGCTTTAGATAAAGCTAATTCGCTTTTTGAAACGATATTACTATCCGCTAAGTTTTTGGTGGTTTGATATTCGATTTCTGCATAATCGACTTCGGCTTGCGACTTTTGCAATTCTGCTTGATACAATAAAGGCATGATTTGAAACATTACTTGTCCTTTCTTTACCAATTGCCCTTCATCTACATAGATATTTTGTAAATAGCCGCGCTCTTGCGATCTAAGTTCGATGTGATTAATAGAATGAATTTGACACACATAGTCTTTAAAAAGGAGTGTATCCTTTTGCATAGGACTTGTAATCAAAAATTTTGCGGCTTCTTCTTTTTCAGCTTTTTCGTTATGACAGCCTACGTTTAACAATAATATAGTTAGGCAAAGGAGAATGAGTACTCGCTTCATTTAATTATGGATTTAAGTTGATGAAAACAAATGAGAGAACATCCAGCGATGCTGAAATGCTAAAGAAGCTTATGCAAGGCGAATACCAATGCATACAGCTTTACCGATATGTATTAAGCGATAAAACTCTTCCAGGAATGGTAGAGAATAAATAAAGGAACCGAAGACCGGTTTTGTAGTGTATTGTACTTTGCTACTTTTAAAAAATCACCTAAAAATAGATGCAAAGGAAATTTTACTGCCGTTGGATCAGCTATAACAGCACACTCGTCTTCTACATCTTCTTCAAAGTCGTTTTCATCCGGAGCTTCTTTAACCTGCTGTGATAAATCTAATTCAAATGGAAGATGATAAGGGGTAATTTGACTATTGTTGTATAAATCAGAAAAAAGCAGTGTAGCTTGATGATGTACAATTGTTTCCGACTTACCATAATCAGCGAAAACCGAAGTTTGCTTTAACGTGAATACCAAAAGCAAAAGTCCTATCCAACTATAACGCATAGCAACACCTCCTCTAATTCTGAGTTGTTGAAATGCATTAATTAAATCGGATTTTCTTTTCATTGGTGTGCGAATTTAATAAGCTATAATCAATATTTCAGATTATAACATTTTTTGGTTGTTGCTAAAAACTAATGTATATAGGAATTAACTTCCCCTTCGCTTTCTTCCACCTCCGCTTTTCGGGGCACCTCCGGGTGCTGCTCTTTTCTTGAAACCACCTTTACCCTTACCTGCTCCTTTGAAGCCACCTTTACCTCCTGCTGTTTTCTTAAATCCTGTCGGTTTAGGGCCCCACGGACTGCGCTTCTCCCCATCGGGTTTGCCGGTTGTAGATTTTTTGAATCCTTCTTTCACGCTACCGTATTTCTTGAATCCTTTTCTAGCCGCTCCATCAACTTTTTCAAATTCGCGTTCGGCTGATGCTGGTTTATCTTCATTTGTTCCGCCATAGGTTTTCTTCCCGAAAGCCGGTTTACCTCCGCGTTTAAAATCGGCATAACTGCTTTTCGGAGCGCGCTTAGCGGCTGTTGCTCCTTCAGAAGTATAACTGCGTTTATTTTTAGAGGCATGCGTTTGTTGTGATCGGCTCACTACAATGGCTCTTCCACTAATTTCCTTTCCGTTTAATGCTTTAATCGCTGCATTCGCTTGTGCTGCATCGGGCATTGTAACGAAGCCGAATCCTTTATTCAGGCCTTTTTCATCTTTAATCAATTTAATTCCACCTACATCACCATAGGGTTCAAAAAGGGCTCTCAATTCCGGTTCTTTCAATTTGAAAGGTAAACTTGCCACAAACACATCCATTGCACATATAATTTCGGGAAAGGTAGATTAAATAAACTAAGGAAGTGAATTCCGCCTTTTTATGGCCTATTCTAAAACCGCATTTGTAATTACAAGAGGATTACTATCTTGTTTTGAAATTCAACACACAATCACTTTTCATTATGGATATTAACTATAAAGCACTTCAAGAACTTATTG
>ENA-UOYA01003025-UOYA01003025.1-activated-sludge-metagenome-genome-assembly--contig:-NODE-3025-length-15392-cov-9.689639_pt1 | contig 15392 bp, 13 predicted proteins | sample MGYA00238163_ERZ764804 | MGnify/ENA primary metagenome ERZ764804 (study PRJEB28919, sample SAMN05720223) | activated sludge metagenome | isolation source: Anaerobic digester | place: Hong Kong...
TTCTCCGGCTTTTGCGTACGCCGGGCTTTTTCGGTTTTTTTGCCGCGGCCGGGCTTGGCTTCCTTTCGGGGGCGCGGCGGCTTCTCCGTCTTTTGAGGACGAAGGGTGCTCTTATTCACGTTTTTGCCGAGTTTTTCAATCGTCCGTTTGCCCTTTTGCAAAATGCCGCCCAAAAGCTCGTCTAACTTTTGACGCTTTCCGTCACTCATCCCTGCCGCCTCCCTTCACGGTTTTGAGGACCTCCATGGCCTCGTTGACTCCGGCGAGCACGGCCTTGGACGTGATGGTGGCGCCGCTGACGGCCTGTACGCCCACCGCCGGGTTTTCTGAAAATGCTATGCCGCCGGTCGCGCCCTTATAGCGGTCGAGGAACTTTTTAGCGAAGACCTTTGTGCCTATGCCGGGGGTTTCGCTGTCGGAAAGGTGGGTGACGCTGAGTATCTTTAACGTATCGGCATCTGCCAGGACGAGAAGGCGTATCTCGCCGCCGAAGCCCTGCGTCCTTGCGATAACGGCGTAGGCGGTGAGCTCCCCTCCCGTTTTGGCCGTATACACGCTTTCGACGGCGTCGCCGAAGCCGCCCTCCTGCGGGGGGAAGACCTCGGTAAACGATGCGCCCGGCAGGCTGGCCTCGAGCGCCTGCTGCTTCGCCTTAAGAGAGGCGGCGGCGATTTTGTCCTTTGTCACCTCGTTGACGGCCGCAAGCGCGGCGGTCACCATGAGCGCTATCAGCATGAGCTTCAGCGCGACCGTAATAATCTCGAGCGTGTCGCGGGACAAAAGGGGCTTTTTCTTGTCAGACATGGGCGGCACCTCCTGTCCCGTATCTTCTCGGGCGTATCTTGCGGTCGATAATAAAGACGAAGGCGTTCATGATAAGTATGGAGTAGGAGACGCCCTCGGGATATCCCCCAAGAAAGCGTATGAGCACCGTTATAAGCCCGCAGCCTACGCCGAATATGAGCTTGCCGCGGCCCAATATGGGCGATGTGGAATAGTCGGTGGCCATGAAAAACGCGCCGAGCATAAGTCCCCCGGACATAATCTGAGCCAGCATATACTGAAGCGGCGGATTGTCGCCGGGAAACAGGGCGGAAAACAGGGCCACGGTAGCGATGAAGGACAGCGGCGTATGCCATGTGATTATCTTGCGGGCGATAAGAAAAAGCCCGCCGATTATCAGCAGCACCGTCGATATCTCGCCGATACAGCCGCCGACGTTTCCGGTGAACAGGTTGATGAGGTTGGAGTAATCAAAATCGCCGGAGGAAAGCTCCCGCAGCGGCGTAGCCTCCGCGAGGGCGTCTATCTCGCTCTGGGACATGCTGCGCAGCACGGGAAGGTCGGCGAAGGGCTTTACCCAGTTGTTCATGTGCCTGGGCCAGGAAAACAGAAACACGCGGGCGGCCAGCGCGGGGTTCATGAAGTTTTTGCCCAGCCCGCCGAACAGCATCTTCACTATGATTATGGCGAAAACGCCCCCGGCCACGGGTATCCACAGCGGCACGGTCGCGGGCAGGTTGAACGCCAGAAGCACGCCCGTGACGACGGCCGAAAGGTCGCCCACCGTCTGGGGCCTACGGAGCGCCAGGTTAAAAAGCGCCTCCGAAGCGACGCAGACGGCCACCGTCAAAACGGTGACGGCGAGCGCGCGCCATCCGAACACGAAGCAGCCCCAAACGAGGGGCGGCGCTAAGGCAAGCAGCACGGTCGACATGATGACGGGCGTGCTCTCGTCGGTTTTGATATGCGGCGAATAGTTTACCTGATACTTGTCCAATGCTTTCACTCTCCACTTACCGGTCGTCCGCGTTAATGCTTGGCGGCTTTTTTCTTTTTGGCCGCGATGCTGTACTTGCTGCTCTTCATCACCTGCACCAGCGGTATGCGCGACGGGCAGACATACGCGCAGCAGCCGCACTCTATACAGTCGCTGACGTTGAGCCGCTCGCATTCGTCAAAATCCGAACGCCCGTAGCTTTGGTTGATATAGAGAGGCATAAGCCGCATGGGGCACGCCCTCACACAGCGCCCGCAGCGGATGCAGGCCATGGGCGTATGCTTGGCGCGCTCCTCACCGAACGCGAGAAGGGAGGAAGTGCCCTTGATGACGGGCGCGTCGGTCGTGGCGAGGGCGACGCCCATCATGGGGCCGCCCATCACGAATTTGACGGGCCTACGCGTAAAGCCGCCGCACATCTCGAACAGGTAGGATATCGGCGTGCCGATGCGCGCCAATATATTGGCATGGTCGCGGACAACGGGGCCGGATACGGTGATAACGCGCTTGACAAGGTTGCGCCTTAGCACCACGGCCCGGTAGAGGCTCGCGCAGGTGTCCACGTTAAAGACGGCGCAGCCCACGTCCATGGGGAGCTTGCCGGGCGGCACCTCGATGTCGGCGATGGCGCGTATGAGCTGCTTTTCGCCGCCCTGCGGATACTTGGTGGAAAGCGGCACGACGAATATGCCGGTTTTGGCCGTGACGCTCTTCATGGTTTCGATGGCGTCGGGCTTGTTGTTCTCTATGGCTATATATGCGCTGCCTATGCAAAGGCATTTCATGATAAGCTTGATGCCCTCGGCTATCTGCCGGGGGTACTCGATCATGGCGCGGTGGTCGGAGGTGATGTACGGCTCGCACTCCGCCCCGTTTACAATGAGGGTGGAAACACCCTTGTCGAGGGCGGTGCGAAGCTTTGCGTGGGTCGGGAAGGCCGCGCCCCCCATACCCACGAGGCCCGATTCGCGCGCTATCTGCACTATATCGTCGGGGGATAGGTTGTCCACCTCGTCCTCGCGGCGCGGCGGACCCTTAAAGCCCGCGTCCTTGTAGTCGTTTTCTATGATTACGCTCTGCACATAGCCGCCCGCCGGATGAAGTCGCGGCTCGACGGCCCGCACATAGCCGGAGACGCTGGCGTGGACGGGCGCAGATATAAAGGCGTCGCTGTCGGCCACCTTCTGGCCCATCAGGACATAGTCCCCGGGCTTTACAAGCGGCGTCAGCTCCGCCCCGAGATGCTGCTTCATAGGGAGGACGACCTCTTTTGGGGGCCTCGGCTCAAGGATGGGCGAAGCGCTCGTATGCTCTTTTGAGTAAACCGGATGCACCCCGCCCTTAAAGGTGTGTGCCATAAGCTCTCATTCATTCCTTTCGGCGCACGGCTTAAAAAGCCGGATGCTCTTTCAATTATACACCTTTTGTCAAGAACCCGCAAGCTTATACAGACATTTCCTGGTTCCGGCCGGCGCGCTGCCGCCGGGTGTCCGACGGAGCCCATAAGCGGGCCGCGGCCTGCGCAGCCCCGTCCGGCCTTTCAGTCCTCGAAAGCCTGGCGCATATCCTCTATCAAGTCGTCGATATGCTCAAGGCCCACCGACACGCGGATGAGATCGGGCGGAAGCCCTGCCGCGCGCTGCTGTGCCGGCGAAAGCTGCTGATGCGTGGTGGAGGCCGGGTGTATGACGAGGGATTTTGCGTCGGCCACATTGGCAAGATGCGAGAAGAGCCTGAGGCGGTCTATAAAGCGCCGCGCCGCCGGATTGCCGCCCTTTATGCCGAAAGTGAAGATGGAGCCGGCGCCCTTCGGGAAGTATTTGCGCGCCAGCTCGCGGTATTTGTTGCCCGGCAGGGTCGGGTAATTAACCCAGCTGACCTTGGGGTGGGAGCACAGGTACTCGGTGAGCTTCACGGTGTTCTCCACATGGCGCTCCACCCTCAGCGAAAGGGTCTCCAGCCCCTGCAAAAAGAGAAACGCGTTGAACGGGGACAGGCATGCGCCGGTATCGCGCAAAAGCTGTACGCGCGCCTTGGCCGCAAAGGCTGCCGGACCCATATCATACGCGTAGCGAAGTCCGTGGTAGCTCTCGTCCGGCTCGGTAAGCCCCGGGAATTTGCCGCTCGCCGCCCAGTCAAAGGCGCCGCCGTCCACGATGACGCCGCCGATGGAGGTGCCGTGGCCGCCGATAAACTTTGTCGCGGAATGCACCACGATATCTGCGCCGTGCTCTATCGGGCGCAGCAGGTACGGGGTCCCGAAGGTGTTGTCGACGATTAGCGGTATGCCGTTTTCATGGGCGATGGCGGCTATGCGCTCTATGTCGGGGATGTTGATGCCGGGGTTTCCTATGGATTCTATGTACAAAGCCTTGGTTTTGCCGGTGATGGCCTTGGCGAAATTCTCCGGGTCGTCGGGGTCTACGAAAACGGTTTTGACGCCGAACCGCGGCAGGGTGACGGAAAAAAGATTGTAGGTGCCGCCGTACAGGGTGCTGGCCGCGACTATCTCGTCTGCCGCCCCGGCGAGGTTCAAAACGGCATAGGTGATGGCCGCCGAGCCGGATGCCGTGGCGAGCGCGGCGACGCCGCCCTCCAGCGCCGCGACGCGTTTTTCGAACACGTCGGTGGTCGGGTTCATTATCCGGGTGTAGATGTTGCCCTCTTCTTTTAAGGCGAACAGCGCCTCGGCGTGACGGGTGTCGTCAAACACATAGGATGTGGTCTGGTAAATGGGCACCGCCCGCGCCTTGGTGGTGGGGTCCGGCACCTGTCCCGCGTGCTGCTGAAGGGTTTCAAATCTGTAGCTCATGGCGTATTCCTCCCCATTATTTGCTATCGATTATGGTCCCGCCGCCGACCAATATATCCCCGTCGTAGAACACGGCCGCCTGCCCCGGCGCCGGCGCGCGCTGAGGCGTTTCAAACTCCACACGCACACGCCCGTCCGGCTCTGGGCGGAGCACGGCCTTTTGTTCGCGCTGCCCGTACCGGAGCTTGGCGGTGACGGCGAGGGGCCCTTTCAAGCTGTCGAACGGGATGAAATTGCAGCTTCCGGCCCATACGACCGATTTGAAAAGGTCGCTTTCGCGGCCGAGGACGACGCGGTTTTTTTCGCTGTCCTTGGCCACCACATAGGCCGGCTCGGGCAGCGACAGCGAAAGCCCCTTGCGCTGGCCGACGGTGTACCGCGCAATGCCCTTGTGCCGCCCCATCACCCGCCCGTCAAGGCCGACAAACTCGCCCTCTGCCATCCGCGTACCCGTGTAGGCCTCCACAAAGTCGGCGTAGCCGCCCTGTTTTACAAAGCAAAGGTCCTGGCTGTCGGGCTTTTGCGCGTTAAAAAGTCCGAGCGAACGCGCCAGCTCGCGGACCTCGTCCTTGCGCAGACTGCCGAGCGGGAACACCGTCCGGGAGAGCTGGCCCTGCGACAGGCCGTAAAGCACATAGGTCTGGTCTTTGGACCTGTCGACCGGGCGCTTTAAAAGCCGGCGCCCGCTTTTGTCGTCGTATTCCACGCGCGCGTAATGGCCGGTCGCCATAAGGTCAAAGCCGAGCTCTATGCTCTTTTGCATCAGCGCGCCGAATTTGATGCGCGGGTTGCATACGACGCAGGGGTTGGGCGTAAGCCCCGCGAGGTACCCGGCGGCGAAGTAGTCCAGCACCCTCTCGCGGAAAAGCCCGGAAAAATCCATAACCAAAAGGTCTATCCCGAGTAAGCGCGCCGCGTCGCGCGCGTCTTTTTCGCCGGAATCCTCATGGCTTTTTAAAAGCTTCAGATACGCTCCGGTGACATTTAACCCTTCCTTCAGAAGAAGAGCCGCCGCGACCGAGCTGTCCACGCCGCCGCTCATCGCGACCAGCACGCGTTTTCGGCTCACCGCATCCCCTCCCGCGCCCGTCGCGAGCGATAATATATGCCGGCAGCTTATTATTCCGGCAGCCGATTACGTAAAAACATTATACAGACTCCCGCCCTCCAATGCAAGGGGAAAGCCGCGGCCCGACGCGGAAAATTTTCAAAAGCGCGGCGGCGCCGGGGTTAAAAATGCATACGGCCGGGCAAAACACCCGGCCGCTTTCGCTGTGCCTGTATGCGCCGCTCAATATTCCGTCGCTTCCGCGGTGTCGACGGCGTGGGAGCGCCTTGGCTTTTCCTTGCCGAACATGGCTCTGACCTTGTCGACAAGCTCGGGGACCAGCGTGACAATCCTGTCCACCGTGCCGGCATTCTCGCTGATTTGGAGGAGCTTTACCTCGCCGTCGGTCACCACGAGAAAGGCTATGGGATGGATGGAGATGCCCGCGCCGCCCCCTCCGCCGAACAGCTTCTGGCCCTGCGCGCTTTTGACCGAGAAATCGCTGCCGCCCGAGGTGAACCCGAAGCCCACCTTGGATACCGGTATGATGGTGACGCCGTCGATGGTGGTTATGGGGTCGCCTATGATGGTGTTGACGTCCACCATTTCCTTAATGCTCTGCATGACCGTAGTCATGAGTCCCTGAATGGGATGATCGTTCATTTGACACACCCGCCTAACTACATATTGGTATACTTAGTATTTTCCAAAAATTCCGTATTAAACCGAGCTGTTTTAAAACGGGGCGGTTTTTATACATATTTACCGCTTTTCTTTTAGCGCGTTCCATGCTAATATAAGTATATACTAACAATTATACTGGGAGGTATGCGTATGTCAAGAAGAATATCGACATTTATCGTCCTCTCGGTGCTTTTTGCCCTGCTTTGGCCGGCGGCGCCCGCCAAGGCGGCTCCCGCTCCCGACATCACGGCCAAAAACGCCCTGGTGCTCAATATCGACAACGGCTTCGTGCTGTATGAGAAGCAGGCCGGGCAGCTCATTGCTCCCGGGCCCATGGTCAGGCTCATGACGGCTATGCTCGCCATGGAGAACCTGCCGGATCTCGACGAGCCCGTTACGGCGGGGGCAAACATCTACAACGGACTTAAAACCTACAGCGCGGCAAACATAAAACGCGGCGACGTTATGACGGTGAGGGATTACCTTTGCTGCCTTCTTATAGCCGGCTCCGGCGAAGCCGCAAACGTGCTGGCCAGCCGTGTGTCGGGCAGTCCCGAGGCCTTCGTCGACCTCATGAACCGCAGGGCGGCCGAGCTCGGCGCAAAGGATACGGTGTTCGCCAACGTGCACGGCGAATATGACGCCGACGCTCACACCACGCTAAGCGATATGGCGGTACTCATAAAGCATGCGCTGTCGCTGGAGCATTTTCTGAGCCTGTCGGACAAGACCTACCACAAGACGCGCGCGATAGGAGATACGCCCTCGCGCGAGCTGTACTCCACAAACTACATACTGATAGGCAGCATGTCGAAATACTATTACCGCCACGCCTCCGGGCTGGCGAACGCGCACGACGAGTCGGGGTATTCCTTAGCCACGCTGGACGACCACGGCAGCGCGCGCCTTTTATGCCTTGTCGCCGGCTGCCGGCGCTATACCAAGGACGGGGTCAGCTACATAGGCTCCTTCACCGACGCCAAAAGTCTTCTCGTCTGGGCTGACAACAATTTCAAGAGCACCCGCCTCATTAGGGAGAGCGAGCCCGTGGCGCAGATTCCAGTGCTTTTGTCGTCAAAGCATTCCTCCGTCGCTTTAAACGCCGTGGAAAGCCTGTACGCCGTAATCGAGGTGGATTACGACGAGCAGGGGATACGCAAGGAGTTCGACCTGCCGGACAAGCTGTTGGCGCCCGTGAAAAAGGGGCAGGTCGTAGGCTCCGTGACGCTCTGGTACGGCGAAAACAACCTTGGCAAGGTGCCGCTTTGCGCCGCTTCGGACGTGCAGGTGAATATGCTAAATTACTATACCTACCATATAAACCAGTTCTTCTCCAACATCTGGGTGCGCATTGTCTCGGCAAGCGTGATAGGGCTGTTCGTTTTCTTTGTGATCGCCACCATCCGCATAAACCGCAACAAAAGGCGCAGTCAAAGCCGCCGCGCGCGCCTGCGGCTTTGAAAACGCGGTATGATGGGCCGTCGAGGACACCTCCCCCTTTCTGACCTCCGACCTCTTATAAAACCAGCATAGCGTCGCCGAAGCTGAAAAAACGGTATTTTTTCTCCACGGCCGTACGGTAGGCCCGCATGGTATTCTCGTAGCCCGCGAAAGCGCACACAAGCATCAAAAGCGTGCTCTGGGGCAGGTGGAAATTTGTTATCAGCCCGTCGATTATGCGAAACTCGCAGCCTGGGTAGAGGAACAGATCCGTCTGGCCCGACGCGGCCGTCACATGGCCGTATTCGCGCGCCACGCTCTCGAGGGTGCGGCACACCGTCGTGCCAACGGCTATGACGCGGCCGCCGTTTTCCTTTGTGCGGCGCACAAGCTCGGCCGTCCTTTCGGGCAGCGCGTATACCTCGCTGTGCATACGGTGGTCGGTGATGCGGCGGGTCTTTACGGGCCGGAAGGTGCCGAGGCCTACGTGCAGCGTCACGCTCCCTATCCCAATGCCCCTTGACCGCAGGGTGTCAAGAAGCTCCGGCGTAAAATGCAGGCCTGCGGTGGGGGCGGCGGCGGAACCCTGCTCCCTGGCATAAACCGTCTGGTATCGCTCGCTGTCCGAAAGCTTTCGGGTGATATACGGCGGCAGCGGAACTAATCCCACGCGGTCTAAGACCGAAAAGAAATCGTCTCCCTCGTAGAAAAACCGTATCACGCGGTTGCCGCCGTCAAGCTCGCCCGTTATCTCGCCCGACAGCTCCTGTGCAAAGACGACGCGCGCGCCCTTTTTAAGGCGCTTGCCGGGGCGCACGATGCATTCCCACTCGTCGGCGCTTAGGCGCTTCAGCAGCACCACCTCGGCCTGCGCGCCCGTCTCCTTTTTGCCGTAAAGGCGCGCCGGCATAACGCGCGTGTCGTTTATTATAAGGCAGTCGCCCGCCCTAAGGTGTTCCGGCAGGCGGCGGAAAACGCTGTGCTCCATAGACCCGTCGCCGCGCCCGAGGACTAAAAGGCGCGACGCGTCCCGCTTTTTTAGCGGCGTTTGGGCGATAAGGCCCGGCGGCAGCTGGTAATCAAAGTCCTTTAGCTGCATATAAGCGCCCCCGTGTTCGCATATAATGCCGATTTCAATTTAAAAAGAGCATTAAAAACGCTTTTTAAATGCCGCCTTCGGCGGCAAGCAAAAACAAATGAGTTTTTGAGAAATCGGCGCTAAACGGCAGCTAAAGCGGCGCAAGGCCGCTGTATGCCGTTTAAAAGGCATGTTTAAATGGCATTTAGCGAAAGGCCGCGCCGTAAAACTAAAAATTTCCGCAAAAACCCCGAAGAAAAGGTTTGACAGTGCGCGGAGCATCTGCTATCATAAAGAGGATAGAGGCGCGTCGTCAATGAGTATCCCGCCCGAGGCTGTCGCCGGTCTGTGAAGGCGAGGGGAAAGGTGCCGACGCCGAAGGATACGGCGGGCGGTCCGCCTTATTCCTGGGCGCAGAGCCGAAAGGCCTGCGACTGTCATCCCGGCCCGCAAGGCAGGGGATGGAGTGCTATCTTTGTAATGGGAACGACGTGTTTTATTATATTACAGGGATAGCCGGTTTTCAACCGGTTTTTTGTTTTTTCCGGAAAACTGCGCTTTTGGCGGCAAAAACCGGCAAAATGTTGCGCATTCGAAAGGATTTTGCATATACTGTATCAAGGGGCGCCCGGCGTTTGCCCGGAAGGCCCAAACGTCTATGGAGGAGTCGTAATGAAAAGGTACAAGGTCGGCATCATCGGCGCTACGGGCATGGTGGGACAGCGCTTCTGCCTTTTGCTCGAGAATCACCCGTGGTTCGAGACGGTATGCGTCGCGGCCAGCGGACGCAGCGCGGGTAAAACATACGAGGAAGCGGTGGAGGGCAGATGGATGATGCCAAAGCCCATCCCCTCAGGCATACGCGCTCTGACGGTGCGCGACACCGAGGCGGAGCTTGACGATATCGCCTCGCAGGTGGATTTTGTGTTCTGCGCCGTCAATATGAAAAAGGATGAGCTGCGCGCTCTGGAGGAGCGTTTCGCCAGGGCGGAATGCCCCGTCGTATCCAACAACAGCGCCCACCGCGGCACGCCCGACGTGCCCATGATCATCCCGGAGATAAACGACGGCCACCTTTCTGTAATACCGTTCCAGAGAAAGCGCCTCGGCACAAGGCGCGGCTTTATAGCCGTCAAAAGCAACTGCTCGCTGCAGAGCTATGTCCCCGCTTTGCACCCGCTTATGCGCTACGGCGTCGAGCAGGTGCTGGCCTGCACCTACCAGGCCATATCGGGCGCGGGCAAAACCTTCGCCACCTGGCCGGAGATGCAAGACAACGTCATCCCGTTCATCGGGGGCGAGGAAGAAAAATCCGAGCTGGAGCCGCTTAAGATATGGGGCGACGTAAAGGACGGCGTCATCGTGCCGGCGGCCGGCCCTTCCATCACCACCCAGTGCATACGCGTGCCCGTCAGCGACGGCCACCTCGCCGCCGTCTTCGTCCGCTTCGCGAATAAACCGTCCGCCGACGACATGATAGAGGCATGGCGCGGCTTTAGGGGCACGCCGCAGGCCCTTTGCCTGCCCACGGCCCCCAAGCAGTTTTTGCATTATTTCGAGGAGGAGAACCGCCCCCAGACGGCCCTCGACCGCGACCTGGAAAACGGCATGGCAGTTTCCATAGGCCGCCTGCGCGGCGACACCCAGTACCATTACAAATTCGTATGCCTGTCGCACAACACCCTGCGCGGTGCGGCGGGCGGCGCGGTGCTCATGGCGGAGCTTCTGTGCGCGCAAGGGTACCTCGACTGACGGCCCGCGCTTTTAGGCAAAGACGGGCGCGGCCAAACTTATCCGGAGGTGTGTCCATGAAAAAGGTCATATTCAAGGGCTCGGGCGTCGCTATCGTCACGCCCTTCGACTCCCAGAACAAGGTCAATTACGACAAGCTGGGCGAGCTTATCGAATACCAGCTCGCAAATTCCACCGACGCTTTAGTGGTATGCGGTACGACCGGCGAGGCCTCGACCCTCTCCGACCGCGAGCACATCGACGTCATCTATTACGCCGTAAAGAAGGCGGCGGGGCGGGTCCCGGTTATCGCCGGCACGGGCAGCAACGAGACCGAGCACGCGCTTGTGCTGTCCAAGGAGGCCGAGCACGCCGGCGCCGACGCGCTTCTCATCGTCACGCCGTACTACAACAAAACCACCCAAGGCGGCCTTGTTCGCCATTACACCTACATCGCCGACCGTGTCGGGCTGCCCATCATAGTGTACAACGTCCCGTCGCGCACCGGCCTTAACATCCTGCCCGAGACATATCTCGAATTGTCAAAGCACCCCAATATCGCGGCGGTCAAGGAGGCAAGCGGCAACATATCGGCGGTGGCCAAGACGCGGGCCCTGTGCGGCGACGAGCTCCATATATACTCCGGCAACGACGACCAGATAGTCCCCATCCTCTCGCTGGGGGGGCTGGGCGTCATCTCGGTGCTCGCCAACATAATGCCCCAGCGCGCCCACGACATATGCTCGCTCTATTTCAAGGGCGACACAAAAGCGAGCGCCGGGCTCCAGGTGTCGCTGATGGAGCTTATCGACGCGCTGTTTTGCGAGGTCAACCCCGTGCCCGTAAAGACCGCCCTCAACCTTATGGGCTTTGATGTCGGCGGGCTGCGGATGCCGCTTTTCGAAATGCAGGAGAAAAACAAGGACACGCTGAAAAAGGCCATGCTTCGCGCCGGGATTCCGGTTAACTGATAAGCCGCCATAAGGCGTTTCGGAATGGAGCTATACAAATGACAAGGATTATCTTGATAGGCTGCAACGGGAGCATGGGCAGGGTCGTGGCTGAAAACGCCGCGTTCTCCGGGCGCTTCGAGGTGGTGGCGGGGGTGGATGTGAGCGCCGGCGGTCAGCCGGGTTTCCCCGTCTACCGGCACGCTGGCAGGGTCCGGGAGGCGGCCGACGTGATTATCGATTTCTCCCACCCCGCCGCGCTGTCGGGAAACCTCGCGCTTGCCGCACGGGAGGGCATACCCATCGTCATAGCCACGACCGGGCTTTCGCAGGAGCAGCAGCAGGAGATACGCGAGTGCGCAAAAACGGTGCCGGTGTTTCTGTCGTTTAACATGTCGCTGGGCGTCAATCTGATGCTCCGGCTCGCCAAGCAGGCGGCCCTTCTGCTGTACGGCGATTTCGACATCGAGATAGTGGAAAAGCACCACAACCGCAAGCTGGACGCGCCGAGCGGCACGGCCATCATGCTGGCCGATGCCATAAGCGGCGTCCTGCCCGAAAAACCCCGGTATGTCTACGACCGCCACGCCCGGCGCATGAAGCGGGACAAGGCGGAGATAGGCATATCGTCAATACGCGGGGGCACCATTGTCGGCGAGCACGAGGTGATATTCGCCGGCAACGATGAGATCATAGAGATACGGCATACCGCCATGTCCAGGGATATTTTCGCGGTGGGCGCCCTCCGCGCCGCGCAGTTTATTATAGGAAAGGCGCCGGGGCTTTACGATATGGACGACCTTGTCAGCGAATAGGCAGGCGTTTTCGCCGGACCCGAAAGGATGAGCAGCGTGAAAAATGCAAAGAACATCATCACCCTGGTGACCCTGGTGGAGGATGTGGCGCTGATAAGCCTCTCCCGCATCCCCGCCAAGACAGCCGTTATATCGGAGATTTTTGCAGATTTGGCCGACAACGGCATCAATGTCGACCTTATCACGCAGAGCGTTTCCATGGGCGGGGATATATCCCTGAGCTTTACCGTCTCCAACGACGACGTGCCCAAGGTGCTAACCGTCACTCGCCGCCTGCGGGAGCAAAACGCCGGCGTCTGCGCCGATGTGAGCGTCGGCAACTTCAAGCTCTCCTTTTTCAGCGAAAATATGCGCCGGACCATCGGCGTTGCCGCTTATCTGTTCGGCCTTTTCAAGGACAACGGGCTGGAGCTCAAGCTCATATCCACCTCCGAGACCGACATCTCCTGCCTGTTCGACAACGAGTTCTACGACAAGGCGCTCGCCCTCGCGCGCGAGACCTTCGGCAGGGTGGCCCGCTAACAACGGCGGCTTGAAAAGGATGAATTACGCATGAAGCTTGGCGGATATGACATAGCGCGGCCGGTGGCGCTCGCGCCCATGGCCGGCATCACCGACCGGGCCTTCAGGGCGATATGCAGAGAGTGCGGCGCCGATTACGCCGTGACCGAGATGATAAGTACCCGAGGGCTTGTGTACGGAGACCGCAAATCCGGCGAGCTGATGGAAATAGGCGACTGCGACCACCCCGTTGGCATCCAGCTTTTCGGTGGCGAGCCGGCGCATTTTCTGGCGGCTGTCGAGCGGGCGGTGCAGGCTGGCGCCGACGTCATCGACATCAATATGGGCTGTCCCACGCCTAAAATCGTGCGAAACGGCGACGGCTGCGCCCTCATGCGCGACGCCGCGCGGGCGGCCGCCATCCTGCGCGCCTGCACCGATGCTTCGCCGGTGCCCGTCAGCGTCAAATTCCGCAAGGGCTGGGACGACGGCAGCGTCAACGCCGTGGAATTCGCCAAGATGGCCGAGCAGTGCGGCGTCGCCTTTATCACCGTGCATGGGCGGACCTGCCGGCAGCTCTACGCGCCCCCGTCGGACTGGGACATTATCGCCCGCGTCAAGGCGGCGGTGAGCATACCGGTCATCGGCAACGGCGACGTGACGGGCGCGCAGGCGGCCGCCGAGCTTGTCGGGCGCACGGGCTGCGACGGCGTGATGATAGGCCGCGCCGCCCTCGGCAACCCCTGGGTGTTCCGCGAGGCGCGCGCCGCCCTTATGGGACTTGCTCCACCTCCGCCGCCCGGGCTTGGCGAGCGGCTTGGCACCGCCCTCAGCCATCTGAGGCTGGTCGTGGCGCACAAGGGCGAAAAGCGCGGCATGCTGGAAGCACGTAAGCACCTGGCGTGGTATATGAAGGGCCTTAAGCGCGCGTCCGAGCTCAAAAAGCAGGCCTGCGCCGTCACGACGCTAAAGCAGGCGGAGCTGCTCCTTGAAAAGGCCTTTGAGTGGAACGGCGGTAAATGACGATAAAAAGCGTGCGCACGGTTTTTGCCGTGTGCACGCTTTTGCTATGTCGCGCGGTTGCTAAGACATCTATTACACTGCGTTGTAGCCATATGTAAATAAAGCTGCGTTTGCCGGCAAAAAGCCGTCATCCAGGGCTTCGGACAGCCTCAAATGACGGCTTTTTCGACGTCTAAAACCATAACCGACGGTTAAACCGTGCGCTGCTTTTCTTCGGAAAATTTTTTGTCGAGGTCGGCCAGCATGTCCTCTATGCTGAGGGTGCGCACGTGGGCGATGGGCTTCCACGACAGGTCGGACACAAAGAAGCAGTAAAAGTTGAGCAGCGGCCAGGTGAACAGGAAGAACGGATAAGCGAGGATAGCCTTTATAAGGGCGCGGAGCTGTCTGCGGCTCTCCAGCGCGACTACCAGCACCGACAGCGCCACCAGCACCACATAGTCGAATACGAAAAAGGAAAGCCACGACATGAGGTTAAAGCCGGTGAATATGGACAAAACGAGCTTTGCGGCCACGCTGATATAGCCTATTACCGCAAGCGGCATGGTAATCAAAAAGCTTATGGTGTCGAGGTACTGGATATTCGGCGATGTGAAGAGCTTTTTAAGCAGGGCGGGCGTGTACCGCGACAGGCACTGCAGGCACCCGATGGACCAGCGCTTTCTCTGTATCCACGACTGCTTGAAGCGCAGGGGCTGCTCGTCGTAGATGATAGCATCCGGCACCCACGCGACCTTGTTGCCCGAAAGCACCGTCTTGATTGTGTATTCGATATCCTCGGTAAGGGTGCAGGTGTCCCACCCGTTTTTATAGATAAGGTCGGCGCTTACCATGTAGCCCGTACCGTTTATCGTCGCCGAAAGGCCGAGATTGCCGCGCGCGCGGTTGAAAAACCTGTTTTGCAGCCAGAAGAAAAGGGCGTGGGAGCCGGAAACCCAGGTGTCCGACGCGTTCTTCATGCGCCTGTAGCCCTGGGCCACCCGGCAGCCCTGGGCGTACGCCTTGTTCATCTCCGCGAAAAAGTTGGGATGCATGAGGTTGTCCGCGTCTATGATGCACACGGCGTCGTACTTCATAAGGCGCGTCCTGAATTGGGTAAACGCGTATTTTAGGGCGTAGCCCTTGCCGATGCGCGACATATCGTGCCTCTCCAGCACATGGACGCCGTACCCGCGCGCGATGTCGGCGGTGCGGTCGGTGCAGTTGTCGGCCACGACCAGCACGTCGATAAGCTCGGACGGGTAGTTCTGGGCGCGTATGCTCTCAAGCAAAAACGGGAGCACCTTCTCTTCGTTTCGCGCCGCTATGACGGCGAGGAACCGGTGCCTTTTGTCGGTCTGAGGATAGGGGCGGAATTTGAAAAAACCGAACAGCGCGGTTATTACAGTATAGGAAAAGTAAATGGTCATTACCACATTGAAGACGATAAACAGCGTATCGGTAAATGCTCGCATAGCCGGCCTCCTTTCTCCCGATTCGGCATGCCGCCGCCGGTAGGCCAAAAGTGTGCGGCCGCTTATAACGTCAAAT
>ENA-UOYA01003028-UOYA01003028.1-activated-sludge-metagenome-genome-assembly--contig:-NODE-3028-length-15378-cov-7.026039_pt1 | contig 15378 bp, 18 predicted proteins | sample MGYA00238163_ERZ764804 | MGnify/ENA primary metagenome ERZ764804 (study PRJEB28919, sample SAMN05720223) | activated sludge metagenome | isolation source: Anaerobic digester | place: Hong Kong...
GGAAGTGAGCAGTGGAAATGGTTGAAAACAGAATTGACAGTTCCTTCAAAAATAAGAATTATTGTGAGCAGCACCCAATTCGCTCGCACCCATGATGGTTACGAAGCATGGGATAATTTCCCACATGAACAAGAAAGAATGATACAGACCATTAAAGATGCACATGCCAATGGTGTTGTTTTTATTTCCGGAGATGTACATTTAGGCGAACTCTCGAAAATAAATCCGGCAGGACTATACCCAATCTACGACCTAACATCAAGTGGTCTAACACAGTTAGAAGGCGTTGATATACCTAACGCAAACCGTATAGGTGATGTGGAATTGGATTACAATTTCGGAATGATTGATATTGATTGGCAAGACCCAAATAATGTTTTGCTCAACATGAAAATTGGTTTGTTACAAGGCACTGAAAAACTGAAATACAGCATTCCATTAAATGATTTACAGTTTTAATTTTTCATTGAAATAAATTTGTGGAGGTTGTTGTTTTCTTAAAAAAGAATTAACTTAGAGAAAACTGAATAGTCTATGAAGCCACTGTTCGTCCTGTTACTCACTTTATTCGGAATCTCATTATCCGCACAAACACTGAGCCGAGATCAATTGCGTTTGCATTTTCTTCAAGCCAGTGAACGCAAAACTGCTTTGGATTCTTTTTTAAGCAAACTGGAAAATATCGATAAAAAAACGCCAGCAGAGGAGTGTTACTTTGGTATTTGCAATGGCATTTGTTGTCAGTATGACGAAAGCAACTGGAGCAAATTCAAACATGTAGTAAAAGCCAAAAATGCGCTAAATAGTGCCGTAGAAAAAGACAGTAAAGACCCTGAATTGCGATTTATGCGGTTTATGTTAGAGCATTTTCTTCCTTCCTTTTTAGGCTTCAACAAACACATTGACGAAGATATTAAAGTAATATTCTCGAACCCCAATTTTATTGATGATAATTTGGCACTGAAAAAGAAAGTGATAGAATTTATGATTTGGACGAAGCGCTGTACCCCTGAACAGACAAAGCTACTAGAGGCTAAAATGAAAGAAATCACCAGAAAATTAGAGGCTTCAGGAAAGAAAAGCTAAGCTCACGCTGAAATCTCAAACTTCACTTTTTTATTTTTGATTTTCTCTTGTCGGATTAATCGAAGTAGCCCCTCAATCTTGTTACTTTTTACGGCAGCATAAGCCGAATTATCGAGCACTTCAATCTTTCCGAGCTCATCTTTATTCAATCCCCCTTTTTGCAAAAGCATGCCAACAATATCCATTTTATTGACTTTGTCTTTCTTGCCGGCTGCAATGTAAAGTGTTCTCCATTCAACAAGTGGAGGAGACACAAAACTATCCGGCAAAATTTCTTCACCGGGTTCTTCGGTGATGTATTTGGGCAGATAATCGTGCTTATCTAAAAGTAAATAGGCTGTACCTTCAGCATGCATTCGGGCAGTTCTACCATTTCGATGAATCATACTCTCTTCAGTTGTAGGCAACTGGTAATGAATTACTGCTTCTATTTCAGGAATATCTAAGCCCCTTGCCCCAAGATCAGTTGTAATCAGCAAATTTGTACTGCCGTTTCGAAACTTAATTAAAGCTCTTTCGCGATCTATCTGTTCCATACCTCCATGATAAATACCGTGGGCAACTCCTAATGTTTTCAAACTATCATGAATGCGATTCACAGCATCTCTGTGATTGCAAAAAACAATTTTCGACTGCGCACCTAACTTTCCAATAAGAATCAATAAAGATTCTAACTTATCATCTCCGGCAACACGAACCGTTTTCAACTTTAAAGTTGTTTTCAACTCTTCATCATGAGCCGAAAAATCAAGCACTTCTGCTTGTCGAATGCCAACAAAACCGGGAATCTCTTTCAAAGAAGTAGCAGAAGTAAGTACACGTTTTTTCAACCCCTTTAACTTACCAATGATGTATGCCATATCTTCTTGAAACCCGAATTCCAACGACTTATCGAACTCGTCCAAAACCAGTGTCTGAACACTTTGCGCACTGATGTTTTCATTACGGATGTGGTAGGCAATTCGTCCGGGTGTGCCAATAAGCAGAGCCGGTGCAGGTTGCAAGCTGTTTTTTTCAATACGAACATTATGTCCGCCATAACAGCAATTCACCTTAAAATTGGTTTTCAATTGCTTGAACACCTGCTCTATTTGAATCGCCAATTCGCGAGATGGCACAACAATCATGGCTTGTACACCTTGCCTTTCCGCATTTAGCAAGTCTGTAATCGGCAACAAAAAGGCCAATGTTTTTCCGGAACCTGTAGGGGAAATCAATTGAACATCGCTCGTTCTATTAATCGCATCAATGGATGCTTGCTGCATTTCGTTGAGTTGCGAAATGTTTAAATGCGATAACAGTTGTTTGTATTTCATAGTATAAGTTGCTCTGCAATATATCGATTCCTTTGAAGAGAGACGAACGAATACAGGAGAATGGTAATAGTTATTTGCCGCTTTGGTTTGGATTAGCTAATGGAATTTCGGCTTGCTGAAAACGTTGAAGAATAGCCAAATTCACCTCATTTTGCTTTTGATGAACATTATTCCCCTTCTGAATAAAGTAGATGACAGATACATCAATGGAAGCGCCAGAAAACTTTTCGACATAAGTATCAGCATCATCATGAAAAACACCTGCCACTTTTTTGATTACATCGTTTACTAAAGCGATAGCCTCTTTCACCTTATCGGGATGGACTTCAGGGGATAGCGCAATTACTGTTGCAACTCTGCGCGTGGGTTCAACCGTTATATTTTCAATACCACTATCCGAAAATTGGGCATTAGGAATGGTAATAATTCTGCCTGCAGCATTACGAATAAGTGTACTTCGCATACCAATGTAAATAACTGTTCCTTGGAATTCTTTTACTTGAATTACATCGCCCATGTGAAAAGGCTTATCGAAAAAGATAATTAAGCCGCCAATTAAATTCTTTACGGTGTCTTGTGCCGCTAAAGCAAAGGCTAATCCGCCAATGCCCAACCCCGCAATCAAAGCGCTAACATCTACTCCGGCATTGTTTAAGCCAACAACGGCCCCCATCGACCAAAGCAGAATAAGACTTACACGCTTAATGAACAAAAGCATTTGCTCATCTACTTTAATATTCTCTTCCTCAGCATATTTTTTATACTGATTTTCGATGATAGCACGAACTATTCTTGTGACTAACCAGGTAACAGTAAGTGCACTCATCATCACAAATCCACGATGCACATAGCGCTCAATGGTTAAAGGGAACTCCAGAAACTTCAATGCAGAGCGAATTCCAATCAACACAATACCCATGGCAATTGGTGTATCGATGCGTTGAATAATTAAATCGTCAATTTTTGTGTTGGTATTGCGTGACAGCCACGATAAGGATTTGCTAACCATCCAATAAAATACGCGAGCAAACACAAGGGAGAATACCACAATACCTAATGCTATGCCCCAGTCGTTCACCGGATTGTGATAAAATTGAAAATTCAATAAACTCAGTAAAAATTTCATGTTGCAATATTACAAAGCAATACAAGAGCAAAGCGATAAAAAAATGTAAAATTTAGGATGATTCAGCCTATCAGCCTTTTATTAGCTCTTTGGCGTGCTTCAGCGCAGCATCGGAATACTGCTCCCCTCCTATCATCTTGGCAATTTCAGTCTCACGTTCGGCTTTACTAAGCAGCTTAATGTTCGTATTGGTTCGAGCACCTGAATTCTCTTTGTACACAAAGTAATGCGCATCGCCACAACGTGCTATTTGCGGTAAATGCGTTATACAAATCAATTGGTGCTTCTTTGCTAAATCGCCCATAATATCGCCCACACGCAGCGCCACTTCTCCTGAAATACCGGTATCAATTTCATCAAAAATCATGGTAGGGGTATGATCGGCATTGGCTAAAAGTGTTTTGATGCATAACATCAATCGCGATAACTCCCCTCCAGAAGCCATGTCTTTCAATGGTTTTGGAGCAAATCCTTTGTTCGCAGAAAACAAAAATGAAATATCCGTTAATCCATTTTCGTTGATGGCATTCTCATTCAATAAATTTAAGGCTATTGAAAATGTAGCCGATGGCATACCTACTTGTTGTAACAGTTGTTGAACTATAGCTGAAGCCTCTTTAATTCGTTGTTCTCGAGAAGTATGAATAGCATTTGCTTTTTTCAATAAGGCATGAAATTGTTTTGTTGTGCTGCGCTCTAGTGCTTCGATGGCACCTTTGCTATCCGAAACCAAAGCCAATTTCTGTTCGAATGATTCTTGTAGTTTCAAGAGTTCTTCTATAGTAGTAACGCCATGTCGCTTCTGCAATTTAAAAATGACATGTAATCGCTGATTGATTTCTTCCAATCGCTCGGGATTACTCTCGGCATTATCGCTCAAATGCTCAATTTCTTTTTTAATATCCCGTAATTCTTCTGCTGCAGCTATCAATCGTTCATATTGCGATTGCACATCAGTATGAAAACCGGCAATAGGCTTTAATGCAGCAAGCGCTTCACTCATCAAAGACGACATACTTACTTCTCCGGCATCCAGAATATGAATCGCCTTATCGAGTCCAACTTTAATATCTTCCACATTTGCCAGCGACTGCTGCTCTTGTTCCAATACCTCTTGCTCGCCTGCCGTAAGATTAGCCTGTGTAAATTCATTTAACTGAAACTGAAGATAGTCCTCTTCCTGTGCATTGCGTTGTGCATTGGCACGTAGTTCCTCTAGGGCTTTAAGCTCTTTTTTGTACGCAAAAAAATCTTCACGAAACAGCTTCACTTCCTCTTTCAAGCCTGCATATGTATCTAGCACATTCATTTGAAAACCGCGTTCAATCAAATCCAACGTTTCGTGCTGCGAATGCATATTCACCAGCAATTCTCCCACATGCTTCAATTGCTGTAATGTAGCCGGAGTGTCGTTTATGAACGATCTCGACTTTCCCGTAACCGCTATTTCTCTGCGTAAAATAATCGTAGCATCAATGTCAAATTCTTCTCCATTGATTTCCGTAAGCATGGCATTGTCTACTGAAAATTGCGCTTCAATAACACATTTCTTTTGTTGATCAAGCAATACTTTTGAATCGGCTCTTTCGCCCAAAACCAATGAGAGCGCGCCTAATAAGATGGACTTACCGGCACCCGTTTCTCCAGTAATCACATTCATTCCTGACGCAAACTCAACTTCGAGTGCATCAATAATAGCGTAATTAGATATAGATAATTGCTTTAACACATTGCGAAAATAATAAGTTAGCGGTAAACAAATCGTAAGATAATAAAGAAGAATAAATTTATATTTAGGAATGAACATTTCGCTCAAAAAAGTAAGTAACAAACACGACATCCAACTTGTTTCCAAACTTTCGGATATTATTTGGCATCAGCATTACCCGAGTATTATAACTGTTGAGCAAATAGATTATATGCTGGCTAAGTTTCATTCATCCCAAGCATTAGCACAACAAATTAAAAACGGACAAGCGTATTTCCTTATTCAATTAGATGGAGAAAATATGGGTTATTGTTCTTTCACCGAGAAGGGAAAAAAGGTCTATTTTCTTAATAAATTCTACATCGACCAAACGCAACAGGGCAAAGGGATTGGGAAGGCAGTATTTCAATTATTACTGAAGGAAATGGGGCAACCACAACGCATCACATTACAAGTGAACCGAAGAAATATTAACTCTGTTAACTTTTACTTTAAAGTGGGCTTTACTATTACAGAAGCCAAAGATTTTCCCATAGGCGATGGCTATTCTATGGATGATTTCATCATGGAATGGACAAAGAAAACTTAACCTTTTAGTATTTTATCGTACTTAGCGGCATTAGCAGAATCGATACGTTTCAATAATGTAACGGCCTTAATCTTTTCACTTTGTTCTGCACCGCTAAAAATACTGATAAGTTCTTCCCCTTTGGTTTGCATCAACAAAGTAATAAGTACGTTGTTCGGATTGTCTTTAAACGTATTATCTAACTTCTCTAACGATTGTAAAATTGCTTGTCGAGCTTGCACAGGCTTATCGTAGAATACATCTAAACCCTGTAAATGGAATTGTGAGTAAAAGTTCTTAAACGCATCAAAACGTGGATTTTGAAGGCTTGTAATAATATTGTAACGCGTTTTGTTTCCGCTGATTGGATTTTTATCAAAGGCGCTCCATCCCTTAGCTTCAGCACCGGAAGTAGGTACTTGATTCAAAATCGTTTCTAAGTTGGTGAAATATTTTGCTCCACCGCCTTTGCCCATCGACTCATAATCTAAAGCGATGAACAGATATGCATAGTATGCGAAAACTGAAGATAAATTAGAAGTGTACTGGTTGAGATTGAATTCCATTGGGGTGTTCTCGGTGTAGGAGAAATTCAAATCCAAATCTCTAAAATTGATAATTGGTGAACTGTATGCACTGTTAAACACCGGACGAGACGATTGAGCCACAATGGTTCCGGAGTAAAAATCTTGTGAAGGGTTTGATTCTAAAATAATCAAAAGCGAACATTCAATTTTTTCGTCAGGGGCGTAAACATCTTGTGTCCAAGCGCGGTTGTTCATGTACTCATAAACGGTTTGTTGCAACTTTTGAAATACACGTTGATCAACTCCACTAATCTTTTGGGCGTTTACAGTTACGTTGCATTTCAGTTCTTGTGCGTTTGCCGAGCATAACAAAAACGTTAGCATAGTGGAAAAAAATAATCTCATATATCTGTTTTCAAAATTCATTTACAATTTTTGAACTAAAGCCTAGTTCAACATTTGCTCTACATAATCTAAAATATCTATAGCGGTTTCAGCTTTGGACTTCGTATCAAACTTAACTACATTTCCTTGTTTATCCAAAATGGTAATTTTATTGGTATCCACCTGAAAACCCGCACCTGCATCGCGTAATGAGTTCAACACAATCATATCCAAATTCTTTTTGTTGAGCTTAGACAAAGCATGGGTCTCTTCATTCTCTGTTTCTAACGCAAAACCGACAGAAAATTGTGTTGCCGATTTCTTTTTCCCCATTTCATAGGCAATATCTTTTGTTTTCACCAATTCCAGTGAAAACTCGTTATCGTGCTTTTTAATTTTATTTTCGGCAATGTGTTTTGGTGTATAATCGGCCACGGCTGCTGCATAGATAATGATGTCGTATTCTGCAATGTTTTCGTTCACTACATTATACATTTCAGCGGCCGTTTGAATTTCGATTACCTTAACTGTAGTATCCTTAAACGGAGCAGATGTTGGACCTTTTACCATCAATACCTCAGCACCACGTTGAACGGCTTCTTCGGCTAGGGCAAAGCCCATTTTACCACTGGAATAATTACTGATAAATCGGACAGGATCTATTGGCTCACGCGTAGGACCTGTAGTGAGCAATATCTTTTTATTACTGAGTTTTGACATGTATGAAGCTCGATTTAGTTGAAAAAGTCTTCCAACAATGCAACAATCTCTTCAGGTTCAGCCATTCTGCCTTCTCCGTTTAACCCACTGGCTAATTCGCCTTGTCCCACCGGAATTAACAAATTACCATAAGTATGTAATTGCTCCAAATTGCGTTTTGTGGCAGGGTGTTTCCACATATCCAAATCCATAGCCGGAGCATAGAACACAGGACATTTAGCCGATAGATACGTTGCCATCAACAAATTATCGCATAAGCCATTGGCCATTTTGGCCATGGTGTTTGCCGAGGCAGGCGCAATTACCATAGCGTCAGCCCATAAACCCAATTCTACATGATTATTCCAATGGCCGTTGCCTGCAACAAAATCGGTATACACTTCACTTTTCGACAAAGTAGACATGGTTAATGGCGTAATGAAATGAGCCGCATCTTTGGTCATAATTACTCTAACAGAAGCACCATTGGTGATTAAAAGCCTTACCAAACTTGCCGATTTGTATGCCGCAATGCTGCCGGTTACGCCTAAAAGAATTTTTTTCCCTTTCATTGTTACGAAGATATTAGAATCTGCAATATCAAACATAAAAAAAGCCAAATCTCTGAAGAGACTTGGCTAATATTTTAATTGAATTTGGAATTAGTCGTTGTAACGAGCTTCTAAACCAGACTCCAAAAACTCGTTTGTAGAGATAATGGTTGGATGTGGCAAACGCTCATAAAATCTAGAGATTTCAATTTGCTCACGGTTTTCATGGATTTCTTCCAATGAATCGCTGTGTGAAGCAAAATCTTCCAATTTAGCGTGCAATTCTTGTTTCAAATCAGCGTGAATTTGATTAGCACGCTTAGCAATAATAGCCAACGACTCATAAACGTTACCCGTTCTAGCGCCAATGTCTTTCATGTTTTGCGTTTCAATTGTGTTCAACAATTGGCTTAATTTAATTCTTCTGCTCTTGTCCATTTTCTTTAAGTTTTTTCAGTTTATCAGATGCCTGTAAAAAGTTCTTTTCTGCCGCTTTTGCGTAGCTACTCCCTTTATACTTGTCCACAAAAGTATAATAATTCTTGACACTTTGCTCGTATAAATTAATCTTCTGCTCCGGTTTAGCATCTTCTGCTAACAACACATCGTTCTTCATCCATTGCAAATAGGTCTTTTCAAGAATTTTCTGCGCTTTCTTTTTCTGCTTCTCGTTGGTAATCAATGGAATTTGAGTTTCAATTTCGCGAATAGCTTTCGGGTATTCCCTCGGTTTTTCATCCAAACGCACTGTATTCATTAATTCCGAAGCACCTAACACCGTTTTAAAATGTGAATCCTCAGCAATTTTTTTGCCCTGAGCGATATATTTACTTTTCGGGAAACGGTAAACAAACTCATCGAAAGACTTTGCCACATCTCTGTATCGTTCCGCCTTTTTGTAGGCTACAGAGTTCCCTGCATACTTATCATAAGCCTTAATAATCATGAAATACACATAATCGGGATTATCGACATCCGGGTAATCAACTAACAAATTCTTAAATGAAGTGGCTGCTGCCTTATAATTTTCGGTCTTATAGTACAATTCGGCATTTTTCACGGCCTTGATTTCCAATTTCTTTTTTAGTTTCTGGAATTCAATGTTAGCGCTGTCTACACGATTACTTTCCGGATACATGTTCACGAAAGTTTGGTAGGTCTCAATCGCTTTGTAGGTATTGGTTTGATCGAGTTGATACTTTGGTGATAATTTTTGGTGACTTCTAGCGGCCATGTAAGCACATTCTTCAGCTTTAGGGCTATTAGGATATAATTTTCCAAAGTTATTAAAGTGGTATGCTGCAATCAGATAATCCCCTTGGCGGTAATTGGCCATGGCATACATATAATAGATATCTTCAGTAGACTTTGTTCCTTTCAATAAGCCCATTAGCTCTTCAAAAACAGGAATACACTTAACGTATTGCTTTTTGTTATACCAGCTGGTAGCCGTTTTAATTTTATAGTCTAAATCGTTGCTTTTCAACACTTTTTCAGGTGTTTCGCACGACTGAATAAGCATAAGAAACAGTGCGATAAAGCCGAATTTCCCGATATGTTTGCTGAAAGAAGTCAAATCCTATTTTTTTTTCAAATATCAATAAATAAACAGTAAGCGCAAGTGCTGTTAATCTTTTTTGAGAATTTTGTCGAACTCCGTTTTGATTTTAGCTTGCAATCCGGCTGAAATCCCCACCAACGGCAAACGCATATGCGCCTCGCAAATACCGGCCAGTTTCAGCACCTCTTTTATACCTCCCGGGTTACCTTCAGCGAAAAGCATATCCGTTACATCTACTAATGTATAATGCAAGGCTCGCGCTTGTTCAAAATCACCTTTCAACGATAAATTCACCATTTCAGAAAACTGTTTTGGAAATCCTTGTCCGGATACCGAAATCACACCATCGAAACCTAAGGCAATCAAAGGGAGCGTAATATTATCGTCACCCGAAATTTTTAAAAACTCTTTACGCGTATGCTTCACAATTTGCATACACTGACTAAAATTACCGCTAGCCTCTTTAACACCAATAATATTGTCTACTTCAGAAAGGGCAATCGTAGTTTCAGCAGTCATATTAGAGCCGGTTCTGCCCGGAACATTGTAAAGAATAACAGGTTTAGGAGATGCTAATGCCACTGCTTTATAATGCTCAATAATACCTTGTTGTGTCGGTTTATTGTAGTAAGGGCTCACACTCAAAACAGCATCAATGCCATTGAAATGAAAACTTTCGATTTCTTGGATTAATGCATGCGTATTGTTACCACCAAAACCAGCAACAATAGGCACTCTACCCATGGTTTGCTCTACGGTAAAATCCAATATGGCTACTTTTTCTTCTTTACTTAGGTTCACCGATTCTCCGGTTGTTCCAAGTGCTACAAGGTATTGAATGCCACCATCAATACAATAATCTATCAGTCTGCCTAAAGCATTAAAATCAACTTCTCCTTTAGCAGTAAATGGAGTGACGAGGGCTACTCCCGAGCCGCGAAACGCTTTATAACTCATAATTTTATTTGATTTAGCAATTGAATCATTTGTTCTAACACCTTAGGAATAGCAGTATTTTCAGGCACATTTACCATTAATTCGAAGTCGTTATTGTCTTCGCGAAAAACACCAACACGGCATAATGCTTTTGAAAAATGACCGATATATTCTAATGGACGGTTCGGTGTAGGAATAGCGCAAAATATAACATCTAATGTACGATCGCAGAACTGCAATACTTTATCGGATTTTGGCACTCCATACCAATTAATATCGTTCGCATTAAAAATCACCACGTCATCCTTTTGTTCGATTTTTTTGTCGTTCAGAAAAGCAAAAACAGCTACCTCTTTCCCTTTATTGCGAAGGCTTTCCGCAATTTTAGTAACAGCAATATCAGAACCTGAAATAGTAGAATCGTAAATAATGCCGAAGGTTTTAGCCGTTTCAAAATTCATTAATTTACGTGAAGGTTTAAACCCTTCCGATCGATGCGAAATGACTGACTTAAAGAAGCGATTTTTTATATTTTCGAGTAATTCCACGGCTACACATTTACGGTTTCATACTGCCCGATTGCACTATATTTTTTGATTCTATTCTCGATGCGTGTTTGCGGATCAATTTTCGACAATTCCGCTAAATGCTTAATAATCGTCTTTTTCAATGTTTTGGCCATTTCCTCGGGTTGAAGATGTGCTCCACCAATAGGTTCTTTTACTATTTCATCGATGATGCCGTATTTCAGTAACTCTTGCGGAGTAGGTTGTAAAGCAACAGCCGCTTTCTCTTTAAAATCCCAACTGCGCCAAAGTATTGAAGCACACGATTCGGGTGAAATTACCGAAAACCAAGTATTCTCTAACATCAATAACTTATCGCCAATACCAATCCCTAAGGCTCCACCGGAAGCCCCCTCGCCTATCACAATACACAATACAGGCACTTTCAACGATACCATTTCAATGAGATTACGGGCAATAGCCTCTCCTTGTCCGCGCTGCTCAGCATCCTCTCCCGGATAAGCTCCAGGAGTGTCGATAAGCGTTACAATAGGCTTATTAAATTTTTCCGCCAACTTCATCAAACGCAAAGCCTTTCTATAGCCTTCAGGATAAGGCATTCCGAAGTTACGGTATTGACGCATTTTGGTATTATGCCCTTTTTGATGTCCAATGAACATAACGGTTTGTCCGTTTAAATCGCCAAAACCGCCAATGATAGCTTTATCGTCACGGAATGTTCTATCGCCATATAATTCTACAAAGTCGTTACATAAGTAATTGCTGTAGAATTGTGTATATGGGCGTTCCGGGTGACGAGATACCTGAATCCGTTGCCATGTGGTGAGTTTACTGTATAGCTCTTCGCGTGTATCTTTTATTTTGTGTTCTAAACGTTCGATTTTATCGGCCATAGTCATGCCCGTTTTCTGCTCCATTTGCTTCAGTTCATCGATCTGTGCATAGAGGTCCTCTATCGGCTTTTCGAATTCAAGAAAAATCATGACGTACTAATTGAAACGTAAATTTAGAAAAATAATGCAACCCTTCTGTTTACAAACTGCTTGTTCTTCCACCATCAACAGGCAAGTTAATTCCATTGATGTAGGAAGCAGAAGGCGAAGCCAAGAAGGCTACAGCAAAGGCCACTTCTTCGGGTTTAGCGAAACGATGCAAGGGCACTTCATTCATCATTTCTTTCGCCACCGTTTCTAAATCCTTATTTACTTTTTTGCTTTTATTGGCAATAATGGCTTTCAAACGCTCTGTTTCTGTGGCTCCCGGTAGCACATTGTTAACGGTAATGCCAAACTGACCCAGTTCATTTGCCAATGTTTTCGACCAACTGGCTACAGCACCTCGAATGGTATTCGATACGCCTAAATTCGGCAAAGGCTGTTTTACGGAAGTGGAGATGATATTGATGATGCGACCGTAGTTACTTTGTTTCATCCCTTCTACAAAGGCTTTCACCAAAACATGATTGGAAATCAAATGCGTGTTAAATGCCGCCAAAAAATCTTCTTCGTTCGCATCAATGGCTAAACCTTGAGGTGGACCACCAGCATTATTCACCAAAATATGAAAAGGCTTGTTGTGTTTGCGTAAATGGCGATTGATTGCTGTATTCAATTTATCGGGATCGCTATAATCGGCTACAACATAGTCGTGTTGCTGAAACGGAGAACTTATCATGTTCAAGTTCACAACAGCATCTATCAAAGCTGTTTCAGTACGTGCAGCAATGGTTACATTGGCGCCTAATTTAGTTAATTCTAAGGCTACTGCATTTCCAATTCCTTGGCTACCACCCGATACGAAAGCATTTTTTCCTGTTAAATCAATGTTCATGAATTATTCTATTTTTATCTATTCAAACTAAAATTTCAATGTTATGCAACAGCCTTTCAATTTCAAAAAATGGATAGACGAGCACCGTCATTTACTTAAGCCACCGGTAATGAATCAAGTTGTTTATAAGGGCAATCAAGATTTCATGGTGATGGTGGTTGGTGGCCCAAATAAACGAAAAGATTTTCATTACAATGAAACGGAAGAGTTTTTCTATCAACTGGAAGGCAACATAACCGTAAAAATTGTGCAAGACGGTAAGATAAAAGATGTAAATATTAACGAAGGCGACATTTATCTTTTACCGGCAAGAACACCGCATTCTCCCCGCAGACCGGCTAATACCGTAGGTTTGGTGATGGAAGTGTATCGTCCGGAGAACGTAAAAGACGGATTTCAGTGGTACTGCGAAAATTGCGAGCATCAATTGCATGAAGTGAAAATGCAGGTGAAAGACATTGTGAAGGACTTACCGATTGTAATGGAAGAATTTTACAAAAATGAGGAGCTACGCACTTGCAAAAACTGCGGAACAGTAATGGTTCCTCCGCAATAGTCCTTTTTCTAAAAATGGAATATATCATAATATGCAGTGTAGCCTTCTTGGGTTCGGGCTTAACGTTGTTTTCAGGCTTTGGCTTAGGTACATTATTAGTGCCGGTTTTCGGATTATTTTTCCCGATTGAAATAGCAATAATACTCACTGCTATTGTGCATTTTCTGAATAACCTTTTTAAACTATCGCTTTTAGGGAAACATGCTGATACTGCAACCATCATTCGGTTTGGTATCCCATCTATTTTTGCAGCATTACTAGGAGCATATGTACTCACACAACTCAATACGTTATCTCCAATATTCACCTACGATTTTATTGGAAAAACATTTTCTGTACTGCCATTGAAACTCATCATTGGTGTACTGCTTATTTTCTTTGCGTTATTCGACATCGTTCCTTCATTGGCGAACTTACAATTCGACAAAAAGTATTTACCGTTGGGAGGTCTATTGAGTGGCTTTTTTGGAGGTTTATCCGGTAATCAAGGGGCATTGCGATCTGCTTTTCTTATTCGTGCTAATTTATCCAAAGAAGCCTATATTGCTACAGGAGTAGTGATTGCTTGCTTAATAGACACCACTAGGCTTTTCGTTTATTCTAAACAACTTTTCAGCATTGCGAATCAAAGTAATGCGCTTCTTCTTGTTGCGGCTACTTTATCGGCTTTTTTGGGCGCTTACCTAGGTAACAAAATGCTAAAAAAAGCAACCATCAAAACCGTGCAAACCATTGTAGCCATTATGTTGATTGGTTTTGGACTTTTACTTGGCATTGGAATAATTTAAGGGTATGACAGAACTGGAACAGTATATTCAATCTTACTTTGGCGTAAACAGAGACAGTTTAGCCCATATCTCATCTCTTTTTCATGAGGAAGAATTGCAAAAGGGAGACTACTTTTTGCATACCGGGAAGTACTGCAATAAATTAAGCTTCATAAAAGAAGGCATGCTGCGTATCTATGTTACAACGCCTGAAAAAGAAGTAACACAATGGATTTCAACCAAGGGCTATTTTGTGACTGATTTATCGAGTCTCGTTTTTGAACAACCCGCCCGTTGGACCATTCAGGCATTAGCGACCACACAACTATATACCATTCATAAATCAGATTATCAAAAAATTGGGCAATGCATTCCACAATGGCATGAACTGGAAAAACTGTTTATAGCCAAATGTTTTACCATGCTGGAAGATCGAATTTTTAGCCATTTATCTATGAGTGCCGAAGAACGATATCAGTTTTTCTTTGCGCTGCAACCGGAATTGTTCAACCAAGTTCCTTTGCAATATTTGGCTTCCATGTTAGGGATGACACCAGAAACATTCAGCCGAATCAGAAACAAGAACAGACTTTAATTTCTTGATTTATATCAAGCACAGCTAACGTTTCGCTCCGCATCTTTGCACTGTTCGATGATGAACAATAAAAGTTAGATTATGGCAAAAGCAATTACAACCGAAATTCTGATTCAAGCTACTCCTGAAAAAGTGTGGAGTGTATTAACCGACTTCGATCATTACGCACATTGGAATCCTTTTATTAAATCAATAACGGGAAATGTTGCCGTTGGCAATAAAATCAAGGCCCGTATTGAGCCACCTGGAGCGAGTGGAATGACCTTCAAGCCAACAGTTTTAGTATATACTGAAGCAACAGAATTTAGATGGTTAGGCCATTTATTTATGAAAGGATTGTTCGATGGAGAACATTGCTTTAGACTCACCGACAATAAAGACGGGACTACCACATTTGTTCAAAGTGAACAATTCGAAGGAATATTAGTGCCTTTGTTCAACAAAATGCTCGACACAAATACGATAGAAGGTTTCCGTCAAATGAACGAAAAATTAAAGCAAGAGGCCGAAAAAAGCTAAGTAAATTAAAACACCTCTTTTGCAATGGCAATGGTAGAGGCACTTTTACTCATGGTGTAATAATGTAAGCAAGGCGTACCGGCTTTTTTCAACTCTAAGGATTGTTGAATAGCCCATTTTAT
>ENA-UOYA01003033-UOYA01003033.1-activated-sludge-metagenome-genome-assembly--contig:-NODE-3033-length-15364-cov-6.770788_pt1 | contig 15364 bp, 14 predicted proteins | sample MGYA00238163_ERZ764804 | MGnify/ENA primary metagenome ERZ764804 (study PRJEB28919, sample SAMN05720223) | activated sludge metagenome | isolation source: Anaerobic digester | place: Hong Kong...
GCTGCGCCTGCGCGCCCTGCAGGTGCGCGCGGCCGAGGCCATCGACAGCCGCCAATTCGCCGCCGCGCGGCGCGACCTGGACGCCGCCGACGGGCTTGACGCGGGGGCGGCGCGGACCGCCGTTCTGCGCGCGCGCCTGGCCCTCGCCGAGCGGCGCAACGACAGCGCGCGCGAACTGGCCCAGCGCGCCAGCACCCTGGCCGAGAGCAGCGGCGACGCCGAGGCTACGGGCGACAGCGCCGACGTGCTGGGCATCGCCGCCGGTCGCGAGGGACGCGGCAACGAGGCGCTGAGTCACTTCGATGCCGCCGCGACGGCCTTCACGCGCAGTGGCGACCTCAGCCGCCTCGCCCAGGTGCAGGCGATTCGCTCGCACACACTGGGGCACCTCGGGCGTTTCGAGGAGGCGCTGGCCGCGGCGGACGCTGCCGTGCGTACGGCGGCGCGACAGGAAGTGCCGGCTGCGACGCGCGATGCGCTGGATAGCCTCGCCTGGGCGCAACTGCAGCTCGGGCGCATCGCCGACGCGCGCGAGACCGTGCACCAGGCGCTGCGCGAGGGCCACGTGGCGCGCCATCCGGAGCAGGAATTTCAGCTCACCAGCCTGTTCGGCTTCATTGAGGCGGCCGGCGGTCGCTTCCGCGAGGCGATCGACGCCTGGGACGCCGCCCTGCGCCTGGATGCAGCGGCCGATGCCGCGGCGTCGTCGGTCGGCCTGCATCTCGCCGTGCTCTATGCCGCACTCAATGCCGGCGATGCGACGCGCGCGCGCAGCGAAGGCGAGCGTATCGGCACCCTGGCGCAGGCGATGCCGGCGCTCGACCAGTACGCCCGCCATGCCGAGGCTCTGCTGGCAGGGGCGGAGGGCGACTGGGCCCGGGCCGCCCGCTTATTCCGCAGCGTGTGGGAGATGGCGCGGGGCTCGGGCACGCGCAATCAGCAGATGATGGCCGACTATGCCGAGGCGCTGTTCCAGACCGGCGATCTCGCCAGCGTGGAGGCGCTGCTGGGCGAGGCGTCGCTGCCGTCGAAGGACGGCTACCTGTACCTGCTGGTACAGGCGCGCTGCCTCGCGCGGCGCGGTCAGGCCGCCCAGGCACAGCAGGCCTTCGACCGGGCCCGCGCGCTCATGGGCGAGCGCTACTCCGCGCAACTGGAGTCCGCGCGCGGCGACATCGCCGCGGCGCAGGCCGCCGCCGCGCCCTCGCGCTGAGCGCGGGACGCGGCGGCGAAAGCGTCAGGCGGCGCGGCTGGCGCGCTTGCGGTCGTTCTCGGTGAGGTGCTTCTTGCGCAGGCGGATGGCCTTGGGCGTCACCTCGACCAGTTCATCGTCCTCGATGAACTCCAGCGCCTGCTCCAGCGACATCTTGATCGGCGGCGTGAGCTGCACGTTGTCGTCCTTGCCGGCCGCGCGGATGTTGGTGAGCTGCTTGGCGCGCAGGGCGTTGACGGTGAGGTCGTTGTCCTTGGCGTGGATGCCGACCAGCTGGCCCTCGTAGATCTCGTCGCCCTCGTTGACCAGCAGACGACCGCGCTCCTGCAGGCCCACCAGCGCGTAGGCCGGCGCCTGGCCCTGGCCATTGCTGATCATCACGCCGTTCTGGCGCTTGGCGATGGCGCCCTCGGCCTTGGGGCCGTAGTGGTCGAACACGTGGAACAGCAGGCCGGTGCCGGCGGTGATGGTGCGGAACTCGGTCTGGAAGCCGATCAGGCCGCGCGCCGGGATGAGGTATTCCAGGCGCACGCGGCCGCGGCCGTCGGGCTCCATGTTCTTGAGCTGCGCCTTGCGCTCGCCCAGACGCTGCATCACGCCGCCCTGGTACTGCTCCTCCAGGTCCACCACGAGCTGCTCGATCGGCTCCATCTGCTGGCCGTCGATCTCCTTGAGGATCACCTCGGGGCGCGACACGGCCAGCTCGTAGCCTTCGCGGCGCATGGTCTCGATGAGGATGGACAGGTGCAGTTCGCCGCGGCCGCTGACCTTGAATTTTTCCGCCTCGGCGGTGTCCTCGACCTTCAGCGCCACGTTGTGCAGCAGCTCGCGCTGCAGGCGGTCGCGCAGCTGGCGGCTGGTGAGGAACTTACCGCCGCTGTGCTCCTTGCTGCCGGCGAAGGGCGAGTTGTTCACCTGGAAGGTCATGCTGATGGTGGGCTCGTCCACCGTCAGCGCGGGCAGGGCCTCGGGCGCGTCGGGTGCGCACACGGTGTCGGAGATGCCCAGCGCCTCGATGCCGTTGATGGCGATGATGTCGCCGGCCTGGGCCTCGGGCACCTCGTGGCGCTCCAGGCCCATGAAGCCCAGCACCTGCAGCACGCGGCCCTGCTTCCTGTTGCCCTCGCGATCGATCACCACCACCGGCATGTTGGTCTTTACCTTGCCGCGCTGCACGCGGCCGATGCCGATCACGCCGACGTAGTTGTTGTAGTCGAGCTGGCTGATGCGCATCTGGAAGGGGCCGTCCGGGTCGACCGCGGGCGCCGGCACCTTGTCCACGATGGTCTGGAACAGCGGGTCCATGTTGCCGCTGCGCACGCTGGCGTCCATGCCGGCGTAGCCCTGCAGGCCGGAGGCGTACACGACCGGGAAGTCGAGCTGCTCGTCGGTGGCGCCGAGGCGGTCGAACAGGTCGAAGGTGGCGTTCAGCACCCAGTCCGGACGCGCGCCCGGGCGGTCCACCTTGTTGATCACGACGATGGGCTTGAAGCCCATCTGGAAGGCCTTCTGCGTGACGAAGCGCGTCTGCGGCATGGGGCCGTCGAAGGCGTCCACCAGCACCAGCACCGAGTCCACCATCGACAGCACGCGCTCCACTTCGCCGCCGAAGTCGGCGTGGCCCGGCGTGTCGACGATGTTGATGCGGTAGTCGTTCCAGCGGATGGCCGTGTTCTTGGCCAGGATGGTGATGCCACGCTCCTTTTCCAGATCGTTGCTGTCCATCACGCGCTCGGCCAGCACGGTGCGCTCGTCGAGGGTCTGCGACTGCTTCAGCAGCTGGTCGACGAGGGTGGTCTTGCCGTGGTCGACGTGGGCGACGATGGCGATGTTGCGCAGCTTGGAAATGGACATGGGCATCTCACCCGCCGCGGCGGCGGCAGGCATGGGGTGGTCGGAGGAAGGCGGTATTATAGCCGCAAATCCCTGATTCTGCGGCATTGCAGCAAGGCGGGTCGGCGCACGGGGGCCGCGGCCGGAAAATGCCGCGCCGGCCGGTGCGGCAGGCGGCGCGTCGCAGGCCGCCGCCGCCCCGGAAACCGTCGACTCGGTACGCCGCGTCCCGGGACGCCACGGCCCGGCGCAACGGGCCGCACACCCGGGTCACTCCAGGCCTGGTCCTGCCCCAGCCCACCGCCACGGCGCGGCGCGGGCCTTGCGGGGCGCTGCCGGAACAGCGCACGCAACGCAGGCGGCCCGGCTGCGCATCCAGCATGCGCCGGTGGCGCGGTCCGATCTCGTGTTCGCACGGCGGCGGCTGCAGGCCTGGGTCGTCCTGGGGTGGTCCCGCAAGCCCTCGTACACGGGCCGTGCGGCCGACAGGCCAAACGGGGGGCGTGCCAGAGGACCCCTGCCGTGAGCCGCAGCCGATGGCAAGCAACATGAGGAAGAGTGTTCGTCGCCTGGACAGCGCCCCGCGGGCAGACCGCGAGCATCGGCCGCCGCCGCGCCGCGCGGGAGTCGCGCCGGCGCGGACCGCGCTAAGATCGGCGCCCTTTCCGGAGGACACCATGACCGACCTGACTGCCGAAATCCTCACCGCCCGCGGCACCATCCATCTGCGCCTGTTCGCCGACCAGGCCCCGGTGACGGTGGCGAGCTTCGTCAACCTGGCCCAGCGTGGCTACTACAACGGCCTCAATTTTCACCGCGTCATTCCCGACTTCATGATCCAGGGCGGCTGCCCGCACGGCAGCGGCACCGGCGGCCCGGGCTACAAGTTCGAGGACGAGTGCCGTCCGGATCTCAAGCACAGCAAGCCCGGCATCCTGTCCATGGCCAATGCCGGCCCGCGCACCAACGGCAGTCAGTTCTTCATCACCCACGTGGCCACGCCCTGGCTCGACGGCAAGCACACGGTGTTCGGCGAGGTGCTCTCCGCCGACGACCAGAAGGTTGTCGACGCCATTCGCGGCGGTGACAAGATCGGTTCGATCAGCATCAAGGGCGATGCCTCGGCCCTGCTCGCCGCCCAGGCGGCGCGCGTGACGGAATGGAACGCCGCGCTGGACGCCGGCGGCTTCAAGGCCAAGTAAGGTTCGCGGCGCGATCAGGCCAGCGCCCCGCTGGAGCGGGGCGCTGTCGCTGCACCGGGCGGAGCTCAGGACGAGGGCGTTCCCGAGTTGCGCGTGAAGAGGCGATAGAGCAGCAGCAGGATCACGGCGCCGATCACCCCGCCGATGAAGCCCGAGGGCTGGATCGGGCCGCCGATGCTGCCGCTGCCGAAAAACAGGTTGCTGAGCAATCCGCCGACGAACATGCCGCCGACGCCGAGCAGGCCGGTGACGATGAAGCCGCCCGGGTCCTTGCCCGGCGTGAGGAACTTGGCGACGACGCCGACGACGAGACCGACAATGAACATCCACAGATAGTGCATGGCTAGGCTCCTGGTGGCGGGGTAGGGCGGCCGCACTGTAGCGCAGGCGGGTGACTCGCCGCTGGCCCCCGGTTGCGTGCGCAGGGGGCCAGGCCCGGCGATCAGCCGCGGGCGGCCCGGATGCTGCAGCGCAATGTGCTACCATTTCGCGGGTTTTTCCCCCGCCCAACCTCCGCGAGGAAGTCCATGCCCACACTCGCCCAGCGCATGGGGCGCGCCAAGCCCAGCGCGATCATGCTGGTGGCCGAAAAGGCCAAGAAGCTCAAGGCCGAAGGCCGCGATATCGTCAGCTTCTCCATCGGCGTGCCGAATTTCCTGCCGGGTGAGCACGTCTACGCCGCCGTGCGCGAGGCGCTGGCGAAGGACTCCGGCCAGTACGGCTCCAATCGCGGCGCCGATGCACTGCTGGACGCCTACCTCAAGCACCTGGAAGAAGCCGGCCTCACGGGCTACACGCGCAAGCACGTGGCGACCGGCATCGGCGCCAAGCACATCCTCTACAACCTGGCCGAGGCGCTGCTCGATCCGGGCGACACGATCGCCTTCGCGGTGCCGTACTGGACCACCTACGTCGACATCGCCGACATCGTCGAGGCCAGGACCCGGCTGCTGCCCTGCCCGGCAGAGCAGAACTACAAGCTCACCCCGGCCCAGCTCGACGCCGCGCTGCCGGGCGTGAAGGTGTTCCTGTTCAACAATCCGTCCAACCCGACGGGCATGGTCTACACCAGGGACGAGATCGCTGCCCTGGCCGACGTGCTGGTGAAGCACCCGGACTGCTGGATCATCTGCGACGACATCTACAACCGCATGGTGTTCGACGGCGTCGGCTACCACAATTTCGTCACCGCCCGGCCCGAGCTGCGCGAGCGCGTCATCCACGTCGACTCCCTGTCCAAGACCTACGGCATGCCCGGCTGGCGCGTCGGTTTCATCGCCGGCCCGGAGTCCGTGGCCCAGGCCATGGTGACGCTCAATTCCAACCACATCACCAACATCCCCGAGATCGTCACCGCTGCCGCGGTGGCGGCGCTGACCGGCCCGCAGGACGTGCCGACGCAGAAGAACGCCGAGTTCCAGGCCAAGCGCGACATGGTGCTGGACACGCTGAACGCGATTCCCGGCGTGAAGTGCCCGCGGCCGCAGGGTGCGTTCTATGTGTTCCCGGACGTTTCCTGCGCCTTCGGCAAGGCGCATCGTGGCGTGAAGATCGGCAACGACGTTGACTTCTGCAATGCGCTGCTGGAGGCCAAGGGAGTGGCCTGCGTGCCGGGCTCGGCCTTCGGCGAACCCAAGGCGCTGCGCATCAGCTACACCTGTCCGACCGCGCAGTTGCCGGAGGGCCTCAAGCGCATCCGCGAGTTCTTCGCCGAACTCGCCTGAGGCCGGCGTGGGTCCGCTGTTGCCCAGGGTGGTCGCCGCGGTCGGCTTGGCGTTCGCGGGCCTGCTGGCGTGGTCGAACCAGCGCGAGGTGGCGCGGCACGACCCGCGCCGCAACAACGGTCCCAACGACGTCGTGCTGCTGACGGCCGCGTGGTGCGGGTACTGCAAGGCGGAACGCCATGCGCTGCTTGCCGCCGGCGTGCCTTTCCGCGAGCTGGATGTGGAAGCCGACGGCGAAGGCCGCCGGGCCTATCGCGCGGTCGGCGGGCGCGGTATTCCGATCACGGTGATCGGGCAGGACGTCGTTTTCGGTTTCGACACACGCCGCCTGAACGCACTGCTGGGCGAGCGCGGTTACGCGGTGAATCTGCAGTGAGGTGCGGCGCCGTCGCCGTGACATGTTCAAGTCCACGAAAGGAACGCTCATGAAAGCCCCCGTCCGTGTTGCCGTCACCGGCGCTGCCGGCCAGATCGGTTATTCCCTGCTGTACCGCATCGCCTCCGGCGAAATGCTGGGCAAGGACCAGCCGGTGATCCTGCAGATGCTGGAACTGCCGCTGGACAAGGCCCAGGCCGCGCTCAAGGGCGTGATGATGGAGCTGGAAGATTGCGCCTTCCCGCTGCTCGCGGGCATGGTCGGCACGTCCGATCCCAACGTCGCCTTCAAGGATGCCGACGTCGCCCTGCTGGTCGGTGCCATGCCGCGCGGCCCGGGCATGGAACGCAAGGACCTGCTGCTGAAGAACGCCGAGATCTTCACCGTGCAGGGCAAGGCGCTGAATGCCGTGGCCAGCCGCAACGTCAAGGTACTGGTGGTGGGCAACCCGGCCAACACCAACGCCTATATCGCCATGAAGTCGGCGCCGGACCTGCCGGCGAAGAACTTCACCGCCATGCTGCGCCTGGATCACAACCGCGCCCTGTCGCAACTCGCGGCAAAGGCCAGCGTGGCCGTGGGCGACATCGAGAAGATGATCGTGTGGGGCAATCACAGCCCGACCATGTACCCCGATTACCGCTTCGCCTCCGTCGGCGGCAAGTCGCTGAAGGATCTCATCAACGACGAGGCCTGGAACCGCGACACCTTCATTCCCAAGGTCGGCAAGCGCGGCGCCGCGATCATCGAGGCGCGCGGTCTGTCCTCCGCCGCCTCGGCGGCCAACGCGGCCATCGACCACGTGCGGGACTGGGTGCTGGGCAGCCACGGCAAGTGGGTGACCATGGGTGTGCCCTCCGATGGCAGCTACGGCATTCCCGAGGGCGTGATCTACGGCGTGCCCGTGACCTGCGCCAACGGCGAGTACACGCGCATCAGCGGCCTTGCCATCGACGACTACAGCCGCAGCATGATGGACAAGACGCTGGCCGAGCTCGAGGAAGAGCGCGGCGGCGTGGCCCACCTGCTGTAATTCGACGCGGCCCTGCCGCGATGCCGCTTGCGACGAAGGGCAGTCCTGGGGCTGCCCTTCGTCGTTCTTGCGCCGGCTGCCGCTGCACCGCGTCGGGCTGGTGCGTCGCGCGGCGCTGCGCGATCAGGCCGCTTCCTCCTCGTGCCCGGCGTCGATCATGGTGCGGGCCATGAGGCCGTACACGGCCGTCCAGGCCTCGCGGCGTGCGTCGGTGAAGTCCGCACCGAGCACCTCGGCCAGGGTGTCGAGGAAGGCCGCACCGACTACGGCATATTGCGCTTCGGTCACGCCGTAGGCGACGTGGCGCCGACCCAGCTGCTGCAGCACCGGCACGAGGTTGGACAGGTCGCCGAGCTTGTTCACGGCCAGGGCGATCATGGCCATCAGGCGTTCGGCCTGCGTATCGAGCTGCGCCGGAAGCAGGTGGCGCAGGCTCGGATCACGGCGGAACAGGTGCGCATAGAAGCGCAGGCCGAGATCGGGCCTGGGTGCGGCCTCGGCGAAGCTGCGCCGCACGTGGTTGAGCTGACTGGCGTCGAGGAGCATGGAGCCTCCGAGGGGAGTGGATGGCCGCTGCAGCCTCGCCGTGAGGCGCCTCGACCGCCAGCGCGATCGGCGCGAAACGGGATTTCCGCGCGGCGAAGCCGCCACGGGCTGCGACGAAACGGCGCAGCTCTGCGCGTGTTTCGACCAAAGTCGCCGTGCCCGCGGCCAGAGGCTGCTCTAGCCTTGGTGGCGGCGAGGCAGGAGGACGGTCATGGGCTACGAGGCGATGTACCGGCGTTCGATCGAGGCGCCGGAGGCCTTCTGGGCCGAGCAGGCGCAGGCCATTCACTGGCACGTACCGCCGCGTCAGATCCTCGACTACAGCCGCCCGCCCTTCCGCCGCTGGTTCGTCGGCGGCGAGACCAACCTCTGTCACAACGCGGTGGATCGCCATCTGGTCGAGCGCGGCGACCAGCTCGCCCTCGCCGTGATCTCCACCGAGGCGAACACGCGGCGGCACTTCAGCTACCGCGAGCTGTACCGCGAGGTCAACGAATTCGCCGCAGTGCTGCTGGCCCTCGGCGTGGGTCGCGGCGACCGCGTGGTGGTCTACATGCCGAACATGGCCGAGGCGGTGTTCGCGACGCTCGCCTGTGCGCGCATCGGCGCGATCCACTCGGTGGTGTTCGGCGGCTTCGCCGCGCACAACCTCGCCCTGCGCATCGACGACGCACGCGCCAAGCTGCTGATCTGCGCCGACGCCGGCCTGCGTGCCGGCAAGACCATCCGCTACAAGCCGCTGGTGGACGAGGCCCTGGGCCTGGCACAGTTTCCGCCCGAGCACGTGCTGATCGTGTCGCGCGGGCTGGACGAACAACTGCAGCGCGTGCCGGGGCGTGACCTGGACTACGCCGACCTCAAGGCAGCGCACGCCGGCGCCGAGGTGCCGGTGACCTGGCTGGAGTCGAACGAGCCGAGCTATCTGCTCTACACCTCGGGTACCACTGGCAAGCCCAAGGGCGTGCAGCGCGACGTCGGTGGCCACGCGGTGGCGCTGGCGCTGTCCATGCGCACCGTGTTCGACGTGGGACCGGGGCAGGTGATGTTCTCCACCTCGGATGTCGGCTGGGCAGTGGGCCACAGCTACAACATCTACGGCCCGCTGCTCGTGGGTGCCACCTCGCTGTTGTACGAGGGACTGCCGATCCATCCCGACCCCGGCATCTGGTGGCAACTGTGCGCCGAGTACGGCGTGCGCACCGTGTTCTCCTCGCCCACGGCGATCCGCGTGCTGAAGAAGCAGGACCCCGCCTGGTTGCGCAAGCACGATCTGTCCCGGCTGCAGTGGCTGTTCCTCGCCGGCGAGCCGCTGGACGAGCCGACGGCGCGGTGGATCTCCGAGGGCCTGGGCAAGCCGGTGATCGACAACTACTGGCAGACCGAAACCGGCTGGCCGGTGCTGTGCCTGCAGCCGGGACTGGATCTGAAACCCATCAAGTTCGGCTCGCCGGGGTTGCCGAATTTTGGTTACCGCCTGCGAGTGATCAACGAAGTGACGGGCGAGGACGCCGCGCCGAACGAGAAGGGCGTGCTGGTGGCGGTGCCGCCGCTGCCGCCCGGGTGCCTGACCACGGTGTGGGGCGACGACGAGCGGTTTCTCAAAAGCTACTTCTCCCACTTCCGCGAACTGCTCTACAGCTCGCTGGACTGGGCCATACGCGACGCGGACGGCTACTACTTCATCCTCGGCCGCACCGACGACGTGATCAACGTGGCGGGGCATCGCCTGGGCACGCGCGAGATCGAGGAGGCGGTCGCCACGCATCCCGCCGTGGCAGAGGCCGCCGTGATCGGCATGAAGGACGAGCTCAAGGGACAGGTGCCGGTGGTGTTCGCCACGCTCAAGGCGGCCGCTGCGGCACCGGACGAGCAGCGCGCCACCGCGGAGGCCATTGCCGCGCGGGTGGTGGAGAGGCTCGGCGCGATCGCGCGACCGGCCCGCGTGTATCTCGTCGCGGCGCTGCCCAAGACGCGTTCGGGCAAGCTGCTGCGCCGATCCATCCAGGCCCTGGCGGACGCGCGCGATCCGGGCGACCTGTCGACGCTGGACGACCCCGCCGCGCTGGAGGAGATCCGTCGCGTACTGGGCCGCTAGCGACTGGCGCGCTCGACGGTCTCGCCGGTTGCAGCCGCGAGAAGGGCAGGGGAGGCTCGCCGCGGCGTCTGGCGGCGCGACGGCCCCGGCAGGCAATCGGCTAGAATCGCGGGCTTAGCCGTGGAGGTCCCATGAACCACAGATCCCCCGGCGCGCATTTCCGCGCCGCGCTCGCCGCCGAAAAGCCGCTGCAGGTCATCGGTGCCATCAATGCCAACCACGCCCTGTTGGCGCGGCGCGCCGGCTACCGCGCCATTTACCTCTCCGGCGGCGGTGTCGCCGCGGGTTCGCTCGGCCTGCCCGACCTGGGCATTTCCGGCCTGGAGGACGTGCTGGTCGACGTGCGCCGCATCACCGACGTCTGCGACCTGCCTCTGCTGGTGGACATCGATACGGGCTTCGGGCCCAGCGCCTTCAACATCGAGCGCACGGTGAAGTCCCTGATCAAGGCCGGTGCCGCGGCCTGCCACATCGAGGACCAGGTCGGGGCCAAACGCTGCGGCCACCGCCCGGGCAAGGAAATCGTCAGCACGGGCGAGATGGTCGACCGCGTCAAGGCCGCGGCCGACGCCAAGACCGACGCGCATTTCTTCCTCATCGCGCGCACCGACGCCATCGCCGTGGAGGGCGTGGACAAGGCCATCGAGCGTGCCGTGGCCTGCGTGGAGGCAGGGGCCGACGGCATCTTCGCCGAAGCGGCCTACGATCTGCCCACCTACCGCCGCTTCGTGGAGGCGGTGAAGGTCCCCGTCCTGGCCAACATCACCGAGTTCGGCAAGACGCCGCTGTTCACCCGCGACGAGCTGGCCGCGGTCGGGGTGGCCATCCAGCTTTACCCGCTGTCCGCATTCCGCGCCATGAACAAGGCGGCCGAGGCGGTCTACACGGCGATCCGCCGCGACGGCCACCAGCAGGCCGTGCTGGAACTGATGCAGACGCGCGAGGAGCTGTACGAACGCATCGGCTACCACGACTTCGAGCGCAAGCTCGACGCGCTGTTCGCGCAGAAGAAGTGATGGCGCACGGCGCCGTGCCGGACGGTGCGGCGTCGCGCACGCATTCCCGGATGCGCCCGCGGTGCGTCCTTCCCCCGGTCACAGTAATGGCGAGAGCGAAACGATGAGCGAATCCGGTCAGCAAGTGCTTCCCAAGGCGAAGAAGTCCGTGGCCCTGTCCGGCGTGGCCGCCGGCAACACCGCGGTGTGCACAGTAGGCCGCAGCGGCAACGACCTGCACTACCGCGGCTACGACATCGCCGACCTGGCGCAGAAGGCCACGTTCGAGGAGGTCGCGCACCTGCTGGTGCACGAGCGCCTGCCGTCCTGGTCCGAGCTCAAGGCCTACCGCGAGAAGTTGAAGCGCCTGCGCGGCCTGCCGCAGCCGGTGAAGAGCGCGCTGGAGCTGCTGCCGGCCGCCACGCACCCGATGGACGTGATGCGCACCGGCGCCTCGGTGCTCGGCACCGTGCTGCCGGAGAAGGAGTCGCATCCCGTGGCCGAGGCGCGCGACATCGCCGACCGCCTGATGGCCAGCTTCGGTTCGATGCTGCTGTACTGGTATCACTACAGCCACAACGGCAAGCGCGTGGAGGTGCAGACTGACGACGATTCGATCGCTGCGCACTTCCTGCACGTGCTGCACGGCCGGAAGCCGAGCGAGCTGCATGCGCGCGCGCTGGATCAGTCGCTGATCCTCTACGCCGAGCACGAGTTCAATGCCAGCACCTTCACCGCGCGCGTGATCGCGGGCACCAACAGCGACATCTACTCCGCCATCACCGGAGCCATCGGCGCCCTGCGCGGGCCCAAGCACGGCGGCGCCAACGAAGTGGCGATGGAGATCATCGCGCGCTACGCCAGCGCCGACGAGGCCGACGCGGACATCCGCGCGCGCATGGAGAAGAAGGAAATCATCATCGGCTTCGGCCACCCCGTGTACACCATCGGCGACCCGCGCAATCCCATCATCAAGGAGATCAGCCGCAAGCTGTGCGCCGAGGGCGGCAACCAGCGCCTGTTCGACGTCAGCGAGCGCATCGAGTCGCTGATGTGGAACCTCAAGAAGATGTTCCCCAACCTCGACTGGTACAGCGCGTCCAGCTACCACATGATGGGTGTGCCCACGGCCATGTTCACGCCGCTGTTCGTGATCGCGCGCACTTCCGGCTGGAGCGCCCACGTCATTGAGCAGCGCCAGGACGGCAAGATCATCCGACCCAGCGCCAACTACACGGGGCCGGAAGACCGTCCCTTCGTGGCCATCGAGAAGCGCTGAGCCGCCGCGCCCGCGCCGCGGCAGGCCCGGACACTCCGACCATGTACGGCAACTGGCCGGCCAACCTTGCCGTCGTCGCGGCGACCGGATTGGCCGTTGCGGTCGCGGTGCTGCTGCACTACGAGGGCCTGGTGCTGATCTCGCGCCGGCTGGTGCACCTGGAGGGGCGCCGGCGACGCAAGGTGCTGTTCGTCATCGCCGGCGTGCTGGCGCTGCACGTGGTGGAGATCTGGAGCTTCGGCATCACCTGCTGGCTGGTGCTGCTGTGGCCGGCCTGTGGCCACGTCGCCGGGGCGCCGGAGCTGCATTTCCTCGATGCCGTCTACCTCTCGGCCATGACCTACACCACGGTTGGCTTCGGCGACCTGGCACCGGTGGGGCCGATCCGTTTCCTCACCGGCACCGAGGCGCTCACCGGCTTCGTGCTGATCACCTGGTCCGCCTCGTTCACCTACCTGGAGATGGAGCGGTACTGGCGCGGACGCTAGCGCGGACGCGGCACCACGCAGCGTCTGGCCCGGGCGCATCCGCGCTAAGCTGGCGTTCCCGGCTCCATGCGGGAGCCGCGACCGCCGGGAGGTATGCCATGACTGCAGGGCATCGCAACGCGCTGGCCGTGCTGATCGCCGTCGCGGCGCTGCCGTGGTCGGCGGCGGCGCGGGCCGAGGTGCCGATGGCGCTCGACCGCATCAATCTTTCCCTCGGCGGCTACTACGCCAGCAGCGACGCGCTGGTGCGCGTGGACGGCGACGTGCGCGGCAGCGACGTGCGCCTGGAGCGCGATGTGGGCCTGGCGCGCGAGCGCACGATCGGCCGCCTGCGCCTGGCCGTGCTCGCGGGGGACAGCCAGGGCTTCGAGATCGACGGCTACCGCCTGCGTCGGCACGGCGAACGCAGCCTCAGTCGCGCGCTCGTGTACGACGACGCCACCTTTGACGTCGATGCACGCGTGCGTGGCGACCTCGACATCGATTTCGCCAGCGTGGCCTGGCGCTGGTGGGTGGCCGCGGGCGAACACGATGTCTGGGGTCTGGGGCTCGGCGGCGGCTACTACCGCCTGCGCGGCGTGCTGCAGGGCGATGCCAGCGTCAACGGCGAGGCCACCTACGCGCGCACCGAGGACAGTGCCCATGCCTGGGCGCCGCTGCTGGAACTGGGCTGGCGTCACGCCTTCTCGCCGCGTCTGCGTCTGTATGCCGACGTGGCAGGGGTGGAGAAGGACTGGGGCCCGGTCACCGGCCACATCTACAACGCCGCGCTGGGCCTGGAATGGTTCCCCTGGGAGCACCTCGGGCTCGGTGCGGAGTACGGCGCCCAGCGCATCGTTGTGAACGTCGGCCGCAGCGACTTCCACGGCCACGTGCGGCTGGACCTCGACGGCCCGTCGCTGTTCGCGCGGCTGCGTTTCTGAGCGGCGCCGGCGCGCGCCGCGCGCCTACAGCGGTGCCTGGAAACCGTGCTGGAAGATGCGGTCGCCGAAGCAGGCGATGCCGGGCTGGCTCGTGCTGGCGCTGGCCGCGACGCCGTTCAGGGTCCAGGTCAGCGTGACGTTGATGGCGTCGGTGACGTGAAACACCCGCCGCTGGACGCCCGGCTGGAAGACGCTCGGTTGGCCGCGGTTGGACGGCGCTGGGCTGAAGAAATTGTTGGCCCCGAGCGACACCGCGTTGGGATTGCTGTCGTTGTTGGCGTAGCTGAAATAGGCCGTCATCGCGCCGTCGTTGGGATCGAGGTCCACGCAGTCGACGAAGGGCACCACCGGCGTCACGGCGGCGCCGGCCGGCGCGCCCATCAGGACCAGCAGCAGCGTTCCCCCGAACTGTCGCCACGTGATCATCGAGACCTCCCGGGTTTGGCGCGGCCATTATGCCGGCCCCGCACGTCGGGGCAAGCGCGCGGCCGGACCTGCGCGCGCAGCGCAGGATCGACAGGGTCGGGCGCCGCGGCTACCGTGGCCGCCCCAACGGCCGGGCTTGCCGCCATGTCTGCATTCCGCACTGTCGCGCTGTGTCTTCTCCTAGTCCTGGCCGGCTGCGCGGGACGGCCCTCGCGCGCCTATGTGGAGCGCGTGCAGTGGCTCGCACAACTGCAGACCCTCAATGCCGATCTGCTCAGCCACGACAGTGCCACGCTCACCTTGGAGCGCTGGTGCGCAGCGCACGGTCTGGCCGATCCGGCCCGCGTGGTCGCGCGGCGCGTGGACACGGCGCCGCGGCCGATCCCGGATGAGCTGCGCGCGCGCTTGGGTGTGGGTGCCGACGAACCGCTGGGCTACCGGCGCGTGCAACTGGTATGCGGCACGCATGTCCTGTCCGAAGCGGACAACTGGTACGTGACCGGTCGCCTCACCCCGGACATGAACCGCCGCCTCGACCGCACCGACGAGCCCTTCGGCAAAGTGGTGCGCCCACTGGGGTTCCAGCGCCGCACCGTGTCGGCCGAACTGCTCTGGAAGCCGCTGCCCGAGGGCTGGGACATGACACCTCGACCCACGGTGGACGCCGCGCCGCCGCCGCGCGAGGTGTTGCGTCACGTCGCGGTGCTGTCCACGCCGACCCTGGGGGCCATCAGCGTGGTGGTGGAAACCTACACCGCGGACGTGCTGGCGCCGCGCGCGCAGCGCCGCTGAGGCCGCACGCTGCACGGCGTCGGGCGGTCGAGCCGGCTAAAGCACCGCGGCCAGGCGCGTGCCCTGGTCGATCGCCCGCTTCGCGTCGAGTTCCGCCGCCACGTCGGCGCCGCCGATCACATGCACGGGGATGCCCGAAGGGGTCAGCGCGTCGGCCAGGGCGCGGTTCGGCTCCTGGCCGGCGCAGACGATGACGTGGTCCACCGGCAGGCACTGCGCCTGGCCGTCGACGACGAGGTGCAGGCCGGCGTCGTCGATGCGCTCGTAGCCGACACCGCCGAGCAGGGTGACGCCCTTGTGCCTGAGCGCGGCGCGATGCACCCAGCCGCTGGTCTTGTTGAGGCGCGCGCCGGGCTTGCCGGGACTGCGCTGCAGCAGCCACACCTGGCGCAAGGACGGTTCGGGGCGAGGCGTCGTCAGCGCACCTGGGGCGGCGTAG
>ENA-UOYA01003034-UOYA01003034.1-activated-sludge-metagenome-genome-assembly--contig:-NODE-3034-length-15362-cov-8.826158_pt1 | contig 15362 bp, 26 predicted proteins | sample MGYA00238163_ERZ764804 | MGnify/ENA primary metagenome ERZ764804 (study PRJEB28919, sample SAMN05720223) | activated sludge metagenome | isolation source: Anaerobic digester | place: Hong Kong...
GGAGGTTAACAATGGCTGAAATGGTAGCTATTATGGGTGAGACAGGTCACGGTAAGTCTCATTCCATCCAGTATCTCAATCCCGAAGAGACCTTTATCTTTAATTGTGATAAGAAGTCTCTTCCGTTTAAGGGTTGGAAAAGTAAGTATAGCATAGAAAAACAAAACTATGCATTTACTACAGATCCAAGTGAAATTATCAGGTTATTGAAAGCCATCTCTATCTTAGAAGAGCGTAAGAATATCAAATACATAGTTATTGATACTCTAAATGCCGTAATGATAGATGATGAAATGAAACGAATGAAAGATGTCGGTTATGATAAGTGGGTTGATTTAGCTGTTTCTGTTTATGGTATTCTGGATACAGCTGCCTGCTTAAGAGACGATCTAACCATCTTTTGTATGTTTCATACTCAAGACCTGTTAGATGATGTAGGAAATCATTTCTATCGCATTCAAACTTCTGGACAAAAACTGCAGAAAATAAAACTGGAGTCTAAGTTTCCTGTAGTTTTACATTCCAAATGTGATTATGGAGATGAGAAAAATGAATATTATTTTGAAACTCAAGCCAATCATTCTACGGCTAAATCTCCTGAAGGAATGTTTCCTGCTAAAAGAATACCTAACAACCTCAAATTGGTAGCAGACTATGTTACCGAATATAACTCATAAGGAGGAAAAAGATGAGTTGGTTTGACGAAGAAGATGCAAAAATTGAAAGTGGACAATTTACAGGTGTCCATAAGTGTGTTATTAGAGAGGCTGAGCACAATGTTACAGATACAGGTGCAGAAAGCCTCACCTTAAGAGTAGAGTTAGAAGGTAGGAAAGATTTTTATGGTAATCCCAAGATTATCAATTTAGAACCTATCTATCTCACCAATGGTAAACAAAAGACATCATCTGCCAACAGAGTATCTGCTTTGTTCTGTTTATTGTTAGCCAATCCCGATAAACTGAAAAAATACAGAGTTGAAAGATACAACTTTAGCACCAAAGCTAAAGAACCTAAGATAGTAGAAATGTATGAAGAACTGTTAAATAAAAAGGTAGCCTTATTTATACAGTTGCGTAGAACATATAGACTAAAGAAGATAGACCCTGCTACAGCCTATATTGTCAGAGCTAATGAGGCTGGTATTTGGTTACCAGATTATAAGAAAGATAAGAAGTTATCTTATCAGTTTGTTAGAGCATTTGATTATAAAACTATACAGACTTATTCGGAGATAACCAGCAAGAAACCTGCTAAGATCTATTTAGAATTGGCAAGCAAGATGTCTGATTATGAAGAAGAAAAGATGAATAAGGCAGATTTCCTTAAATATGCTCAAAAACAAGCAGATAAAGCAGTTCTGAAGCTGGATGAAAGTATCATTTATAGTTTCTTTGATGAATATAATGAAATTGAAGATAGTGATCTACCTGCAGATCTGGATTTGAATAGTGATAAAGTTCCTTTCTAAAATATCCCTTAGCTTGATTATATTGTTATCTTGGAGTTCTTTAAGAACCGATAACAAATATGATATAAGCTATGATGGAATACTAAAAAAGGAAATACAAAGATTGGAATTAAGAAATCAAGACAGGATATCTGAGGTTGTTAAGATCTATATATTACCAGAACATTACTCAGATATCCTTGTCTTGATAAAATTGGAATCTAATGGTGATAGTTTAGCTTACTTTCAAGGCAATTATGGTTTAATGCAAATTAACCAAGTTCACTTAAATAAAGCCAAGAAAGATAGTATCTATCACCTGGATTTCAATTTGAGACTTGGTTATGAATTGTATAAGAAAGCAAGGGATGAAGACTATGCTAACAGGTTTGCCTGTTACAACAGGTCTCATCTCAAATATCGTTATCAACAACAAGCCTATAAACTATTGGGAGATTAAAATGTCATTAACTCAAGGTAAACTCAATGTAACATTACCAGATGGATGTCGTTGGATAGTAAAATTTAATCCTAAATATCCTTTACTTAAAGACAAATATGCAATTATTGGAGAACGCAATCTTACCAAAGCTATAGAAATAGCAAATAAGAAATATTTTACTTTCTGGAACAAATTGGTTTCTCACATTTCTCCTATTCCTGAACTTTTGAAAATAAAGCCAGAAGACAATATTGCCAATCATCCCGAGATAGATTTTGAAGCAGGTATGATTGAAGAAGCATTGGGAGGTATAGAATGAGATATGTAACCATAAAACAAGATATATATGTTGGGGATTATATCCATATTGATTATAAAACGGATAACGATACCAGCATTAAAATATCTGCCAATATATATCTGAATGCTTATCCAAGCATACATCTATCAATACAAAAAGAGATATGCATTGAATTTGATGTTAATTATTATTGTATACCTATACCTAATTTATTTCCTACATTAAGGAAAGCAGAAGATATAGCAAGGAACTATAGTGAAGAAGCCAAAGAGATACTAAGTGACCTATTACCAAAAGAAGGATCAGAAGCAAAAGAGATATTAAGCGATCTAATACCTCCAGAATATTAACTTTTCTCTTGACAGATATATTATTATTATATGATAAATTTCGGAGGTTAAGATGATTGTCAAAACCAAAAGAGGATACCAAGTCAAGTCTCATAAAGGTAAGGCATTATCCAAAAAGAACCTAAGCAAAAAAGACGCCTTAAAGAGACTAAGACAAGTAGAATGGTATAAACATCACAGCAAATAGGAAGGAAATAAAAAGATGAGTTTAACCAATAAAGCAGGTATGCCTGCTATCTTATATGAGGCATTATGTTCATTAGAAGCCAATAATGAACATCTTCACAATCAAGGTTGGAGTGTCACCGAAATCTTGGAACCTACCAGAATTGCAGTTCTGAAAAAGAAATATGCTCCTAAGTTAGAAATAGACGCTATAGACCAAATGGCATCTGCGTTAGGAACTGCAGTGCATATGCTTTTGGAACAAGGTCACAAAGGCAAAGAAGATTTGGGTATCTTTGTAGAAAAGAAAGTCAATTTAGAAATCAATGGTGTTATCCTGTCTGGAAAGATAGACTATTATAATCAAAATGATGAATTGATAGTTGATTACAAATATCAGAATGTCCAAAGCTGGGTAAATATTCAAGATAAGTTAGATTATCTAACCTGGCAACTTAACTTATACAAATACTTACTCCATAAAAATAACTATCCTGTTAAACATTTACAAGTGTTATTTATCTTCAAAGATTTTAGAGAGTATGAAGCAGGAAAATTTAAGAGTTATCCTGAAACACTCTGGAAGCTAATCAATATTGAAAGTAAACCAGAAGAAGAGATAGAATATTTTGTTACTACCAGATTAACAGAATTGGAATATTATAGACAGCTACCGGAAAAAGATTTACCACCTTGTTCTTATAAGGCTAAGTGGCAGAAACCAGATAGTTATGATGTCTGCAAGAACGGCAAAAGCATTCATTCTTTTCTCAATGAAGAGTATGCCTATACCTTTATGCAGAGGAACAATCTAGATAGCAGTTATGAGATTGTTAAGACAGTAAATAAACCTAAAAGATGTGAAAGATATTGTCCTGTTAAAGATATCTGCAGTCAATATCTGAAGGAATGTCAGAATGGTTAATCAAGATATTGTTAAAGAAGTTAAAGTCCATAATAGTCAAATATATAATGGACAATGGGATTTTAAGATTGTGTTTCCCAATAGTTCCATTGCTTATTACTTCATTACCTATAAAGAGTTAACCAAAGAAGAAATAACCAATTTCTTAGTTAAAAGAATGAAAACTTACATAGCTTATGAAATCTATTTTGCAGATGATAAAAGAGAGTTTATAGATCTGCAAGAATTAACAACCATTAAAAATAACTTAGACTTGAGAAGAGCTCAGGCTATTGTTAATAAGTATCTGGTCTATAACCCACAAAGTTCAATAATAGGAGTATAAAAATGAAGATAACCAAAGTTCAAGCTGTAAAAAGCAATATTACTTATGAACCTAAGTCCAAATATGGTCTGGGTCAAATGATAAAAATTACTGCCGAAGTTTACGAATCTGATGGCAGTATTAAAGACTATAATGCAGAGTTTTTGGGGTATATCACCAGTATTCAAACAACAAGAGACAATAAACATAATATAAGTTATGTCTATACTGTCCAATGTCCTAAACTGCATAATTATCTTTCTTTTCCAGAAGAACAAATCTTACCAGTAGAGGAATAGATGCCTAATAGAAAAGACTATATTAAGATAGGAAATTACAGACTGGATATTGATTATTACTACATCAATAAAGATAACAGGCTATGTGCAGTTGGCAAAGATGAAGAGCCTAAAGAGATAACCAGAAACAATCCTGAACTGAATTTGCCGGAAGATCTTCCTGAAACTATTGTAAATACCGTTAATAAGTTTATTACGGTAAGAAAACAACAATATCCCAATATTCCCTCAGTTAAGAATGCCAACTTTACTGCCTCTATGAAAGAGGTATATAAATTGCTTAAACAAGGATACAAGGAAGATCTTGTTTGTGGTGCAATAGAAGTAGCCTTATACAATGATTTCTGGAAAAAGAATTTATTGGTTCTGACCCAACTTAATTCCAAATGTAAAAGCGGTTTAACCAAATTTGAACATCTTTTAATACTCTTAAAGAGACCTGAGAAAATTGATGATTATGAGGAGTTATAATGGCAAACACAACCTCCAATATAGGATCTGAGAAAAAACTATTATCCATATTACTTAATAATCCAGAGAAAGCTTTGGCTTCTATTTCTCTGTTAAATCATAAATGTTTTACCAATATAGATAACCGCAATATTTACAATGCTATCTGGACTGTAGCAGATGCAGGTGAATCTGTGGATACTGTTAGCATTATTCATCAACTTAGAAGTCAAGGTATATTAGATACTACTCTTAAGCAATATTTGAATGATATGGTAGAAATGCAAACTAACCCTGAACACTTTATCTCGTTAGTAAAAGAAGTAATAGATCTATGGAAAATCAGAGAAACCAATCAGATGATAGAAAAAATGGGTCAGGCTATTCAGGAAGGAACAAGTTACAATAACCTGAAATCCATAATGAACAGGTATTCTCACCTAGATACTTCTACTAATGGAGATAAGCCTGAGACTATGTTATCCATTATCAATAAAGCCATAAGAGAAACCGAAGATGCCATTAAAACAGGAACACAAAGAGAATTGGGATTAAGGTTCGGTTATCCAAAACTAGATAAAGTGATGTCTTTAAGACCTGGAAATACTTATTGTATTGCAGCAAGACCTGCTATGGGCAAGACCAGTTTTGTCTTAAATATTATTGACAACCTCTTACAAGAAGGAAAGAGAATTTATTTGGTCTCTACCGAAATGCAAAAAGAAGAGATTATGGAAAAGTTCATTACAATGAAACAAGCAATATCCAATGAGGATTTCAGATCTCTTCCTGAAGAGCATAAGCTGGCAAGATATAAAGAATTATACAGTTACAATGCAGCTAAGAACTCAGAGTTATTGATAGATAGCAGTTCTTTCCAGTTATATGATACTATAGCCCGAATAAGAGCTTTGCATAAAGAAAAGCCCTTAGATTTGGTAGTAGTAGATTATTTACAACAGTTAGAACTAGATGGCAATATCAATAGAGTTCAGGTTGTCTCTGAAATCACCAGAAAATACAAATTATTATCATCCGAGTTAAAAATACCCATTATAGAAGTTTCCCAACTAAGCAGGAAAGTAGAAGAAAGAGCTATTAAGATCCCCATCCTTTCAGATTTAAGAGAAAGCGGTTCTATTGAACAAGATATGAGTGGAGTAATCTTTATCTACAGACCTGCTTATTACGGGATAGAAGAGGATGATGAAGGCAATGATATAAGCAATCTGGCAGAGATTATGATTGCTAAAAACAAATTTGGAAGAAGAGGTAAAATCAAGTATATCTTTGACAATGAAACAACTTTATTCAGGGAGATAAAAAAATGATAACAACCGATAATATTTATTACAGAAGCTATGGCGATAAAAAGGAAAAACGACTCGCCAAACAAGAGTTAAAAGCAATTGCCAAAAAGATTATTGATAGTGCTACAAGTTGGACAGAAGCTTTGATAATCAATGACAATAAAACAGATTATAAGATGCTTCTATTGTTCATAGTAAAGAGTTCTCTGGAAAGGGATGAATTATTAAGAGAAAGCAAATGGCATTATAGCGATATTATATATAGTTTGGTAAAGGCAATAAAATGATTAAACTAATAGCAGCTATAGATCCAGGTAGAAATGGTGGTATCTGTGTAATTGATAAGAAAAATACCATTCGTTATCTTAATGTGTTTAGTTCCAAGAAAGAAGATATTGATAAAAGCCTGAAAGAAGTCAGTTATCTCACTAATGTCCTCTTTTTGGAGTCTGCCATTAGTATGCCTACCAATAGAACTACTTGTAACAATCTCTTTTTCTTAAATGGCTATATTACAGGTTATGCAGAAGGATTAGGTGTGCAAGTAATAAGTTGTTCACCCAGGCATTGGAAAAATTGTATGAGGTTAAGTAGAGATAAAGATGAAAGCATTATCAAGGCTATGGAACTCTTTAATATAGAAAAAGAGTTATTGTCTTATCCCAAATATAGTAGAGATGGATTGGCAGAAGCTTTATTATTAGGATATTATGCTTTCCATTATTTCCCTTTTTATCCAGAAAAAGACCAGATAGATTTATGGAAGGAGATAGTTAGCCAATATGAATAACAAGCTTACCGCAGGTGAAACAATATTGGAGGCTATGGTTTATCATAACCTCTGTTTGGGAGATTTGGTAAAGGCAATTCCAGAAGTAACAGAAGATTATTTATTGGGAATCTTGCAAGACAGATATACTATTACTCCAGAAGTAGCAGTTAAGTTAGCAAGATTATTGGACTTATCATCAGATTATATTTTAAGATTACAGCATTAAGGAGATAAAAATGTATGTAATTACAGTTAATAAAAAGAGTAGCTTTCATACAGTTATTACCATAATCTATCACAAGGTATGTAGCTATGATGCTATTGTCAGTCAAGATTTACAAAGCACTTGGAGGCAAATTAACCTCTATCACAAGGTATGTAGCTATGATGTTATTGTCAGTGCCATAATACACTATATAGATAATCGGACTACTATTGTCTTTGAGGTTTTATATAGCAGAGACAATCCTAAAATTGGCTATAGTATATCTGCCAATCATATAGAACCAATCCAAACATTTTCTATCCTGAACAAAATTGAAGATATAGTTAAAGCTAATGCCGATGATAATATAAAAGCCATACTTGAAAATAAAGGTCTGGATATGCTTTATGAAAAAGATCTGCCCTTATTAAAAATTTTGGGATATGCCAGAAAGTATATTAAGAGATAAAGATGAAATGCTTATTATGTGATAAAACTATGCAGTCGGAATATAATAAAGATCTTGAAAACTATCTCTATTATTGTCACAATCGTTATTGCCACTTACACAATATTAAGTTTACAGAAGAAGAATTGCAAGATAACAACAAGGCTATTGATGTCATAATCAAGAACTTCAGAAAGAAGATGAATGGAACAAGAGATGCATCTCTGGATGTATTAGAAAGAGACAGACGACTTATTGGAGTTATGAAATATCTATCTGCTATCAAAAGATACAAGTTCAATGGCAAATGTCCTGTCTGTAAACAAGAGATGACAAAAGGCAAAGGTTATTACGGAGATACATATCGTTGCACAAACCAAGATTGCTTATTGGGCAATACCGTAGAGATATATGCAGAAGATATTGTCTCCAAAGAAAAACTGCTTGACCATATTTACGGAGCTTCCAATGCTCATTATTGGCTTTTTGGACAATATTGGATAATGATGAAAGACCAATATAAACAAGATTTGAATACATTTTCCAGATTATTTAAGAAGATGAACAAATAAAGCAGGTATGATAATGTTCAATATGAAATGTCCTATATGTGGCAATAACTTATATACTAATAGCACAGATAATACATTAGTTCGTTGTGAAAACGATGATTGCATAACTTGTGGTTTAGATTTTGTCAGACAAGAATGTTTTTCTGAAACAAAAGAAGAGATAATAAACAGATGTATATTTATATATAGTGAAAGAATAGAAGATTATAAAAGGTATCTTAGATATGCAGTAAGAGAAAGAAACGAGATAAACAATAAGAAAGATTATGGATGTCCAAATTGTTGGCAGATAGTAAAACCAAGAATCTATAAATACATTAAATCATATCATCTAATTAAAAGAACTGGTTATTTTTATGGATGTCCATTATGTAGAAGTAGCAAGATTATCAATATGCAGAATGGTAAACAAACCAGACAAAGATTTGTTTGTATTGCCTATTGGTATAACCATATAACCATATTTCTACAAAAAGCCATTAAACGCATTTTAAGCCATTTTAAGAAGGGTTAGAATGATAAGCAATGGTTTTATACTAACCAATAAGAGAAAGTGCAATAGAATGGCTTATATTTGCTTAAAAACAAAATATTATATCATCTAAGGAGATAAAAATGATAGATGTAGAAGTAGGATTTAAGGGTTGGTGCAGATATTGTGGTAAAAATATCGGCAAAGCGTTTAGATATAAGAAGGTTAAAGATAAATTGGCTAAACACGAATCTGAATGTCCATCAAATCCCGTCAATAGAAATTGTCTTAATTGTGTTATCTATAAAGACGGGAATTGTAAGAAATCTAAACGCAAAAAGAATTTAAGTTCTACAGCAAACTGTTGGGACTGGAAGCCTATAATAAACAAAAAAGGAGACAAAAATGAGAAAGAAACCTGAAGTATCCGTATCTGCCAAAGTAACACCTTTGGCTTTAACCAACTATGATAAGTTGGTTATCACCATCAAAGTGTCTAAGATCAATATAGACATAACTCAGATAGAAAAGGTAAATAACAAACTGTTAAAAATAGTTAAAAGGGAGTTCAATGCGGAATGAAGAAGAAAGAATATGGTAATCTCAGACCTGCAACTGGGCAAAGTTCTATAATCTCGGCAGATGAAAGACTTAATCCTGCCATTAAGTTTGCAGAAGAACATCCAGGTTTAAGAAGTCCTCAGGTTAGGAAACTCATCAACAAGGCGAATAGTATAGAAGATCTTGATAAATTAAGAGTTGTAGTAGCCAAAGCCAAGAACTCCAGAATAATTAAGCTCTGGCAAGATAAATATTTTGATTATATCATAGAAGAGGAGCTTAATGGATTGGAAAGATAAATTATTATGGGGAGATTGTAAGGAGATAGTAGCTACACTTCCAGATAACTGTGTGGATTGTGTAGTTACTTCTCCTCCCTATTGGAACCTAAGAGACTATGAAGTAGAAGGTCAATTGGGATTGGAAGATAGTTACTTAGATTATATAACTAAGCTTTGTGATTTATTTGATGAAATTAAGAGAGTTCTCAAACCTGAAGGTTCTGTTTTTGTTATTATAGGAGACACTTATTATGGTAGCACCAAAACTAAGATCAATAATGCTACCAAACTGTCTCCCAGAACTTTAACTATGATACCTGCCAGATTTGGAATAGAGATGTTAAATAGAGGCTGGATTATACCCAATAAGATTATCTGGCATAAGCCCAATATAATGCCCAGACCTTGTAAAAAGAGATTCATAGTTAATTATGAAGAGATCTTCTTCTTTGTTAAACAAGAGCACTATTATTTTCAAACTCAGTATGAGCCTTTTGCAACTCCCAATTTGGGAGACTTAAAGGTGAGTATCGGAGATAAATATAAAGATGAGAATGTCAAAGTAGAACATAAATCTATCCAGAAGTTCTATAATAAAGTCAAAGATGGAGAAGTTGAAGGTAGAATAATGAGATCTGTCTGGAAGGTAGCAGTTTCCAATAATGGTTGTTTCCATAAAGCACCTTATCCTGAACAACTTATAGTCCCTATCTTAAATGCTGTATGTCCTCCCAATGGAATTGTATTAGATCCATTTATGGGAACAGGAACTACTGCCATAGTAGCCTTAAAACAAGATAAACATTTTATCGGAATAGACTTAGACAACAGAGCCATAGAATATGCTCAAAACAGGATTAACAGTTACTTGGAACAAACTACCATATTTTCCCATATTTAACTTGACAAGTTAGATTATGGTCTTTTCTCTGTCTTTGGGAGTTAAAAATGGTAGAAACACAAAATCCTGCTGTTATCATAGGAACTTTAGCTTTTGTCACTGCAATAGCCAATGCTTTAGTGTCCTATTTTGTCAACTATAAACCTAACAAAAGAATTGAAAAGATAAGTAGAGAACTGAATGAGTTTGATTACAATAATCAAGAAGCTCATAAAAGTATTATGAGTAAGTTAGAAGAACATACCAATGCTATAGATCCTTATATTAAACAACAAAGCATTAACCAAAGATTAACAGATATAGCTAAACACGCTATAGACTGGACAGATAAAACAGAAATCACCTTACTTATAGATGGATTGATAGGATTATTGATTGATTTTGTGCAAGATATAATAGAGATAGGTTTGGATAATCTTTCTGAAGAACAATTAAAAATCAAGTTAAGTTCGCTTAAAATAGACTTAACTAAGCAAGTTAGAGAATATCTGAATAAACTAGATGTGGAAAAGGTCAAGGAACTGGAATGTTTTTATAACAATTATGCTTTAGCTGTTATGGATATTAGAGAAGATGATATTAACGATAAAACATCCAGGTTATTTATTAAAACAGAAGACTTTGCTCATACCGTTCTCAAGAAAAGTCTCAAATATTTTGTGGAGGTGTTAGATGAACAAGCTGTTAAGTAGAAAGTTCTTGCTTTTTCTGTTAACTTTTATAGTAGCCTCTTTATTTTGCTGGTTTGGTAAAATAACAGGATCTCAAGCTATTATTGTATGGTTAACAGTAAGTATTATTTATGGTTTATGGAATATCATAGAAAATAAAGCACAGGAACTGACAATCAAAGAACTAAAGGAACTGATAGAACAGATTAAAGACCTGATAAACAGTAAGTTATGTTAAAGAAAATAGGAATTGCTTTAAGTATTATTTCTATCTTATTGATAGGTATATACTTAATCAAATGGCATAAGCAACATTATATCAATGTAAAGAATATAACTTCAACTGTGGATACAGTTTATGTAGAGGCTGTTAAAGTAGTCCCTCAAATCAAATATGTTAAGATACCGATAACTCATACTGTAAATGATACCATTATAATCAAAGACAGTCTAAGTTATGAGGTAGCAGTCTTAGATACCACTTTTCAGTTAGAAGATAAAGGCTGGCATAAGTTACATTTGGAATATGATGAATATTATAACTTATTTGATATTAACTCTCAATATAGTATTAACTCAACTCAAATTATTACAGAAAATCCACAAAAAGAGCAGTTAAAGAAGTTAATTAAGTTAGGTTATGGTTATGATTGGCAATCTAATCAACCTGTCTTAGACTTAGGTATAGGTCTCAGATATAAGGCTTTAGGATTAGGAATAGAAGCAGATACTAATAATAAATTAGGTTTATTTTTACAGATGGAGTTCAAATGACAGATAAAAAGGTTATGCAACTTGCTCAAGAAATGATTAACTTCTTTACTGAGATTTGTCATTTTGAGAGTAAAGAAGATATCTTTCTTTTTATCAATCAAGGTCTAGCCGAAGATAGGTATGGAGATACAATTGTTTAGTTAGATTAGCCAATAGAAAAGAGACTACTAAAAAGCAACTGGAAGAGACAATCTGTCACGAATATGCTCATATTTTAACCAAAGAGTTCTTTATCTTCTATGATAACTTTATAGGTTTGGAAGAAGGAGACAAAAACAATATTGCTCACAATATCTTTACCCAAATAGGCGAAACTATAGCTAAGAGAATAACCAGAATACTATTAGCCTTATGGCAAAATAATCAATTAAAGGAAATATAATGTCAGATAATATAAATAAGTTTGATAGAGAGATTTGGCAAAAAGCCTTAATCTTAGATACTAAACTTAGACAAGATGGTGAAATGTTAGGCAGAAACAGGTTAATGAAGTATCTTAATACTTCAGAAAAGCTTGCAGAACATATAGCTTTTATCTTAAAAAATAGAGATATTATTAACTGTTCTAACATAGTTTACCCTACCAAAGCTAAAGATATAGAGTTATGTTTTGGAGATTTGCATATTCCTTTTCAAGATAGAGGAGCTTTATCTGTAATGTTTGAATATGCGGATCTCTTTCATCCCAATATAGTTACCATTATGGGAGATCTTTTAGATTGTTATCAGATATCTACTTTCTTGAAAAATCCTATTAGAGGCAAGAGATTATTTGAGGAGATACAAGAAGGTAAAGAGTTTCTTTACGAAGTTAGAGATAGATATCCTGAAGCTAAGATTATATTATATAGAGGTAATCACGAAGAAAGGATAGAGAGATATATTTGTGATAAAGCACCTCAGTTGGCAGAGTTAGTGGAAAGCTTATTACCCGAAAAGTTAGAATTAAATAAACTAAATATTGAGTATATAACAGAACCTTTTGTTATAGGCAAGTTATGGCATTTACACGGAAGTGAAAGAACTGGTGGAGGTTATAATCCTGAACATATCTTGAATGTGTTAATTCAATATGTAGAAGACCATTTTGTTACCTTTCATTATCATCGGTCTCAGTCTAAGATGTTCAAAAGAATAGGTAACAGATATTGGAACGCCAATAGTGTAGGTTATTTGGCAACAGATCTGGATTATGCTAAGATGAATAAATGGCAACAAGGTTTTGGTATTGTAGAATATGAGGAAGACGGTAGCTTTACTTTTCACAATAAGACTATTCTTAATGGTAGTATCTATTAAATCTTGATTAGATCTTTTCTCTATCTGCCTAAAAGGGGGTTTTAGGGGGAATTTCCCCCTTTATATACTTAACTCCATTTTTGTATAACTTAGACTGCCTGTAAGTATTTTATCTGTCTCTAAAGAAAGAAAAAGAAAAGAAAGAAAGTCTAAATCTCATTCTTCATAAACTTATTTATAACCCTAATAAATTAGTCTTATAAATAAAACTATGAAGTAGAAAGATCTTTTTATAATATAAAAGATCTCTAAGATCTAAGATATCTAAGATATATATTATATATAATATATATATAATCTTTAAGATATATAAGATCTAAGATCTAATATATTCCTCTTTCTCTTTCTTTTCTTTTATGTTACTTTTCTTTTCTTTCTCTTTTTTTGAATCTTGACAACCTAAAATGATTGTTTTGAATCTTGACAACCTAAAATGATTGACTTTTTCATTGTCAATCTAAAATTTCTGAAAAAAAGAATACCTCTGTATCCTCAAAATTGATTTTAAGGGGTCAAATATCAACGCTAATGAACTTCTATATGTTGGTTAGTATAATTTATGCCTTTTTAATTTAACACCCTTAAAATTGGCTTAAATTTCTTTGATAGAATTTATGCATTTTGTAAAATAAATATGTAACAGGATGTAACAGGATGTAACAGAATAATAGGAAAGACCCTTATAATCATACTCAATTTATGTTAATATAATAACTTATATTATGTTACAAGGTGTTCCTGAAACGGAATTGGGAAAAAGGAATGGATGTAGACATATTAAAATGCCATTAAACGAAATTTGAGGGGCTTCTTATTAACTTTCTCATATTAAGCAGTATGATTACTCCATTTTGAGGATAACCTCTCTCAAAATGCTTAAAAAGTGCCTTAAAATTAAAAGTAACGATTTTGTGTTATTTACGGGAAAGAGAGGGACAGGGAAAAAGACAAGGAAAAAACCTGTCCCGTTTTCTCTTCCCCCGATACTTATAACAGTATAACAAGAATACCTGCAATAGCAAACAAGGTATCCCAAATAGTATCTTTCCATTTGGTTTTAAGATATTCTCTTAATCCTAAAGAACTTCCTGTAGCCTGATTAAACTCTACTAAGATTTGTAGTGCAATAGCTACAATAGCACCATAAACAAAACCTGCACCTGCTACCTTAGCCAATACTACAATTATGTTAGTTCCTGCATAATGCCTTAAGCTGCTTGCATTTAATCCTATTTTCTTGAACATCATAACCTCTCTTGAACAAACTTGGGAACATCAAAGTTGGGACAAGTCTTACCCTTACTAACTTGATAGTGTCCCTTAATACAATCTTTTTTTAACCCGAAATAAGTTAACATCTCTTTTAAGAGATATGCCAAACTATTAAATTGTTTGGGGGTAAAACTCTTAACTCCTATTAAACATAAACCTATAGAATTTCCATTGTAACCTAAAGCGTGAGCTCCTACTTCATTATCACTTATAAAACTGTCTCCATCCAAATATCTGCCTACTTCTATACTTCCATCTAACTGAGTTAATCTTAACTCTTTCTGCCAATTACCAGCTTTGGGAACAAGCAGACCATTATCAATTACGAAATGATAGCCTATATCTTTCCAACCCTGCTTTAGGTGCCATTGTCTAATCATAGATGCACTTCCAAACTCTGAATCTGAACAGTGCACTATAATATTAGTTATCTTCTTCATTGCCATAATCGTTATCTCCTTTTTTATAACTTTTTTCTTTAATTATCATAGCATAAGGATTTGAATTTTCAATCTTTATGTTTTTCCAATTAGTCTCAGGAACAACAGGATAACCACTCACTTCTTTTGTCAAATAATAACTGACAAACTTCCTTCCTGTTTGTTTATATTGTAATCCTGCTAATCCCATAAGTTGCAGCATATCATCATTTTTAGCCAAACATTGAGACATTACCTCTCCAATGTTACGAGCATTCCTTCTACTTTGACATAATCTTAAATCTATTCCTTTAACTATACCATACCTTCCCAGCTTATATAGCTTTTCTTTACTACTGGTAACATCTAAAGAAGCTATGGCTACAGGAACTTCATAAGCTTGAATTAGTTTATTATGATATCTGCTTTCTACCTTCCAGAAATCTGGATAATAACCTGGAAGCAACATTCCTTGATAACCTATCTTATCAGCTTTGAATATATTATCCAAATAAGGCTTAGTAGAAGCAATAAACTCATAATAATAAACTTTGCCTGCAATATTGATAATTACTAAAATCAGGTCTGTAAACCTGTATTTTTTGCTTTCAGGAAATCTGACACCTATCAGATTTAACATAAAATCCTGCAGATTTAGCTTATCTTGCCAAATCTTAGTTAAATTAAAGGCATTGTATCTGGTCATTTTTTTTCCCTTT
>ENA-UOYA01003035-UOYA01003035.1-activated-sludge-metagenome-genome-assembly--contig:-NODE-3035-length-15362-cov-5.069119_pt1 | contig 15362 bp, 13 predicted proteins | sample MGYA00238163_ERZ764804 | MGnify/ENA primary metagenome ERZ764804 (study PRJEB28919, sample SAMN05720223) | activated sludge metagenome | isolation source: Anaerobic digester | place: Hong Kong...
AAATACCGGCGATGAACAACCCGGCGAGGCTTATCAGCACAATTCTGACAACCATATCCGCCGGTGAGCCGTAGCTATCCATTAAAAAATTAGATTGCGACAACCAGGAGAACTTGAACAGAAAAAAAACCGAAAGCATCAGCGAATACAGCAAAATCAACCCGCCCAGCAGATAATGCCTGGGCTTACGGCTATAAATCAAATTCATCAGTCTCTCAGCGGGCATTCTGTAACCAATAAAAAAGAAGGGAAAAAATACAATGGTTCTGGCTAACGCAAGGACATTCGTCACATCCTTCCACCACCCTGCCATTACGGCAGTAATGATGCAAACGATGATGAACAGCTTTGATTCCGGCATGTATTGGACCGCTGCACGCCATATGATCATCGACAGAAGGAACCAATAAGAGTAGTTTGGCGTTAACAGTTGAAAAGATGTTTTGAATAAACCGGCGCTAGTCAGCATTATGGCGGTGTTAAAAACAGCATAAATGACCGCCAGCTTCACAAGGGACTGTTTTGACCGGGCATTCCCGCTTTTGCTTAAAAAACCCGCTACAAAAATAAAAGCCGGCATATGAAAAACATAAATAAGGCCTACAATGATTCCTGCCAACCCCAATCCCAGGCAGTGCCACAAATAATGGCCCAAAACCACAAGGAATATTAAAATGCCCTTTATATTATCCCAATATGCAATTCTGCCGCTTTCATGCCCCGTATGCACATCAGCCATGGAATAACCGCCCGCTCCGTGAACCACGGAGTTCTGTAAAAAAGATTTTAATTTTCAATATTATATCATAATCCGACAGAAATTTACTACCCTATTGCATACGCCCCCACGGACTTTTGCATGAAGCACTTTACAGGTTCATAACTCCGTCCAATTTAAATATGAAGCGCTTACAGGCGGATTAATGCTTTATGAAGCGTATCAGTTCCCGCTGTACGGCAGAAATATCCCTGCAGATGCAATCCGGATGCTCTTTTGCAAGCTCCTCTTCGGAAAATGAAGTTGTTATGGCGATACATTTCATTCCTCCGGCTTTCGCTGCCCGTATGCCGCTCACCGCGTCTTCTATGACAATGCAGTCGGCAGGCTGAACGCTCATGGCTTGTGCGGCCTGCAGGAATATATCCGGCGCCGGTTTTTTATGATATACATTTTCACCGCTGATGATTGCGCTGAACCATTCGGTTGGAATGCCTGCCGCCTTCAGGTTTGCATCTACCTTTATCCTGTCGGCGCTGCTGCCCAATGCAAACTTGATTCCCATTTCCTGCAGTTTGCGCAGTAATTCATGGACACCTTCAAAAACCTTAATCTTATCCTGAACGATCTCCAGATAAATCGCGTAGACCCGTCTTTTCATTTCAGGTTTATAAGGAAGGCCGTATTTTTCTGCGACACCTCCGATGAACCGGTCTTCCCCGGTACCCACAAATGGGATGAAATCTTCCGGAACCGCCTGCACGCCATACTCCCTAAGCCCAAGAATTGCAGCTTCGGTAATCACCGGCTCGGAATCCACCAAAACACCGTCCATGTCAAATATCACCGAGATCATTGCGTCTCTCCTTTCATCCGAGTTCCGATCCCGGCAGGATATCTATCCCCAAAAATCGGGCAGTCCAGCCGGGTTGCCCTCCCTGAGTGCAGTTTTCATAATACCATAAATGAAGCAATGGTGAAAGGAAAGAAATGAGTTTTTTAGATGGTTTTATTTGAATCATATATTATGTTATAAACCGACCATCCGATCCGGCTTCCGGCGACTGCTTACAGTAGAGTAAAGATTAACTGATAGTGTGACCATATAATGAAAATAAGCTTTACTATTAACACCCTTACATCAGAATAAAGGATTCCTGACAGTATAGCCGGGAACTTCTAAACCCAATCATCTTCTCTTTCAACCTTTAAGATTTGCCCGGTAGCCGCATTCACATGAACTTCATATACGCCTGATTGCGTACGTATATCAATTTCATATACCAATATCCCATTTTCATCGTCCAGTTCAACTTTTATTACTTGCCCGGGAACTCGCTGCAAAGCAATTTGAATGGCCGCCTCGCTATTAATTCGGTAGCTCATCCAGTAACCATCCCAAAGGCTATAATATATTTCTGCCGAAACCATCATGCAACATGAAGTAGATACCTCCCAAACAGTAATTCACAGTATCATCATATTAATGGATGTCCATTATGTTACAAAAACAGAGAAATTCATGATGAGGCATTCTTTCTGATATTGAACCTGCCGGAGTATGTTGTCGCCACTATACGGATGGCATGGGAACATAATGGGCAGTGCTTCTTAACCCAATGAACTGTAAGGCAGATATATTTTTACTCTCCCAGTGTTAGCCACAAAAGAATTTTCGAATTCTCGAAACTGGCTGGTGCAGAAAATAATATATCCAAGCCGTCTGATGAATTTGTTGAACATTAATTCCGAATTGGGTAGTCCAGGCTGAGATATATAGAACGGTGATAATAATGGTAAGGTTTTTGTCTCATCAATATGGAATGAGGGTAAGTTCTCCATCTACCACAGCCCATATGAAGTATTGTCTTCCTGATTGTTCAATAATGCTGCCGCCATAAAAGAATGCATTGCCCTGTGCGAGGTTGTCTCGCACAACAAGCTCCTGAAGACCCTCTGAACCACATCCGACGATACGGTAACTGAAGCCGCCGTCATTCCGTTGCCATACTTTTAAAAGAATCACCGGAGTTCCGGTTACATTCCAGTAACCGTTCTCGATGTCGGCTGAATATGGATTGTCCACTGTCCAGGTATACTCTGTAATCCATTCGTCCGCACCGGTGTCAAAACGCTGGAGAGTAAAAGAAACATAGGAGCTGCCCTCCGGATTCGTAGATTCTTCAATGATTACCTGTTCATTCCCCATGATGCCGTCCAGTTCAATATCCTTTATTTCCTGGAAAATGCTGCTCGCCGGCTGTTCCCAAATCCCCACAGGATCACCCTCTTCCCTAGGACTTCATTGTATTTTATGCCTCAGGCTGCGATCATATTAATTCCCCAAATAGAAATTTCCGGTAAATAAAAACGGCCCCGCAAGGAGCCGTTCGAATTGTGAGTTCATCCTGAAACAACGCTATTCCTGCTGATATTTCATTGGTTCCTTCGCTGAAACGCGTCTGACGATCAGCAAAATGAGCGCCCCAATCAGCAGGAAAGCGATGATGGAACCAATTGCCCAAAGAAGGCCATTCTGCTCGGCGGTCACCGCATCAAACCCATGATTCACATACCAGTTATGGGCACGGTAGGAGATGGTTCCAAACACCAGCGGACCGACGAAGGTGGAGGTCCTTCCGGCAACCGACAGAAACCCGTAAAACTCTGCAGTTTTGGTAGCCGGAGCCAGCTGGCTGACCATTGTTCTGCTGGTGGCCTGAGCACCGGAAAGTGAAAAACCTGCAATAAAACCAATGACATAAAACCAGATGATATTTTTAATAAAGAACAGGCAGGCAATGGAAGCAATGAGGATGATCAGGGACAGCAGAATTGCATCCTTGCTGCTTTTCCTGTCTGCAATCCGGCCAAAAAGCAGTGCGCCGAAAGCTCCTGCTATTTGTATTATAATAACAAAAATAATCAGCTGAATCTGTTGCATTCCAAACAGAGTAGCACCAATAATGGACGCAAAATCCATCAGCATCATAATCCCGTCATTATATATCAGAAAGGCGATCATGTATTTGATGAATTCCTTATAATTGCGGACATCGCGAAATGTCTCGGCAAGCTTGGTGAATGCCAGCCTGATCGTTTTCTTCCCTGCCTTGACCTGTGCTGTGGTTTGCTTTTCATTTACCCAGAGGAAGGTGGGAATGGAAGATACCAAATAGATCACGGCGGTGATTAAAAATGACCAGTGAATAAAATCATTCCCCAGCAACTGGATGGGTAACAGTACGATCAGAAGGGCAACGATACCGCCAACCATGCCGACTGCCCAGCCCTTTCCGGACACCGAACCGATTGTTTCGGGGGTGGAGACATCTGTCAGAAGCGCATCATAAAATACCTGAGCAGCCCTGTATCCAATTTCAGCGATGATAAAAAAGATGATTCCGATGACTACATCTCCCTCACCGACAAAGAATAAAAGCCCGGTGGAAACAACCGAAATAACGGTAAACAATATCAGAAACCTTTTTTTAGATTTTGTAAAATCTGCGATGGTACCAAATATCGGTGAAACGACTGCCACAATCACTGCCGCAACGCCAACTGAAATTCCCCACAGGCGTGTACCTTCCGCACCGCCCACAACGACATTTTTAAAATAGGCTGAATATACGGCCAGAAGAACAACAGATGCATATGCCGAGTTGCCGAAATCATAAAAATACCATGACCAGCGGGATTTTTTTGTTAAATCCAAACTTTTATTGCTCATATGAAACTCCCAAAAAAGAAGATTAACCCCCCAAGGGCTTCACGATAAATTCTACAGGAATATTCCGGATAGTTCAATAGATTTCATTGGTTTTTTCAAAGCAAATCATATGCTGCCTTCTCTATTGCGAAGCGGTATTTTAAGCGAATATCATGTGTTATAACATAGAAACGCGTCAAATTGGCTCTAAATAAAGTATCTAAGAGCTTATTATTGTTAACATAAATATTTTTTTGCGTTATTATTTATTTTTAACTTATGATGGTATATAACTATCAAAAATAACCTGCGAAAAAATACTTTTCAGATTAAGGAGTGAACTCATTATGAAGAAAGCACTTATTGTCACATTATCCCTTGCTATGATTTTCGCTTTAACCTCCTGCGGTTTTGGCAAACTGTTGTTGAAAGCTGTTGAACAGGACGCATCATTGCTGGTTGGAACCTGGGAAAGTGAATATGGTACGATTATAGAGTTTACCGAAGACCAGGTGTGCATGAATGTTGACGATGATCCAACATTCACGAATTATCGTACGGATGCTTTCTCTCTTTATGTTGAAGTCGGTTCAGGCGTTGAAGAATCGTTCACCTTCGAGGTTTCCAAGGATACGCTTATTTTGAAAATCACAGAATCCGGCGCGGTATTCAGTGAAAAATATACACGCGTGAAGTGAAAAACTGCAGCATTAAGTTTAAGGAGCGGTTCCTTTGTGCTTGACGGCATATGGGAATCGCTTTTTGAGTTCTTTCCTTTTCTCATGAAACGCTCTATAGAACTTCTCCAGGCGTGCAAATCATGTTCCGCAAAATGTTTGGTACCGGCAGGAGGACGGTTCCGGCAGCTCGGCATACTCCTGCTGTTCAGCGGAATAGGCATAGGGGTTTGAAAGAACCTTCACAAGCTTTTGCATAACACTGTAATCTCCGTGGGCAACCGCTGCCTCCAGGGCAGCCTCTACCCGGTGGTTGCGCGGGATCACTGCGGGATTGCTGCTGCGCATCAATTCCTGTGAAGCAAGTATTGATTCCTTCTGCCTTTTTCGTCTTGCCTCCCATTTTTCATGCCATACTGAAAACTCCGGACTTTCGAACATCTTTATGCCATCTCTCTCATTCAGTGTAAGGCTTCGGAAGGTATTGGTAAAGTCTGCGGAGAAAAAATGCATCAGTTCAAGAAGCTCTTTGATAAGGGCTCCATCTCCAGGCTCTTCGCTGAAGATCCCAAGCTTTGCCCGCATTCCTTCCTGCCAATTGCTTTCATAAAGCACCTTGAATTGCTGAACTGCATTCTGCGCCAGCTCTACAGCCTGATCCTGATCCTCATCCAGCAGCGGCAGCAGGGTTTCTGCGAACCTTGCCAGGTTCCATACCGCTATGACGGGCTGCCTTCCGTAAGCATACCTGCCATGGGTATCGATAGAGCTGAAAAACGTTGCAGGGTCATAAGCATCCATAAAGGCGCATGGACCATAATCGATGGTTTCACCGCTGATGGCCATATTATCAGTATTCATCACGCCATGGACAAAACCCACAAGCTGCCACTTGGCAATCAGCGAGGCCTGGCGTGCCACTGCCTCGCGAAGAAGCGCCAGATAAGGATTGTCATCGTCCTGTGCACCCGGGAAATGCCTTTGGATTGTATAGTCCGCCAATGTACGAAGTTCTTCTGTTGTGCACCATTGTGCAGCATATTCGAACGTGCCCACGCGGATATGGCTGGACGCAACACGTGTCAGTACGGCGCCGGGCAGCTCTGTTTCGCGAAGGACCGTTTCACCGGTTGTTGCAACTGCCAGGCTTCGGGACGTAGGAATACCAAGCGCATGCATCGCTTCACTGATGATATACTCCCGCAGCATGGGCCCCAGCGCAGCCCGGCCATCTCCTCTTCTGGAATATGGCGTTCTTCCGGATCCCTTCAACTGAATATCAAACCGTTCTCCGTGCGGAGTGATCTGTTCACCCAGCAGAATGGCCCGTCCGTCGCCAAGCATTGTAAAATATCCGAACTGGTGCCCGGCATAGGCCTGTGCAATGGGTCGGGAACCGTCCGGTATCCTGTTGCCTGCAAATACCGTCGCACCTTCGTCACCGGTCATGGTATTCGTATCCAATCCAAGTGATTCTCCCAGTAAAGCATTATATACAACCAGCTTTGGAGAACTTACCGCTGTGGGATTCACCCGGCTGTAAAACACCTCCGGCAGATCCGCATAGCTATTCTCCAGCTTCCATCCTGTTTCCACTACTTCCTTCAGTTTTGGCATATTCACCCGTCCTTTCGATTTTCTTATTTAGCGTCTGCCGCATGAAATGAATTATTCAGTTACGATTACAATTTAAAAGTAAAATTTATGTAAAATGCTCTTGACTGCGTTATCTGATTCCTGATAATGTAAATATAGGTATAAATAAATATTTGCCATTAAATTTTGATTTATTATGTTTTGTGTTCCATTCATCAGTGAAAATTCATGTTTTCAACGGCACTTAACATTTATGCTCAACAATATGTTTTTCACCTAAAAATATCGTATGAAAGAAATGGTGATCTCCGGTGTACATATCAAGAATTACCTCAGACAATAGAGAGCAATTAACAGTTGAACACTTGCTGGCTTCGGCAGATTATGCCGGAATGCTTGCGGAAAAAATACATACCCCTGAAATTGCAAGGCTCGCAACGCTTCTCCATGACATGGGGAAATTTTCTTCAGTTTTTGTCAAGTATTTGCGAGAGAAAGACAAGAGCAAACGTGGTTCTGTTATCCATTCAACACAAGGCGCAAAATATATTTTTGACACATGGCACGGTTCCGATGCCTTACTTTCTGAAATCATCAGCAATGTAATTGCCGGGCATCATGGGGAATTAGCGGATGGTATTTCACCATCTGGCGAATTATCTCTTTTAAACAGAGTTATGACTACAAACTGGGAACTACACTATGACGAAGTCAAACAGGCATTTTCCAATACAGATATATTGCTGCATAGTCTGGAGCGCATGCTGACGATTTGCAAACAGGAATTGTCATCATTCATTCAGGTATGCAAAGGAAAAAAACTTAATTGTGCTTTCATGGTACATTTGCTTACGAAATTCCTTTTCTCTTGTCTTGTAGATGCAGACCGGTTCAACGCGTATTGCTTTGAGATAAATGAGACGCCTGAAAATACTGCTGTTATCCCTCCATGGAGCATTCTTGCGGAAAAATTGGAATCGTATCTTAATGGCAGAATGATCAAAAATGATATTGACCATATACGAAAAGATATTTCAGAAAAATGCTTGAAAGCCGCTCAGCGCCCCTGTGGTGTTTATAAGCTGGAAGTACCGACCGGTGGCGGCAAAACGCTCTCCAGCCTGCGATTTGCGCTAAACCATGCACAAAAACACGGGATGGAGCGAATTATTTATATCATTCCATATCTCTCGGTCCTTGAGCAAACCGCCAAAAATATTCGGGAAGCACTTGGAATCGAATCGGATGATGAGATAATCTTGGAGCATCATTCCAACCTGATTCCGGAAGAAGATGAAAAAAAAGCCGAAGAAACCCAACTGTTAACAAGCCGTTGGAGTACTCCGATTATCATTACCACACTTGTTCAGTTCCTGGAAAGCTTATATTCTGAAAAATCCGGAAAACTCCGAAAAATACACAACATGGCAAAAGCAGTTTTAATATTTGACGAAGTACAGTCTCTGCCAATAAAGTGTGTCCATCTGTTCAATGAAGCTATTAATTTTCTTTCTGTTTTCGGTGGCTCAACAGTACTTCTTTGCACCGCTACACAGCCACTGCTGGATAGAGTTGCACACCCTGTGAAATTGGCGGATATTCCCGAACTGATCCAAAACTGTAATGATGACTTTAAAAAATTAAAGAGAACGCGTATTGTGCCAAGTATCATTCCAGGCGGTTACTCTCAGCAAATGCTGCGCGATTTTATACTGGAGAAAGCAGAAATTTCAGGCAATTGTCTTGTTATTCTAAACACAAAATCTGATGCGGCAAAAACATTCACTACCCTGAAAGAATACATTCATGAAAACAACCTGACCATTAAACTGGTGCACTTAAGCACAAGAATGTGCCCTGCACACCGTCTTGAAGTGATTAACAGTATAAAAGCAGAGCTTGGGAACAAGCGTATTATATGTGTAAGTACCCAGTTGATCGAGGCTGGCGTTGATATTTCCTTCGGTTGTGTGATCCGTGCCTTGGCCGGACTTGACAGTATTGCACAAGCTGCCGGAAGATGCAACCGAAACGGAGAAAACCCGGACGGAAGCGATGTTTACATTGTAAACATTGCAGAAGAGAACCTGTCAAAACTGCCTGATATTAAGCAAGGAAGTGAGGTGACACGGAATATTTTATATGAATCCTTTGAGAATTTGCTGTCATCAAATGCTATGGAGCGGTACTACGAAGAATACTTCTACAGACGGAAAACGGAAATGGACTACTGTATAGAAGGGGATGCAAGTCTTTATGACTTGTTAGCAGCCAATAAAAAAGGATTGAGTGCATATGTAAATTCCGGAGGAATAAAACCACCGGCACTCGTACAGGCATTCCAAACAGCGGGTGAGCATTTTTGCGTCATCGAAAAAAATACTACTGATGTTCTTGTTCCGTATAAATACGGAGCGGAGCTAATCGATAAATACCAAAAAGCACCTCTAAAGGACAAGCCCCGATTACTGCGTGAAATGAGCTGTTATTCGGTCGCTTTATATTCAAACGAGAAGAAGCAGCTAGAAAAAGAGAATGCGTTGTACTCAATCGATGAAGATGTTTTGGTTTTGAAAAAAAATTATTATGATGACCAGCACATGGGTGTTATTTTTTCAGCGGAATTAGAGTTTTTATGTTCGTAGGAGGTGAAGAAATGCAAAAGCGCAACACAGTAGAATTTTCAGTACATGGCAGGTATGCGTTGTTTTCCGATCCGATAACCCGTGTCGGAGGAGAAAAGTTTTCTTATCAAATTCCAACATATCAAGCTCTGAAGGGAATTCTGGAGAGTATATATTGGAAACCAACGATTATTTGGTATGTTGACGAAATGAGGGTTATGAAGAAAATTCAAACCCAATCGAAGGGAATGCGCCCCATCAAGTATGCATCCAATGGTAATGAACTTGCTTATTATACCTATCTGAAGGATGTATGTTATCAGGTACGGGCACATTTTGAGTTTAATCCGTTCCGCCCTGAACTGAAGCATGATTGGAATGAACACAAACATCATAACATTGCACGACGAATGATAGAACGAGGCGGTCGAAGGGATATTTTTCTCGGAACACGCGAATGCCAGGGATATGTCGAACCCTGTGTTTTTGGTGAGGGAGAAAGCGCTTATGATAACTATGGAGACATAGCCTTTGGTGTTATGTTTCATGGTTTTGATTATCCCGACGAAACCGGAGTTGATGAATTCTGCGTAAGAATGTGGCGGCCTGTGATGCGTAATGGTGTGGTACAGTTCCTTTCGCCGAAAGACTGCCCGGTAGAGTTGAGAAGGCTTATTAAGCCTATGAAGGCAAAGAGCTTTGAAGATAAGCGTAATTTCGTCGGGCTGAACGAAGAAGAGCTTGTGAGAACTTTATCGGAGGGAGGTGATGAAGCATGAGTTGGATAAAAAATCTATATGAAACTTATGAGATGTGTAAAAATGCTGTAGGAATTGCTTCCGACGAACAAGAAAAAATGCTGTTGCCAATCGGGCATGTTCTGTTTAGAGCTGCAATTGAAATACATCTTGATGAATACGGCTTAATTTTAGATGCCATAAAAGACACAAAGGAAAAACAGGACAAGCAGGAAGGTATCCTTATTTGTGCACCATGTACGGATGAATCTGAGAGCAGATCGGGTACGAGTGCAAAAGATTTCCCCCATCCGCTGTTTGATCAGATAAAGTTTGTTTTAAGCGATATTTATCTGGAGAATTTATCCGATTGGTTGAATTTTACCAAAGAAAATCCTGAAAACCCTGTTGTATGTAAAGCGCTGGCTGCTGTGTACCAGTACCTCCGCCAAGGCACACTCCTTGAGGATTTAAAGCAACGGGACATTAGTGCCAAAGAGGATCTTGGTATTCGATTTTGTGTGAATCAGAAGGGAGTTTATGAAACCAGGCTTTGGATGATGTCAGAAATGCGGGAGGCGTGGATTCATTATTTTCAATGGAAAAACCGCAAAAACAGGAAGAACGATATATGTTACGCATCAGGAGAGTTATTACCGGTAACTGAAAAGCATCCAAAAAACATTAACCGCGCTTCTGGAAATGCAAAATTAATTTCGGGTAATGACAACTCTAACTTCACCTACCGTGGAAGGTTTGCAGAATCATCACAAGCGGTTACCGTAAGCTATGAAACCTCACAAAAAGCGCACCAGGCATTACGATGGCTGATTTCTACACGGGGATACCGCTGCGATACACAAGCTATTCTGGCCTGGGCAGTGGATCAGGTCCCGGATGTTCCCTCCTTTTATGATGACAGTTATGGCATTTATGAGATGGAAAAGAAAACAGACTCAGACAAGTTGATAGAGGCTGGAAATCAAACATTCATCGATTATGCAAAGTGGCTGAAAGTTGCATTACTTGGTTCGGGTAACGCATCCAGACTTAAAACGCATACGCGTCGCATTGCGGTAATGATAACGGATGCTGCTACTACCGGCCGAATGTCTGTTACATACTACCGGGAACTCCATGAAAATGAGTATCTGGAGCGCATAGCGAAGTGGCACGATACCTGCAAATGGTATCAGATATTTAGAAGAGACAAAGAAGGGAAGCGTCAAACAGGGTACTTTATCGGTGCACCTTCAGTTGACAGAATTACTGAAGCGGTTATGGGCAAAAGAAGAAAACAGAAAGACGATACCTATGACAAAATGAAAAAATCAGTAAGAGAAAGGCTCTTACACTGTATAATCGATGGAGAGCAAATTCCATTGGATATGGTCAATGCCGCTTTACATAGAGCATCCAACCCAATTGCACTTGAGAATGAAAAATCAAATAACGCATTCGATCATTGGTACGACTGGGAACGGATTCTATGTGCTGCCTGTGCGTTAATGAAGTGTTATTACCATGATTATAAAAAGGAGGAGTATGCTTTGGAATTGGAAGAAAACAGAACAGACAGGGATTATCTGTATGGAAGACTGCTGGCAATAGCCGATGCTATTGAATCTTCTGCAAGGTACAAACAAGGTAATTCAAAAGACGACATCAGGGCGACAAATGCAATACGCTATATGACTGCATTTTCCCAGCACCCTTTCCGCACCTGGAGCATTTTGTGGAATCAGTTAAACTCCTACATACAGCAGCTTAACGGCGCAGATTGGTACTTAACGCAAATCGGGAACATCAAAGAACTGTTTGGCAAAGGAGATTTCGAGTCAAATTCTTCACTGGACGGAAAGTATTTGCTCGGTTTCTTTGCTCAAAGGCAAAAACTTAGATCTAATAATAAGCAAAAATCTAAAAATGATGGAGGAGAGAAAAATGAGTTTATCGAACAAAATTGATTTTGCAGTAGTGTTTTCGGTTAAAAAAGCAAACCCAAATGGAGATCCCCTAAATGGGAACCGCCCGCGCGTTGATTATGAGGGCTTTGGTGAAGTGTCTGATGTTTGTCTTAAGCGCAAGCTGCGTAACCGCTTACAGAACTTAGGCCAAGCAATTTTTGTTCAATCGGATGACAACCGGGTTGATGAGTACCGCAGTCTGAAAGATCGTTTCGATAAAAACGATAAAATAAAAGCTGCAAAGGGTGATCGCCAGAAGCAGGCAAAAATTGCGTGTGAAACATGGTATGATGTTCGCGCTTTCGGGCAGGTGTTTGCGTTTGGCAAATCCGATGATGAAAATTCCGTGTCCATTGGCATACGCGGTCCTGTTACCATTCAAAGCGCAGTTAGTGTTGATCCCGTGGATATTTGCAGTATGCAAATTACTAAAAGCGTAAACCTGGAGACCGGAAAGGATCCCGACAAAAAAGGTTCAGATACTATGGGTATGAAACATCGGGTTGATTTTGGCGTATACGTTACATATGGCAGCATAAACTGCCAATTAGCAGAGATAACGGGGTTCAGTGAAGCAGATGCGAATATATTGCTTGAAGCGCTAAAAACCATGTTTATGGATGATGTTTCTTCCGCCCGGCCTGATGGCAGTATGGAAATTTTAAAAGTAGTGTGGTGGAAGCATAACAATAAGAGCGGGCAATATTCGTCAGCGAAGGTTCATCGATCCCTTGATATCAAAAAGAAACCAGGGGCCTCATCACTTCAGGATTATGAAATAAACGTAAATAAGCTTGAGGGGTTGCATTTTGAGGAATATGAAGGTCTATGATGAAGATGATTACCTGAACCTTGCCGGAATACAGCATTTTGCTTTTTGTCAGCGACAATGGGCGCTAATCCATGTTGAGAAATTATGGAAAGATAACTTAAGGACGGTTGAGGGAGAGATTCTTCACAAAAAGACACATGATGGATATGACTTTGAAAAAAGAGGAGATATCCTCATTTCCAGGGGTATGCCTGTATTTTCTAAATCTTTAGGCATAAACGGAATTTGCGATGTCGTTGAATTTCATCTGGATAAAAACGGAATTCAACTTCATGGACGAGAAGGAAAGTACAAGGTATACCCTGTGGAATACAAACGAGGTAAGCCAAAAGAGTCCGACATAGATATCCTTCAGCTTACCGCCCAGGCAATGTGTCTGGAAGAAATGCTATGCTGCGATATAATGGAAGGCTATCTCTATTACGGCGAAACAAGGCATAGGGTAAAGGTTAGCTTTACTGAGGCTCATAGAACCGAGGTAAGGAACGCTTTAGAACAGATGCACCAATATTACAGCCGTGACTATACGCCAAAAGTGAAAATTTCTAAAAGCTGTAAAGCATGTTCTCTGAAAGACTTATGTATCCCAAACCTTGGCCGCTGCAAATCTGTAAACAGTTATATAGAAGATATGATGGAGGGGGAAGATTGATATGAAAAAACTATTAAATACTCTTTATGTTACCTCCTCAAATCGTTATCTGTCATTGGATGGAGAAAACATTGTTGTCTTGGATGGAGATAATGAAATAGGAAGGATTCCGCTACATAACCTTCAAGGGGTAGTTACGTTTGGTTATACGGGAGCTAGTCCGGTATTGATGGGTGCCTGTGCCAAAAAGGATATTTCTTTGTGTTTTCTGTCGCCAAGCGGTAGATTTCTTGCCAGGTTGGTTGGTCCTGAGGCAGGTAACGTAAAATTAAGAAAAATACAATATCATTTTTCGGAAGATGATAATAAATGTCTTGAAATTTCTAGGAACATCATTACTGGTAAAATTTTTAATACTCGCTGGGTTATTGAAAGAGCAGTCCGCGATTATGCTTTGCGCTTAGATACCGAAAAACTTAAGCAAAAATCTTGTTTTTTACAAAACTCCCTTAATCAGCTAAGACATTGCTCTGATATGCAACAGCTTAGAGGAATAGAGGGTGAAGCTGCGAGTGTTTATTTTTCGGTTTTAGATGATCTTATCTTGCAGCAAAAAGAGGATTTTTTCTTTACTAGCAGAAACAAACGACCCCCTCTGGATAATGTTAATGCATTGCTTTCCTTTGCATATACATTGCTTGCAAATGAGTGTGCCTCGGCTTTACAGGGTGTCGGCCTGGATCCGTATGTTGGATTTTTACACAGAGACAGGCCTGGAAGGGTATCCTTGGCGCTTGATCTTATGGAAGAGCTTCGTTCTGTTTTTGCCGATCGGTTTGTGATCACTATTATTAATAAAAGAATAGTGCAAGGAAGTGGTTTCACTAAAAAGGAAAACGGCGCAGTAATAATGAATGATGAAACCAGAAAAATAGTATTATCCAATTGGCAAGCAAAAAAACAGGAAATAATAACTCATCCATTCATTAAAGAAAAAGTTGAGTGGGGTCTTGTTCCTCATGTACAGGCACTGCTCTTAGCAAGATATATCCGCGGTGATTTGGATCAATATCCCCCATTTTTATGGAAGTAGGTAATTATTATGTTTGTACTAATAACATATGATGTAAATACTGAAACAGAAGCAGGAAAAAAAAGGTTAAGAAACGTCGCCAAGCAATGTGTAAATTACGGGCAAAGAGTACAAAATTCGGTGTTTGAATGTGTTATGGATGCCGCTAAAAGCAGACAGGTTAAAGAAAAACTCTTAGAGATAATTGATCCTGAAAAAGACAGCTTGAGGTTTTACTACCTTGGTAACAGTTATAAAAGTAAAATTGAACACTTCGGAGCAAAGAAAAGTTTTTATGTTGAAGACGAGCTTATATTGTAGTTTACTTTCTTATTAGTGCGAATCAGAAGCTAACATAAAATGTCTACAACATTCGCACCTCAAAATCATCAAAAAAGTAATATTTTTGTTTATTGAACCTTGAAAAGTTAATATAGAAGTTCAATCAATCAATGGGGTTTTATATATATTGCATAAATGTAAGATTTCTTTTTTGTTTGTTTTTGCTGTCGCCTTCCCCACGGAAGGCGTGGATTGAAATATATTGATTTTTCAAGGTTCACCGTATCGGTTTACGTCGCCTTCCCCACGGAAGGCGTGGATTGAAATTTTTACCAATCCTTGGGAATTTGACATCCAATAACGTCGCCTTCCCCACGGAAGGCGTGGATTGAAATCTTGTTTACCATTTCCCAAAATGAAAAGTATGTTTGTCGCCTTCCCCACGGAAGGCGTGGATTGAAATCGATATATCGGGAGGCGATATATCGGACAACGATAGTCGCCTTCCCCACGGAAGGCGTGGATTGAAATCGATATATCGGGAGGCGATATA
>ENA-UOYA01003036-UOYA01003036.1-activated-sludge-metagenome-genome-assembly--contig:-NODE-3036-length-15359-cov-5.106704_pt1 | contig 15359 bp, 14 predicted proteins | sample MGYA00238163_ERZ764804 | MGnify/ENA primary metagenome ERZ764804 (study PRJEB28919, sample SAMN05720223) | activated sludge metagenome | isolation source: Anaerobic digester | place: Hong Kong...
CACATCGCCGGGAACGCCACGGCGAGCACCGCGAGCTGGCCCGCCACGACGCCGAGGTTGAAGCCGAGCAGCGCGACCAGCGCCGGTCGGCCGCCGAAGCCCGACTCGGCGAGCGCGGCACCGAAGCCGAACCCGTGGACCAGCCCGAACGCGAACACCAGCCAGGCGGGCGCGTCCGCGCGGCGGCCGACGCGCGCCGCGGCCCACGCCTGCGCGCCGGCGAGCGCGACCGACGCCGCGATCGCGCTCTCGACCCAGCGCGACGGCAGCCCGAGCCAGCCGAGCGCGCTGCCCGCGAGCGTGACCGAGTGCGCGACGGTGAACAGCGTGACCAGGCCGATCAGGCGCGCGAGCGTGGGGCGCAGCGCGACGCCGTCGCGCGCGGCCGCGGCGGCCGCGCCCAGCGCGAGCGCGAGCACGAACGCGAGGTGGTCGACGCCGTCGAGGATGTGGCGCACGCCCTCGACGCCGAACCCCGCGAACGCCGCGAACCCGCCTCCGGGTCCGGACCCCGGGATCGGGCCCGACGGCACCGGGGATCCGACACGCTGCGGCCCGGCACCGGGCCGAAGCGGGCGCGGCACGCCGTCGCCGACGTCGAGGATCGCGCGGTGGGTCGCGTCGACGTCGGCCATCAGCCGGTAGTCGAGCTCGATCGCGCCGACCGCGCGCGGGCACGCGACGTCGAACGCGAGCACCGCGAAGGTCGCGTCGCCGCGCCGCGCGAGCGCCGGACGCACCGGCCCCGGCGTGCAGCGCGCGCCGTCGGCCCGGATCTCGAGCGCGGCGAGCGCGCGCGCGGCGAGCGCGTCGCCCGCGGCGCGCCATTCGCCGGCGACGATCGTGCCGTCGCCGTCGGCGTCCAGCTCGACCAGGGCCGCCGCGTCGCGCAGCGCGATGTCCCATCGCACCGCGATGCGCGCGCCGCTCGCCTCGAGCGCGAGGAACGCGTCGCTGGTGCCGTGTGCGGACGCCGGCGCGGCGGCCAGCGCGCCGATCAGCGCGAGCACCGCGGCCAGCAGCCGCGCGACGGTCGCGCCGCCGACCACCACGGCGAGCGTCGCGACCGCGACGACCAGGGCCGGCCACGCGAGCTCGCGGGGCGGGCGCGTGCTCACCGTCGCTCCAGCCGCAGGTCGGCGATCCCATGGCGCTCGACGAACGCGCGGACCGGCGCGGCGGCCGCGTCGCGCCCGGCGGCCCGCGCCGCGCGCAGCAGCAGGCGTGCGTCCGACGGCTCCTTCTGCCGCGCCCAGTTGCGCTCGGCGAGCGCGAGCGCGGCGGACGGGTCGCGGTCGACGTCGAGCGCGAAGCGTGCGCGCTCGCGCAGGTGGCGCGCGCCGTCGTCGCCGCCGCGCGCGTCCTCGGCCGCGAAGCGTGCGCGGACCGCGCGGGCGACCGCGTCCGCGCGCGGGTCCGCGGCCCCCGCGAGCGCGACCGCGCGCAGCACCTCGACTGCGTCGGTCGGCGGCGCGCCGTCGAGCACCGCGATCGCGGCGTCCCGGCGGCCCCGCGCGATCAGCGCGTCCGCGTGCGCGACCCGCGCGTAGGGTCCGTCGATCCCGTGCGCGCGCGCCGAGGCGTGCAGGCGCAGCGCGTCGTCGTCGCGGCCCTCGCGCTCGGCGATCTCGGCGCGCACGAGGTCGATCCATCCGCGCTCGGACGCGGCCGGCGGCCGCGCGGCGAGCCGTGCGTCGAGTTCGCGCGCGGCGCCGCGATCGCCGCGCAGGCTGCGCAGGTCGGCGACGCAGGTCGACGCGGACGCGCCTGCGGCCCGCTCGACGAGCACCGAGCAGTCGTCGAGCGACGCGTCGAGCCGTCCGACCGCGCGCAGCACCGACGCGCGCAGCCAGCGCGCCTGCAGGTGGTCGGGATCGCGCGCGAGCACCGCGTCGAGCTCGGCGATCGCGTCGTCGAACGCGTGCAGGTGCTGCGCGACCGCGGCCCGCAGCACGCGCGCGTCGGGGGGCGGCGACGGATCGCCGGCCCAGCGCGCGAGCGCGGCCTGCGCGCGACCCGCCTCGCGCGGATCGCCGCTCGCGCGCGCGGCCTCGAGGTGCCCGCGCGCGATCCCCAGCACGAGCGCGTCGTCGCCGTCGGCGAGCCGGTCGCGCGCAAGGCGCAGCGCCCGCGACTCGCGCGCGCCGCCGGGCAGACGCTCGAGCGGCGTCGCGTCGCCGGCGGGCTCGAAGGTCGGCACCTGCGCCGCCGCGGGCGACCGCGCGGGCGCGCCGAGCCACGCCGCGACGAGGATCACCCCCGCGGCGGCGAGCCCGAGGCCCGCCCGCGTCACGACGTCGGCGACGGCTCGGCGCCGTCGTCGGGCGGGATCGCCTTCGGCACCGCGAGCGGCTCGCCGGCGTCATCGGCCGCGAAGGCCTTGATGAACGCGAGCATCGCGGCCCACGAGCCGAACGCCGCGTCGGGCACGGCGGCGGTCGACGGCGCGGCGGCGGCCGCGTCGACCGCCGGCGCGGCCTCGCCGCCGGCGCCCGCCGCGGTCGGGTCGCCCCCTCCGCCGCCGCAGGCGACGGCCACCGCGGCGAGGCCCAGCACCACGATGCCCCGAACGAATTCGTGTCTCATCGTCGTCGCCCCTTCAGTTGCGCGCGCCCGGCAGCGGCGGGTTCAGGTAGGGGAAGCCGCCCGGGAACGCGGTCGCGTCCGCGGTCACGCCGTCGGTGATCGGCGCCGCCCCCGCGGGCGCGTCGGACGCCACGCAGCCGAAGGCCTCGGGCTGGTTCAGCGTGCACAGCACCCCCATCGCGACCCGCAGCGACGCGTCGACCACGTCGTCGCCCGGGCGCCGTCCGTTCGGGAAGCCCGCGGTGTCGCCGCCGAGCACGCCGAGCGTGTGCTGGCGTTCGCGCGGCGTCGGCGCGATCGCGGTGTTGAGCCGCAGCTGCTCCGAGGGCACGACGCGCGCAGGTCGGTTCAGCCCCGGGATCCCGGTGAGGAACGCGGTGACCAGGTCGGTGCGCGGGAACCGCGTCGGCGCGGGCGCGGACGGGAACAGCGTCTGGATCGGCGCGGGCAGCGTCGGGTGCGTGACGTAGTCGGCGAACTGCGCGTCGCCCGACGGTCGCGACGCGTTGAAGCGGTCCTTGTCCTTCAGGCCGATCACCACCTCGTTGACCAGCGGCATGCCGAGGCGCGAGACCTGCGTCCACGGCCCGCCCTCGATCGCGACCCGGTTCGTGCCGGACGCGGGCGAGCCGTCGAGCAGCCGACCCTGCCGCACGCTCGCGGTCGTCCACGCGCCGATCACCGGATCGGCGCCCGCGGTGACGCAGGCGATCGGCACCTCGAGCACGATCGAGGTCACGTTCTTGGCCGCGAGGTCGTCGGTGTTGCCGCCCGAGGCGGGTCCGAGCGGGTTCAGGTTGATCAGGTCGAAGACCCGACCGAGCGGGATCGCGAACGGGTCCTTGCGCTGGCCGACGAACACGCGGCCCGGCTGGCAGCCCGGTATCGCGACGTCGTGCGCGAACTGCCACGCGTACTGCGCGTAGCCCTCGCCCGCGCCGAAGGTCTTCTCGCCGACGTGGTCCAGCGGCTTCTCGAACTCGGTGCCGCCGCCGACGCGCGCGAGCGGCGCGCGCGCGCCGCGCCGGTTGCCGCGCACCACCTCGACCGTGTAGGTCTCGCGGCGGTTCTGCGTCGCGGGGAACACCCCCGACACCGGCCCCGCCTGGATCAGCGGGATCGCCACCGACTTGCCGCCGACGTTCAGCGCGATGTCGCGCACCGTCTGCCTGAAGCGGAACTGGAAGCTGATGTCCTCCTTCGCGTCGCCGTCGTTGTCGACGTGGATCTCGTACAGCGCGTTCGGGTCCAGCGCGAAGTAGTTCGGCCCGCCGTACGCGTCCTGCAGCGGCTGGTAGTTCGCGATGAAGGTCACGTAGCCCTCGCGGCCGGGCTCGTAGCTGCGGAACGCGTAGAAGTCGGTCGCGTCGACCTTGGGCATCGAGGTCACGAACGGTGCTTCGCGATGGCTCGACGCCCAGGCCGCGCTCGCGGCGGCGAACGCGAGCACGGCGCCGATCGCCGCGGACGGCGCGACGCGCGGGCGGCACGGGGAACGGGACATGGGGGGTCTCCTGGAGAGGGATGCGGACGGGGAGCACTGAGCGCTCCCCCGCTGTACGGACGAGCGACCGGAACGGATGCACGCGCGCGGGCGCGCATCCGTTCGTGCCGCTCGTCCGTATCCAGACCGGACCGCGTGCTCGCCGCGACGCCCCACGCGCACGTCGTTCACCCCTATGATCGAAGCGCCCCGCCGGCGCCTGTTGCGGGACTCCGACCTCGATGCCGTCGTCCGCTGCCTCGCCCCCGCGCTCCTCGCCGTCAGGCCGGGCGTCGACGCGCGCGATCGCGGCCTGGCTGGTGCTGGCGCTGTTGCCGCTGCACGGGCTGGGAGGGCTCACCGCGCGGGTCGCGGGGACCGTGCACGTCCACGTGGCACCGTCGGGTCCCATCAGCGCACCGGTGGCGATCGAACCGAGCCACGGTCCCGGCGGAGTCCGCGAGCGGCGGGTCGAGCACGACGGGTTCGGCGAGCCCAGCGGCGCCGACAGCGATCGTCCCGATGCGAACGACCGAGCGCGAGCGCAACCGACCGGACGGGAGACCGGCCGGGAGCACGGGGTCGAGCGGGCACTCGGGCCGGCTCGCGATCGAGTGCACGCGGATGCGGACGCGTCGACCGATGCGCAAGCGCGGGAGCACGCGCACGCCCGCGCGCATCGGGACCTTCGCACGCGATCGCACGCCCATGCCCACGCTCGTGCGCACGCTCATGCACACGCTCATGCGCACGCGGCACCGCATTCGCATCCGCACGGCCGTCTCGATCGACAGGGGCAGGCACCGGTGCACGAGCGCGCTCCGACGCCCGAGCGCGACGGCTCGCGCAAGGACGTGCCGACCGCTCTCGCTCGCGAGACCGACGCGCCGGCCGTCGATCGCACGGCACACGACGCCCTCGATCGTGCCCCGCGCCACGTCGACGCCGAACGGGTCCGCTCCGGCGCACCACCGCCCGTTCTCGCCGACCGCGGCGGGCCGGATGCTTCCGCGCCGCACGTCCACGCCCTGCCGATGCGTCACGTGCACGATGCGGACGACCCTTCGGTCCTGAGGATCGTCGGCAGCGACGCGGACGAAGACGCCGCCACGCCCGCCTGGGCGTGGCCGGTGGCGGCTTGCGGATGCGACCGATGGCCCGCTCCGCCTCGCCCACCCGGGGGACGCTGGGCGCTCGATCCCGCGCGTCCCGGGCCGGACCATCATCCCGACGTGCCCGAGCCCCCTCCGCGGACCTGATCGATCCGTCCGGGCCGCCGGTCCGTCTCGGACGGCGTCGGCCTCCTTCCGGATGTTCCGCCGTTCACGGCGCCACGCGCGCCGGCGCGTCCCGTTCGCCCGCGCCGGCGGGGTGTCGTCGCGCGTCGGCGGCCCTCGCACGCGTCCCGCAGAGAGCCCTCCACGATGTCCTCCTCGTTCCATCCGTTCCCCGGCCGCGTCCGGAACCGCTCCGGTCGCCCGTCCGCCCTCGAGCCGCCCGTCGCGGCCGCCGCGTTCCCGCGCCTGATGGGTGCCCTGTGCGCGCTGTGCCTGTGTGGCGCGCCGGTCCCGGTCCATGCCCAGACCACACCGCAGCAAGCGGACGAGCGCACGCTCGAGCCGGTCAGCGTGACCGCCTCGCCCGACACGCCGATCGGGGCGACCGACGCCGCGTCGCGCGGCGCCGTCGACACCGCGAGGATCCAGGCGCGGCCCGCGCTGCGGCCGGCCGACGTGCTGGAGTGGGTGCCCGGCATGGTCGTCACGCAGCACTCCGGCGACGGCAAGGCCAACCAGTACTTCCTGCGCGGCTTCAATCTCGACCACGGCACGGACTTCGCGACCTCGGTCGCGGGCGTCCCGGTCAACCTCCCGACCCATGCGCACGGCCACGGCTACACCGACCTGAACTTCCTCGTGCCCGAGTGGGTCGAGCGGATCGAGTGGCGCAAGGGCCCGTACTCGGCCCTCGATGGCGACTTCTCGGCCGCGGGCGCCGCCGACATCCGGTTGCGCAACCAGTTCGCACGTCCGATCGGGCAGGTCACGCTCGGTGGCAACGGCTACCGGCGCCTGCTGGGCGCCGCGTCGCCGCAGATCGGCGACGGCCGGCTGCTGCTCGGCGTCGAGGCGCTGGCCAACGACGGTCCGTGGGACGTCCCCCAGGGCGCGCGCCGCACGAACCTGCTGGCCCGCTGGTCGAGCGGCACCGCGGCCGACGGGCACGACCTGACGCTGATGGGGTACGACGCGCGCTGGACATCGACCGACCAGGTGCCGCAGCGCGCGATCGACGCGGGCACCCTCGGTCGATTCGGCTCGCTCGATCCCACCACCGGTGGCGACACCTCGCGCTGGAGCCTGTCCGGGAGCTGGCGACGCGCGCTCGACGACGGCGGACGCCTCGAGGCGAGCGCCTGGATGCTCCGCTACAGGCTGAACCTGTTCTCCAACTTCACGTACGCGCTCGACCGGCCGGACACCGGCGACCAGTTCGAGCAGGCCGATGCCCGGACCGCGTACGGGCTGCGCGTCGCGCGCACCTGGCGCGCGGCCGCAGGCGGCCTGCCCTCCTCGACGACGGTCGGCGTCCAGGCCCGCACCGATCGGATCGATGTCGGCCTGCACGACACGCAGGCACGCGAGCGGCTCGCGACCGTGCGCGCCGACCGCGTGGATGCCACCCAGGCGGGCGTCTTCGCCGAGCACACGACGTTCTGGTCGGACCACGTGCGGACCGTCCTCGGGATGCGGATCGATCGGCAGGGCAACCGGGTCGACGCGTCCCTGCCCGAGAACGGCGGTCGCGCATCGGCGACGATCGCATCGCCCAAGGTCGCGCTGGTGCTGACGCCGGCACCGACGCTCGAGACGTTCGCGAGCATCGGCCGCGGGTTCCACAGCAACGACGCGCGCGGCACGACCTCCCGAGTCGATCCGCGCAGCGGCGACCCGGTCACGTCGGTCCGCCCGCTGGTGCCGGCGCTGGGCTACGAGCTCGGCGCGCGTTGGGCGCCGGCACGGGAGTTCGTCGCATCGGTCTCGGCATGGTCGCTGTCGATCGACTCGGAGCTGGTGTTCGTTGGCGACGCCGGCACGACCGAGCCGAGCCGGGCCAGCCGCCGCCGCGGGATCGAACTCAATGCGCGATGGATGCCCAGGCCCTGGCTCGCCTTCGACGCGGACCTCGCGATCTCGCGTGCGCGCTTCGTCGACGACGATCCGGCGGGACCGTTCATCCCGGGCTCGGTGGGGCGGGTCGCGTCGCTCGGCGCGAGCCTCGTCGGCCTGGGTGACTGGTCGGGCGGGCTGAGGGTCCGACACGTCGGGCCGCGTCCGCTGATCGAGGACGGCACGGTCGAGTCGTCGCCGTTCACGCTCGCCGACCTTCGCGTCGCGTACCGGGTCGCCCCGCGCGTGGACGTCCTGTTCGACGTCTTCAACCTGACCGACCGCCGCGCGAACGACATCGAGTACTACTATCGCAGCCGCCTCGCCGGGGAGCCCGTCGCCGGCATCGACGACCGGCACCTGCACCCTTCCGAGCCGAGGACGGTCAGGCTGTCTCTGCGAGTGGGGTTCTGACCGATCGGCGGGCGCCGCCCCGGAGGGCGGGGCGGCCGCCCGGTGGCCGGGACGGGGCGCCTGCGTGCCCCCCGTCCCGCGCCCCGGCCCGCGTCAGCGCCGCGCCGGGCGGTCGATGCGGCCGTTGTGGTTGAAGTCGTGCTGCCGGTCGTGCTTCTGGCGGTGGATCCGCGCGCTCTGCGCGTCCTGCGCCTGGTCGAGGCGCGCGCGCTCCCGACCGGTCACGACCCCGTCGGCCTTCGCACGCTCCTCGATCCGGTCGACGCGGGCCTGCCCGGCCTCGAGGCGGCGCGCCTCGGGCGCGGTCAGCGTGCCGGACGCGACGCCCTGGTCGATCCGCGCCGCCTGGTTCGCCTGGCGGGCGTCGACGCGCGGGGTCTCGGTCTGGGCGGACGCGCCGGTCGACGCGACGGCGAGCAGCGCGGCGGTCAGGGCGGTGGCAAGGGCGGCGGTGCGGGTCATCTCGGGCTCCTGGGGTGTGGGGCGCCGCGGCGGAACGCCGGTCGGCGGTGAATGGACAATATTCCCATCGACCGAAACCGGGTGGAGCGGGGCCGTAAGCCGAGTGACGGGTTGTAACCGCGGGCGACGCGGGGTGCATCGGCCGATCGGCGCAGGGTCGACGGGCGCCGACGGGCGGAGGCGCCTTCCGATGGAAGTCAGTGCCCGCTTCCGACACTCTTCGGTGAACCGTCGCCGACGCGCGCGGGACCCGGAAACGACCGGGGCGCGCCCCGGTCGCCCGGCGGCGCGCCCCGTCGCGGTCCGATGGACCGGCGCCCAGCCCGATCAGAGCCGCTCGAGGATCGTCACGTTCGCCTGCCCGCCGCCCTCGCACATCGTCTGCAGGCCGTAGCGCTTGCCGCGCGCGTGCAGCGCGTGGATCAGCGTCGTCATCAGCTTGGCACCGGAGCCGCCGAGCGGGTGGCCGAGCGAGATCGCGCCGCCGTTGACGTTCATCCGCTCCCGGTCGGCGCCGGTCGCCTTCAGCCACGCGAGCGGCACCGACGCGAAGGCCTCGTTGACCTCGAACAGGTCGATGTCGTCGATCTTCATGCCGGACTTCTTCAGCGCCCGCTCGGTCGCCGGCAGCGGCGCCTCGAGCATGATCACCGGGTCGTGGCCGATCAGGGTCATGTGGTGCACCCGCGCGATCGGGGTCAGGCCGTGCTCCTTCAGCGCCTTCTCGCTCACCACGAGCACGCCCGCCGAGCCGTCGCAGATCTGCGAGGCGTTGGCCGCGGTGATCGCACCCCCCTCCTGCAGCAGCTTGACCGCCCGGATGCCCTCGAGGCTCGCGTCGAAGCGGATGCCCTCGTCGATCGTGTGCAGCTCGTCGGACGCGGTCCCGTCGGCGCGGCGGACCGCGAGCGGCACGATCTCCTTCTCGAACGCGCCCGCCTTCGTCGCGGCGATCGCGCGCTGGTGGCTGGACAGCGCGTAGGCGTCGAGGTCGTCGCGGGTGAGGCCGTACTTCTTGACCATCATCTCGGCCCCGAGGAACTGGCTGAAATCGGGGCCGGGGTACTTGCGGCGGATCTCGGGGCTCATGTAGTGGCCCATGCCGTTCTTCGCGGCGAGCAGCGACGGCGAGCCCATCGGCACGCGCGACATGCTCTCGACGCCGGCGGCGATCACCACGTCCATCGTCCCCGACATCACCGCCTGCGCGGCGAAATGGACGGCCTGCTGCGACGAGCCGCACTGCCGGTCGACCGAGGTGCCCGGAACGTGCTCGGGCAGCTTCGAGGCCAGCACCGCGTTGCGCGCGACGTCGGTGGCCTGCTCGCCGATCTGGCCGACGCAGCCCATGATCACGTCCTCGACCGCGGCCGGGTCGATCCCGCTGCGGTCGACGAGCGCGTTCAGGACCTGCGCGGACAGGTCGACCGGGTGCCAGCCGGACAGCCGGCCGCCCTTGCGGCCGCCGGCGGTGCGCGCGGCGGCGACGATGAATGCTTCTGCCATGGGGAGTCTCCTGGAGGGTGCTCGCGTCGATTCGGCCGCCGATGATCGCACGTTCCCGGCCGCGCCGCGGGGGCCGAGGCGCCGGCCGACCGGGGGTGCCGGGCGGTCGCCGTTGCGGTGCGCGAGGTCGATCCGGCAGAATCGGAATTCGACCGGATCGGAGCGTCGCGCCGTCTCGGACGCGGCCCCCGACCGTGTCCCACAGGGGGAGACCGGACCATGACCGTCGCCTTCAACGTCGTCCGCTTCCGGGTGAAGCCCGGGCGGGAGCAGGACTTCATCGCCGCCCACGAGCGCGCCGGCCCGATGTTCGACGGCATGCGCCGGTTCGACATCGTCGACATCGGCGACCGGCGCTACGCGGTGATCGGCGAGTGGGACAGCCGCGACGCGATGGTCGCGGCCCGGCCCGGCATGATCGCGATGCTGGACAGCTTCCGCGACACGCTCGAGGACCTCGGCGCAGGCCTCGGCCTGACCGACCCGGTCTCGGGCGAGGTGGTCTGGCGAGCGTCGCGTCCTGCCTGATCCGGTCGCGCGCCGCGCAGGCGCGAGCGGGTACGCGGGTTGCGTCCGACCCCGTCGGGCCGGACGTCGGCCCGACACCCGGAGCGTGCCCGTGACGACTGTCCGCAAGGGCCAGGCACCCGCCCCCCTCGAGCGCCGCGCATTCGGCGAACGGTTCAGGCAGCGCTTCTCGGACCCCGCGTTCGAGGCCGAGCGCGACGCGATCGGGCGCCTCGAGGCGATCGCCTGGCTCGCGTACGACGGCGGCCGCAAGGCGCCGCGCACGGTGAAGGCCGGCGCCGGATTCGCCGATCCCGACGACGAGCTGTCGGTCGACTGGCTCGACGCGAAGCGACGGATCGACGAGGCGCAGGCGCGCCAGCGCGACCCCGCGTCGCCGTCGCGCGTGCTGGTGATCGCCTGCGGGCCGCGCAACGACGGCACCTGCCCCGGCGAGGCGTCGAAGACCTGGCGGCTCGCCCGCAGCGCGTGCGAGGCGGCCGGCGCGGCGGGCGCCGAGGTCGAGCTGCTCGACCTGAGCCGGCTCGCGTCCGAACCCGACCTGCACATCCATCCGTGCAAGGGCTGCGTGTCGACCGCGATGCCGCTGTGCCACTGGCCGTGCAGCTGCTATCCGAACCACGGCAACGGCCAGGTCAACGACTGGATGAACGACCTCTACCCGCGCTGGGCGGCCGCGCACGGCGTGATGCTGGTGACGCCGGTCCACTGGTACCAGGCGGCCAGCCCGCTGAAGCTGATGATGGACCGGCTGGTCTGCGCGGACGGCGGCAACCCCGACCCGACGCGCACCTCGGGCAAGGACCCGGCGAAGGCCAAGGCGCTCGAGCTCGGGGGCTGGGACTATCCGAAGCACCTGGCGGGACGCCTGTACGGGCTGGTCGTGCACGGCGACGTCGACGGCGTCGAGGGGGTGCGCCGGGCGCTGTCCGACTGGCTCGACTGGATGGGGCTGATCCGCGCGGGATCGGCGGGCGTGCTGGGACGGTACATCGGCTACTGGGAACCGTACGCGCGCTCGCACGAGGCGCTCGACGCGGACGCCGCGCTGCACGCCGAGGTCGAGCAGGCGGCGCGCGCGGTGGTCGCGGGGATCGGCGAGCTGCGCGCCGGGCGGCTGCAGCGCCCCGATCGCGGGCTGCGGGCGCCGCGGCCCAAGTGACCGTGCGGCCGCGCGACGCGGGCGCGGTTTCGGGGTCATGATCCGGGGTGCGGCGCCGGCGCACGGCGTCGACACTGCGCGCTCCCCGACCGGATGGAGCGCACCGTGCACGCCTTCCCGCTGACGACCGACCCCACGACGCCCGTGCCGCGACCGGCCCCGTCCCCGATCACGAACGACCCCGCGCCCGCGCACGCGGCGCGCCGACGCGCGCGGTCGTCGGACGCGCCCCGCCCGGGCCCCGACCGGACCGACGCCGAGCGCTGGGAGGCCGTCCGCCGCCGCGACGCGGCGTGCGACGGCGCGTTCGTCTACGCGGTGCGCACCACCGGCGTCTACTGCCGCCCGTCGTGCGCGTCGCGCCCCGCCCGGCGCGAGAACGTGTCGTTCTTCGAGGCGCCGGCCGCCGCCGCCGCGGCCGGCTTCCGCGCGTGCCGCCGGTGCCGCCCCGACGAGGCGCCGCTCGGCGAACGCCACCGCGCGCTCGTGCTCGAGGCCTGCGACGCGCTCGCGCGCAGCGAGTCCGGGCTGCCGCTCGACGCGCTGGCGCGCGCGGCCGGCATGACGCCGCGCCATTTCCACCGCGTGTTCAAGGCGACCACCGGCGTCACGCCGAAGGCGTACTTCGGTGGCCTGCGCGCAGCGCGCGCACGCGACGCGCTGCGCACCGCGCCCCGCGTCACCGACGCGATCTACGACGCCGGCTTCGGCTCGGCGAGCCGCTTCTACGGCGGCGCCGACGGCGCGCTCGGCATGACGCCGTCGGCGTTCCGCTCGGGCGGCGCGGGGCAGCGGATCCGCTACGCGGTCGAGCCCTGCGCGCTCGGCGCCGTGCTCGTCGCCGCGACCGAGCGCGGCGTGTGCGCGATCGAGTTCGGCGACGACGCGGACGGACTCGCGCTGCGGCTGCGCGAGCGTTTCCCCAAGGCCGCGCTCGACGACGGCGACGCGGGCTTCCGGGACGCGGTGGCACGCGTGGTCGCGTACGTCGACCGCCCCCGCGGCACGCTCGAGCTGCCGCTCGACGTGCGGGGCACCGCGTTCCAGCGCCAGGTCTGGGACGCGCTGCGCGCGATCCCGCCGGGCCGCACCGCGAGCTACGCCGAGGTCGCCCGCGCGATCGGCCGGCCCGAGGCCGCGCGCGCGGTCGCCGCGGCCTGCGCGCGCAACGCCATCGCGGTCGCGATCCCGTGCCACCGGGTCGTGCGCGGCGACGGCGCGCCGTCGGGCTACCGCTGGGGCGTCGCGCGCAAGGCCGAGCTGCTGCGGCGCGAGCGCGACGACGGGGTGCCCGGGCGGGACGAGCCGGGGCCCTGAGGCCACGGCCCCGGGAGCGGGCCCGACCGTCGCGTCAGTCGGCGTCCGCCGCGCGCAGCGCCTGCTCGAGCGCCGGGGCCGACAGCCTCGCGTGGCGGGGCGGCAGCAGCTCGATCACCGCCTCGCGGCGCAGCCGGCTCAGGTGGCGGCTGGCGGTCTCGATCGTCATGTCGAGCATCGCGCCGATGTCCTCCCGGCGCGGCAGCCAGATCCGGCCCTGTGCGTCGGGATAGCGCCCCAGCGCATCGAGCAGCCGGAGCACGCGCCGGCGCGCGGGACCGGTGGTCAGGTCGGCGACCCAGCCCTGCGCCTGGTCGAGCGCGTCCTGCCAGCGCGCCATCAGCTCGCGCAGCAGCCGCGCGCGCGACTCGCTCAGGTCCTCCACCAGCGCCGGCGGGATCCGGCACAGCTGCACCGGCGTGCAGGCGATCGCGTCGTCGGCGTAGGTCCAGCGCAGCAGCGCTTCCTGGCCGATCAGGTCGCCGCGACCGGCCAGGCGCACGATCCGCCGGTCGCCGCGGTCGGTGGTGCGCTCGAATCGGACCACGCCGGCCCGGATCGTCCAGACCGCATGACCGGGCTCGTCGCGCGTGTAGATCCGCGTGTCGGCCTCGTACTCGGGTGCGGCGATGTGCTCGTGGATCCGCGCGAGCGACGCGTCGTCGAGCGCCCCGAAGAGCGCGTTGCGGCGCACCTCGCACGCCGCGCACACCTGGGCCTGGGGGTGCGAGGCGTCCTGGAGGTAGACGGGCAGCGTTCGGGTCAGCACGGCGGGAGCGGGGCGTTCACGGGCGCGGGGACGTCGCGCCGACGGTTCGCCGAGTCTACGCGACCTCCGTGGCGAGGCGGCGCTGTCCGCGGTGCGTCGCCGGCCGGTCGCCGGCACGCGCGGCGAGCACCGGGTCGCGATGCGGTACGGCGCGTCAGCCCGCGACGCGCGCGCGCATCCGGTTGTCGCGCGGCTGGTGCTCGAGCTCGCACAGTCCGAGCGCCTCGAGCAGCGGCGGCACGTACACGCCGAACCGGCCGCGCAGTCCCTTCTTCAGCCCGTACCAGCCGCCCACCGGATTGTCGGGCGAGCGACCCCAGGCCTCCACCGTGCCCGCCTTCGCCGGCTTGCCCTCGTCGGCGCCGCCGAGCGCCACCCAGTCGCCGGCCGCGAGCAGCATCGCGTGCAGGTGCTCGACGCAGCGGGCGTCGTAGTGCAGCACCGTCGAGCCGACCGTGCAGACCAGCACGCGGACGCCGTCCTTCGTCGTGTCGACGTGCATCGTGTAGTCGGCGCTCCCCGGCGGGGTCTTCAGCCGCCAGGGGTCGTCGCGGGTCCGGTCGAGCACGATCGCCATCGTCGGATCCTCCGGTTCGCGCGGGGTGGCCGCGCCCCGCGGTCGGTCGTCGCGCGGCCGGGCCGCCGGTCAGCGACGCGCCGCTCCGTCCTTCGCCCTGCGCCGGTACACGAACGCCATCACGACCGCCGATCCGCCGACCGCGCCCAGCAGCGTCCACACGAGCCACGACAGCTCGCTCGGGACGTGGTGGTGCGCGACCGCCGACTCGACGCCGAACATCGCGCAGATCACCGCGATGCCGGTCGCGACCGCCGCCTTGCGCTCGTTCTCGCTCATGGTCCGCGCATCATCGCGCGAAACGGGCCCCGCCGGCCAGCGCGCGCCCGCCGGGTACGATGCGGGCTCGCGCGGGGCCCCGCGCGCCGCCCACCGGACCGCCGCGCCATGACCGAGACCGCCGCCTCCACCCCGCTCGTGCGGATCGACGGGCCGATCGCCACGATCGTGCTGAACCGTCCGGCGCAGCGCAACGCGCTGCACGACGCCGACCTGCACGCGCTGCTCGACGCGTGCGCGCGGCTCGACGCGGATCCGTCGGTGCGGGTCGTGGTCCTCGCGGCGAACACCGCCGGTCAGAAGCGGCCCGTCTTCTGCGCCGGCTACAACCTCGGGGGCTTCGACGACGGCAGCCACGGGCCCGGCCTGTTCGAGAAGGTCATCGACACCGTCGAGTCGCTGCGGGCGATCACGATCTGCGCGTTGAAGGGCAGCGTCTACGGCGGCGCGACCGACCTGGACCTCGCCTGCGACCTGCGCGTGGGCCTCGCCGGCACCGAGTTCCGGATGCCCGCCGCCGCGCTCGGCCTGCACTACTACCCGAACGGCCTGCGCCGCTACGTGGGCCGGCTGGGCGTCGACCTGGCCAAGCGCGCGTTCCTGACCGCGAAGGCGCTGCCGATCGAGGCGCTCGACGCGGTCGGCGCGTTCGAGTCGGTGGCGCCGGACGCCGCCGCGTTCGACGCGACGCTCGATGCGCTGGCCGCGACGGTCGCGGGGCTCGCGCCGCTCGCCGCGCAGTCGACCAAGCGCTCGCTGAACGAGATCGCCGAGGGGCGCTTCGAGCTCGATGCGCTGCGCGAGCGCGAGCGGATCGCGCACGCGAGCGAGGACTTCGCGGAGGGCCGTGCGGCGGTCGCGGCGCGGCGTGCGCCGCGCTTCACCGGGCGCTGACGCGGCGTCGCGGCGGCGGGACGGCGGGACGGCGGGTCGGGAGGACGGCGGCCGGCCGATGGCCGCATCGCCACCCCGGAGCGGCGCCCGTCAGCGCGTCGCCACCGCCATCACCGCGACGACCCCGTACGCGGCGAGCGTGCCGAACCAGAACAGCCTCGCGTTCCACGCGCGCACCGCCTGCCGGGCCTGCGCGGCCTCGCGCTGCGCCG
>ENA-UOYA01003037-UOYA01003037.1-activated-sludge-metagenome-genome-assembly--contig:-NODE-3037-length-15349-cov-10.983000_pt1 | contig 15349 bp, 7 predicted proteins | sample MGYA00238163_ERZ764804 | MGnify/ENA primary metagenome ERZ764804 (study PRJEB28919, sample SAMN05720223) | activated sludge metagenome | isolation source: Anaerobic digester | place: Hong Kong...
TCGGGACGTTTGGCAAGCATCATCCGCATCACTTCGGCTGTCTTGGTCAGTGCAGAATCGGAGACATTCGCCGACGAAACCACATACATGCCGTCCACATCGAGATACTTCTTATAAAAAGGGAACACGTGCTTGTCAGCAGGTGGTGTCGTGGGACGTGCCGTCGTGGAGAAGTCACGATACAGTCGCATGGCGAAACCGCCGCCCGAAGCGAGATGGATATTCAATTTTGTGCCGCTCGTAACGGTCATCGTATCCACGGCATAATCCTCGGCATTCTTGTCGGCATTCACACCGTCTCTGAACAGCGTCGCTTTGTAACGGCACCCTTTGTCCAAGAAAGAAAAATCTACGGATACATCCCGACCATCCCAGTTGGTCATACCACCCACGAACCAGTTCACGTCTTTCTTGCGTGCTGTGACGATGTATTTGCCGATTTCTCCCGACAATACTTTCGTTTCATCGATTTCATCGGGAAGCGACGCAATGATATCAACGCAGTCTTCGTTACCCTTATAGTTGGTGGGTGCATCGGCAAGCATAGTGAAAGGAGAATCGAACACCACATAGGTAGCGAGTTGGTGACAGCGTGTGCCCATGCTCATCGGGCAGTAATAGATAGGACGATAATCGGCTTTCGAGGCATTGCTCATGGCCCCCGGCGTGTAATCTACCGAACCGCACATCAAGCGGATGTATGGGAAGGTGACGTCATAGAGCGGCATGTCTTTCTTGTCCTCGTTCCATTTCATCTCCTCCATGCCGAACACGCTCTCGATGTTGACGATGTTAGGATATGTCCGGTTCATGCCCGTGGGCTTATAGAAACCGTGATAATCGAGCATGAGGTGATATTTGGCAGTCATGGCGGCAATGCGGTAAGCCATCTCCACCGCCGTCTGGTCGTCACGATCGAGGAAATCAACCTTGAATCCCTTGATACCCATGTCGGAATACTTCTTGCAGATGGTCTCCAGATTCTCGTCGAGCACGTTGAACACGGTCCATAGCACGATTCCCACACCACGCTGTTTTCCATAAGCAATCAGTTCGGGCAGATTGATTTCGGGGATGGAATGAAGCATATCGCCACCCTTCGACAAATACCATCCTTCGTCGAGAATGATATATTGCAGTCCGCTTTTGGCGGCAAAATCGATGTAATACTTGTATGTGTCCATGTTGATTCCAGCCTTGAACGGCACACCTTTCAGGTTCCAATCGTTCCACCAATCCCACGACACTTTGCCGGGACGAACCCATGAATAGTCGCCGATGCGATTGGGCGAGGCCAGTGCATAGACCAAATTGTTCGTAGGCATAGCGGTGTCTTGGTCGGTCACGGCGAGCACGCGCCATGGATAGACTCTGTCGCCATCAGTGCGTGAGATGAAAGATTCCCGTTCCGACACATATTTCTGTTGTCTCCATGGATAAACGCCCATTTTCTTGGGGTATGGAGCGAACACACCTTTGAGCGAGGTACCGTCGGGTTCGACGAACATGCCCGGATAAGCCTCAAGGTCGGACTCCATGATGGTGACTTTCGCCGCACCGCAGTCTACGGTCACAGGCAGAAAAGCCAACTGCTTGCGCTGCTGCGACAAGGGCTTGGCGGTGTAGATATTCTGAAACGCCATGGCAAAAGGGTCTTTCTCGCCCGTGGTATATGCCAAATACGACTGTCCGTCGCGAGCAAAAGAGAAATCCTCAGTCTCGTCATTGATGATGAGCTGCCCCTTTTTCAGCGTATAGAAGCGGTAGGCGATGCCCTCATTATAGGCACGAAAGATGATGCCCCAGTCCTTGCCGAGCATGATATTCATTTCGTTGCATTCATTGGAAAAGGAATTACAACGGTAGAACGGCGACTTGACAGTCTCCTTGATTTTCCGTTTTTTCACTGTGCCTATCGTGATATTCATGTCGGCACCCTGAATGTCGAGGCCAGCCTTGCAGTCTTTCAGCAAAACATTTTTGTTATACGCCACGCTATACGCCACTTCCCTACCCTTTGCCGACACGTTCAGCATCAGTTTTGCATTGGGCGAGGACAACGTATAAGAGCCTTTGGCTGACAAAGGCAAATGGCAACAAAGAAGGACTAAACTTAATATTGTATATTTAATGATGTCCATGGTAAAATGATTTCTTTAACTTCAAATTTACGCCATATTGATTGAATAAGATTCCGCCGACAATCAGTGCCAATCCCACATAAGTGGTCACCACGATGGGTTCGCCCAGCACCATGGCGATGAAGAACAGCGACAGGAAAGGCGCCAGATAGCACATCTGATTGATGAGTGCAGGATTCGTGGTCTTGCCGAGGGCATAACCGAAGGCGATGAACGGGATGCCCATCTCGAATCCGCCCACATACATACCCGACAACAACCCCTGAAGGGTTATCGGATGAATGCCAATAACGGCAGCGGCGGCAACAAGATAGACGGAACCGAAGAAAAAACAGAGGAACAATGACATGGTAGCATCGGCCTTTTCTTTCTCCTTGTCAGTTATCAACCAGTAGGTCGCCCACAGAAATGCGCTGAAGACGGCCAGGAAGAGTCCGAAGGCCGACAAATGCAGATGACCAATCTCACTGGAGCCCAGTGAAATGAAAACCACTCCACAGAGGGATATGAAAAGGCCGATGTACTTAACTCGGGGAATGGCACGATGAGAAAACAGTACCAGCAACACGGTGAGCAGTATCGGCCACACATAATTGATTGGTTGTGCCACCTGGGCGGGAAGCAACGAATAACTTTTGAATAGTATCAGATAGTATGCCACGGGGTTCAGCAGTCCCAACAGAGCGTAATACGTCCAGCGTCTCTTTGCCAGTTGCAGCAACGGCGCCCATTTGCGCTGCACTGTAATCACCAAAGTGAATATCAGCAGCGCCGTACAACTCGCGATGAGCAACAACTCGAAATGAGTGAGATGCTCCAACGCAAGTTTAAACGCTGTCGCCACTGTAGACCAACTCAACACGGCGAGACTGGCACTAGCCAAGGCACGACCATTCATCCTATTCGTCATCTTTTATTTATTTTCGTTATCATCTCATCTGTAGAGATGCGGCGCGCCACGTCTCTACAAAGAAATGCAATCAGCCAAAGGTAATCATAATTCTCAATTCCCAATTATCAATTCTCAATTATTTTTGTCCCTTTGAATTTCACCTGATACGGCCACTGTGCGTCTTTCTCTTCAATAGGGTTCACCCAATGTTCTTTTGGAGCGCCCATTACCACGAGATACAGATGTGCAGCGGCATCGTCCTTTGGCAGTCTGAAGGTGAGGGATCCTTTTGGTTTTGCCGACATTCTGCCATAGATGGTTTTCCCCTGCAAAGTTACGCAAACAAAACCATATCTCCAACCGGCAGCGGCAGATTGTTTGGCATTAACATTTCTACCAGCCAATCCCCGAAATTTCACTTTCACTGCGCCAGCTCCCATCGGAACAGAGAGACTGATGGCATTGAAACCGTAATTCTCAGGACATTGCTGGTCGTCTATTTCAGACCAACCGTCAGCATGCTGAATGAGATGGGAAGATAGCGAACAGGCATCCTTGCGTGTTTCCTTCCACGCCCCGGGATAATCGAAATTCACGATATGGCAGTTGGCATCGAACATCTCGTCACAGAACTGCTTCTGCGTCAGGTTGTTCAACCGTTTGTAGGTCATCACCACGTCCTCGTCGTTTCTGCCCTCACGGTACATTTCGGCGATGAACGGCAGACCGTGTTTCATGCCCCAATATTCCAGGATGTAAGGCGAATGATAGATGTTGTCCAAATGCAGGAATGCCTTGTGTGTGAGTCCACGGTAAGCCTGCCAATGATAGTTCTCATCCTGCACCCAGTTGGGATTCACGTGCCAGAGCATCCACTGAGATGTCATCTCATAGAAGCCACCGCCCCAATCCGTTACCACACTGTCGCCTTCGTTTCCGCGGTTAGACTGTATGGCAGCAATGCTCGGATCGAGTTTCCACGACCCGTTCTTCCTGTCGCTGGAAATCTGCGACTGGAAGCTGTGCCCCAGTTCATGTGCCACACAGTTGAGTTTATCATCGTGTATGCGGTTGGGGGCAACCCAGAAGGCACCTATCGTCTGATCGTAATCGCCACCGTAGGCAGTGCCCTCCAGAGAGTAGTTCAACATCACCAGCATGCGATATTTGTCGGCATTGGAACCGGGAAGGATAAACTTCAGCGTATCTTTGTAGAAAGTGTAGAAACGTTCCAGTTTGCGCTCCAGATTGGGCAGGTCCACATGCATGTCGTGACCTTCCAGCTGTGGCGGACTGTTCAAGTCATGTCCGAATCCCCGTTGCCAAAATATGGCGAAGTTCGGGGTCTGCTCCATCCTCTTCATGCTCCACAATGAAGTGTCGCTCTGCAGGTTCATACCCTGCAAATCCTTCGGAATGTATATCTGCTTCTGGGCTCCGCCACAAATACAGACAGCAAGAGCGAAAACGAAAAATAGTATTCTCTTCATCACTTATTAAAACGTAGAGACGCGGCGCGCCACGTCTCTACAAAGAAATGCAATCAGCCAAAGGTAATCATAATTCTCAATTCTCAATTCTCAATTCTCAATTCTCAATTATCAATTATCAATTATCACTTATTCAGAATTGAAGCGAGAGTTCTATTGTCGCCTTATATTGCTTTCCGTCTTTTGTATACACCAGCACGGGTTTCACAGTATATTTCTTGCCAGCCACAGGTTTGCCAGGATACTGACCATAAGAAAGTACGAAGCTTGCTTTGTCGTATTCTATGAACACGGGGTCGCCATCGCCATAAGAGCCTACCGAACCGTCGGCCTTGCAGAAGAATCCTGCATTGGCACTATATGTATAGCGGATGGTTCCGTCGGGTTGCAGCAGTCCGAAAGCCACTTTGCCTTCAGCGGGTGCAACAGTCGTGCCCGAAGCGATGGCGAGGGTGTTGCCGCTGAGTTCGGATGTCTCCATCACAAACGCCTTGGCTATCTTTGCCAAATCGCCGTTGTCTGCCAGTTTCAGACTGCCCAATGTCCAGTCGTCGCTCTTTGCGCAATTCACCGTATGGGTGATGGTCACGTCTTGAGGTTTCGCAGTGGGGTCAATGTCCACGTATCCCTTGAGATTGGTGTTTTCCAGTTTCACGCGGTAAGGCCATTGTTCATCATCGCTCTCCTTGTCGTTCCAGACATGGCGATGATAGATGTCGGGGGTTGCCACGACCACGAGATAAAGTTTATCCGTACCTGAAGGCACCTTGTAGGAAGCCGCCCCGCTCTTGCCATGGAACATATCTCCATATTTTGCCTTGCCGTTTACCACAGCCACAAATCCAAAACGGTAATCGGAACTCTGGTTCGTCTGCTCGTTGTAGGTCTTGGTCGCGCCCACTTCCTTGCCGTCGCCATCAATCATCACGCCCGGATCTTTCGCTGCCAAACTGCTGCCAGGAGTGATGGCTGCCAAATCAGCCTTCACCGTGGTGCCTGCCGTCGGTACATCCAGCGGGATGACATTGAATCCCGTGGTACCAGGACAATTACTGTAAGCGGGCATGAAACATCCATCCACCTTATACATTGTGGTGTTATAAGCCAGAGCCTCATCGGTGACATACTGATGGATGGCATCGAAATCATAGGTGACGCAACGGGCGGAATAATCATATAGCTCATCATACAGCCGGTTCAAATCGTTGTTGCAATAGAGCAATTCGTAAGTCTGCAAAGGGTCGTTGGGATAAACCGATTTCTTCCAGATGTTGCCTGTCGCCTCGATGCCATGCTTCTGAGTCCAATAATATGGCAACCAATAGCTGGCATAGCGCATCCACTCGTGGTCGAAATGGCGGTGATGGTTGGCAAGCCACACGCTGACGTCGTAGCCGAAAGTCTGCGAAGGATAATCCTGGAATGACTGCCACTGTGCACACTGCTCCCAGAATGCGTTGCCGCCCTCGCCATTGTCGCCATAGCCATAGCGGAAACCAGCATGTTGGTCATCGGCAGCACCATTCAGCAGCCTGTCGCAATACACCTGATACTGGAATGAGTGTCCAATCTCATGACCGATGGTGGAGCCCACTGGCTGGCAGGTGCCAGGGTTCACCCACAATGCACCTATCACATCGTCGTAGCCGCTACCCGTGGCAAGCCATTCGTCCTGATAGAGCAGACAGATCTCCATCTTGTATTTGTCGAGATAAGACCTGCCCTGTCCCACATCTGCCATCTTCAACGTGGCGATATTCGTGGCATAAAACTTTTCTGCTTTTGCCAGCAAATCATCAATATCCACGCGCAGCTTTGCCGGAATGCTGTCGGCATTGGGATTATCGCCGAAACCCGGTTCCCAGAACACGAAGAAGTGCTCACTCTGTTTGCTGCGCCACCACGACCAGCGTGCATCGTTGCGCAACATGTTGGCTGCACCCTTCTCAAAGCCTGCGTTGCCTGCGGATGGCAGATAATATTTGTCATAATCTTTGATGGTAGAAGCATCCATGATATGAACAGCGTCTGGATTCTGATTCTGATGCACACTCACGTTCACAGCCTCACCGTCGCCACACTGTATCGTAATCTGAGCGTCGCGGTAATTCTCTGAGTTGTTCTCAGTCAGCAGGAAAGGCATCTTTACGTCACCGGCTTCACCGCTGGCATTGGTTAGTTTTATCCAGTCGATGGATGTACCTGCTGCACGACTCGTCACATCACTCACCGTCGCTTTCCAATCAGCATTGGCTGTAAATGATATGGAAGATTCTGTTTCATCCCAGTCAACAGTTTTTTTGAGTTCATCCTGTGCGATCGTCACATTGCCGATGACCACGTCATCACTGTGACAACCCGACATCAAAAATGAGACACCGAGCAGGAGCGCACCAAGTGCGCCCCTACCTATCTTATTAGCTATGTTTATCATTTCCAAACTATTTTATGACATTGTTGCCGTTACCACAAATTCTACAAACTTGCTCGGATCACTCTTGCTTGCATAAACAAAATGTATCTTATACTGAGAACCCGATGCCATACCGGGATAACGGCCTATGCCGACAGAACCGTCATGAGTCTCGATGAAGTAAGCACAACCGCTACCCCAACTCTGCACTTTGCCTGCAGCAGTACACCAATAGCCAATGCCATTGGCAGTGTAACTACTGGTCTTGTCCCAATTGCCTGATTCGTCAACCATATACATGGCGATGTCTCCATCGGAACTCTGAACGGCAGTATTGAAATCGTCAACCGTCATACCCATACATGTCTCAATGGCTGTCTTGTAATCACTGAAATTGATTTCCACACTGGCATAATCACCCGTAGGAATCGTAATGGTCGGCATGATGAGTCCTGGGTCGGTAACGGCAATGGCGAGAGAGAAACGTACATACTTGTCGTAATCCTTACCATTGTTGACAGCGAAGCCCACATTCACAGAAATGGATGTTCCGGCTGCCGCATCTTCGGGAGCATCTACAATCAGACATTTGTTCGTCTTGTCTATCTCCACGCTAGCCACATCACTGGCATCAGTGGTGATGTTTCCAGATGCATCATAATACCATCCTGTAGAGCCCTTGGTCATGGCTGCCTTGTTCCATGCAGCACGGGATGTATTGATATTGTAGAATACCACTTTGCCCGATTCCAGTCCTGCCAGCATGTCGTCTACCGTCATGCCTAACTTGGTCTGGATAGTCTCGGCATTGTCTTTCAGACTGATTGTCTGCTTGGAGATGTGCCCTTTGCGGAATTCCACCGACTTGCTGATTGTCGCATTCGCATCTATGCGCAGATACGGAGTTTCGTCAGCACTGTACACGTGCTTGCTGCAAGCATCGTCGGGGTCATCACTGCAAGAGATGAGACCGAGCGGCAAACAAGCTAACATAATATATAATATATTCTTTTTCATATACTTAAAATCTTAATCGTTAAGAACTAAAAAACAATTATTTGCCGTCGTAACCCGGATTCTGTTTCAGTTTGGTGTTACCGTCGAGGGCTGTCTTAGGTATCGGGAACAAGTCGCCGTTGCGGTCGCTGACAGCATCCTTGCAGAACCATGATTTGCCGTTATAAACATTCATATTGGTACCCTTGATGTTGAAGCGGATGATATCATCACGACGGTGAGCCTCGCAAACGAACTCTTTGCCATACTCATCAAGCAATCCTCCAAATTCGATGTCTGCGCCACCTTCAGTGGTAATAATCCACTTGTCGGCTTCGCCCTGTTTGCCCTGATTCTCACGATGTCCGTAATTATAATTACTACCACCTGTGAGTTGAGCGACAGTGATAGTGGCTTTGTCCGGATTGTTCTTGAATGCGCGGGCTCTTACCTTGGTCACGAGATCGGCTGCATCTTGCGTGGTCTCGCCGTTGTAACCACCGAGACGTAACAGACATTCTGCTTTCATATAATACGCATCAGCCAGGCGGAAATATGGCACGTCATCGTAACTTGTTCCAAAATCGCCACTCTTAATTTCATATTTAATGAGGCGGGCGCTCTCAAACGGATAACAGCCAGGATTGTCTATACTGTGCAATTCGCGCGTGTAGACCAGAGGTTCACCTTCCACCAAGATAGCTTTTCCGTTGATATCATACTGTTGACCCTCGGTCCATGTATCTGCGAAGCGTGTATCTTCAGTTTCATAGGTATTGAGGAATTGCGGGAACACGATGCCACCACCAGTAGCCCAACCGTTGAAGTTCCAGCGAGCACGTCCTGCAGTATGTATCCACAAGTTTGCCATGAAGTTGCCACCAGCATACTTGTTTTCAAAAGGAATGCCAAAGATGACTTCAGGAGAAGAAGATATATCTTCCTTGAAGTTGTCTGAATAATTGGACGAAAGCGAGAACGGTCCTTCAATCACCTTATTAATTTCATCTATGCATTTGCCATACCAAGACTTGTCTGTATCATCCTTAAACCATGCATTGTGATTGAGATACAGTTTTGCAAGCAACATGTGGGCTGCATATTTATTAATTTTACCCATGACCACTTTCTCACCGCAAAGGTCGGCAACCTGTTTCAGTTCCTTCTCAATAAAATTATATGTAACCTGCGGATCAGCTTGGTCTGGCATCCATCCAGCATCATGAACGAACGTGGTATCCAGAGGAATATTACGGTACAAATCAAACAGATTGTAATAATACAGTGCTCGGTAAGCGCGAATCTGCGCATCGACGGATGGATTGGAAGTAACCTGTTCGTTGGCAAGAATCTTATTGCAAGCGTTCACACCAGCATAGTTATTATCCCAGTTCACTTGGAAATGGCCGATTTCGGAATTCAACTGATGCTTGTGCATGGAAACATACAAGTCACCCCAACCGATACCAATACGATAAGGGATTCCCCAAACATCCGAAGACTCATCCATGATATCTGCCATGCCGAACCAGCCCCAATACACATCGCGAAGACTGCTATAGACAGGTGCGAAGGTTGCTTCAAGGTCAGCATCAGTAAATTCATGTTTCTCAGACGCGATTTGTGAATAGATAGTCTCATCCAAATCTGTACATCCGCTCATAGTAAAGCCCATTGTCACTACGGCTGCGGAAAGTATTATCTTATTAAATATATTCTTTTTCATAATAATTCGTTATTAATGCTTCATTAGAATGTAACGTTCAATCCGAAAGTGAATGTGCGTACCGAAGGGTACTTGTCACGAGAGTCGATACCGGAATAGCGTGCATCACCATTGGAAAGTTCAGGGTCGAGGCCGTCATAACCAGTAATACAGAACAGATTGTCTGCTGAGAGATATGCACGGACTGCATTCACATACTTGTTGGCTTTCAAAGGAACATTATATCCCAACGTGATGTTTGTACATTTCACGAAATCACCTTTCTCAAGATAATAGCTTACAAAAGTCTGTTTCTGTGCTGTAGACAATACATGTCCACTGCCATAAGGAGCATTGTTCACTGATTTCAGACGATTATATACCACTGAATTGTTCTCATAATAAGCACGTGCCTCATTCAAAATTTTGAAGCCAAACTGACCTGTGAACTGCATGTTCAAATCAAAGTCCTTGTAACTCAAAGTATTTGCCCAACCTGCATAAACCTTTGGCAGTGCATTGCCCAAATACTGGTGATACTTGTCATCGGTAAGCATATTATCTGTAAATTCCTCGGCCTTGCCTGTTTCCTTGTTCTCTATCATCCAAAGTCCCTTTTCAGAAACGCCTACAGATTTCATTCCATACCAGTTGCCGACCTGCTTGCCGACTTCCAAACGTTGTGTAGACAGGCTTATCGGTTCTCCCAAATAAGCATCATCATGCTGGTTGGCTGTTTCGTAGAGGCCATTAGACAAAGCCAACAGTTTGTTCTCGTTATGAGAAACTGTGACAGTGGTTTTCCATTCGAAATCCTTTGTACGTACAGGCACAGCATTCACAGCTATTTCTATACCCATATTTCTCATTTTGCCCACATTGGCTAAAGTGCTGTTATAAAGGTTTGGAGGACTAGGGACATCATATTCCCAAAGCATGCCTGTGGTCTTCTTGTGATACACATCGATGGTACCACCTAAGCGATCACCGAATACACTCCAATCGATACCAACATTAAACTCGGTAGATTTCTCCCAATGCAAATCAGGATTTGGGTTTTGGCTGACTTTGAGGCCCTGCTTCCATTTTCCATTGTCATAAAAATACGGGTTGCCGAGCTGCCACAAGGTAAGTGACTGATAGGAAGAAGATGGAATGACACCCGTGACGCCGAAGCCGGCACGCAGTTTCAGATTATCTATCCATGTGAGACTCTTCATAAAGTTTTCGTTGCTGATTGTCCATCCGAGAGAAGCCGACGGGAATGTACCCCATTTGTGGTCTTCACCAAACTTGGATGAACCCTCACGGCGAATGCTGACAAGGGCATTATATTTGTTGGCATATCCATAACTGATACGTCCGAAGAAACCCACCAGTTTGTCATCACTCTTTCCGCTGCCAACGCCTGCTTTACCGTCTTTCAGTGCGGCACCGATTTCCATATTGTTATACTCGAAGAAATCATTCAAAAAATCATAGTTGTTTCCATAGAAGCTCTCATACTCGTCATACTGATAGCTATAACCGGCAAGAGCCTCGAAACGATGTTCACCCCAATTGTGCTTATAAGTAGATGTGAGTTCCAGATTATCCGTCTTGCCATAAGAATAGGAATGGTAAGCATAACCGGTATGGTTGTTCATCTTCTGGTCGTAATACTTGGAAGTATAATAGCCTTCATCGTGTGCATTAGATCTGTCGGTGGAAAGCATCAGATTTGTCTGCCAACCTTTGATAGGTTCGAATGTCACATTACCAGTGAGTCGTGTGTCCTCACTCTTATATTCACCTGTATGTTCCTTGATAATACCTACAGGATTATAGTAGTAGTTGATGGCGAAATTCTCATAGTAATCACCACTCTCATCATAGATGGGCTCTGTGGGGTTACGCATGATGGCCTGACGATAGATCATCTGACCGGCTGCATCCACAGGACCGTTCTTATGCCAGTCTTTCACAATGTTGAATGATACCTTCAGCATATCGTTAAACATCCAATGCGACAGACTTCCATTGAAACGCATCTCATTATTGTATGTGTCGATGAATACACCGTCCTGATTACGGTAAGTGAAATCAGCCGAATAAGATGTAGACTTGTTACCACCGCTAATGATGAAGTTGTGATTATGGGTTAATGCCGTGCGGCTAACTGCGTCGAGCCAATCCGTGTCATAACCTTTATCATTGAATGATGTCAGCCCGTTGCGTACATCATCGCCATTCATAAAATCGAGTTTTTTGCCGAAAGAACTCAACGACATATATCCCGAATAAGAAGCTGTGGTGTTGCTCTCACGTTTGCCACTCTTGGTGGTGATGATAATTACGCCGTTGGCACCACGAGTACCATAAATGGCGGCTGCCGATGCATCCTTCAACACATCGATGCTCTCGATATTCTCAGGTGCCACTGTATTCAGTCCACCTTCGATTCCGTCAATCAGTACCAATGGTGTGGAACCGCCATAGAGGGAGATGACACCACGCAGACGGATGGTGGAAGTGGAATTAGGGTCGCCGCTGCCGTTGGCAATGGTGAGACCTGCCACCTTACCTTTTATCAACTCGGCTGCATCTTTGATGTTTCCTTTGATGAATTCTTCCGACTTTACGCTTGTGATGGCACTGGTGACATCACCTTTGCGCTGAGTTCCATAACCGATGACAACCACTTCATTAAGTGATGTTTGGTCTTCCTTCAGTGTGATGCTGGCATTGTCGGCAGCCTTCACTTCCTGTGCAGTGAATCCCACATAAGAGATTGTGAGCACTGCGCCCTGCTTTACTCTGAGAGAGTAATGTCCATCGATATCGGAAACCGTACCGCGGGATGTCCCCTTTTCGATGACGCTGGCCCCGACAATGGGTTCGCCATTGGCATCTTTGACTGTACCCCGTACGGTTACGGTGGACTGCTGAATGCCTGTCGTCGAGATAATTTCAGATTCCTCTTGTGCTGCAAACGCCTGACTCTGCCAAACTCCTGCCGCCAAGACCAAACACGTGGTGGCTTTGATGAAGACTCTGCCATACATCAAGCCGTAAATGCGATGTGTTTTGTTCATGATTCGCTCTTTTTAGGTTTTAAATTATGTTTATTCGTTTACTTTCCATTCTATCACGCCACCCGACTGCCCTGGTTGCAGCCGGGCTGCGATTTTGAGCCCCGTGGTGGTGACGGGTGCGAAGTCGAGACTGCAGTATCGGTCTTTGTCCGTGGTATATGCGCCATGGGCCGAAACCTCCCGCCATGCTTCGCCGTCACGATAATAGAGCCGCCAACTCTCCGGCACACGGAAGTTGCCGTCGTAATGGTCGAAGTCGAGCCAGAAGACCTGCACATTGCTCACCGTATAAGGTTTGTCAAACTGATATGCGATGGTTTCCTCGCTGCCACTCTTGAGCCACCAGTAATGGTAAGGCTTGGAGATGTCCGACGAGCAGCGGGGCTCCCACTGGTCGTTCACACCGTAAGTTTCCGATTCCACTGCCGCCGTCTCAGGCGCGTCTTTCTGTATTGCACTCTGATAAGTGAGCATCCGGGCACGACTGGCGATGGTTGGCGCAGGTGCGGGATGGGTATAGACGGGAGATTGCGGTATCCACACCTCCATCTGGCCGGACCCGCGGTTGCACCATGCAGCATAAGGAATGGCTCGGAAGGTGATGTCGCTCACGTCGCCGTCGGTTTCCACCTGCTTGGCAGCACCCGAAAGAACGACCACTCCGCCCAGCAGATTTCCGTCATAAGCCGCACTGACGGCAGTCTTCTGGAGGATGAACTTGTTGAACACGGTGCTGTCCTTCTGGTCTGCACCTTCCAGACAATAGACGATGGGACCACGTTCAAGGGCCAGTTTACCACGGTCGTCCTGCACATTGTCGTTGGCTCTCACGCGGCGCACATCCATCGGAAGCGACAACTCCACACGGTCGCCCTTTGTCCATTTGCGATTTATCACGGCATATCCGTCGATGACATCTGCATCGACAGTTTGTCCGTTCACCTTGACGGTATAGCCCCTCGGCTTGTCGGCAAAAGAATACAGATTACTGGGTACCGGTGAGTTTTCAGCCCAACCTGGAATGCGCAGGCGCAAAGCAAACTTCTGACTATGCTTGGGTGAAAGAGAGAACTTGATAATGCCTTCCCATGGATAGTCAGTAGATTGAATGAGCTGCACTTCGTTGCGGCTGGTGCTGATACTCGCCGTACCCTGAATATAAAGGTTCACGTAGATGTCGTCGCCTTGTGTGGCATACTGGTAGTTGGGCACCGATGCCATAAACCGGGTGATATTGCCCGGACAACATGCACAGCCGAACCACCGTTGGCGCTCGTGCTGTCCCATGCTCTCAAGGGGATTGTCATAGAAGAACTTGTCGCCGCTGAGCGACACGCCCGATATCACGCCATTGTATAACGCCCGTTCCAGCACATCCACATATCTGGATTCGCCCGTGGCGAGAAACATTCGATAGTTCCAAAACACATTGGCGATGGAGGCGCAGGTCTCGCAATAGGCGGTCTGATTGTTCAGTTCGTAGTTGGGTCCGAAGCCTTCGCCCTCGGCACGCGAGCCCATACCGCCCGTGATATAAAGTTTCTTGCCCACCAGATTGTTCCATATTCTGCAGAGGGCATGGAAATAAGCAGTGTCGCCCGTGAGGGATGCCACATCAGCCACGCCCGAATACAGATAACCTGCACGCACGGCATGACCCACGATTTCGTCTTGCTGAAGTATCGGCTTGTGATCCTGACTGTACTCGCTCAGACGATGACCATCGGTGCCGCGACCTGTCTCTTCCACGAAATATTTCGCCATGTCGAGATATCGCTTGTTGCCCGTCACCTGATAGAGTTTGCACAGTGCCATCTCCACGATGGGATGTCCCGACGGACGGTGTATCTGTCCCACACCGGGACCGAAGGTCTTGCATACGAGGTCGGCATTCTTGATTGCCACATTCAGAAAGGTTCGTTTACCGGTGGCACGGAAGTGAGCCACGGCTGATTCTATCAGATGACCACTGTTGTAGAGTTCGTGACTGTTTATTCGGTCCCATTTGTGCGTGCCCCACCAACCTGAAAGTCGCGTACATTTATTCGTGACGCAGGTGGTGAGATAGCCGTCGGACTCCTGAGCTCGGGCAATGATATTGATTACGCTGTCGAGATAATGGTCGAGCGCACGGTCGTAATGCACGGCGAGGGAATAGCTTGCACCTTCTATGATTTTATATGGGTCGGTATCATCGAAAGAGAAATCTCCACGATGCTCACCTTTTTTAATACCGGCTGCAATGGCGAAATTATCGAAACGTCCGTTCTTCTCACATTCCCTGAAAGCGGAAGGGATGGAAACGGTGCGGTTTATCTCGATGCGTGGCGACCAAAAATGATCAGAGAGATGTACCCGCGTGAACGGTACCTCCTGGATGGCCATACCAGAATGACGATACGTTTGATTGGGTTTTGAAGCACCAGCGCTCACGGCGACAGATACCAACGAAACCAGAATGATAGGAATACTTTTCATGTGTACTGATTAATAACGGTGCAAAGAAAAAGAAAATTCGGCAAAATGGGTACGACAATCGTCCATTTGAATGCAACAATCGTCTAAATGCGTTGTAAAACATCAGTTTTAGACGATATTTGCGTTTCATTGGACTATTCTTTTAGGCATTTCAAATAAA
>ENA-UOYA01003039-UOYA01003039.1-activated-sludge-metagenome-genome-assembly--contig:-NODE-3039-length-15338-cov-5.440882_pt1 | contig 15338 bp, 10 predicted proteins | sample MGYA00238163_ERZ764804 | MGnify/ENA primary metagenome ERZ764804 (study PRJEB28919, sample SAMN05720223) | activated sludge metagenome | isolation source: Anaerobic digester | place: Hong Kong...
GACCTGTACCAACTTTTGGAGTAAGAAGAAAGAGTTCGAGTTCTTGTCCTAATTTTCGATGGTCGCGTCGTTTTGCTTCTTCTAACCTGAACAGATGTTCGTCTAATTCTTTTTTCGTTGGGAATGTTACACCATAAATGCGCTGAAGCATTTTATTTTTTTCATTGCCTCTCCAATATGCGCCAGCCACCTGAAGAAGTTTAATTGCCTTAATACGACCAGTCGAAGGAATATGCGGACCATAACATAAGTCCGTAAAATTTCCTTGATGATAGAAGCTTATTGTTTCTCCTTTTAAATCCTGAAGGAGTTCAAGCTTATATTCATCGCCTTTTTGTTTGAAGTACTGAACTGCATCCTCCCAAGATTTTTCTTCGCGAATAAATGGAACATCTCGCTCGGCAAGTTCGACCATTTTGTCTTCGATCTTTTGTAAACCTTCCTTTGTTAGCGAGCGATCGCCTAAATCTAAGTCATAGTAAAAGCCCGTCTCAATCGCAGGACCAACGCCAAACTTGGCGCCTGGATAGAGAGCTTCGACAGCTTCCGCCATAAGATGAGCAGAGCTATGCCAAAAAGCTTCGCGTCCACCTTCGTCATTCCATTTTAAGATTTTGATGGATGCATCTGTACTAATGGGACGACTTAAATCCCAAACTTCACCATTGACTTCGATGGCAAGAGCTTCCTTTGCCAGACTTTTACTGATGCTTTCAGCAATTTCTTTGCCTGTGATTCCACTCGGGAATTCTTTCTTTGAACCATCAGGGAATGTTATATTGATCATTTCCATTTCGCTATAAAAAAATCGGAACATCGTCCGATCATTAACTTTTATTTCCGTAATTCAGAGTACTTCACCATTGTGGGCTCTATAGGACTCGAACCTATGACCTCTACCATGTCAAGGTAGCGCTCTAACCAACTGAGCTAAGAGCCCTGAATTACATAAAAACAATGATTAGTATAGCGAAAAATGCAAAGAAAAACAAGATAAATGAATGCACTTTGCAATGGAAACAAATAGGATAAAGATAGTTAATAGGACATTTAATGAAGATGGAGCGCAAAATATTTATAGCTGCCAAGAACCAAGCTAATTGATTTTTGAGAATAGCATTATATTGTTCTTAGGCGCTGGAATAGACTCAAAATATTCAAAATTCAATATCTAAACACATCGCCTAACCTTAATTATAATCTTCTTTCCCTAAAAAATAATTTCGAGCAATGCTCAACTCAAGTGGTACAAAAAAAGTCCCGCTCATAGCGGGACTTCAAATTTAATATTGCACACCACGATTCTTATTTGAGTAGAATCAACTTCTTTGTTTCAATGTAAGTTTCTGTTTGTATTCGATAGAAATAAATACCGCTTGCTAAATTACCTGCATCGAAGGTTACAGATTTATTTCCAGAAGGTTCAATATCATTGATAAGCGTAGCAACTTCTTCACCCAATAAATTAAATACTTTTAGGGTTACATGTCCGCTCACTGGCAATTTATAATTGATAACTGTAGCAGAGTTAAAAGGATTTGGGTAATTCTGTAATAACGTCGCATTTTCTGGCAGGTGGAACTCTTTATCGCTTACACTAGTAAGAGGTGAAATAAATCTGGCATAGACATCGCCATCGGTAAAATTTGAGTCAACTTTTGTTGCAACAACTAAATATTTGCCACCGCCAAAACCGACGCCTCCAATAGGTACCTTGCCTTCTGATGAATCAATAACGACAAAAGATGTATCAATAGGGATTCCTGACTTATTATAGAAACGCCCACGCATTGTTCTTTCTGCAAGTTGTGTCCATGTTACAAAGTAATTTTCATTATCAAAAGCGACTGATGCGATAATTGGATATAAAGAAGTGTCGCAAATTGTTATAGTTTCTTGGAGTGTTCCAGAGGTTGTAATAAAACGTCCCATAATAGACCATTTGCGACTTGTAGGCGCCATTTCATGATAGACTAGAAAATATCTTGCCCCATCAAAGGCGAGCGATGTCGGATTATCACTATAGTTTGGTCCTCCATCAATTTGAAAATTATTGCCAACCAATGACCCTGCTTTGCTAACAAACTGCCCATATATATCTTTGTCGGTATCATGAATAATCTCTACCCATGTAACTAAAAAATTTTCCCCATCGTATGCTAAGGAAATTTCGCGCGCTTGATTAAAACTAATTTGAATTTGGCTGCCGACCAAGTTTCCCGTCCTGGCATTAACAAACTGTCCATAAGCATAATCATCTGTCTTAGTGAAAACAACCAAATAAGTACTATCACCCAAAGCAATGCCGTAAGATCCAGATCGGTCAATAGAAACATTTGTAGCTATGGTTAGTGCGTTTCCCAATAGACTGCCTGAAGCGCTGATATATTGTCCTTTAAGATCGCCATTGAATTCACGCCATATCAGGAAGTAATAAGTTCCATCGAATATTGGCGTGGCTCCAGGCGGAACGCCGATAGCTCCGAGAGAAATTCTCGGTCCAACTAATGTCCCTCCTTCAGCCACGATTTGAGCATTGATAGAGTATTGACTATTCGAGTCACCCTGAACAGCAACAATACCATTTTCCCCGCCATAGACTGCTCCACAAGAAAAAGTTGTATCGCTTCCCACTGCTACTGGAAATTCTTGAGATTGAAGACTCGATGAGGTTAAAATGATAGCAACCAGAAAAATGAAACGTATTAAATTTGATTTAATCATATTGAAATTCCTTTCTATTGTCTTGTATACAAAATTTTCGAAGTAAAATACAGCGCCATAGTACAGAAAAGCAATTTAATACACAAGTTCACTGCTCACAACGTAAAACCCAATTAAATATAAAACTTTGAAAAATGGCAATTTACATCTTGCCTTGCTCTCTATGGTTTTGTATATTGCATCATTAGAGGTTCAATTGCCCCGTGGTGTAACTGGCAACACGTCTGACTCTGGATCAGAAGAGTCCAGGTTCGAGCCCTGGCGGGGCAACAAAAGTTTTAATTTTGCGCTAAAACAGCAAAATTTTGTCAATTTTTGCTGTCAGATTTAATGATTAGCTCTTTGGCCCTATCGTCTAAGGGTTTAGGACGTGGCCCTCTCAAGGCTAAAATACGGGTTCGAATCCCGTTAGGGCTACAATCTGAAGGCTTCAAGTTGCGTGGTTTGTTCTTTATTATTTACTGTATTCACAGGTACACGAGACAGATTGTGAACAATCATAAAATCCACCATTTTTCTCCTTTCACTATAACGGGAAATCCGTATGGCCACAGATTTGTTAGAGCAAATATTGCCTCATATTGAGGCATCTATCTATCCACAAAGAATCAGCATTCCGGACTGGAAAATAAAGGAACATAAAGATCAAGTATTATTATCGACAACTTCTAAGGATCAAAAAGGTACTTTGATTCGTATTCCTTTTGAATGGGGAAAATCACATAAAGCAATGTGGTTTAAACAACTCGTTCGAATTCCCGATTCTTTCGCAGGAAATTATGTCGCTCTACAAGTTGACCTTTACAGTGGCACAGTGTGGATAGACAATCATTTCTGTCATAGTATTAGTCCGCGTCAAAAAGAATTTCCTCTTACATATTCTGCAAAAGCACAGGAAGAATTTTTTGTATCCATTTTAGCTGAACCAAACCCAGCGCAAAATACTCAACTCTTTTCAAAAGCTGAACTCATCACTGTTGATATTTTTGCCCGGAAACTCTATAACAGTCTCGTTATGCTCCAGGACGTCGAAAACACTTTCGATCCTCATTCCTCAGAAGCAAAACAACTGCATGATCTTATTCATCGCACTTTGATTTTCTTAAAATACTATAAACCGGGAAGTGAAGAATATCCAAATGCAATACGACGCGCTTACGATTTTCTTCAAAAGACGATCGAAAGCGAATGCAAGGCAACCATTCCATCAAACTTCAATGTTAATTTGTTCTCATCTGATATACTGGATAGAATTCCTCAACAATTACCATTTCAACATTTGAGAGCTACTGCAAATATTTTCAGGAATTGTAACGAACACCCGCAAATTTCTGTTTCGGCTGTTGGCACAACACGTTTTCATTATGTCGAAGATCAAATTCCCGGCGACTTCTCTCGTATAAAAGAACTTGTCAACCAGCAGCGGATAGAACTCGTTGGCAATGCTCTTGCCATGGCAGACTATCGAATTCACACCCACGAGGCGCTTGTACGACGATTTTTACTGGAACATCATTACTATCAACAAAAGTTCGAACAATCGCCTAAAATCTTTTACCTCTCATCGCCATCGTCTGCGATTCCTTCGCTTCCACAAATTTTACATAACTTTGGATATGAGTTTGTTATTATGACTACTGAGTCAGAAAGTGAAGACATTCCTCTGCATTCTGTATTATATTGGTGCGGTTTAGATGGAACAACTCTTATGACAGCTGGTCTACCAAAACACCATACAATCGAACTTGGATCGCATGATTTTCTCGCAGAAATTGAAACCATTCCAGAGAATAATTCTGATCAAGAACAACAAATTTTGCAACTCTATGACAACGATAGCGCCTATCCATCCCATATAGAAAAAATTTCAGCTATCCGAAGTCTACCCGGTTTACCAAAAATCACTTTTTCTACTATCTCACGATTCTTCGATACTCTTCGCGCGGGTGATGAGCAACAGATTCATTATCCAAAAAAAATTACAATGGGTTCTCTATCTGCAATTTCCACTTACCCACTCCATCTTCTTAAAGATTTCAGGAATTTAGAACAACTGATTCCCAAAGCTGAATTGTTTGCAACTCTTGCTTATGTCAACACACAAAATGTTTCTTCAAGAAAACATCAGCAGAACCTGTTAAATGAAAGCTGGAGAAAGTTACTTTATACGCTTTTTACAGAGTATACTTCGAATTCTGCAACAGCTGAAATGTACACTCAACTGAGGAAAGAATTCACTGCACTTCAAGAGACTTGCCAACAAAGTATCGATTATTCATGCTCGCGATTTCTGGTAAAGACATCAAAGAAGGAAAAAGAACAACTCTTTGCAGTAGTAAATCCATCAGCATGGATGCGCAGCGATTACATAACGTTGACAGTAAAAACAGATAATTTCTATCCAGTAGTTACTACCAACGATGGAGACCCTGTCGAGACGCAGGTTATTTCCACTGAACACGGCGTTACAACTCTCCTTTGTTTTATAAAAGATGTTCCTGCGTTTTCTTCGATTACATTGAAAGTACTTACCGCTCCACTCCAACCAGATATCCAGACTCCTTGGTTAGTATCGTACCGTTCAATCGAAACACCGTGGTACCGTATACGATTTGATGGAAATGGATCGATCTCTTCCTTGTATGCGAAACACCTGAACAAGGAATTAGTGTCAAAAGGGAAAAAGTTCAATCTGATTTCGGTTGTCCGAGAACTAAAAAAAATCGAGGTGGACGATCAAGATTCCAGTCCTGCTTTCCAAAAATTAGAGGTAAAACTAAAAAATCTAAAAATTATCGAAAATGGACCTCTCCGTGCAATAATACGACTTGACTACCATTCCCAGAGCCAATCGACAATTCATGGTGAAATAGTACTCTACCATGCTACGCCTCGTATTGACTTTCAGGTAACGCTGCGTTGTAAAGAACGACATTTGAATATCTCGACATCCTTTCATTTGAATACAACTCCAAAAAAGATTTCATCAGAGATTCCATTCGGTTCGCATTCATTCTCGTTCGATTCAAAAGAGACAAGTCCGATAGTTGCAAATAAATGGATGGCGCTACAGGAAACATCGGAAGGGTTGTGCTTCCTCTCATCACTGCCATCCGAATACAGTATCAATCGAGGCGCCGTCTCGTTAAAGTTACTTCAGACGCATTCCATTCCTCGGCACAGCAAAGCGACAAAAGACATCGATTTATCATTCTACAATATCGGTGAACAAACTTGCTCCTACGCCTTCTATCCAAAGAAAGGCGAATGGAAAGCATGGGAAGCGCACCGCGCTGCAGAAGAATATACATCAAACTTTCTCGTGATTCCGCATGCTTCTCTCTTTCTTGACGAACCTATCGTTACAATAAATAAAAATTCCATTATCATTACAGCTCTGAAATTCTCAGAGACTGATGATCATATTATTCTCCGATGTTTTGAAAGCGACGGCAAGAGTACGGACACAGTCTTTAAGTTCGGAATTCCTGTAAAATCAATCGAGGAATGTTTAATGACCGAAGCGCCAACCAAAACGCTTACAGTCAATAAAAATCAATGCAGGGTGCGATTCAAACCGTTCGAGATCAAAACACTGAAGATTGCTTTTACACATCAAGCAAAGAGAAAAAAGAAAAAATAAAAGGAACTATTCTTCTCCCTTTACAATGCGATCAAGGAGCGCAATAATGTCAGGCGGGTTGTACGGCTTCTGAATAAAGTATTTTGCGCCAGTGGCAAGAATGCGTTCTTTTAGTTGAGGATCGAAATAACCGCTCGCAAGAATACCTTTGACATTCGGATTGATTTCGTGCATTTTTTCGAATGCCTCCCATCCCCCCAAATGAGGCAACCCTAAATCAGAAAGCACAATATCGATTTCATTTTGATGCTGGCGATAGATTTCAACAGCTTCTTCTCCATCTCCTGCTTCAAATACCGTATAGCCATGCTCAGTCATTATTTCGACAAGAAGGAGACGCAGAAAATCTTCATCTTCGACAATCAATAATCCCGGTTTTTCTCCCATCTTTCATCCTCCATAATCAAAATGGAAAATCATTCAAAGGCTGTTCTTCCTGAACATCTTTGCTCACAGGTTTTTTAGCGATTTTATGTTCGGAGCGCCCAATGACATAGATTGCTTTCCTTGGCTGAGCAGGACATGAATGCTCGCATGCTCCACATCCAACGCAGTATTCTTGATGCACTTCAGGAATAAATAACTCACCATAAGGAACCATCGTTACTGCTTTTGTCGGGCAGTGTTCCGAACACGCTCCACAATCTGTGCCATTTAATTTGACGATACAATCATCCTCAATAAATTCCGCAACGCCAATTTGAATTTCATGCTTCTGATCGACGGTGATTGGTTTGATAGCGGAGCTCGGGCAAACCTGACTGCACGCAGTACAATCATAATCGCAGTAACTAATTGAATAATCCATACGCGGCTGGAAAATTCCACTAAGTCCATACTGCACCGTGGCAGGAGTAATTACCTGAGATGGACACTGTTCAACACATAAATAACATGCCGTACAATGGCTTGAAAAATGACTCATACTTTCTGAGCCTGGCGGAGTAATAGGAATTGCATGAGCATTGTAGTATCGACTTTTCGTCGTTTGTTCTCCGTGTGCAATTGTCGATATTTTTGCAATAGCTGGAAGAATAACCGCTGATTTTAAAAATGCGCGACGCGACTTCCCTTTTATTGAATCTGAATTTTGTTGTTCCACTTTACCACTCCGTCTATACTTGATTCCTGAGGTCGGGCATACATCAATACAATTAAAACAACTAACGCACGCTGCAAAATCAATTTTCATGTTTGCTGAATCAATGCAGCGAGCTTTACAAACTTTTTCACAAACTCCGCACTCCTTACATGCGCTCGGCACAATAGAAATCTTGTACATCGAAAATCTCGAAAGAATACCAAGGAATGCTCCAACAGGACATAAGAGATTGCAAAATAATCTTCCCTTTTTATAGGCAAGCGCTGCAATAAAAACAAGGAATAACAGCGCATATACAAAAATCCAAATCTGGAAATGACGATAGGTGAGCTGAGAAAGAATTCCACTATTGCCAAGTATTGCCGCGCAAAGATTATTGATTCCTATAACAACAGGAACTCCTAATGTTACGACCATTCTACCAAACACGCTATATGGTTCGAGGAGATTAAGAACGATAAAACTACCAACGATGCAAAGCAGAACAATCGAAGCGAAGATTACATAATGGATTTTAAAGGAAGGATGCGAATATCGAAATCGGCGTTTGTTTCTCTTGTTTTTCCAAACAGGAATATGGCTAAAGAAATCCTGAAGAATTCCAAATGGACACAGAGTAGAACAGTAGAGCCGACCAAAGAACAGAGTTACAAGAAGAATAAAAATTACAAAGAGAATTATCTTGCGTCCTTCTATCATTTTGAGAACAGAAGGCGCAAGTTGCGTACCAGCAATAATGGTTACAATGGATCGCGGAAGAAGATGGTACACATCCAGAAAGAGGAGCGTAAAAGCGCTTACGATAATGACGGAGAGAACAACTCGAGCCGGTTTTAGAAACTGCACTACTTCACCTACATTGCAATACGTTGAATTCTTAATTTTTCTAAATTCATTTCTCCAACTTTTTGCTCGGCGGCATATCGGATGTGAGGCACTTGTTCAGGCGGCAATCCATAGAGCTTCGCGGCAGCCGCATCGGCAGCTACAATATCTGTAGAAAGAATTTGCGCTTTCATTATCGTTACATCACTAACAGAAATTCCACGAGGTCCATGCCTCTTCATCACGGCATACGCATCAACAATATTCAAGGTCGGTTTTCGATAAGCGGCAAATTCAGCAATACATCTGTGGAGGTCGGACGAATGCCATGCGCCTCGGTTCCAAACGTTTCCCATAAGATTTTTCATAGCAATGGTAACTTTTGTCGAGTCATGGTTCTTCAGAATTGGAACATTAATAAAAACATCTGCTTCGAGTACAGCTTCGTGCTCTTTTGCTTCTTTTAGTACTTTTCCACCAACGGTAACTGTTTGATAGTACTTTTCAGAATTAGCTGGAAGCATTTTTCCACCTGCATCGATGACGGCTTTTTCGATACCGCTGTTTGTATAACATCGCTGCCATTGATCGCAAGAATGATCGAAGACCACCACTTCTTTTGCACCAGCGGCATAGCATGCTTTTATAATTTCGCTCACAAGTTTTGGATTTGTATCTCCTGCACGCTCAGGCGTAACATCCCAACCAATGTTCGGCTTCACAACAACCTTCTGACCTTTTTTGACAAACGATTGTATTCCGCCTAAGGCTTCGATGCCTTTTCGGAACATAGCATCGGGTTCGCCGCCGCGCACGGCAACTAAGTCGTACGGAAGCTGCGTTCCAGCTCGTGCAGAAGAAGGTACAAGAGCTTCCAATACGGAAACGATAGGCGTTGCCAATACTGTTGAAACGCCGATTGATGTTTTAAGAAAAGAACGACGATCCATCATATTCTTATCACCTCAATAATTTGACGATTGAATTTCTTAAGCGCTATGATTATTAAATACAATACCTGAACTGTCATAGTTCAGAAATATCGCTAGTGAATGTGTTAATTTAATGTAACACCTTATGGTATTGCGATGCAATGGATGCTGCCGCCACAATCTTTACAGCATCCCAGAATGAGAAAACGAGGAAACCAGCTTTTATAGACTGAGACCAATTATGGAAAAGTACAAGATTCAATTGAATTGTGCCGCAGAGGAAAAATATTAAAGAACCGATAGTCATTGAAAAGACCATCCAGAGAAACGATTTTCGATTTTTTGTTATGTATGCAACAGAAAAAGCAGCCAGAGGAAATGCAAGAAGATAACCGCCTGTAGGACCTAACAATTTTGCTGCTCCGAAACTCCAACCCGAAAAGACAGGCAAACCAAGCGTACCGACAAAGAGATACAGAACCATGCTTAGAAACGCAGGGCGTGGTTTTAGCATTCCGCCAGCAAGTAAAACAAACAAAGTCTGAAGAGTAAATGGAACAGGATACGTCGGTATTTCAATTTGTGCAGCTAAAGAAGTCGCTAACGCAAAAGCTCCTGCGGCAGTTACCTGAAAAACAGGCGATTCAACCCAATCTTGATATCGCAAACTCGTTTCAAATGTTACCATTGTTCATTTCCTTTATCATTTTGGGAGATAAAATATTGAAAGTGAAAGAGAAATGCAAACACATACCACATTGCTACTTCAATTGTGAGAGTAATCTTTCCGCTTCATCGAATTTTTTTCTCGCACGGTCTTGATATTTTTTAGGAAATGGAAAGTTTTTATATGCAAGAATTTGCTCAAGATGCACCCTCACATCGTTTGTATCATTCACTGCTATTTTTAATTTTGATAAATTCAGACGGCAGACAATTTCGTTGTAGGGATGGGCTTGCTTATCGGCAAGAATTTCCTGCAGTAATCGTTCATACGCTTTTACTGCCTCACTAGATTTTCCCCCTCTATCGAGTGCGGTTGCCAATCCCCACAGAAAAATTCTATTATGCGGAAATGCTTCCAGACCTTTCTGCGACCATTGTCTGGCTTCATCGGTACGAGCGGTTTCTAAAAAAATAGAAATCAGCGTACTGATAGCTGAATAGCGATTATACTCGGAACGTTCTGCACCTACCTTAAGCATGGAAATTGCTTCCTCGCGCCGATCACTGATAAACGGAAGCCAATTCAGCGAAAGCGTTTTTTGATCTCGCCAAAAATAATACGTTCCCAACCCAACGTAGGCGTCATAGAAAGTCGAATCACGCGCCAGAACAGATTCAAAGAAACCAGCGCTGGATGAACCACATCGCACAGCTTTTATCCATTGTTGGCGCTCTGCAGCATAGTATGATTCATAACCATCGGCTAATCCCAGAAAATAATCCTGCCATGGTTGCTTCATCGAGCGAGCAAGCTTTCGGGAAATTGTAAGTAATGAATCAAAGAGATGTTCATCCGTTTGAAATTCAAGATCCATTGCGCGAGATTCCATCGCAGCGATCTGATAGAGATAGCCAACCGGATGGTCTGGATATTCCTTCGCTATTTTTTGAAAATGAAGAAAGGCGCCCTCGTAATCCTGCAATAAAATTTTGTTTATTCCTTCAAGCACTCGCGCGTGAAGCGGCTGCTCTAATTTCTGAGAACTTACAGACGGAACTGTAAGAAACAGAATTAAAAAAATGGATAAAGATGAAACCCTAAAAACTTTACTTTGTGCCAAAAATCCGATCTCCTGCATCGCCTAACCCCGGAACAATATAACCATGCTCATTCAGTTTGCTATCGACGGCGCACGTAAATATTGGAACCTGAGGATGAACTTTTTGAACCGCTCGTATACCTTCTAATGCAGCAACAACGCTAACAAGCGCTATGTTGCGAGCTCTTTGTTTTTGAAGAAATGTAATAGCAAGATTTGCGCTTCCACCTGTAGCAAGCATTGGGTCGAGGATAAAAACAATCGCCTTTGAAGTATTTTCTGGAAGTTTGCAATAATACTCAACCGGTTGAAGAGTTTCTTCATTCCGGAACATTCCGATATGGCCAACCCGAGATTCAGGTAAAAGGTCGGTAAAACCCTGAAGCATGCCAAGTCCGGCTCGCAAAATTGGAACCAGAACAACTTCTTGCTTCAAACTGATACCTTTAGTTTTTGCTAACGGCGTTTCGATAGGCACAGAGCGAACATCGAGTCGACGTAGCGATTCGTACGCCATACAAAGCGAGATGCGATGTAATACGGAACGAAAAATTTCTGGCTTCGTTTTCTTATCACGCAGAATTGTCAAATCGCGTTGAATAAGCGGATGGTCAATGACAATTACTTCCTTGGTTTTCTTCATACTTATTCTTCCTCATTTTATTAAGGGACATTTGTCGAGCGGCAAATTGCCAATTTCTATTTTTCCTTAAACACAATATTCAAAGGTACGCCTTCAAATCCAAAGTGCCCACGAATCCTATTTTCAAGGAAGCGACGATAATTTTCCTGCACAAGTTTTGGCTCATTGCAAAAAAAAGCAAACATAGGCGGATTCGTTTTGATTTGAGTACAATACTTTATTTTAATTTCCTTCGATGTCGGTGATTTAGGAGGATTAGCCTCAATATCGAGCATAATTGTTTTGTTGAGCATACTCGTCGTTATTCTTCGATTTTGCTCCTGATTCACATTTTTAGCTTTCTCGATCACCTTAAAAATACGCTGCTTCGTCAATGCCGAGATAAACATGATCGGTAAAAAATCATAGATTCCTAGCTTCTCTCGAATAAACTGTTCGTATTGTTTTGCAGTATTCGTATCCTTCTCGATTAAATCCCATTTGTTTACCGCAATGACGGCAGAACGATGCCGTTCGATTGCTGCATCAACTATTTGCAGGTCTTGCTTCTCGACTCCTTGTTCCGCATCGAAAAGAATGATTGCAACGTTGCTGTTATCGAGTGCGCGCAATGTACGAAGAGTACTGTAAAATTCGACGCTCTCATGAATTTTGCTACGCTTGCGTAATCCGGCAGTATCAACAAGCACGATATCTTCACCCTGATAATTCAGCATCGAGTCCACTGCATCACGCGTTGTGCCCGGAACATCAGTAACCACCTGACGAGGTTTTCCAAGCAAAGCATTCACAAGCGAAGACTTTCCAACATTCGGCTTACCGACAATTGCAAGTCGAAGTCGTGAATCTTTTTTCTCTCGCTTCGAAACCTTTTTAATATCAGCAGTAATAATATCGAGGAAATCTCCAATACCTCTTCCGCCGAGAGCTGCAATGCTGAGCGGTTCGCCTAATCCAAGTTCAAAAAAATCCGAAGCTAACATTTCCCTCCTGTCAGAGTCAACTTTATTGACAACAAGAAAAACTTTTTTCTGAGAACGGCGGAGAATGTTTGCAATTTCCTTATCGAGCGGAGTTACGCCGTCCAGAGCATCTACCATTAAAAGAATTGCATCCGCTTCTTCGATTGCATACTGTGCCTGCTCGCAAATTGCTTTTTCAAAGACATCATCGGATTGAGGTACAAATCCGCCAGTATCAATAAGAGTGAAATGCTTTCCAGCCCACTCTGCTTCACCGTATCTCCGATCCCGAGTTACGCCTGGCGTATCGTATACAATTGCATCTCGCATTCCAAGAATTCGATTATAGAGCGTCGATTTCCCGACGTTCGGACGGCCTACAATTGCTATGAGATACGAATTCATAATAACACCGATTCTTCTTTACTTTCTTACTTCGGTTAAGATACAAATAAATTTGCTTTTTCTTGAATATAAAAAATCGAAATCTTCTGCACCGAGATTCCTCTACATTTATAAATATCTCGATGCAAAATTCACATCAGAGAGCTAAACGAAAGTGGATTTTAGAACTACAGAAAACAATGGTGAGAATGGAATTCAATTAGTCGGGGCGGGGAGATTTGAACTCCCGACCTCTTGGTCCCGAACCAAGCGCGCTAGCCAGGCTACGCTACGCCCCGAAAATTTTCATGTTCAAAGTAGCAAAAAGATGGGCGAAAATCAATTTGATGGAAAGAGTCATCTCAGCATTCTAAATGTTACATCAAGATTCGTTTCGAATTTTTCTACAAGGAAAATATTTCAACCTTCAGCGCTTTCTTAGAGTCAGAAAAATTATTGTTTCTCGAAAGTTTGAATATTATATTATGCAAGCGCCTCGAAGATAAGTGCCGGGGTGGCGGAATTGGTAGACGCACAGGACTTAAAATCCTGTGAACCGCAAGGTTCGTGCGGGTTCGATTCCCGCCCTCGGCACTAAATTTTTCAAGTTTCTACTTATTCCAAATCCATTATAATCACAAATAAAATTTCATTTCCGTTTCCTCATAATCCCAATTTATCCATTAGAAATTTGAAGAGACGTACCTAAAAGTTCTCGACATTTTGTTTGGTATATAATTGGTACAATGGAATAAGAATTTGTATACTCAAAGCGGAAATTTATCTTAGCCCAGATTATGCAATCAAAGATAGTTGTCAAAGTGTAAAGAAAAGTAAAGTAAAATAGGAGTTAAGAGAAGTAACGGAAATGGTGGCTTCGATACGGACTGTCGTCCTACTCAGCCACCGTCAGGGAATCGGTTTTCGAGTAGCAGTAAGGCGTATCAAGCCAACAATCTTTGCGGGTTTCTAATGAATAATCTGGTTTTAATGGATTTCTAAGTTGCTGAGGCGCCGAGCGGATTCGAACCGCTGCATAAAGGTTTTGCAGACCTCTCCCTTACCACTTGGGTACGGCGCCATTACTTTTGAAAGAAAAACCCTACTATCTTTTTGCAAGACTGATAGCAGGGTATCGAAGAGAGCGGGAAACGGGATTCGAACCCGCGACATCAACCTTGGCAAGGTTGCGCTCTACCAACTGAGCTATTCCCGCATGACAATTGTAAATATACCAAAAACTGCCTCACATCGCAAGTGCATTGAACAAACTTTTGTGCGTATTATTCAGCTTTCAAAACCAGCACCCAGTCGTTTCCGGGCATAGGCTCATCAGGCGGAGTAAAACTATGCACTCCTTCATTTTTATAAGTTCCAATGTATAAGTCAACACCGATTCGGGGATTGAACCAGGAGGCAACAAGACGGTCCCCTTGAATATTTCCTAACCGAATTGAAAATGGATTACCAGTATATGTATAGACAAGAAGAAAATCCTTCCCACGCGATACAATTACATATTGGTATCGCGAGCCGTTTCGAGAAACCAGTAATGATTGATCGTGTTTCCGTTCGAAGAATTTATTATCACAAATCAACTTTTTAAGATAGCTCATTTGCACTGCGCCTTCTGCATCAAGAGCATCGAACCAAAATTCACGAACTCCGTACGCGCCTTTTCCAGCATCAGAAGGACTGTAGAATTGCATTACGGCGTTATTGCCATAGGAAAATCCGCATGCTCCTGCAAGCGCCGACCAATAAGCATAACGACGGACGTCGGAAGCAGTCCAGCGAGGTTGAGTCGTGTCGTGCAATCCTTGCGGAATATTTTCATACGAAGGTTCGCCATCGAGCGTGGGCTTCGAAGGTTCTTTATTAAAATCAATGTCAACGTACTTCCAATTATCTTCTCCAAATCCTTTTGGATCTTGATCGTACCGGCGATGTCCAGACTGAAACATATTGAAATCCAACCAAGGCGAAGTATGGAACCACGTCGAGGATTGCGTCCGTCCATAAGGATGAAAAGTAATGAGATGCGTTGAATCATATTGGCGCAAAGTTGTGCCAATTGCATTCCACACTTCCTGATGGACATTCCCTTGGATATCGCCGCCATTGATCCAGATAATATTTGGTTTATCCCGGTAACGTTCAGCAAGCCAGCGTGCATAGAGTTCGGCTTTTGTTTTATCGACTATTTTATTCTTTACATTATTCCCCCACACAGGCGCCATCCCAACAAACATTCCTTTCTCCTGAGCTGTGGCAACGATGTAATCAACGTGATCCCAGTAGTCATACTGAACTGGATCGTCAGGGTCATTTCCTTCTGTAACTATAGGCTTCGATGG
>ENA-UOYA01003045-UOYA01003045.1-activated-sludge-metagenome-genome-assembly--contig:-NODE-3045-length-15309-cov-4.681657_pt1 | contig 15309 bp, 14 predicted proteins | sample MGYA00238163_ERZ764804 | MGnify/ENA primary metagenome ERZ764804 (study PRJEB28919, sample SAMN05720223) | activated sludge metagenome | isolation source: Anaerobic digester | place: Hong Kong...
GGAGGAGCGTTCGACCACCATGCAACCGCGCACCGACGATGCCGCGCACGGGGGACACGAACCGGATGTTCAGGCGGGGTGCCGCCACCGTGGCACCCGTTGCCTCCAGCGTCTGTACCCGCTTCTCAAGACTTGCCATGCTGCTGCTCCAGCCTGGCCACTCGATCGGCCAGTTCGTCGATCTCCACCACGCGGGCCATGGTGGCAATGCCACTCAGCAGTTGCGACCCCTGCCCCGGGGCCAGCTGGCCATTGGCGACCGCTGCCAGCACTGCGCGGGCCTGTTCGGTCAGCGTGCCGTCGTCCGGCAGCGCCAGCGCCTGGGCTGTTTCCTGGGCCTTGAGCGGAGCAAGAGCCCGTTCGAGCAGCAAGCGGGCAGCCTGCACGTCACCGGCCTTGGCCTGCTCCACCATCGAATCCAGAATCGCAGGGACGTGTTTGGAAATGGCGGCGCGCAGTCTGGCAATTTCACCCGTTCCGGGCTTACGCCCAGCCGGGTTGCCGGACTGGCCAGGCTGGAACCGGGTTGATTTCTTGTCGCTACTCATTCTGCAAATCTCCTGCTGTATCAGGCGTCGGACCACCCATCTCGTGATCCACCGAACTTGTTTGATCGGCGCGCGCGGCACCATCGGCGGACGGATAGGCGCGCTGGAAATGCTCTCGCAGCGATTGGCGCAGTTCGAGCGGCACCTCTGTGCATTGCTGCACCATTTCTTGCCGGGCGGCTGGTGAATCGCCGTGGTGGTCGCATGCGCGCATGGCGGCTTCGATCAGCTCCTCCACGGAAATGCAGTTTTCAAAAATGGCCGTCACCCCTACTGACGAAACTGCCGAAACCCCCTGCGGAAATTCATAAATGCGCCCGGTAGGTACCGACGAAACTGCCGAAACCCCCCTTTCGTCGGTTTTGTCAGTAGGTACCTGGGCCACTTCTGAAAAATGCGCTTTTGCTTTGGCCAGCCAGTTCATGCTGCGGCCCTCCGCGTCTGCGGGTTGATGTAGTAGCGGGTGGTCGGCCGGCCGATGGCGCTGTCGGTGTCGGTGCTGACGATCCAGCCGTGTTCTTCCAGGGCGGCCAGCGCGGCCTCTGCGTGCATGCTGGTGGTGACGCCGGCCCACTGTTTGCGCACCACGTCACGCACGGTGAACCCGTCATCCAGCTTGCCCTCGGCGATCCTGCGGCCCACCATGCGGGCGGTGCTGACCCTGGCGGCCTCGACAAGCCCGTACACGCGGCGGGCGTGCTGGGCCAGGTACTCGCACCAGGCGGCGGCGCGCATGGCGCTGTCGGCCTTGACGGGGCCAATCTCACCGGCGGCCAGGTGCAGGATCAGGGCGATGGCGCAAAACAGCTTTTCGAACTTGCCGAAGTGCTGGCGCATCATCGGATTGGCCTCACCGGGGATCAGCGTCTGGTTCAGCTCGGAGCACCAGCTCACGAAAATTTCCTGAGCGGCATCATCAAAGTGAAAGTGCGGCAGCTTCACAAAATCATCGGCCGGGGTCGCACCATCTTGCAACGGGTCGAAGTTGGCCAGCCGGTCGAACAGGTCGCGCACGGCCTCACGCGCGCCCTTGACGGGATAGCGGTCACGCCACTGCCAGGGCACGGCCTCGGGGTACACCAGCACTTGAAAGCGTTGGATGCGCCCGTCGTTGTCCAATGACGCGGCCATCGTCGCCAGGTAGCGTTCCAGCAGGTCGGGCTGGATGCCACCGAACACGCTCAGGCAAAGATTTTTGATGTGCAGACTGCCGCGCGCGATGCGGTCGATATTGAAACTGCCGGTGCCGTTCCAGCCTTCCAGGTAAAAAGCCCGGTCGCCTTCGCGGCCCTCCTTCTCCCAGCTCGCCAGCAGGCCGATCAGCTCATCGCGGAACACCAGCAACCCCTGCGGGTTCTTGGTCAGCAGGTCGCCCAATTTTTCGACGGTGCTGTCGTTGGATTTGTAGCGCCGCTGGTGCGGTTCCTCGGGCGGCTCGATGGCCTGCAGGTCGCTCACGGCCAGCGCCATCTTGTCGCTGTCGCCTTTGCCGGCGGCGGCCTTTTTCATGGTGGCCTTGACGGCGGCTTGATGCGCTTCGTAGGCCGCCATTTCGGCCGCGTAAACCTTCTTGGCATCCTCCAATTTCTCCGCCTCCTTGGCTTCCAGGCGGTCAAGAAACCGGGTCACAGTTCCGAGTGCAGGCGACTTCTTCGAACTCGGATCACCGACGATGCCACCGAACAAATTCGGCGTGACGATCCAATCATCGCGGCGCTTGGGCTTGATGGCGCAGCGCGCGCCGATCACCGAACCCAGCGACACGATCAGCGCGGCGGCGATGTAGTCGGGTGCGCAGGGCATGCGGTCGGCTTCGTCCAGGACGAATTCGGCCAGCGCCTGCGGCAGCAGGACGCGGGCGTCAAACTCGGGTGCCGGCGGCAGCTCGGTTTTGATTTCGCGCGGCGCGGGCCAGGTCTCGACGGGTTCGTCGGGGACGGCCAGCAGGGCGGGCGGTGTGTGTGCCAGTCGGTATTCGTCCAGCGCGGCGGCGGCGTTTTCGAGTCGATCGTTCATGCGAACAGCTCCCCAATGTTTGCGATGCGTGACGCAGCGGTCAGCAGGCGATTCAGGTCTTTGGCGGTCAGGGTGACGCCGTTGGCGACGTTGGCGGCGGCGATGGCAATCAGGCTTGCTTCGCGCGCCAGCAAGTGCAGCGCGTCACGCGCCGGCAGCGGTGTTGGTCGTGACGGTGCGGGCCGGCCGTCGTCAACCCATGCACCCAGCTCTTTGGCGGCGCTGGTGAAGCTCAGGCCGCGCTCGGCTTGGTGGTACGCGAGCACGTCGCCACCACGCGCACCACAGCCGGCCATGCACACGAATGCGCCCGTGCCGGTGTTGATCCTCATGCTGTCGCGGCCGCCGTGAAAGCGGCATTCCGTGGTGCGCCACTTGCCCTTGCGCTCGCGGAATTTCAGGCCGGCCGTGCCGGTGTAGTAGTCGGTCGGGTCGGGCAGGCATGTGCGGTCAAAGCCTCTGTGGGCTTTCGGTGTAGGTGCAGTGTCCACGGTCTCGCTCCCTCGGTCAGCGCTTATGCTGGTTTGCGAGCCAGGCGCGCACATCCCCTACGCGCCAGGCTGTGATGCGCCCGCCCAAGGACCGGACGGGTTTTGGGAGCGTGCCGGCCCGCACCCTGCGCCAGAACGTTGCCGTGCTGATCGGCAGCGGCGCACCAGGGTTCTTGGCACTGCGTACCAGCTCGGCCATGCGCACCAAGGCGCCGTCTGGCAAGTCGTCAAAAGTACGGGGGCGGCTGGGTGCCGCCTGTGGCGTGATGGCTTCGGGTTGACTCGTACGAGTTGATGGGATTTTGCGTGTCATGTGCGCTGCTTTCGATGCACGGCACGCGCCCGTGTACTTGGGGTGACGTGCCGTGCGAGTTCCTGAAACTGCCGGCAACGCGAATGTCAAGCCCGCGCTCAAGAGCCACAAACCCTACAGGGGTGCGACCTTGAGATATATTGAGCTCGATCGATAGCTTGAGGCTAAATTTGGTTTGCTATCAATGGCTTACGGAATTCCTGAATCTGAGTTTTTCCCAATGCGCAAGGCATCTGGCAAGCGACTTCCCCACGGTGCCACGACGGCCATGGTGCTGGATGCGCTCATGCGGTTGCACACGAAAGACGGTCGACGAGTCGCGGTGTCGCGAGGCGCTTTGCTGGCATCACTGCGCCTACCCGAATCGACGGTGGATGACCGGTTGCGGGTGCTGGTCAAGAGCCGGCGGATATTGAAAGTTCGGCAGGGGTATTACGAACCGATGCCGCTGCCCGACGAATGGCGTCTGCATCCGCAACCGCCAGGTTCACAGCAATTGACGTTCGATCCTGCGGGAAGACTCATCGAGGTGATTTGGAAGTAGCCCGCAAGATGCCCACGGTGAGCGCGGCGCTAACCGCGCCGTGACGTGTGTGTGGCCCAATTTTTGGTCAGGCCCGCAGAGGGACGACATCCGCGCCCGCACGCAGCTTGTCCAGATAGTCGGCCCACCGCACCATCATTTCCGCACGTTGGCGCATGAAGGTTGTTCGGTCGTAAGCCATGCCGAGTGGCCCGCTCTTGCCGTGGGCCAGTTGGGCTTCGACCACCTCGGGGTCAGCATCCAACTGTTCGCCCAACAGCGTCCGAGCCAACGCGCGGAATCCGTGCGCACTCATTTCATCAGCGCCGTAGCCCAGCCGGCGCAAGGCAGCGTTGAGCGTGCCGTCGGACATGGGTCTTTCACCCGTGCGAATGCTCGGGAAGACGTAGCGCCCACCGCCGGTCAGGGGCTGCAGCTCCGACAGAATGGCAACGGCTTGAGGTGGCAGCGGTACGAAGTGTGGCCGCCCGTTTAGCTTGCCCTCGATGCGCCGCTTCATCGATGCAGCCGGAATGGTGATGATGGCCTTGTTCAGGTCAATCCACGCCCACTCAAGCGCGCGCACATTGCCGGGCCTTTGGAACACCAGTGCTGACAATTGCAACGCCACACGGGTTGCGGGTTGTCCGTCGTAGGCGTCAATGGCGCGCAGCAGTGCTCCGACCTGCACGGGGTCGGTCAGCGCAGCTGCGTGCGTCACCACCGCGGGCGCCAAGGCACCCGTCAGCGCCACCGACGGATCGCTGGGGCATCGGCCCGTCTGCACGCCGTAGCGGAACACTTGACCCGCGTTTTGCTTGAGCGTGTGTGCCTTGTCCACCGTTCCCGCTGCCTCGACCTTGCGCAGCACGGCCAGCAGATCAGCCGAAGTGATCGAGGCGATCGGACGCCGGCCCAGCGCCGGGAACCATGTGCCGACCATCAGACCCAGCCACTTCGCCGCGTACTTCGACGACCATGATGACGCCTTCAGTTCGTGAAACTCGCGCGCCACACGCTCGAAGCTGTTGGCATCGGCATCCTTGCGTGCCGCCTTGTCGACTCGTTTGACTTCACCCGGATCGATACCGCGGGCCAACAGCGCCCGTGCCTTGGATTTGGCCTCACGGGCTTGGGCCAGACTGAAATCTGGGTACCGGCCCATGGCAAGCGTCTTGCGCCGGTCGTTGAAGCGGTAGTCAAACCGCCACAACCGGCCACCGGCCGGCGTCACAACGAGGTACAGCCCCTCGCCATCAGCGTGCTTTTCGTTGCCTTTGCCGCCCGTGTGCTTGATCGTCCGCAACGCGGTGTCTCGCAGCTTCATGGTGCCCTCCTGACGGTATTTTGACTACCGAGGTCGTAGATACCGTCTTCGATACCGTTAAATTGACGGTATTCCATGATAGCTACTGAGATGGCGCGCGACAACAAAAAACCCGCGTCGCAAGGAGCGGCGCGGGTTTCAAGAATTTTTGATAACTGATGAGATGTTATTTTGGCGCGGCTGGCGGGGATCGAACCCACGACCCTCGGCTTCGGAGGCCGATACTCTATCCACTGAGCTACAGCCGCTTGGGGACAAGCGCTCGATTATCGCCGATTACACCGTGCGCGGCCCGTCGGGCGAGGCGGGTTCGAGGCCGATGCCGCGCAGGAAGGCGGAGATCGACGCGGCGCCGGTGGCCTCCAGATCGAAACTGCGGTCCAGCAGCCAGCTGTAGATCAACCCGTGCACCATGGCGTGAATGCCTTGCACCAGTTGTTCGGCCGGCGCCGGCAGGGTGACGCCGAGCTCGCTGGCGGCGCGCTCGAACACTTGACGCTCATGATTCATGTTCAGCCGGTACATCTGGATGTGGCGCTCGATGGCCGGCGCCAGGTCGTCGGTATGCTCGACTTTTTGCATGGCAATCTGCAGCACGCGCCGCGTTTGCGCGTCGCGCACGATGCGGCGCAGGGCCTGCCGCGAGCGCGCGCGCCAGGCAGACAGAACATCTTCACCGACCGCGTCCAGGCTGTTCAGGTCGATCTCCAGAGGCAGCGCGACGCGGTCCATCATGGCGCCGAAGAGCGCCGCCTTGTCCTTGAAGTGCCAGTACAAGGCGCCCCGGGTGACGCCGGCGGCCTGGGCGATGTCGGCCAGTGAGGTGCGCGACACCCCGCGCTGCAGGAACACGCGCTCGGCCGCGTCCAGCAGCGCGGTGCGGGTGGCGAGGGCGTCTTCCTTGGTGCGGCGGGCCATGGCGGGGTAAGCAAAACAACAATGTCTTCGCGACAATGCGGAGCCATTGCTGCAATTCTACATCACATACATTCAAGAATGTATGTATAATCCGCAACTCCTGCCGGTGGAACCTGCCGTCCATCCATCGCCTTGTTTCGTATCCGCCACCGGCTTGTCCGGATGGCGGGTTTGTCTGCCCTTCTCATGAAAAACACCATGAAGCCCGACCTTCAAGCTCCCAGCACCCTGCCGCTGCGCCGCCGCGTGTGCAGCGCAGCCGCCCTTCTTGCGCTGGCCGCCGGCCTGGCTGCGTGCGGCGACGCCAAGAGCCCGGCCGGCGCGGCCAATGGTGCGGGCGCCGGCGCGCCGCCGCCGCCGGAGGTGGCCGTGGTCACCGTGCAGCCGGGCACCGTGCAGCTGAGCACCGAGTTGCCCGGCCGGCTGGAGGCCTCGCGCGTGGCGCAGGTGCGCGCCCGCGCCACCGGCATCCTGCTCAAGCGCACCTTCACCGAAGGCAGCGACGTCAAGGCCGGACAGACGCTCTACCAGATCGACGCGGCGCCCTATGACGCCGCGCTGCAAAGCGCCCAGGCACAGCTGGCGCAGGCGCAGGCGCAACTGGCGCAGGCCAGCGCCACGGCAACGCGCTACAAGCCGCTGGTGGCCGTGCGGGCGGTGAGCCAGCAAGACTATGACGCGGCGGTGGCGGCCGAGAAAGCCGCGCAGGCGCAGGTGGCCGCCGGCCAGGCGGCCGTGCGCACGGCCAGCATCAACCGCGGCTATGCCACGGTGACGGCGCCGCTCACGGGCCGCATCGGCCGCACGCTGGTGACCGAGGGCGCGCTGGTGAGCGCGCAGGACGGCACCCAGCTGACCACCATCCAGCAGATCAACCCGCTGTACCTGAACATCACCCAGCCCGCCGCCCAGGTGCTGCAACTGCGCGAAGCGCTGCAGGCCGGCCAGCTGGAGCGCGCCGGCAAGGCCGAGGCCGCCCGCGTGCAGGTGTTGCTGGAAAACGGCCAGACCTACGGCGAGGCCGGCCGCCTGCTGTTCACCGACCTGAGCGTGGACCCGGCCACCGGCCAGGTCAACCTGCGCGCCGAGGTGCCCAACCCGCGCGGCCTGCTGCTGCCGGGCATGTACGTGCGCGCACGCCTGCAGCAGGCCGAGGTGGACAACGCCATCTTGCTGCCCCAGCAGGCCGTCACGCGCGGCAGCAGCGGCGACACCGTGATGGTGGTGACCGACGACGGCAAGGTCACGCCGCGGCCGGTCAAGATTCGCGGCGCCAAGGGCGACCAGTGGATCGTCACCGACGGCTTGAAGGCCGGCGAGCAGGTGATGGTGGAAGGCGCCATGAAACTGATGATGGGCGCCAAGGTGGTCAAACCCGTGCCCTGGCAAGCAAAATCGGCCGCAGCGCCCGCACAGCAAGCGTCGCAAGCTCCTGCTTCAGGAGTATCTGCCGCCGCTCCGCAGGCCGCCGCCTCCGCTGCCTCCCGCTGATCAACGCGCTCGCACCCCATGGCCAAGTTTTTCATTGACCGACCCATCTTCGCGTGGGTCATCGCCCTGTTCATCATGGTGCTGGGCGGTGTGTCCATCACCCAGCTGCCGATCGCGCAATACCCGCCGGTGGCGCCGCCCACCATCGTGCTGTCGGCCACCTACCCTGGCGCGTCGGCACAAACGCTGGAAGACGCCGTGCTCTCGGTGATCGAGCGCGAGATGAACGGCTCGCCCGGCCTGGCCTACATGGAGTCGGTAGCGCAGGCCAACGGCACCGGCACGATCACGCTCAGCTACGAGCCGGGCACCAATGCCGACCTGGCGCAGGTGGACGTGCAAAACCGCCTGTCGCGCGCCAGCCCGCGCCTGCCCTCCGCCGTGGTGCAGCAGGGCGTGCGGGTGGACAAGTCCAACTCCAACTTCCTGCTGTTCGTGATGCTCTCGTCCAGCGACCCGGACACCGACGTCACGGCGATCTCCGACTATGCCTCGCGCAACGTGCAGCCCGAGCTGCAGCGCCTGCGCGGCATCGGCCAGGTGCAGCTGTTCGGCGCCGAGCGCGCCATGCGCATCTGGATCGAGCCGGCCCGGCTGGAGGGGCTGAGCCTGTCGGCCGCCGACGTCTCCACCGCCATCGCGCAGCAGAATGCGCAGGTCGCCGGGGGCTCGATCGGCGACCTGCCGCTGGCCGCCGGGCAGACGATGAGCGCCACCGTGGTGGTGCCCGGCCAGCTCAGCACCGTGGCGCAGTTTGGCGACATCGTGCTGCGTGCGAACGCCGACGGCAGCACCGTGCGGCTGAAGGATGTGGCGCGCATCGAGCTGGGTGCGCAAACCTATGCCACCGCCGCGCGCCTGAACGGCAAGCCCGGCGCCGGTCTGGGCGTGCAGCTGTCGACCAGCGGCAACGCGCTGGAGTCGGCGCGGCTGGTGCGCGAGCGCCTGACCGAGCTGCAAAAGTATTTCCCCGCCGGCATGAGCTGGACCATCCCCTACGACACCTCCAACTTCGTGCGGATTTCCATCGGCTCCGTCGTCCAGACGCTGTTCGAGGCGGTGGTGCTGGTGTTCCTGGTGATGTTCCTGTTCCTGCAGAACTGGCGTTACACCGTGATCCCCACCATCGTGGTGCCCATCACGCTGCTGGGCACCTTTGGCGCGCTGCTGGCCTTCGGCATGTCGATCAACGTGCTGACCATGTTCGGCATGGTGCTGGTGATCGGCATCGTGGTGGACGACGCCATCGTGGTGGTCGAGAACGTCGAGCGCATCATGAGCGAGGAAGGCCTGCCGCCCCTGCAGGCCACGCGCAAGGGCATGAGCCAGATCTCGGGCGCCATCATCGGCGTGACCGTGGTGCTGATCGCGGTGTTCGTGCCGCTGGCCTTCTTCTCGGGCGCCACGGGCAACATCTATCGGCAGTTCGCCGCGGTGATGGGCGTGTCGATCTTCTTTTCGGCCTTCATGGCGCTGTCGCTCACGCCGGCGCTGTGCGCCACGCTGCTCAAGCCGGTCGAGGCCGGGCACCACCATGAGAAGCGCGGCTTCTTCGGCTGGTTCAACCGGCGCTTCAACCGCACCGCCAAGCGCTACGAGAGTTTTCTGGGACGCCTGCTGGGGCGCGCCGGCCGGCTGATGGTGGTCTATGTGGCGCTGGGCCTGGTGGTGGCGTGGATGTATCAGCGCCTGCCCACTTCGTTTTTGCCGCAGGAAGACCAGGGCACCATCCTGGTCAACATGCAGCTGCCGCCCGGCGCCACGCTGGACCGCACGCAGGCCGTGGTCGAGCAGGTGGAAGACTACCTGCTCAAGCAGCCCGAGGTGGCCGGCATGGTCGCGGTCATGGGCTTCTCGTTCTCGGGCCAGGGGCAAAACGCCGGGCTGGCCTTCGTCACGCTCAAGCCCTGGGACGAGCGCAAGGGCGCGCAGCACAGCGCCTCGGCCCTCGCCGGGCGGGCCATGGGGGCCTTGTCGGTCATCAAGGACGCGTTCATCTTCCCGATCAACCCGCCGCCGATTCCGGAGCTGGGCGTGAGCTCGGGCTTTACCTTCCGCCTGCAGGACCGCGGCGGCAAGGGGCATGACGCCCTGGTGGCCGCGCGCAACCAGATGCTGGGCATGGCGATGCAAAGCAAGGTGCTGACCGGCGTGCGCCCCGACGGCCTGGAAGACGCGCCGCAGCTGCAGGTGGACATCGACCGCGACAAGGCCGCCGCGCAAGGCGTGGGCTTTGCCGCCATCAACACCGTCATCTCGACCGCGCTGGGCTCGGCATACGTCAACGACTTTCCCAACCAGGGGCGCCTGCAGCGCGTGGTCGTCCAGGCCGACGCACCGGCGCGCATGCAGCCCGAGGACATCCTCAAGCTGACGGCGCTCAACACCAAGGGCCAGGCCGTTCCTCTGTCGGCGTTTGCCAGCACGCGCTGGATCACCGGGCCGATGCAGACCATCCGCTACAACGGCTATCCGGCCATGCGCATTGCCGGCGGCGCCGCGGCCGGCTACAGCACGGGCGACGCCATGCACGAGATGGAGCAACTGGCCACCAAGCTGCCCGAAGGCTTCGGCTACGAGTGGACCGGCCAGTCGCGCGAGGAAAAGCTGGCCGGCAACCAGGCCATGATCCTGTACGGCTTTGCCATCCTGGCGGTGGTGCTGGCACTGGCCGCACTGTATGAAAGCTGGTCGATCCCGCTGGCCGTGATCCTGGTGGTGCCGCTGGGCGTGCTGGGCGTGCTGCTGGCGATCACCGGACGCGGCATGTCCAACGACGTGTACTTCCAGGTCGGGCTGATCACCATCATCGGCCTGTCGGCCAAGAACGCCATCCTGATCATCGAGTTCGCCAAGGACCTGCAGGCCCAGGGCACGAGCGCCCTGCAGTCGGCGCTGGCGGCGGCGCACCTGCGCTTTCGCCCGATCATCATGACCTCGCTGGCCTTCACGCTGGGCGTGCTGCCGCTGGCCATCTCCAGCGGCGCGGGCGCGGCCAGCCAGCACGCCATCGGCACCGGGGTGATGGGCGGCATCGTCGTCGGCACGCTGCTGGCGGTGCTCTTCGTGCCCATGTTCTACGTCGTGGTGCGCCGCTTCTTCAAGGGCTCGGCGCGCCAGCAGGAGCGCTACGCCGAACACGCGGCGCACGCCGGCATCAGCGGCGAGGCGGCGCAACACGTTGCGCCCGACGTCGAAGGGGAGATGACCCCCGAGCAGCGCCGCGCCCTGGAAGACCCAAAGCCCGCGCCCGCACCGGACGCGAAGGACCCCTCATGAAGCCCGCATCGATCACCCACCCGGGCCGCCTGGCCGCCCTCGCGCTGGCCGCCATGCTGGCCGGCTGCTCGTTCATCCCGCCCTATCAGCAACCGGCCGCCCCGGTCGCCAGCCAGTGGCCCGCACCCAGCGGCGCCGACCCGACGGACGCCACCCGCGCCGCCGCCGACTTGCCCTGGCAGGACTTCGTGCAGGACCCCGCCTTGCGCGAACTGGTGGCCCTGGCGCTGCAAAACAACCGCGACCTGCGCGTGGCGGTGCAGAACATCGAGCAGGCCCGCGCGCAATACCAGATCCAGCGCGCCGCGCAACTGCCCGCGCTGACCGGCTCGCTGAGCGAGCAGCGCACGGTGCCCAACACCAACGCCGACGCCAACGGGCAGCCCAAGGTGTCCTCGCTCTACACGCTCGGCGTGGGCATCTCGAGCTGGGAGCTGGACTTCTTCGGCCGCGTGGCCGCGCTCAAGGACGTGGCCCTGAGCAGCTACCTGGCCACCGAGGAAGCGCTCAAGACCACGCAGATGAGCCTGATCGCCAACGTGATCACCGCCGGGCTGCAACTGAAGTCCGACACCGAGCTGCTGGGCCTGGCCGAACGCACGCTGGCCACGCGCGAGCAGTCGCTGCAACTGACCCAGCTGCGCCTGGACAACGGCGCGGCCACGGCGCTCGACCAGCAATTGGCGCAGTCCCAGGTGGCCAATGCGCAGGCCGCGCGCGCCCAACAGCAACGTCTGCGCGCCCAGGACATCAACGCGCTGACCTTGCTGGTCGGCCAGCCGCTGCCCGAGCGCCTGCTGCCCGCCGTGCCGACCGCCGCGGCCCCCGCGCCGCAACCGGATCTGGCGCAAATGGCCTCGGTGCCCGCGCCGGTGGCCGCCCTGCCCGCCTTTGCCCCGGTGCCGGCCGGCCTGCCCTCGGATCTGCTGCTGCGCCGTCCCGACATCCGCGCCGCCGAGCAGCAACTGATCGGCGCCAACGCCAACATCGGCGCCGCGCGCGCCAACTTCTTTCCGCGCATCACGCTCACCGCCAGCGTGGGGCGCGTGAGCACCGACCTGGACGGGCTGCTGGGCTCGGGCGGCACCGGCGCCTGGTCATTCGCACCCAGCATCAGCCTGCCGATCTTCGACGGCGGGCGCAACCAGGCCAATCTGGACGTGGCCAAGGCAGGCCGCGCCATTGCCGTGGCACAGTACGAAAAAGCCATCCAGAGCGCGTTTCGCGAAGTGGCCGATGCCCTGGCCGGCCGCGCCACGCTGATGAACCAGCTCGACGCCCTGCAGGCGCAGGCCACGGCCGAGCGCGAGCGTTATCGCCTGACCGAACTGCGCTACCGCAATGGCGTGGCCAGCCATCTGGACCTGCTGGACGCACAGCGCTCGCTGTTCTCCATCGAGCAGGCGCTGGCGCAGGGACAACTGGCCGAGCGCAGCAACGAGGTGCTGCTGTACAAGGCGCTGGGCGGCGGCTGGACCGAGACGCAAACATCGGCATCGGCGCGCTGAAGCCGCGCACGGGCGCCGCTGGGCGCGCCCTATAATCAAAAATCGCCTGCGCGCAGGACTGGGGAGTTCAGCTGCCTTGGTCTGTGCGCACAGCCCCCAGAACATTCACGACCGAGCCCCCGAGGACGCCATGAGCGAGAGCACGCACGAGGAAGAACACACCGGCCTCATCAAAACCCCCAATCAGGTGTTCTGGGTCAGCATGCTGGCCTTCGCGCTGCCGATCTTCGTCATCATCGGTCTGGTGACCTACTTCACGTCGGGCACGGACGCCTCCCCGGGCGAAACCAACACCGAGCAAAAGATCGCCGCCCGCCTCCAGAAGGTCGGCACCGTGGAGATCCGCGACGCCAACCGCCCGCTGGCCAGCGGCGAGGACGTGTTCAAGGCCCAGTGCTCGGCCTGCCACGCCACGGGCGTGTCGGGAGCGCCCAAGTTCGGCAACGCCGGCGACTGGGCCCCGCGCATCAAGGCCGGCTACGATGCGCTGCTGCAATCGGCCCTGAAGGGCAAGGGCGCCATGGCCCCGCAAGGCGGCGGCAACTTCTCCGACACCGAAATCGGCCGCGCCGTGGTCTACATGGCCAACGCCGGCGGCGCCAAGTTTGCCGAACCGGCCGCGCCCGCGGCCAGCGGCGCCGAGGCGGCGGCCGCACCGGCAGCGCCCGCCACCCCAGCACCCGCCGCAGTGGCGGCCGCGACGCCGGCTCCCGCGGCAGCACCGGCTGCCGCGGCGGCCCCCGCCGGTGGCGGCGACCTGGCGGCCGGCAAGGCCATCTACGACTCCACCTGCGTGGCCTGCCATGGCACGGGTGTCGCCGGCGCGCCCAAGTTCGGCGACAAGGCCGCGTGGGCGCCGCGCCTGGCAGCCGGTTTTGACGAAGTGCTGAAGATCGCCACCCAGGGCAAGGGGGCGATGCCGCCCAAGGGTGGCTCCACCGCGTCGGACGCGGACTTCAAGCAAGCCGTGGAGTACCTGGTCAACGCTGCCAAATAAGCGCTCGCGCGCTGCTGAACAAAGCCGCCTCCGGGCGGCTTTTTCATGCCGCGCCGGATCGGCGCTCGGGCCTCAGGACAAAGCCAAAGCGCGCAGGCACCTCGGCCGCCATGATGGACTGGGGGCTCCAGCGGCCCTGCTCGATCGCCGCGGCGACCAGCACCACGTCCTGGCTGTGCACCAGGCCGATCCCCCGATCGGCCTGCAAATAGACGCGGCCGGCCTCGTCCAGCCACAGGCCCTGCACCGTCGCCGGCAGGCCGGTGTGTGTCAGCACCTGGCCATCGGCGTGCACGCGCCACACCCAGGGCGTGCACTCCAGCTCCACGTACACGCGCTGCGGGCCGTTCTGGAAAAACCATTGGCCGAACTCGTCCGCCTCGTAGTTGCGGCCGATGAAATCAATCAGTTTGTCGTGCCGCAGCAGCTCGCCCCGGGCGCCCGGCACACCGCTGCCGAACGCGCCCAGCGCCTGCGCGGCGGCGTCGCGCAGATACCAGCACCCGCGCGCGTCCAGGCCCAGCCAGCCAAAGCAATGCGGCACCCTGGGCCATTTGGCGATGGCTTGCCTGACGATGTCGTCCATGAGAGCGTCCTCCAAACAATGGCGCCGCAATCAATGCAGCAGTTGTCCCGGCGCCGTCACCTCCACCACCTCGCTGCGCCCGGGGCTGGCGTGGTGCGCCACCAGCCGCCAGCCGGCGACCGTCTTGAAATAGACGTTGGTGGCCACCACCCAGGCATGCTGCGGGCCTTCGGCGGTCAGCAAATCGATGCGCTCGAGCACGTTGTGCACGGCCGCGCCCAGCGCGTCGATGCGGCGCACGCGCTCGGGCGTGGCCCGGATGCTGCCCTGGGCGAACATGGCCTCGAACGCAACGCGAATGGCCTGCACGCCCACCAGCCGCGGTCCGCCCGGGTGCACGCAGACGATCTCGTCCTCGTCGGCCCAGCAGGCCATCAACCGCTCGATGTCGCCATGCTGCAGCGCTTCATAGAACGCCGCCTCGACATCGTCGGCGGAACCACCGAGCACGGCGGCGCGTTGGCGGGACTTGGGCATGGCGGCGGCAATCGGTGGGCGGATGGATCAAGCCTCATTGTGCCTGCGCTGCCGGGGCTGCCAACGTGAACCATGTCGGCTTGCGGCGCGCCGGCGCAGCGCCGAAGCGCCTCAAGCGTGCTATGTTGCGGCTTGGCTCGAACCTTCCGCAAAGGACCGTTTTCATGAATCACTGGCTCATCCGACTGGGCGCCGTGCTGGCGCTGGCCCTCTCCCTTGGCGGCTGCGGCTACAACGACTTTCAGCGGCTGGACGAGCAGACCAAATCGGCCTGGAGCGAAGTGGTCAACCAGTACCAGCGCCGCGCCGACCTGATCGACAACCTGGTCAGCACCGTCAAGGGCGAAACCGACTTCGAACAAAGCACGCTGACTCGGGTGATCGAGGCGCGCGCCAAGGCCACCAGCATCCAGGTCACGCCCGAGACGCTGAACAACCCCGAGCAGTTCAAGCAGTTCCAGGCCGCACAGGGAGAGCTTTCGGGCGCACTCAGCCGCCTGATGGTGACGGTGGAGCGCTACCCCGACCTGAAGGCCAACAAGGCGTTCTCCGACCTGCGCGTGGCGCTGGAGGGCACCGAAAACCGCATCGCCGTGGCCCGCGGGCGCTACATCGAGTCGGTCCAGGAGTACAACGTGCTGACGCGCAGCTTTCCCAGCAACCTGACGGCCATGGTGTTTGGCTACAAGCCCAAGGAGAACTTCACGGTGACGAATGAAGCGGCGATCTCCACGGCACCCAAGGTCAACTTCGGCCCCACTCCGGCGGCGTCGCGGTGAGATGGGACACCCCCTGCGTCGCCTTCGGCGCCTTCCCCCTGAAGGGGGACGACGCC
>ENA-UOYA01003047-UOYA01003047.1-activated-sludge-metagenome-genome-assembly--contig:-NODE-3047-length-15305-cov-4.338754_pt1 | contig 15305 bp, 11 predicted proteins | sample MGYA00238163_ERZ764804 | MGnify/ENA primary metagenome ERZ764804 (study PRJEB28919, sample SAMN05720223) | activated sludge metagenome | isolation source: Anaerobic digester | place: Hong Kong...
TATGGAATCATTGTTTCAAGATATACCTCCATCTCTACGATTAAAATCGTGGAATGTGCCGGAAGCCTTATCAGAAGTAGAGGCATACCAGAGATTTGATTCATTAAGTTGCAAGAATAAAGTAGACACAATATCCTTTGTGGGTGGTGGATTTTATGACCACTATATCCCGGCTGTCGTGGATTATCTTTCGCAACGCAGCGAATTTTCTACCGCATACACACCATATCAGCCTGAATGTGCTCAAGGCACGCTCCAATCCATATATGAATACCAGACGGCACTTTGCCGTTTAACAGATATGGAAGTCGCAAATGCTTCATTATATGATGGGGGAACCGCTTTATTTGAGGCTGTTATGCTCTCCGTTCGTGTAACTGGCAGACGGAAGGTGCATCTCATTCCTGGTTTAAACCCTATTTATGAGCAAATGATACGCACTCAGAGTGCCAATCTTGACCTAGAATTGGAATATGGAGATGACCCTTCGAATTGTGCCTGTATCGTTGCTGCAACACCTGATTTTTTTGGAAATTTGCATGACTTCACAGACATTGCCCAAAAATGTCACCGTGAAGGAGCACTTCTAATTGTTCAGTTCTATCCTATTTCATTAGGGCTCATGAAAACACCCGGCGAAATGGGTGCAGATATTGCAGTGGGCGAAGGACAGAGTTTAGGACTACCCTTAGGTTTCGGTGGACCCTATTTGGGGCTGTTCACCGCACGAAAAGAATACATCCGCAAAATGCCGGGTCGTATTTGTGCCATGACAGTAGATAAACAGGGGCAACGCGGTTTCGTTCTTACGCTACAAACAAGGGAACAACATATACGCCGTGAAAAAGCCATGTCCAATGTGTGTTCCAATCAGGCTCTATGTGCTTTGCGTGCTCTAATTTACCTATGCGAAGTAGGCAAGAAAGGTCTCACCGAAATTGCTCAGGATTGTTTCTCAAAAACTGAATATCTGAAACAGAAATTATCTACATTTGTTCCAATAATTAACTCCAAACCGACTTTTAATGAATTTGTTTTACGACTACCCATTCCAGCCGAAAAATTAGTTCAATCACTGCAAACAAAAGGCATATCGGCAGGTATACCCCTTAAATCACTACTTAAACATTGTAGGATGGAAATACCCTACAAGGACTGGATGGGTAATACCTATGGAGAAGATGGTGATTTGCTTATTGCAGTTACAGAAAAACGGACTCATGAAGATTTAGACCAATTTGTCGAAGCCGTTCGCACAAGTATTTTATAGGAGCAGAAGAGATGGAATTAATTTTTGAAAAATGCAATCATCGTCAGGCTTTTTCATTGGGTAAAGAGTTCTTTCCTAAGACGGATTTTCCACAAGACCTTCAAAGGGAAACACCCGTGGAATTGCCTGAAGTTTCTGAGTTAGATGTAGTCCGTCATTTTACTCATCTATCGCGTAGAAACATTGGGGTAGATACAAATTTCTATCCATTGGGTTCATGCACAATGAAATACAATCCCAAAATTGCAGATATTGTTTCTTCATTTAAAGGGTTTACACAACTTCACCCACAATTTCTCTATTCAGAGGTTTATCACAACCACATTCAAGGTGCGTTGGAATTGATTTACGACCTTGAACAATTATTGAGTGAAATTTCAGGGATGAAAGCCGTATCACTCCAACCTATGGCAGGAGCCCATGGTGAACTTACGGGCGTACTTATGATTTCTGCATACCATAAATATCATAAAAACACGCATAAAAAAATTATACTCATTCCCGATTCTGCACATGGAACCAATCCAGCCAGCGCTGCTATTGCAGGCTTTCAGGTTCAGGAAGTTTCTTCCAATTCGCAGGGGACATTGGATTTGGACAGTTTCCGCAAAGTCATGAATGATGAAGTCGCAGGTATTATGCTTACATGCCCCAATACCCACGGATTGTTTGAAACGGATATTCAAGAGGTTGCAGATATAGCACATAAACACGACGCTCTACTCTACTACGATGGGGCAAATTTAAACGCTATCATGGGACAGTGTCGCCCCGGCGATTTAGGCTTCGATGTTATGCACTTCAATCTTCATAAAACCTTTGGAACCCCACATGGGATGGGCGGTCCCGGTTCCGGTCCCGTAGGAGTGAATGAACGACTTCTTGATTTCCTGCCCGGTCCAAGAGTAGTCAAGGAAAACAATGAAAACTTCCACCTCGAATATCCACAAAACAGTATAGGCAAAGTAACACCGTTTTTAGGACATTTCTTGATTGCTGTTCGTGCTTATGTTTATATTCTTATGCAAGGGAACGAAGGACTAAAAGAAGTAAGCCAGAAAGCGGTATTAAACGCCAATTATACCCTTGCACGACTTCGTCCCGTTTTTACACCAGCATACGACCGCCTCTGTATGCACGAATGTGTTCTTTCGGCTATGCCCTTCCACGATTATGGAGTGCATGCCTTGGACTTTGCAAAAGCCTTGCTTGACCGGGGATTCCATGCACCCACCGTGTATTTCCCATTAACCGTAAAAGAAGCACTTATGATTGAGCCCACCGAAACGGAATCAAAGGAGACCCTTGACCAATTCTGTAATACCATGTTAGACCTGGCAGAATTAGCCAAACAAAATCCTGAAGAATTAAAGAAAGCACCCGTTACTACACCCGTCCAGCGATTGGATGAAGTCAAAGCGGCTAAAGAACTGAATGTAGTTCGCCCTGTTTCAATAGCAAAGTCATAAATAAAAAGGAGTGTATGATGCCCTCTCCCAAAAAACCAAAATTGTTAAATGGCAACAAACTTAGTGAAATTATAAAGTTAGAATTAAAAGATAAAATAACAGAACTCAAAGAGAAAGGCATCGTTCCCGGGCTAACCGTCGTGTTAGTAGGCGATAATCCTGCCAGTCAGATTTATGTTCGTAACAAGCGTAGAACCTGTGAAGAGTTGGGAATTCGTTCCTTCGCTTATGACTTACCAACTCGAACATCAGAAGCAGACCTGCTCAAATTGATTGATGAACTCAACACCAATAATGAAGTGCATGGAATACTCATTCAAAGCCCTTTGCCAAAACATATTAACGAAGAAAAAATTCTAAATGCTATTGACCCTGACAAAGATGTGGATGGTTTCCATCCTGTAAATAAGGGAAAATTACTTAATGGACAGGATTGTTTTGTAGCATGCACACCCGCAGGTATTCAGGAACTGCTTCTGCGATATGGGTATAAAATTCAGGGGAAACATGTAGTTATCGTAGGTCGTTCCAATATTGTTGGCAAACCCTTAGCCGCCTTACTCGTCCAAAAAGCAAAAGGTGCTGATGCAACTGTGACGATATGCCACTCACATACACGCAATTTAAGCAAAATAACGCAAACGGCGGATATTCTCATAGCAGCCATAGGCGTCCCTGAATTTATTCAGGGCAGAATGGTCAAAGAGGGTTGTATCATAATAGATGTGGGCATGAATCGTATCCCGGACAGTTCAAAAAAATCTGGTTCCAGACTCGTAGGTGATGTCCATTACCCGAGTGTTGTAAAAAAAGCCCGTGCCATTACCCCGGTCCCAGGTGGCGTCGGACCCATGACCATTGCCATGCTTATGAAAAACACCGTCAAAGCCGCAGAAAACACTCTGACCCAGAGATAGTTTTCTATAATTATAATATAGACAAAATCGCTACTACTTTTGCCGGGAAATTTTTCGAGGGAAGATTTTACAATTCAAATTGTTAAGGGATACGGAAATAAAGGGTCACGGGTTTCCCACCACGAATGACCTGAACAGATAAGTCTTTTGTTCCTTTTAACCGTTCATATAAGGGCATGACTTGTGAAAAATCATTTATGGGGATTCCATTAACGGAAGAGACGATATCGCCATCTCGAAAACCCAGTGCAGGAGCATACGGAATCTGGCTGATATTAGGAACCGATAAACCGATGGGTTTACCTGAGGGGTCACGGGCTATAGTAGGGGTGTGTTTCATCAATAATTCTTCTGGTTTCACCTGAGTCTCGTTGAAATTAATTTTAGAAACATCTACATACGGGGTATTAGAAGAAAAGGTCCCTTTATATACTTCGTCGCCCTTCGCTTTCAAAACAATTTTCTCCTCTTTTTCTTCTTTCTTCTCCTCTGCTTCTTTCTCCACCTTATAACTTACCAGAGTTAGACCTTTGCTTTTCCGATAATCCCAGGGTGCCAGAGGTGAAGTTTCTGCCCACAGTCCTTTTTTCTCTCGTATGGCTGTTGCACATAGACTTTTAAGTGTTAAATCTTCTTTAGCATTTTCCTCATCCCACCAGGCGTATCCTTCCTTTATCATGGTTTCACCCACATTATCTTCTGCCTCCGTCCAGACTTTCCCTACCTCTTCATTCAGATTATCTGTTGTCAATAATTCTATCTTTACATTTTTATCACTAATAAGTTCTGTGAGAAACTTCTTTGCCTCTTCAAAATAGTGCTGTCCTTCTTCAGGGGCATCAATTCCCCAAATCCGCACCTTTATTGTTCGTGGGCTGTCTTCTGCCGTTTGGGCAACGAATGTATCGCCTTCCTGTATCTCCGTGACTTTACACGGCACGGGTTCTTCTGACTGTGCAATATTTCCCAGGAAAAAAATAAGGGCAACAAAACCTAATCCTTTCAACACATAATTCATAACTCACAACCTTCTTTTTTAACTATATCCTATATATAAAAACGATTTTAGTATAAAAATAGTTAAAGAAACAAAAAAATACTCTACTACTCATCCATATAGTTAAAATAAATAAATTTATTAGCCCAAAACTTTTTTGTTATTGGATGATAAAGTCATTTCAAATTGTTGATTGTTTGCAAAAAGGTTGTTGAATTTGTTGCCATATTCTTTTTCGTACCAGCGACTGAAAGGTTGGGCGTATTTCATTACCCAATCCTGTGTTGCCTGTATTTTCATATCTTGTTTATGCTTTTCTGACTCAATCCATACATGCTTTTCTATCTCACGCCGTTGGAGAATGTTTTTGTGTAGCACTTTGATATGGTCAGTAGAAAAGGAACACAAGTATAATGCCATTTCATCTATAACATCATTATCTAGTTGAAAACTAACAAATTGATACAGGTTAGAAAGGAATAAATCACGATTACAGCCTACGGATAGAAATGCTTTACCGTAGTTATATTCTTTATCCATCTTTTTACTCCTTTATATACTGTTTATAACTATATATAAAGATTATAAATTCTTTTTATTCTATAAATAATATACTACTTTTACAAGATAAATGCAACATTTATTGATAAAAAAATATACTAAAATTTTTTATCATATTTTTATAGATTTAATACAATTTTTATTCAAAGTCCTGCTTTATATAAGGTTACAAACGATTTATTGCAGTGTTTAGATAGAATTGTTGTTAAATTTTGTTATACCTGTAATTGTAATTTTGCCTTTGTTAAGACTTATCTTAATTTCAATTCCTTTGAATAACTTAATTTTATTGAAAATATTGTTTATCTCTTCTGGGTTGTGGAAACGCAGGATATTTGATTCTTTTAAGACTGAAATTACATTATTTATCTCCGTAATGCACATATCTGGTTTAAATTTAATTATGAATGAATAATTACCTTCTGAACCAATTTTCCCGCTTTTGATATGTTCAACAAGAGAATCTTTTAATTCATTATTGTTTGCAAATACTAATTGGTCGTTAGAACACTGAATATGCAAATCTACTTGCGAACTACCCATCAAAGGGACGATAAACTCGTCTGGGTTTGAAGATGGAATGGCTTTATTTTTCTCGCCTAAAACAATAATTGACGGATTGAGAATTGTTTGAATGGCATTTTCGCATATATTGGGTTGAGTCTTTGCAATTACACAATATTTAGGGATAAAAGGGACAATCTCATCTGTATAAAAGGTATCAAAAGCAATGTAAAATTGATTGTTCAGGAGAGGAGAAAAGGTTTTAATCCAATCTGTAAATGATAGTTCCATTGGATTAATTGGGGCTAATACATCATTGGTTCCTGGGATTGTTTCAAAGGCGTGAATCCAGGTTTTTAATGGAACACCTGTATCTATAGAACAGGAAAGCAATGTGTCAGGTGGTTCCTGTAAAGGGCCTGAGACAATTTCTGTTAATAGTATAGACCATAAAGTTTCCGTATCTGGATTAATTTCTGTTTCACATTTAATTCCTAACTGAGTTGGCGTTATGGCTAAATAGAAAGAAATTTGAGGGATAAATCTTTGCAAATCTTTCCATGTCGGTTTTACTGTCCCCCAGGCGAGATAGTGTCCCTGATTTTCTATTAGTTCAGTTGTAAGGACAGCCCCGGAGTTGTCTGCTTCTTTTTTTGTAATTGATTGAATCAAGGTTTCTCTGCTTGGAGATAGTAAGAGAATCCTGCCTTTTCGGGCATAATACACTTTCTGTTGTGGCAGGTATTTCAGGTTTAGTCCACCTGCCCAATCACTTTCTACAATAGAAGACCATGAGAAAATTTTTTCCAACATGCAACCGATTCGAGATAAACGGACAATGAGCAAGTAATCTTCAAATGTTTCGAGGTCGTTTGCAGAAAGATAGAAGAAATCATAGATTAAATGTTTGAATACCCATAGAGGTATTTTCTGTTGGTCTGACAGTAACTTTTTCACTTCATACGCAGAAGAAGAAGGTTCTACGAGTGCCCATAATGCAGATTGAGCAAGTATATTATGGTTTTGCATTAATTGAGGACTGAAGACCTGAAAGTTGGGTGATGTTGGGATAAATTTCTCAACTGGATATAAATCTCTTGATAACCATAACCACCAACCTACCAGAAGAATAATTACCAGAAGGAAAATTTGAAGCAAAAACTTTATAAAACTACTCCTTCGTTTTCTCCTTCTGCGATTAATCTCACTATATACTCTTAATGTTTCACTCATAAATAATTAAATGTTTCCTATTTCTAAAGAAAAATATTCTGATGGTTTGTTGTCATTAGTTCGAATTGATATGGAGACCTTTTTCTCTGTGGGTTCAAAAACTACATTGAATCGGCTATGTTCATTCCATAATTGAGAAAGAGAAGTGTCTTCTGAATTTGTAGTGGTCATCATAGTTTTTAATTCGTCTGGACTAACGATTCGCTCATTTTCTAACTGTCTCAACAGGTTTGAATATCTTTTTGCAGTTGTTTCCGATGCACCCGATAAGGAAGCACAGCCTAATAAAATCCCTTCACTTTTCAGGGTTTGGGCTGTGGCATCGTTTGGGTCAGGTTCAGGAAATACATAAGTCATCCATTTCCCTTCGTTATTCTTGCCTGCAAGGATAATGTGATATGAAGGGGGAATAGTTATATTAGCAACTTCACTTATAGCCGTTTCAATGTTTGCGCAATTGAGCAATACATGCTTTAATGTGAATTCTGGACCCGGCACATCTTTTGATAAGTCTGTTAGCGTGCCTGTATCACGCGTAATAGATAAAACAATACCTGCCTCGTTCATTCCGCAAAATGTTCCATTGAACCAGGTGAAACCAATCTCTACAAATGGGATGCCATTAGCAGGTTTATATGAAAACACCACAGGCAATTCATCAATTTCCCAATCTACCGTGTGCCCAATGAGAATATCTTTAGCACCGGCTCGCTCCCCTGAAATAGTCACGGCTGTGCATAAAGGGGTATCAAATAGGGGGTCGAAGGACTGTGCCTGTTGAATATTCATGGTATTTTGTAGTAGCCATATCTTGTCAAAGGGAATGGATGTGCCATCAGACACACCAATAAGTTCATCTATTACTTCTTGATGAAGTTTTTTTATAGTTGGACGAATACCAATAGCCATTGTTGGCAAAAGTAAAGTGCTCATATCAACCCATGCCGCAGGGATAATAGAAGCCATTCCTTGTTGGGACAGATATTTGCCTTTTTGCGTAGGCTGTTGGATTAATTCTTCAAATCGTTTTTGTATAATGTTCTTTGCAAATTTACCTCGTGCAAAACCACACTCGTAGGGAGTTCCCACAAGTTTTACAATTGACAAATTTTGCTCCGTTTTTTGCACTTCTGGCATGTCAAAATCTTTATTCTGAAATTCTGGCTTTTCTATGTTTAACAGAGAAAGGCAGGTGTTCAGAACCCATTTCTCTGCCTGAGGTCCAAAGAAATTCATTCCTGCTTCATAAGTTTTGTCGAATAGGAGGTGTGGAGGGACAAAATACATAAGATAGTCATTAGCCAGGTCTACTGTAAAATGAGCCTTGAAACCAGCACCTAATACATGCTCACGCAATTGCAATGCGTATTCGACGCATAATTCACCGGGAAAAAAGGAAATAGCGAGGTCATTAATTTGTAGAGATTGGAACAAGGTTTTTTGAGGGAAAAATTCCATGATACTCATGGGAAGTGCTATTTCCTGGGCAATCAGTTTCAATTTTGCTTCGGATAAGGAAATATTTTTTTGAGCCTCATATACTCGCTGTGCTAAAAGTCTGCCGACCTTTTCTGTGCGTGCCCAGCCGGAGGTCTGTTCTGGTGCTTGAATTGTTTGATTCCCTTCTGCCCCATTTAGAAAAAATGGGACACAGCCCGCCGCTGCTAAACTCTCAATTTCAAGATAAAAATAGCCGGGATAATCTGCTGAGAAAGAATAGAGGTCGTCACCCTCAGTATCTACGGAAGTCGGATGTCCTGCCATGTTGGCAATAATAGCAATTTCGCTTCCGTTGGCGTCTTCAATGGCAATAAACCCAATTTGTGAATCCCTTGGACCGCCAGAATAACGGCGATTACAGGTCAGGTCCTCCTGAGGTATAGTTCCATAGCCTAAAACAGCATTCTTTGCATTTGCTTTTGCGTCGCGAAGTGCTTGACTGATAATTCGTGCTGTCCTTTCCACTAATTCAGGAATATATCTGCCGGATATAAAACGCAGTGGATATTGTTTACACATTCCTCCAAAACCGTTGTGCGTATGAGTTACAGTCATAATAATATTCTGTGGCGGGAAATTTTCAGGTGCCATCGAAATTACTTTGTCTCGCAATTCACGGTCAACAAGACACAGGTCCAAACTTACTAAAAACAATTCTGTCTCGTCATCACTGATATAAAGGACATGAGCCCAAAGCGGGTCATGGACAGCACGAGCACCTTTGCCCAGACGAGCACCATAACCGTTCAAGGGAATGCCCAAATCAGGTGTAATTTCTGCTTTGACGGCGCCTGCTTTAAGAGCGAAACTATCTGTGATATTTAACAAAAGAAAAAAGACAGTAAATAGTGGGATGAACAAATAAAAATTAAAAAAATAAAACTTTCTCTTTTTCATATAAAACTTTCTAAATGGCTATAATCTGATATTGTATCACTCCTTACAATTTCCAATCGAGTAATCAACTTTCTGGAAGAAAAAAAACGACAGAGTAGAAACCAATTTTGTGATAGATTATTGTGATAGATTAAATATTATCACATGCCTACTATCTACGGAATGATTATTACAGTCCTTTAAATTGGGGAAGCCTTTTGTTCAGAAATGCTTCTATTCCTTCTCGTGCGTCTGAGGTCTTTGCACATTGTTGGAAAGCCAATTTTTCATAATCCGGGGCATGGACAGGTTCAGTGATTCGTTTTTGTTGTAATTGAATAAGTTCACGAAGAGCCACAGGTGGTTTGCTGGCTAATAAATCGGCTAATTCTTGTAATGATTTTTTTAATTCTTCGTGTAGAACTACTTTTGTAACCAGTCCAAAATGCAGTGCTTCCTCTGCCGAAATGTTTCTGCCCGTTAATAACAAATCCATGGCTCTCCCTTCACCGATAACACGAGGTAAACGGAATGTTCCTCCCCAGCCCGGAATGATGCCTAAACTAACCTCTGGTTGTCCAAAACTTGCATTGACAGAAGCAATACGGATATGACAGGCAAGCGACAGTTCACATCCACCACCTAAAGCGAATCCGTTTACACCTGCAATTACGGGCTTTGTGCATGCCTCGATGTAATTCATAGTCTTTATCCCCTGTGTTAACATTTTACCTTCACCCATGGGGTCATCGAGGTCCTGTGCAATTGTAGGAATGTCCGCACCCGCAGCAAAAAATCTGCCTTCACCTCCTGTAATGATTATCACCTTTACTTCAGGATTCTTTTCAGCCTCTTCCATAGCATTATAAATCTCTCCAAGTAACTCGCGTGAAAGTGCATTTACTTTGGGTCGGTTTAATATAATCCAGAAACTTGAATTTGTTTTTTTTGTAAGCAGGAATTGATAAGCCATAGGGGTTCGCTCCTTCATCTTTGGTTTTTTACTATTTATATTATAATACCCAATTCGTCCGACTTTAAGAGGATACTTTCTATTTATAAAATAAATAAAAATTAAAATATATAATTATTCTTTTTTAGTCTGGTCAGATAAATTTGAATCTTCAATATTTAGCATCCTTCTTACCTTTTCAAACAGTGCCCATGCGTGTGGATGTCCTAAATATACAGCCATTCCAAGGAAAAGAAAACTATCAAGATACTTCTTTTCCTGATAATAGCAATAGCCAACGCCATAAAAGGCTTCACGGTAAGGTTTGTTTTCTTCCACGACCGATTGAAGTAAAGGCAAGGCAAGTTCCCATTTCCCTTCCTTGATAAGTCGAACCCCTTCCATAATCCTTTCTTCAGGAGGTTGATTTTTTAGTCTTCGATGAATTGCGGTGATTGACTCTTGAGGGAGGATAAGATTCTCGGAAGTTATTTTTATTAATTTTCCACATACACCGCAGGTTATCTGGTCAATCAAGTCAGGCTTGACGATAGGATATGTTTGCCCACATGAGCAGATGACTCGGTAGGTTTCTTCTGTTTCTTTGTGATGCAACATATAGCAACCTTTAGCATAATATATATTATAGCGTAGTAATATTAAACTTTAATACATCACTATTATTATATCATAATATATATTAAAATAAATTGATAATATAATATATCATTATTATAATATTAATCTTACTTAAAATACTTGCATTTCAAGCACTTATAAATTTGTAGAATATGACCGAAGAATTTGACTGGTTCTATTAAGATGAAAGGGAATCAAAATAAACTCAGAAGGGTTCAGATAGTCGGTGGACTATGCCGCTGGAGTAGATAACAGCATCCTGAGGACATCTTTTCACGACAAGCACATCATCTTCTTCCAGGGGAATAGATTCAGGGGAGTTATCATAGGCAAGAATGGCAGGTCCGCGTGTTATTTTAACTTCGGTTACGATGTCTTCCGGCAAAACGATGTGGGTAACACTTTCTGAGGTTGCCAGGATGGCAATTCCAATGCCTTTCCAGAAAATTCCTCTTGTTACATTGGAAAAATAGGCAGTGCTTCCAAAGGGTGTGCTAATCATAAATCCATCACCCAATATTTCCCGCCCTTCACCTTCATAAGAGATTCCATCAACCCATATCTTGAATCGCACTGCTGTATTGATTCTTCCTTTTTCTGCCATTACCTCGTTTAGTGCCTCAAATTGATGGGAAGGATTATCTTGTCCCCCAGGATAGACAGAACATAATAACTTCATATAGCGATAGGGAACAAGTTTATTTTCAACAAGTCGTTGTAGCACTTCTTCCGGTGGATGAGGAATACATCGGTGCCCCCGTAGACTTTTTAATATAGGTATTTTAGGAATATGCGGATATGCAAGTTCAGAAGATAACAGAGTCCCATCACCACCGTAACTCAAAACGAAATCAGGATTTTCTTGTACTATTTTTAATTGAGGAAATTTTTTAAAGATAGGGACTAATTCCTCAGTATCCTTTCCAAACAACAATATTTTTTGGGTTACTGAGTTATTATTGTCAGAAAGCTTATGTTTTTCTTTACCCCGCTTTTCTCTAATAGCGCCCACATATTTGAACATATAAAACTTTTTACCTTAGATTTCTTCTTTCTTTGATAGCGTGTGTTCTACAAATTCTCGGATTTCATCCTGGTCCTTTTCGTTAATTCGAGTAAACACAATCCCCACTTTATAGGTAGCACTTCCTGAGTCATCTTTATTACAGCGGACTACAATTCCTTCCGCCTGAATCTGGTGTCTAAAAGGTTTGGGGAGTTCAACAACAATTTGCATTTTTGTCATAAGAGGAATAGACTGAGCCGTATGGCATAAAACCCCATTCACGCTAATATTATCTACATGATTTAGTATCTCTGTCCCTTTTGATTCGATGGGGATATTCAACCCCTTTTTACTTCGAGGATATCGCCTACGGTCTTCAAAGTTTGAAGAAGGTGTCATTTCTTATTCCTCTTTTTCATGTTTGATGTATATTGTGCTTTACAATATATATTACTTTACTCTACCTGCTTTTGTAAAGTGGAATTATTTCTTTTTTTCATACCTTTAATTATTATGTATGGAAAGATTGAGAGGAAACTTATAAATAGTAATGAAACGACATGCCACCAACTCGAATTCTGGAAAAGAAAATTAGATTGACTAAAATAGTTCTGTATAGATTCTGTAATAAAGAGAATCAAAATTCCATAGACGACAAGTCTCGTCTCTGCATTTGTGCTTCCAACGGCCGAAACATAGAAGACTGTAAACCATAATCCGCACAGAATAAGGTTTCGTATCAAGATAAAAACAAAGAACAAGGGAGTTTGTTGGTAAAATATGGAAAACGAGATAGGAGAAAAATTAAATATCCCTTGAATTGTAATCTCCAGAATCCATATTAGCATAATGCCCATGGAGAGACTTAAAGAGACTTCTTTTTTATCCTTTGGTATAGGTTTGAAAAATAGGAAGATACCAAAAAGTAAAAATGATATTAATGTTTCACTTAAAGAAAAATAGAAGGCTTCTATATAGGGAGATAGACCTTCTTTGTAGGATGTTGTTGTGAAGATTAATTTTGAGGATAGGGGGTCTATTTTTTGCCAGTAATAAATCAGGACTTTCGCTGCTACCCCTATACCTACTCCCCATAATAGCAAGGAGAATGGGGCTTTTTCCCTTAATAAAGTAATACATAAAAAACATAAAATTATTACTACCGTCAAAGAGGTCATAGCCTTATATATTAATACATGTTTATCGGTTAAACCCGGTGCAATGGCTGTGTAAACATCCCCTGCTGCTTCTTCAAAATTCAACGAGATATGAATATTATTCAACGCCGTATCGGATGGAAGTATAAATTGATATTGAATAAGAGATTTGCCTTGAAATTTCTGTTCTTTAATAATTTTGCCTTCTTTGTCCTCTACTTTTATAGTAAGTCCGCCGCAAAGCAGTTTTCCTGTGAAACTAAATGCGTAATCGTGTTTTTGAGTAGGTGTATGTATTACTCGATACCGAACAATTTTGGAGACGGGTTGAATCCCTGTTTGATACTCTTTATCAAATATCAATTCTGCGTGAGAAAAGGGGGCATAAAAAAGACAATATAAAAAAGTTAATAAAAACAACCATAATTTATTCATAGTTCATACTCGTAAAAGTTTTTGGAGATATTTTACAATAAACTCTGCTATTGATATAAACTGTGACTTATGGGATAAAAATCGTTTCGTTATGGGAAAGCAAATATCAATTAAAAATGGGACAATAATGGTCTTCAGAAAAGTAGGGACACACCTGATAGCCTTTTGAATTAAAGAACTGGACACCCCGAAGAATTTCATAGAGGTTAAAATGCCAATCCTGTGGATTATAGTCTAAAGTGTGTTTTGGGCAGGAGAAATCAAAACTCTCATCATATCCCGGTGCATAACCATCTTCAGTCCCTCCTTCACAATGGAAACCCCCTGAGTTAAAGAATTGAATCACTCGTAATAATTCTCTCAAATCAATTCTATTATCCTTATTTGTATCTGCTGAATGATAATCTGGAACAGGGCTTGAATTAAAAACGAGTTGGACAAATTCTGCTTTTGTCCCATTGTAACTAAGGACAAATTGATATTCTTCGAAATTGTTCATTCCATCATTATCTGCGTCGGCATCTGGCATTAAAGGAAATATCCCTGAAGGATATTCAAATGATGAATAGGTATAGTGTATTTGGAGTGTATTAATTAAATTGTTTAAATTCCCACCTATCGTAAGCAAGCCCGCAAGAACATGACGGTATGAATAGTATGTAGTATGAAACAAAGGTTCTGTCTGAAGAATATTATAATTCTCAACATACTTACAGATAAATTGATTTTCCCATATCCCCTGAGGGGAACAAAGTAAAAATTTTACAAGTTCTATTTCCCATTCATCGGGTATTTGTGATTGATTAGTGTCAAGATTGTTCAAAGTCAAACCAAAAAAATCAGCCATCTTTTTTACTTCCCATGCGAAATTAGGGCATGCTTCTTCCCAGACACAAGTTTCACCTTCTATAGTTCCTTCTCCATCTGAAGTTCCTTCTCCTTCGATTGTGCCTTCGGAGATTCCTTCTCCCTCAATAGTTCCTTCGGGTATTCCTTCGCTACCTTCTGATGTTCCTTCAACGATTCCTTCTGTAATTCCCTCTATAATCCCTTCGGGAACCCCTTCCCCCTCAGATGTTCCTTCAATAGTTCCTTCCGTTGTGCCTTCACCAGTCCCTTCTATTATTCCTTCACCTTCGGGAGGGCAGGGTCCCGTAGATACCCAGAGAGCAACGGTGCTATCCATTACTACGGTTGTCCCACCAATAGGGTTCTGATTAATAACATATCCTTCAGGAATTTCATCATTACATACTTCTATAACTTCTCCAACGGATAAGAAAGCATTGGTGATTGCGGTTGCGGCAGAAGATAATGTGCTACCTATAACATCTGGAACATTAGTTAAGTTGGTAAAGATACACCAGACATATCTGTCCTGGTCCATAGAAAACGCACATCGTGGATATGTCGCAGACATATCACCAAAATCCCCTTCCCAACGCAGAAATCTCCAGCCAGGTGTAGTTGCCAGAGCCTCACCCCGAATATAAGTCCATTCAATAAAGTCAAATTCATGAACGCCTGTTGAAACAGTTGTGGGGTCATTAAAACCAGGCGTAATAGATACGCTCCCTTCACCCTGGACCTCCACAGTTAACATATACCAGGGCTTTTCGATAAAATGTGCCGTAATATTACGATTTTGGTCCATTGGCACATTCATTAAAATATAGTATCTTGGGCTGGCAGTTTCTGGAAGGTCGCCTGACCAATGGTCAAAGCGCCAGAGGTCATTCGTCTTACATGTCGTTATGCTAATTATGACACCTTCTGCATAACGATGTGG
>ENA-UOYA01003049-UOYA01003049.1-activated-sludge-metagenome-genome-assembly--contig:-NODE-3049-length-15295-cov-26.578806_pt1 | contig 15295 bp, 20 predicted proteins | sample MGYA00238163_ERZ764804 | MGnify/ENA primary metagenome ERZ764804 (study PRJEB28919, sample SAMN05720223) | activated sludge metagenome | isolation source: Anaerobic digester | place: Hong Kong...
ATCAACTGTCACGCCATACCAATCGCCGGGGGTATTGGTCACCAGCCAGTTGGTGCGGTTCGTCCAGCCGGGTCCGTTGGTGTTGTTGTAGAGCGCCACCAGGGCTTCGCACTCATGTTGTGGAATTCCCACAACACCCACACAGGAAAATTCGTTGATGCTCCCGGCAAAGCCGGTGCCTGCCAGGTTTGCCAGGAAAACCAGCGCCAGGAAGATGGATGCGATGTGTTTCATGATGCGCCTCTGATGAATGCGCATCATTATACCTGATCCGTGGAATCGCAAGCCCTTCCCGGGGATGAAAAACCCGCAGTTCCGCTATAATGTTCTTGCGGCGCATGCCGCCATCCTTTCCCCGAGGGACAACATGAACGAAACTCTCCAGGTCATCCTGCGGCGGCGCTCGCTGCGCGCCTACGCCGACCAGCCGCTCCAGCCGCTGCACCGTAATGCCATCCTGCAGGCGGCGCTGCGCGCCCCCACCGCCGGAAACATGATGCTTTACTCGATCATTGAAGTCACCGACCAGGCGTTGAAGGATCAACTGGCGGTCACCTGCGACAACCAGCCCTTCCTTGCCAAAGCCCCGCTGGTGCTGCTCTTCCTGGCGGATTACCAGCGCTGGATGGACTACTACGAGCAGACCGGTGCCCCGCAATGCGCCGCCAGGCTGGGGCGGGAACCGCGCACCCCCCAGGCGGGCGACCTGGTGCTTGCCTGCTGCGATGCACTGATTGCCGCCCAGACTGCCGTGATTGCAGCGGAATCGCTGGGCGTTGGCTCGTGCTACATTGGTGATATCCTGGAAAATGCCGAAACCGTCCGGCAGATGTTCCACCTGCCACGCTACACCTTCCCGGTGACGCTGCTGTGCTTTGGCTACCCGCGCAGTGCCCCGGGCGCGCCGGTCAGCCGATTTGATCAGCGTTTCATCGTCCACGAAAACACCTATCACCGGCTGGAGCCTGCCGAACTGGCGGAGATGATGCAGCCGCTGGAGGAGCGCTTTGCCGCCAATCCGCCGCAGAGCGGGGCACAAAATGCCGGACAGGCGAACTACTTGCGCAAATTCACGGCGGATTTTTCGGTGGAGATGAGCCGCTCGGTGCGCGCCTGGATCCGGTATTGGGAGGAGGGAGCATGAAGACGCAGAAACTTGCCCACACGTTTTCCATCGTGGCGCGCGACCCTGCCACCGGGCAGCTGGGCGCGGCGGTGCAGTCGCACTGGTTCTCGGTCGGCTCGCTGGTGATCTGGCTGGAGGCAGGCGTGGGAGCAGTGGCAACCCAGGCAATGGTCGAGGTCAGCCACGGTCCGCTGGGGCTGGAATTGCTGCGCGCCGGAAAGCCCGCCGGGCTGGCTCTGGCGGGTCTGCTGGCAGCCGATGGGGAACGCGAATTGCGCCAGGTGGCGCTGGTGGATGCCGCCGGGCAGGCTGCTGCGCATACCGGCAGCCGCTGCATTGCCGCCGCCGGGCACCGGATGGGGGAGGGCTTCTCCGTCCAGGCAAACATGATGCTGAAGGATACCGTCTGGGGCGCCATGGCGGAGGCGTACCTTGCTGCGCCGGGCGACCTGGCGGACCGCCTGCTGGCGGCGTTGGATGCCGCCCAGGCGGAGGGCGGCGACATCCGCGGCAAGCAGTCGGCGGCGTTGAAGATCGTGGAAGGCAAGCCTGCCGGGGCGCGCTGGCAGGGCGTGCTGATGGACCTGAGGGTGGACGATGCCCCCGAGCCGCTGGCGGAACTGCGGCGGCTGGCTGCCATCCAGCGCGCCTATGATTGGATGAATGCCGGAGATGTCGCCCTTGCCGGATGCGATACCGAAACCGCCCTGGCTGCCTACCGCACCGCCGCTGGCATGGCGCCGGAGATGCTGGAACTGCCCTTCTGGCACGCCGTCACCCTGGCAGACATGGGCAGGACGTCGGAGGCACTGCCGCTCTTCGCCCGCATCTTTGCCGCCGAACCGCTCTGGCTGGAATTGCTGCGCCGCCTGCCGCCCGTCGGCTTGCTGCGCGAAGACCCCGAAATGATGCGGCAGATCGAGGCAGTCTGCCCAAATCAACCCCAATCCTGAAAGGAGAGACCCCCATGAACCATCCCGAAGCCACCACCCAGGCGCTGGCAATCCTGCGCAGCGGTGAAAATTTTCAATGGTACGTCATTCCATTGCTGGCAGCAGTGATGTACATCTACCTTAACGAGATTTCCAACAAGAACTGGAAGGGCGTGGCTGCCGGGCTGGCGCTCTACATGACCCACTGGTTCTTCGAGATTCTCAACGCGTTGATTCAGCACTTCAGCGGGCATGCGCTGTGGACGGTGCCGACCGGCACGGCGTTCCTGCTGCTGGTGGGGGTGGGCGTGGAGCTGAGCCTGATGTTCTCGGTTGCCGGGTTGATCCTATCAAAATTGCTGCCCGCCGACCCCAAGGCAAAGCTGCTGGGAATCAACAACCGGCTGGTGTTTGCAGTGGTAAACGCCGCCTTTTTTGCCATCTTTGAGATCTTCCTGGCAAAGACGCCCGCCTTTGTGTGGGTGTATTCGTGGTGGGGGGCAATTCCCGTCTTCATCACGGTCTACATCCCGTTCTTCCTGGCGGCGTTTTATTGTTATGACTGGAAGCCTGCCGTCCAGCGCCGGTTTATTGGCGGGCTGGCGGCGCTCAACGCGGGCATGCTGGTTGTCTTTGCCGGCATCCTGCGGTGGATTTAGGTTTCCCCGCCCGGCTCCACCCGCACATCGCACACCTCCAGCCAGGCGGGCTGTGGGCTTGGCAGCAAGCCGAGCTTCAGCCGTCCGCCGGGGGGAAAGGCAGCGTATTGGTTGTCCACCCAGATCACCACGCCCAGCGGCGGGCGCGGTGAAACCGCCGTGCGGAACGCTTCCCGCCCGTCCACCCGCCACACCACCCCCTGCGGCTGCCACTCCACCGCATATTCGTGCCACTGGGTCTCGTCCAGGTCCAGCGCGGCGGCATCCTCGCCAATCAGCCGGTGTGCCAGGCGGCGCAGCAGGCGGGCGGCAGGCGGCACCCCCAGCAGCGGCAGGAAGGGTATTCCCAAAGCCATCACCGGCAGCGGCAGGCGGGGGGCGCGGAAGACTGCCGTTAAAAATCCCTGTGCCGGGAGCCGGTCGCTGAAGGAGAGAAAATTGGGCGGCGAGGCATGGAAGAACCAGGCGGCGTTGGGCAGCGCCGGAACACGGCGTGCCGCCCCGCCCAGCCCCAGGTTGAGGCTGAAGGGGTCGTTCCACCAGCCGAACCCCCACGTGCCGGGTAGGTCCCGGGCGGAGGCGCGGGCGCTCAGCACCAGGCGGCAGGGCGGAGACCAGCGGAATCTGCGCCGCACCAGCGTATAATAATCATCCACCTGGGCAACCCGGAAAGCACCTGCCTGCCCCGCGGGAATGGCAAGCCGCCAACCACCCGGTTCCAGCGGTTCCACCGATGCACCGGGAGAGGCAAGCGGTGCCCAGGGTTTCATCCACGCCCCCGCGGGTGCCGCTTATACCCCTGCGGGCAGGTCCATCCGCTGCCCGGGGGATGGGGGCGGGTTGTGGAAGAAATCGGATGCCGGCAGCCAGCAGAGCGCTTCGGCGGGATCACCGATTGCCATCACCCCGGCGGGGTTGTGAATGGTCAGCCAGGCAGTGTAAGCCGCTGCCAGGGCGTTTAATTCCGCCGCGCTGTGAATCATGCGGGTCGGCAGGATGCCGTTCAGCAGCCGGTGGGGTGTGACCTCCTCGAAGAAATCCATCGGGTCGGGCAGGTGAACGCGGCAGCGGTGCAGGGCAAGCTGGCGCTGCAGGCGGCTCTCCAGCGTGCCGCAGGCAAACGACGGCATGCCCAACAGGGCGGCAAAGACCCCCTCGGCAGGCGTCTCCAGCCACTGGCGGGGGGCATCCTCCGCCGGATGGGCGGCAAACCCGGCAGCGGCAAGTTGTTCCGCCAGTGCCAGGCTGCGCTGCACCCAGCGCGGGCTGCCTTCCGCCGCCACGCGGACGGGTGCGCCCACCCCCCGCCGGATCATCTCGTAATCTGCAACCCTCAGATATGCCAAGCGGCTGGGCGGTTGAGGCTCAAAGCGGGCGCGCCCGGCGCGGTCTGCCAGGCTGCCGTTTGCCGGGCGGGCGGGCGTGCCAATGCCCACGCGGGCGGAATCGAACCCGGCGGCAAATGCCAGCACATCCGCCAGGCTGCCCTGCCCCAGCGCCACCACGCGCCGGTCATCGTCCAGTGCGGCATACGTGAAGGGCGGGCGGGCATGGATGGAGAGAATTCCAAGGAACGTGGTGCTCATGGGATTGAGTGTAGCAAAAAAGCAGGGCGGAGGCAAATAAAAACCGCCATGAATTCAATCCGGAAATTTCCAGCCAGCCCGTTTTTTATGATATGATGGAATCAGTACGGCAACAGGCGTACATCCAGATCATTTATCAACAGCAGGGAGGAACCCAATGAAGGCATATCGATTCTTACTGATTGCTGGCGTCATGATGTTGATCCTGGCGGCTTGCAAACCGATCAACACCTCACAGGAGCAGCAGTTGAGAAGCACCATGGCAGCCATGGAAAACCAGCTTGCCACCCTGTCTGCCGGGCAGGCAGCACCCAACCCGCCGGTCGGCAACCCGGCGCCCATCACGGAACCCACGGTTGAAAGCCTGCCGACCGAGCCAGTGCCAGCCGGTATACCGGTGGTCTATGACGGCTGGGCGTTAACCCTCTCGCAGGAAGTGACAACGGGGGAGTTCAACGACGAGCAGAATTTCAGCCTGAGCTTTACGGTTCGAAATCTTGGCGAAACCACCCGCGTGTTCCGGTATGTCCAATCCGGCATGACCGTGGCGGACGACCTGGGGAATGTTTACGAATTTTCCATGGTGAACTCCGATTGCAAAAAATCCCCGGATGTCATCCACCTGACCCAACAATTGACCATTGACGGCAAGGAAAAAACCAACATCTACGGTTCAGACTGGAATGCATGCAGCGGAGGGAAATATCTTCCACCCCTCAAGGGAGTGATTTCTCTACAGGCAACCAGGTTGATTGTGACCATCAACGACTGGGGACCCTTCAACGGGGTGGTATTCCACCTGGACCTCTAGGGCACAAGGAAAAATTCCATGGCAAAACAGGTTCCTTTCATCCGGGCTCATTGTGAAAGCTGCGGCGGACCACTGGGAACGCCGGACGAAACCGGGCGGGTGATCTGCCCGTATTGCGGCACGGTGTACATCAGCACGGGGATTCCCCGTCCACGCAAACCCGAAACCCCCACGCCGCCAACCACACCCAACCGGGTGGAGGTTCTGCAACCGGCTGCCACCCCGGCTGCACCAGCCTCCGGACCGAAGCGGACTTTTTTGATCCTGCTGCTGGCAGGGGGCGGGATAGCCCTGCTCCTGCTCTGCCTGTTCAGCGGATTGTTGCAAAACCCTGGCAGCAAGACCAGCCGGGAGGAAAGGCTGGCTACCAAGCCCTCCATGCTGGCTGCCCTCCCTGCCCAGCCCGTGCTTGCCGGGGCGCCGGTCTATTTTGCCGAATGGGGGCTGGTTGTGGATCCCGAGGTTTCCACCAGCAGCAGTGGAATTGAAATAGAGCTGGAACTGACCAATTACGCCGACCAGGAACGGGTGTTTCGCTATGTCCCCAACGGCATCCGGATGATGGACGACCGCGGCAATACCTACCTGCCCAATGCCGGTTCCTGCGACAGCGACCTGCTCCACCTGGAAAAACAGGCATCGCTTGATTCCGGCAGGAGCATGACTTTTTCCTCCGGTCGCTCGTGGTGCAGCAGCAACGGTCCCGGCGTACCCGTGTACGCCGGGACCATCCCGCTGGATGCCAGGCGGCTCTACCTGTATTTTGACAATTTTGGACCGTTCAACGGTCTGCAGGTTGAGATTGGCTTGTAGTCGAACCACCTTTACCAGGTGAATAAAAGCACCCTGCTGGCAGCGAATGACGGCAGGGTGCTTGATTTTCCAGTCACAATTTTGTGAAAATCACGTTTCAAACAAATCCATCAGGGTGATGCCCTCCAGCCATTTCATCCAGCCCAGGATGGTTGGAATGAAATTTGGCAGGGGCTGGATCGGCTGCCAGCGCAGGTGAAAGGTGTACCCCAGGTCATCCAGTGTCTGCCAATCCCAGGAATCCGGCGTGGAACTGCGGGTTTGCAGCCAGTAAAATTCCTGCCGCATGGCGGTATCCACGTGGTTGGAATGGATCCAACCCTGCACCTCCCAGACCAGCTGCGGCGGCTGGACGCAGTGATCCACCTCGCGGTACTGGACGTAAAGCCAATCCCCCTGCCGGTCCAGGATTTCCACCCCAAAGCCGCGGTTTGGCGCCGGGTCATGGTCCACCAGCGGGGCGGATTCGGATGGAGAGACATGCAGGCAGCCTTTCTGCAGCAGAACACCCCGCCCGGCAGGCAGGTCCACGCGCTCCTCCCCCAGCTTGCGGATGATGCGCACTTCGGTCAGCCCGGTTTCCTCGTGCAATTCCCGCAGGACGGCGGTTTCGGGCGCTTCCCCCGCGTTAACCGTCCCGCCGGGGACCTGCAAGCCGCCCCTGGGATGCTCGAGGGTGAGAATTTCCACTCCCTGGCGGGAGGGGCGCAACACGAATGCAGCCACCTTTTCGATCATAACACCTCCGATGATAAGAAACCTGCAGATAGTGTATCATCTTTCCTGCCCGCCGCTCCCTTGTTTCCCAGGTCAATCGGGGATATACTCACTGCATGAGTATTTCCACGCCCCGCACGAACCCGCGTGCCGTCTCGCCGGAGAACCTGCTGCTTGGCTTGCTCTGCATCCAGCCCGCGCACGGCTACGACCTGCACCAGCAGATCGCCGCCCAGCTGGGCTTGATCTGGCACCTGCGCATCAGCCAGGTGTACAGCACGCTGGACCGGCTGCACGCCCGCGGCTGGATTGCCGGGCAGACCCCCGCTGATCACCCCCGCCGGACGGTCTTCGCACTCACCCCGGCAGGCAGGGTGCAGGCGGAAGCCTGGCTTTTGCTGCCCACCCGCGCCTCCGTCCAGGCGGTGCGGATGGAATTTCCCTCCCGGCTGTACGTGCTGCAGCGAGTGAACCCTGCCGCAGTACCGGGGGTGATAGCCGCCCAGGCGGCGGAAGTGCGCGGCGCGCTTGCCAGCCTGCACTCCCTGCAAGCCCGCCTGCCCGCCGAGCAGCAGTATAACCATCTCGCCCTTCAGCTCCGCATCCAGCAGCTTGACGCGCTGCTGGGCTGGCTGGATGGGTTGAAATTCCCACGTCAAGGAGAATGATCAATGAAGCCGCTTTCCCTCCCAGCCCGAGCACTGAGCCTGTTGATTCTCGCCAGCCTGGTGCTGGCTGCCTGCACAACCGTTGCGCCTACGGCGGAGCCATCCACTGCCATTACGGTGACGGATGCCCTTGGGCGCACCGTCACGCTCCCCCAACCCCCCGGGCGGATTGTGCTTGCCGGGCGGGGCGTGGCATTGATCGCCGATTCCGTCTACCTCTTTCCCAATGCCGCCAGCCTGGTGGCTGCCGTCTCCAATACCAGCCAGGGCACTGGCGAGCCGTTCCTTGCCGCCGTGGACCCGGATTTTCCCGCCAAGGTGCAGTTTGAGACCAACGTGGGCGCCGAGCAGGTGGCTGCCGCCCGCCCCGACCTGGTGATTCTTAAGTCCTACCTGCAGGAATCGCTCGGCACGCCGCTGGAAGCGTTGGGCATCCCGGTGGTTTATCTCGACCTGGAAACCCCGGAGCAGTTCACCCGCGACCTGGCAACCCTGGGCATCCTGCTCCAGCAGCCAGACCGCGCCGCGGAACTGGCAGCGTATTACCGTGATGCCGTTGCGGCGGTGCAGGCGCCCCTGCAAGACCTGCCCGCCGGTGGGAAGCCGCGCGTTTTGCTGCTCTACTATACTGACCGGGACGGCGAGGTGGCATTTAACGTCCCACCCGCCGCCTGGCTGCAGACGTTGATGGTGGACATGGCAGGCGGCACCCCCGCCTGGAGCGATATTGAGCTGGGCAGCGGCTGGACCAAGGTCAGTTTTGAACAGATTGCCGCCTGGGATGCCGACCGCATTTTTATCATCCGCTACACGGGCAGCGCGGCGGAGGTTGTGGACCAGCTCGCCGCCGATCCTCAGTGGCAGGAACTGCGCGCCGTGCAGGCAGGCGGGCTGACCGCCTTCCCCCGGGATTATTACAGCTGGGACCAGCCCAACCCGCGCTGGATCCTGGGCTTGCAATGGCTGGCGGCAGAGCTTCACCCGCAAGCCTTCCCGCAATTCAAGCTGGCAGATTCCGCCCGGCAGTTCTTCCGGTTTGCCTACCGGTTGGATGATTCCGCCTTTGACCGGTTCATTACCCCATCAATGGAAACCAGCAGCATCCAATGACCGTTTCACCCGCCGCCCGTACCGCTCTGCGCAGCCCTGCCGCCCGGTTGTGGCTGCTGGGTGGTCTGCTGGTTGTAACCTTTGTGCTCTCGCTCTTCTGGGGACGCTACCCGCAGCCGGGCTTGCTGACCCCCGCCCAGGCTGCTGCAGACCCGCTGGCGCAGTCGCTGATCTGGAACCTGCGCCTGCCGCGCCTGGTTGCTGCGCTGCTGGTGGGTATGTCGCTTTCCGCTGCCGGGCTGGCATTCCAGATGATCTTCTCCAACCCGTTGGTGGAGCCGGGCTTCCTGGGCGTTTCGCAGGGGGCAGCCTTTGGCGCCGCCTTTTGCATCGTATTCCTTGGCGGGGCAGCCTGGCTGGTGCAGGGATCGGCAGTACTGTTCGGCGTGGTGGGGCTGGCGTTCTCCTACCTGCTGGCGCGGCGCATCCGCTTTGGCGGCTGGGTGCTGCGCCTCCTGCTGGCGGGGATTGCCGTCTCGGCATTCTTTTCGGCAGGGGTGGGTTTGCTCAAATACCTGGCAGACCCGCTCCGCCAGCTCCCGGAAATCACTTTCTGGCTGCTGGGCGGGCTGTGGAGCATCACCTGGCGGCAGGTGCTTGCGGCTGCCCCGCTTTTTCTGGCAGGGCTGACGGTGCTGCTGCTGATGCGCTGGCGGTTGAACCTGCTGGCGCTGGAGGATGACGTGGCGGTCTCGCTGGGGATTGCCGCCGGAAGGGAGCGCCTGGTGCTGCTGCTGGCGGCAGTTACCGTGACCGCAGCATCCATTTCCATCAGCGGACTGATTGGCTGGGCGGGTCTAATCATCCCCCACCTGGCGCGCCGCCTGGTGGGTGCCGATGCCAGCCGCACCGTCCCCGCCGCCCTGCTGATGGGCGCAACCTTCCTCATCCTGTGCGATGACCTGGGGCGCACCCTCCTTGCGGGGGAAATTCCACTGGGCATCCTCACGTCCCTGCTGGGCGCGCTCGTCTTCATCCTGCTCATGACCAGACCCATCCTGCCGCAATCATGACCGACCCCATCCTGCGCTTTGACGATCTCACCTACCGCTACCCCCGGCGCAGCGCGCCAACCCTCGCCGGGCTGACGCTCGACCTGCCGCCCGGGCAGGTGACCGCCCTGCTGGGGGCAAACGGGGCGGGCAAATCCACCCTGCTGCGCCTGGCATACGGGCGCGCCCACCCCTCCAGCGGCAGGGTGCTGTTGGAGGGCAGACCGCTCAGCGAATATCCCCGCGCCGAAATTGGCAGGCGGGTGGCGCTGGTTCCGCAGCGCGAGTACACCCCCTTTGAATATTCCCTGCTGGAATACGTCCTGTTGGGCAGAGCGCCGCACCTTCACCCCCTGCAAACCCCCGGCGAAACGGACTGCCAGGTCGCCAAAGACGCGCTGGCAACCGTGGGGCTGGCGGGGATGGCAGACCGCTCGCTACATGCCATCTCGGGCGGCGAGCACCAGCTGGTGTTGATTGCCCGGGCGCTGGCACAGCAGGCATCCCTGCTGCTGCTGGACGAACCCACCGCCCACCTCGACCTGGCGAACAAGCAGCGCCTCGTCAACTGCCTGCGGGACCTGCGCGCCCGCGGCGTCACCATCCTGCTGACTTCGCACGAACCGGAGGTTGTCTCCGCAGTGGCGGACCGGATTGCGCTGATGAACGGCGGGCGCATCCTGCATACCGGCACACCCGATGAAGTCTGGACGGAGGAATTTCTCTCCGCCACCTACGGGATTCGCCTGCGGGTGGAGCAGGTGGACGGCAGGAGGCTGGTGCTGTGGGATTGACGCCAACCCGCGGGCGGATTGTGATCATCACCGGCGGGCGCGGGGCGGGCAAAACCCGGCTCTGCCTGCGCCTGGCGGAACGTGCCCGGGCGTACGGCTGGCGCGTGGCGGGTGCCGCCTGCCCGGCGGTGTTCCAGGCGGGGGAAAAGACCGGCATTGTTGTGCAGGATCTGCGCAGCGGTGAGACCCGCCGCCTGGCACAGCGGCTGACCCCCGGCTCGGCGGCGCAGGTGCGTACCGAAGGCTGGGCGTTTGACCCGGACGGGCTGGACTGGGGCAACCGCCTGTTTGCCTCCGCCGCCCCCTGCGACCTGCTGGTGGTGGATGAACTCGGTCCACTGGAGTTGGTGCGCGGGGAAGGCTGGCAGGCGGCGCTGGAGGCGCTGGCGCAGGGCGGGTACTGCCTGGCGCTGGTGGTGGTGCGCCCGGAACTGCTGGACGTCCTCCCCGCGGCATGGCACATCCAGCGGGTGGTGGATCTGGATTGCCAACCGGCAGGCGATTAATTCCCAAATCCCCGCCGGACGGGACACCGCTTTTTTCAATCTGATGTAAGATTAATCAGCTGATTTTGATTCGGAGGATGACCATGATCCTGGGAAAACGGGTGCGCCTGCGCGCCATTGAAGAGGGCGACCTGCCGCGCTTTGTGGCGTGGCTGAACGACCCGGAAGTGATTGAAAACCTGGTCCTGCGCGTGCCGCTTTCGCTGGCACAGGAGACGGGCTGGTTTGAAGCGATGAAAAAACGCCCGCCGGAGGAGCACCCGATGGTGATCGAGATCAACCAGCCGGAGGGCTGGAAACCGATTGGCAATATCGGCTTGCACGAGATTGACTGGATCAACCGCCACACCGAACTGGGCATCTTCATCGGCGAGAAGCAGCACTGGAACCAGGGCTACGGGCGGGATGCCATCCGCCTGGTGCTGCGCTACGGGTTCCAGTCGCTCAACCTCAACCGGATTTACCTGCGGGTGTTTGAAACCAACCCGCGCGGCATCCATTCCTATGAAAATGCCGGGTTCAAGCTGGAGGGCAGGCTGCGCGAGGATATCTTCCTCAACGGCAAATACCGCGATACGCTGATCATGAGCGTGCTGCGTTCGGAATGGCAGGACGTGGAGGTCTGATTTTTGGACGACAGGGGAGGGAGCATGGCAAATGGCAACCATATCCGCCACGAGCGGATGAATTACGGGCATATCAAGATTTATGCCGGTAACGGCAGCCTGGACCTGGCAGCGGAGGTCGCCAGCCGGATTGGCATTCCCCTCTGCGAGCGGGACATCATCACCTTTCCCAACGACAACATCTTCGTCCGGCTGCATTCCAGCGTGCGCGGGCAGGACTGCTACGCCATCCAGACGACCGCTGCGCCGGTGCAGAAGAACCTGATGGAACTCCTGATCCTGATTCGCACCCTGCACCAGGATTCGGCGGCGCGCATCACGGCGGTGATTCCCTACCTGGGTTACAGCCGCTCCGACAAGAAGGACCAGCCGCGCGTGCCCATCACCGCCCGCCTGGTGGCGGACATGATCGAAGTGGCGGGGGCGGACCGCTACATTGTCTATGACCTGCACTCCAAGCAGATCCAGGGCTTCTTCTCCATCCCCGGCGACGTGCTGACGGCGTTTTACATCCTGTCCGATTACCTCAAGAGCATCCGCCCGCGGCTGCAATCCCCGGTGATTGTGGCGTCCGATCTGGGCTTTTCCAAAAACGCCCGCAGCTACGGCATGGCGCTGGAAGCCCCGCTGGCGTTCATTGAAAAACGTCGCACTAACGACATCCACACCCGCGCGCTGACGCTCATCGGCGATGTACAGGGCAGGGATGCCGTCATCGTGGATGACGAGGTGGACACCGGCGGCTCGATCTGCGAGGCGGTGCAGGTGGTGAAGCAACACGGTGCCCGCGATGTGTACGTGGCATTCGTCCACCCGGTGCTTTCGGCAGACGCTGCCGACCGCCTGGCTGCCCTGCCCGTGGCGGAGTTCATCACCACCAACACCATCCCCATTCCGCCCGAAAAAGCCGCCCTGTTCGGCGGCAGGCTGCGCATCCTTTCGATTGCCCCGCTGCTCAGCGAGGTGATCATCCGCGCCAACGAGGGGCGCAGCGTGGGCGAACTGTTCAACGAATAACGGAGGCTGTATGCCGGAACTGCCGGAAGTGGAAACCATTGTCCGATCCCTGCGCGACGGGGGGCGCTGCGGCGAATCCATCCTGGGGTGCCATTTTGCCCGCCCCGGCGTGCTGTGGGAGCGTTCGATTGCCATGCCCGGTCCGGTGGCGTTTCAAGCCCGCCTGCCCGGTCAGCGCGTGGAGTGGGTGGACCGGCGCGGCAAGTACCTGCGGCTGCACCTCTCGAAGGATGTGCTGCTCATCCACCTGCGGATGAGCGGCGACCTGCGGGTGGAATCTGCCGACCTGCCGCCCCAACCGCACGACCGCATCCTCTTCCCCTTCCAGTACGGCTCGCGGATGGCGTTTAATGACCCGCGCAAGTTTGGTCGCGTCTGGCTGACAAAAGACCCTGCCGGGGTGCTGGCGGGGCTGGGTCCCGAGCCGTTTGACGCCCACCTGGGCGCCGGGGAATTTTACCAGCGCCTGCATGCCTCCCGGCGGCAGCTCAAGCCCCTGCTGCTGGACCAGTCCTTTTTGGCGGGGGTGGGCAACATTTACGCCGATGAAGCCCTGCACCGCGCCCGCCTGCACCCCCTGCGCCGCTCCCACACGCTGGCGCTGGAGGAAGCCGCTGCTCTGCTGGCGGGGGTGCGCGCCGTGCTGGAGGCGGGCATTGCCGCCAACGGCGCCAGCCTCGACTGGGTCTACCGGGGCGGGAATTTTCAAAACCAGTTCCGCGTGCACCTGCGCGCCGGAGAGCCGTGCTACAATTGTGGTACGTTGATCGTCCGCCAGGTGGTGGGGCAGCGCAGCACCTATTTCTGTCCGGTCTGCCAGCCGGCAGACCCAAGCCAGGAGGTTTGAATGTCGGAGCAATTAACCCAGCTGCTTTTGATCCTTTTATTTGTGACCATTGGATTCATGGTGGGGGCGCTGATTACGCTGTGGTGGTACGAACGCGCCAAAAACCGGGAGAAAGCCGCCCGGGAACTGGCGGAAAAGCAGGAGGAGGAGGGCGAAAACACCCGCCAGCAGAAATACCGCGAGGTGGTGCGCCTGTGGCGCGACCGCCGGACGAACAAGCTGCTGGTGGAGACCGGGGGGAAAATTCATGCCCAGCTTGGCACGCTCAGCGATGAGCAGCGCCAGGCGCTGGAAATGACCATCCGCGAGTGGGCGGTCTGGCTGGGGCTGGGCAAGCCCTCGCAGCCGCCCGCAGTGGCACAGCGGGCGCAGCAGCCTGCCGCCGCCCAACCCGCCGCGCCGACCCGGCAGGCACCCGCCCCGGCAATCCCCATGCCTGCGGCGGCAATCCCGGCAGCCGAGGTGGTGCTGGAACCGGCGCCGACGATGGTGGCGCAGATCAACGAAATTGTGCAGGCAAAACTGCCCGGCTCCGGGCTGAAGGACTACACCATCCGCCTGGTGGAAAGCCAGCGCGATGGCGTGGTGGTATGGGTGAACGGCACTCGCTACCTGGGCGTGGATGAAGTTGCCGAGCCGCAGGTGCAGGCGTTGTTAAAGGAAGCCGTGGCGGAGTGGGAGCAGCGGGCGCGCTGATTATTCGACCGCGACCACGCCCTCAATTTCCGGGAAGAACTGCTTGACCGTCCCCTCCACCCAGCCTTTGAGGGTGACGGGGGAAAGCGGGCAGCCCAGGCAGGCGCCGCCCAGCCGCACCTGCACCACTTTGCCATCAAAACCGACATATTCCACGTGACCGCCGTGGTAGTTTTCAATATACGCATCCAGCTGTTCCACCAATCCGCGGATCTGCTGTTCAATCGAGTAGGAAGGCGTTTGTTCAGTCATTGGGGGGTTTTCCTCCATTGGCATCGGGATCCATGCTGTCGCTCAACAGGTCCAGCACCTGGGGCTGCATGGAGTGGTAACGCTCGGCAACCGCCCGGGTGAGCCGGTCCAGGAATTCCCTGCCGGTTGCCGGGCATTCATTGCAGATGGACATCAACTGGGCGCGGGTGATGCGGTATGCCTCGCTGGCAAGCACCGCCGCCGCCCCCGAGGAATACGTCCGGCGGCGCAGCGCAGCCGACCAGCCGAACACGTTGCCCGGCAGGACGCGCGCCACCGTCAGCTGCGGTCCGTCGTAGGGTTTGTATTGCACCAGCACCTCCCCGGCGCTGAGGACGTAGAGGTATTCGGCGGGCTGCCCCTGCTCAAAGATGACTTCGCCCGCGGCAAACGTGCACAGGTCGAACAGCGGCTCCAGCTCGCGGACCTGCTGCGGCGACATGCCCCGAAAGAATGCCAGTTCGTCGAAGTCTTGTTTGAACATGTTTTCATGTTAATCAAACCCGCCAGCGGGTGAAAGTGGCAAATATCACCAAGTGGGATACTATTTGGCACAGCCGGGGTGACAACGCGTCATGGCACAGGGGTATAATCCTCACAGGCGGGCGCGGTCTGCCTGCCACCCAGCCGGAGGAACAAGGGAACCCCATGCACGAAGCAGAAAAATCCATCCACGAGTTTGATTTCAACCTGATCTGCGAATATTTTTCCAGTATCGAGCGGCAGGGACCGGGCAGCCCGCAGGCAACCCTCCAGGCGCTATCCTTCATTAAAAATCTCACCGCTGATTCCCGGATTGCCGACCTGGGCTGCGGCACCGGCGGGCAGACGATGGTGCTGGCGCAGCACACCCCCGGCAGCATCACCGGGCTGGACCTGTTTCCCGCCTTCATTGACCGGTTCAACGCCCGGGCGCGGGAACTGCTCCTCCACGAGCGCGTGACCGGGGTGGTGGGTTCGATGGATAACCTGCCTTTCCACGATGCGGAACTGGACCTGATCTGGTCGGAGGGTGCCATTCTGTACCTTGTATTCAATTCAGTATGTCGGTGGAGAAGGAACAAAGGACTGCGCTTGAATCTGTTTTTAGGATGAAAGTCACTTGAAATTGGGGGGAGGGTATGCTACAAAGGATATACACGT
>ENA-UOYA01003050-UOYA01003050.1-activated-sludge-metagenome-genome-assembly--contig:-NODE-3050-length-15295-cov-4.374869_pt1 | contig 15295 bp, 13 predicted proteins | sample MGYA00238163_ERZ764804 | MGnify/ENA primary metagenome ERZ764804 (study PRJEB28919, sample SAMN05720223) | activated sludge metagenome | isolation source: Anaerobic digester | place: Hong Kong...
ATCGGCTTCCCGTCTTCGTCGTCAACCTTGACCTTGGCGAATACCCAGCCCTCGACCTTGGAAGGGTCGACGCCGGCGTCGGTGAACATCTTCGGATCTACGACGAATACGATGTCTTTATCATTGGTACCCATATCCTTTGCCCATTCAAACATATTGCCGTCACCGACATTGACTCCGTAATGGTCCAGATCCGTATGGTACTTCACGCGGTCACGATAAAGTTCAACGATCTTTTCATAGGAAGCCAGGGGCGACGCATCTCCGTCGTAAGTCAATTCATCGTCTCCGAGGTTGGAACCCACCATGATCTTATCTCCGATGAGGATCCCCGCAGGAAGCTTGCTGACGTCAAGGCCGGCGTCGATGAACGGCTTTGCGTCAAACTCCAGCATAATATCGTGAGACTGGCCGGAACTGTAATCCTTGCTCCAAATGAAGCGTTCGCTTCCGTCCGGCGAGGTCAGGGCCCATCCGCCGTTCAGATCATCTTCCGCTACGTTGTTATCCATTGCATTTAATACCTTTTCAAAGGAGTTGACCGACTCGGTCCCGACGACATCGGTAGATGCGCATGCAGTCAGGGACAGGGACAGGATCAGGGTCAGAGACAGTGCTATGATGATTGGTTTCTTTTTCATGGTGATTCTCCTTTAGCAAAATCATTTTACGGTTTAACCGGTTTTGATTCATTTTTTGCATTATTTATATGGTTTAAATCGTTTCAGTCTCAGCGCATTGGTCACAACGGAAACAGAACTCAGCGACATGGCGGCGGCGGCCAGGATCGGATTGAGCAGCGGTCCGCCGAAGAGGTAAAGCAGCCCCGCGGCCACCGGGATTCCGGTGACATTGTAGCCAAAGGCCCAGAACAGATTCTGCTTGATATTCCGGATGGTGCTCTTGCTGAGCTGGATCGCAGTCGGAACATCCATGAGATCGCTTTTCATCAGGACGATATCCGCAGACTCCATGGCCACGTCGGTGCCGGAACCGATGGCGATTCCGATATCGGCCTGTGCCAGCGCCGGAGCGTCGTTGATGCCGTCTCCAACCATTGCAACCTTTTTCCCTTCCGCCTGAAGCTTCTTCACTTCATTGGACTTATCCTGGGGCAGGACTTCTGCGAGGACCCGCTCGATGCCGACCTGCTTTGCAATGGCCTCGGCGGTTTTCCGGTTGTCGCCTGTGATCATTGCCACTTCCAATCCCATGTTCCGAAGCTTTTCGATGGCTTTCCTGCTGTTCGGCTTCACTACGTCGGCCACGGCGATGATGCCGGCAAGGGTATTGTTCATGGCGATGTACATCGGCGTCTTTCCTTCCTCCGCCAGACGGTCGGAGTCCTTTTCCAGCTCCGACAGAGAGATTTTCCTCTCGGTCATCAGCTTTTTATTGCCCAGCAATACGGAGATTCCGTTGATGCTGACTTCGATCCCGTGTCCAGGTATCGCAAGGAAGTCCTCCGGCTTGAACAATTCCAATCTCTCTTTCTCCGCCTCGTTGACGATGGCTTCTCCCAAAGGATGTTCGGAGCCCTTTTCTGCCGAGGCGGCGAGCTGCAGCAGCCGGTTTCTGTCTGTGCCGCCGGCGGTCAGGATGTCCGTCACTTCCGGCTTTCCTTCTGTTATTGTGCCCGTTTTGTCAAATACGATGGTATTGATCTTATGGGTTGTCTCCAGCGCTTCCCCGCCTTTGATCAGGATTCCGTATTCGGCGCCTTTTCCAGTCCCCACCATGATCGCAGTCGGCGTAGCCAGGCCCAGCGCGCACGGGCAGGCTATGACGAGGATCGCAATAAAGATCGTCAGGGAGAATACCAGCGGCTCTCCGCTGATGAACCAGGCCAGGAAGGCTAAAACAGCGATCCCGAATACGATGGGCACAAAATACCCGGAAACGACGTCCGCCATCTGCGCGATGGGAGCTTTGGAGCCCTGCGCTTCCTCCACCAGCTTGATGATCCGGGCAAGAGCCGTATCTTCGCCGACCTTGGTCGCCTGAAAACGGATCATCCCGTTTTTATTGAGGCTGGCCGCGTAGACCTGATCTCCCGCCTTCTTTTCAACCGGAATGCTTTCCCCGGTAAGCATGGATTCGTCGATGGCCGTGCTTCCTTCCAGCACCACGCCGTCCACGGGAATCTTTTCTCCCGGCTTGACAAGGATGATGTGCCCGATTTCCACCTCTTCGATCGGCACCTCATATTCTCTGTCGTCCCGGATCACGATTGCGGTTTTCGGAGCGAGCCCCATGAGCTTTTTAATCGCTTCGGAGGTTCGTCCCTTGGAAACCAATTCCAGGGATTTGCCGAGAAGGATCAGCGTAATGATGACGCCGGCCGTTTCAAAGTACAGTCCTTCGATTGCGCCGAAATTTCCGTTTGCGATCTGGTAGACGGAATATAAGCTGTAGACGATGGCAGCCGTCGTACCCATCGCGATGAGGGAATCCATATTGGGGCTCCGGTTGATGATCGCCTTATACCCGACGGTGTAAAACCGGTAGCCGGCGATCACAATCGGGGTGGTCAATGTCATCTGAAGGATGGAATAATTCAGCGGAAACTGCATCGGGTTGACGATCGACGGAATCGGAAACCGCAGCCACGATATCATGGAGCCCATTGCAAAATACAGCAGGGGCGCCGCAAAGATCGCGGCTACGGTGAATTTGGTCCAAAGGATCCGAATCTCCCTTTCCTTTCTGAGCTTATCCTCGTCAACCAGCTTTTTCTGTTGAATCTCAACGGCGCCGTAACCCGTTTTTTCAATTTTTTCTTTGATTTGCGACAGTCCGGTCTTACTCGGGTCATAGGTGATCACGGCCTTTTCGGTAGCCAGATTGACCGAGATCTCATCGACGCCGTCCATCTTTCCCACGACCTTCTCGATCCTGGCGGCGCAGGCCGCGCAGGTCATGCCGGTTATCTTCAACGTATCTTTTTTCATAAAATCACTTTTCCTTTCCGTGCAATTTACAACATCTTGCCTATGGTGACCAGCAGCTCATCGATGATTTTGTCGTCCCCTGTCTGAATCTTTTTCACGAGGCAGCCGCGGATATGATTCTCCAGGACCAGTTTGCTCACCGAATCCAACGCTGCCCGAACGGCGGCGATCTGATTCAGTACGTCGTTGCAGTACGCATCCCTCTCGATCATGCCCTTGATCCCTCTGATCTGGCCTTCCGCCCGATTCAGCCTCGTGATCAGACTTGCCTTCAGTTTATCGTCTCTGACGGTCACATTTCCGTCCCCGTCTTCGATCCCGCAGCAATCCTCGCATTGATTCGCGTTTTTATGCTGTATCATCCGTATTTCCTCCTGTTTTGCCTGAATGGCATGGATTTCTGTAATGAAATTCTACTCATACTATACCCCCGTAAGGTATATTTGAATCATATCAGAAGCAGTTATTTTTCACAACTGCTTGAGATATTTTTTTATTCTATTTAAACCCCGCAACAGCTGGGCAGGTTCGTATTGATACTGCCGTCGTTTTCCGGGATCTGCCCGGGATTGCTGAGGTCGTCAACCACGGCGATCTGGCTTCGGATCATTCCCATCCAACAGCTGTAAGGGACGATGCCGCTCTTGTCCGGAGTGAATTCTATGATATTGTCCCCCGGTTTCAACGGAATCTCCAGATTGTATTCCAGTATGATGATCCTGTTGTTGCAGCCGTTGATATCTCCTTTTTCCGCCCGGATATTCCATTGTACGGGAATCCCTTTCTGCACCACGATGGGCTCATATCTGCCGGAATCCAGTCCGGTCGTCACGACCTGGACTCCGTCGATGATTTCCGCCTTCGCTCCCTGCAATGAGGAGGATGATCCGGCACCGCCGGTCCCCGGCACGAAAGGCAGCGCATAGCCGGCCAAAGCCATTCCGTTGCTGAACATGAATACTCCCAGAATCACGACCAGCGCCGCGCTCACCTTCATCATCCTTGACGTAAACCTCTTTGTCAGCACCGTGCTCAATGCGCCGAGTCCAAACATCAGAGGAACGGTTCCCAGACTGAAAAGCATCATGGATAGCGCTCCCTGGACCGGATCTCCTGTGGAAAGCGCATACAGCTGCATTGCCTGAAGGGGTCCGCACGGCATCAATCCGTTGAGAAGTCCCACGTACAGCGGACTCTTGCTGTTTTTCTGCTGATCGATTTTTTCCGCAAAGATCTTCGGCATTCTTGGATTGAATCTTCTGAGCGAAGGGAACAGATTCAGCATGTTGAGTCCCATGATGATCATGAAAACACCGGCGACCAGTGCGATGAGCCCTTTCCCGGTGTTGGAAAAACTCACTGCGGAACCCAGGGCCCCGACCAATCCGCCGATCACCGTATAGGAAATCACTCTTCCCGAATTATAGAGGATACTCGGCGTCAGGCTTGTCATTTTACTTCCGCCGCTCTGTCCCGTCTTGTAAGGGACACATTGGGACAGGTTGATTCCGCCGCACATTGCAACGCAATGAGTCGAGGTCAGCAGTCCGATGACGAAGAGCATTCCGTAGCCCATTCCCGCTTTCGCTTCCGGGAAATAATTGAAGAAGTCGAATCCGCCGAACCGGTTGATGATCATATATATAGCGATCAGGATCACAAAGATCCCAACGACCTGAATTCCGTTGAAACGCTCTCCGTCCTGCGCCGGCGCCTTCGGCGCCGGTTCGTATCCCAGCCCCCTGATCATTTCCTTGATCTCTGATATATTGATCTGTACAGGGTCATAGGTCACCATTACGGTTCCTTTTCCAAAGCTTGCGATGGCATTGGCGATCCCCTTCCTATTTTTTAATTTTCTTTCTATTTTGTTTTCACAATTCACGCAGGTCATGCCTTTGATCCTGAGTGTTATCGTCTTATAATTTCTTTCCATATCTCTTCTCCCTTCGATCATGTTATTATGATCCTACCAGACAGATATGGAGAAATTATGGAGGAATTGCCCCGAATATAACATTAAGACACACCCGGATTCAACGAGTGTGTCTTTATCATTTCCTATTGAGCTTTTACTTCCTGCACGCCTGATATCGTGCTTGTTTCATCCATCGTGAATGTTGACTTTGCGGATTCTGTGGCAAAATACACATTTCCATCCACTTTCATATCCACCAGCTTGAAATTATCCTGCATGACATACAAGTCTCCGACAAAGGTTCCGTGCTGTATGCTGGCCATCGGACTATTGATGGTCAGTTTCGGCGCCTTCAGCGTAAATCTGGCGGTTACATTCCGATCCTCGTCTTGTGAATAAAGAGCGATCTTCCTCTGTACAATGTCTTTCCCCTGTTCATCCTTTTTCCCATTGGTAAAATTGCCATCAAGTGTCAAGTCTTCTTCAAAGCTTAGATCTTTCAAGGTGCAGATGATCCAGGTTCCCTGACTGCTGATTGCGTTTTTAAAGTCTCCCTCTTCATCCACGATCGATGCTGTTGTTTCAGCATCATTCTGTTCTTCCTCCTGCCCATTTTCGTTCGTTGTACCGTTGCCTTCTCCATTTTCATCACCGGTGCCGTTATCCCCGCCGCAGCCGGCAAATGCAAATATCAAAGAAACGATCAGCAGAAATAATAACGTCTTTTTCATATTAATCCTCCTTGTAAATGCTGTCATTGTGTGTCAGTTCATAAAACATAACTTTCCGCAATGGTTATTTTGCCCTCGGCAGATTGTAGTATACGTTTTTTTACCGATATCAGATAAAAAATACGAGACATGATAAAAACCGGCATACAGGCCGGTTTTGGAGTATTATCGATACTTTTGAAACGGAGCCGCTTAATCCGCCAGGTAATCGCCGAAGCGGGAACTCGTCTCGATATGCCCGTCGGGGAATACCCACAGCGCCTCCGTATCAGGCAGGCTTTCAACGAGAGCGAGACCTTCTTCAAAGGGCATGTTGAAAATTTTGGACAGCGCATCCGCCATGCCGGAATCCTGGCACAGGATCGTTACGGAAACATAATAATCTGCCGGATAAAGCGTATCCGGATCGATGATATGATGGTAATTCTTTCCGTTCACGGTGTAATATCTCTCATAGACGCCGCTGGTAACGAGAGACGCGTCGGTCAGATGGACCTTTCTGATATCTTCCCCGTTCTGATCAAAAGGATTCTGGATCCCGACCTTCCACTGGTTCCCGTCTCCTCTGACGCCGATGGAGCGGACATTGCCGCCTACGCTGATCAGTCCGCTGGTGAATCCGTTCTCCTCTGCGATCCTGGCGACCTGCTCCGTCGCATAGCCCTTGGCGATGCCACCCACGTCAAGGCTCATTTCCGGATCCGCAAGATAAACCGTCGAGTTTTCTTCATCGATGATCACCTGACTGATATCGGTATGTTCGGAAGCCTTCTGCAATCGTTCCATATCGGGAAGCGTCGCCTTCTCCGGATCTTCCAGACCCGCTTCGCGATGCTCATGCCATATTTTCAATACGGCGCCCAACGCTACGTTGACCTGTCCGTCGGTCATTTCATAAGCCTGTTTTGCGAACAGAAGCAGATCGATGATCCTCCGGTCCACTTTTACCGGCTCGATTCCTGCGTTCTCGTTGATCGTCCTGATATTATTGACTCCTTCGTAGCTGTTGTAAATATCATAAAGCTGATGATATTCCTCAAGCTTATCATGGATCAACTCAGCGTGATTCCTGAATTCCTCCTCGCTGCCGGCATAACCGATGATCTGGGTCACCGTATCGAACAACTTAAGAAATTCAGCGGTATAACGCCTCTGCTCCTCTTTGATGTCTGCACAGGCGGCAAGGTTCAGAATCAGAATCGTGATCAGAACGACTGCGGCAAATTTTTTCAACATGTTTCCCCCACAAATGGCCGGCGCCACTTTAAGCATGATTACTGAGGGATAGCACTGTGTCAGAATATGAAGCACAATCCTATCCCCCAATGAATGATCTTATTCGCGTTTTCTTATGTATTCGTCTTATTTTGCCGTATTGAACGCTTTGTCGAGAACGGTCAGGAAGTCGGTAACATGCACTGTTACAGAAGATTTCAGATCGTCTCCTGCAGGCACGCCTTCTTCAATCGCGATGCCCTTCACTTCATCCATCGTCTTTCCAACGACGTATTCAGCAAAAGCTTGCGCCTGTTCGTTCCATTCCTTGCCGATCGCGGAAGCTTTCTTCATGCCGTAAGCATCGCCCAGTTCGTTCTTCGTCTGGAATGCGGCATTGATGTCAGAAGTGATCTTGCCTTCCTTTGAAATATTGATATTTGTCTGGGATGCATCGATGATGCTGCTTGTGATCACACCGTCGGCATTGAAGGTGGTCGCCGTGTAATAGGTGTAAGCCTGAGCCAAACCGTCCTCTTCAGCCGCGTCCTTGGATTTGGCAATGCCTGTAACAACACCCAGTCCAAGCTTGTCGTCAGCGGAAGCGCCGATAGCCTGAGCGTTGGCGGCCGCCTTTTCGATCGCTTCAATAAAGTCGGTCACGTGAACGGTTACGGAAGACGCCAGATCTTCATCCGTCGGAACGCCTTCTTCATTGACGGCAATTCCCTTTACTTCTTCAACGGTCTTGCCGACAACATAATCGGCAAATGCTTCAGCCTGTTCGTTCCATTCCTTGCCGATGCCGGATGCTTTCCCCATGCCGTAATTGGTTCCCATTTCCTTCTTGGCTACAAAAACGGTATCAAGCGGGGTTACGATCTTTCCTTCCTTGGAAAACTCGATCTTGGTCTGAGCCTGATCGATGACGCATTTTATGATGGTTCCCGCATCGTCGACGGTTACCGCAGCTACCAGGGAGTCAGCCTGGGCCACGCCGTTTGCGTCGCCCGCGTCTTTTGACTTGGCTGCCGAAGTAATAACTGCCAGCCCTGTTTTCACTGCTTCTACAGAAGGTGTTTCTTCCGCAGGCGCTTCTTCTTGTGCCCCGCCGCCGCAAGCTGCAAATGCAAACATTACCATAGCCAGGACCAACCATAGTGCAACTTTCTTTTTCATAGGATCTCCTCCAAAAAAAATTTTTTATTATTAAGCCAGCCTGTTGAAAGCCGGCATAATAAACCTGAGCAAGGTCGATGTGACGATTCCCGCTGCCAGACCCGAGATCAGCAGAACTGGAAAATACGCCCACATATTCATACCCGTATAAATGACTGTTATAACAATAAACTGGCCGATATTATGAGAAACCGCTCCAAATATGCTGATGACCAGATACGTTATTTTATCCTTGAAAATCGCCATGAGCAGGATCATGACCGTAATGGACAAAATCCCTCCTGTGATGCTCAAAAGACCTGCAATCCCGCCTCTCGTGATAAAAACGAAAACCGATTTCAGGATGCCGATGGCATACGCCTGCTTTTTCCCCAGAAAAAACAGCGCATACATGACGGCGATATTGGACAGCCCGAATTTGACTCCCGGAACCGGGACGGGCAGCGGCGGAAGCATGTTTTCCACGACGGCAAGCACCAGTGCCGCCGCAAAGATCATCGACGTCAGGACCAGCATCTGCGTCCTGTTTAAGTTTTTCCTATTCATGATGGCGGTCACTTTTCCGGCCATACCATATCCTCTCTAAATCACAATATCCGCGTCTTCCCCGCCGGCCTCTTTTTCCGGAACGATCTTCAGCACGATCCCGTTGGGAAGGCAGGCTGCAAATTGGCCCGCCGTCTTCTGCCTGCCGGCATGGATGCAGACCTTGTCCGGACAATCCGATTCGACAAAAGCGATGGAGCCGTCCGGATACTGATGAAAAATTACATTACGATCCTGCGGGATGGAAAACGTCGTATCCTTTCCTTCCGCAAGGTCCACCGTCTCGACCAGTTCGGAGTAATAGTAGATCTCCGCCCTGACCTGACTCCCTGTGAAAAAGTAGTTATAAACGCCCCAGGAAACAGCGCTGACGGCGAGAATGCACAGGATGACCGCGATGTCTGTTCTTTTATAAAACTTCATGTCAGCTCACCAGACCGCTCAGAAAAATCAATGCGGTATCCGTTCCCATAATGATCACATAATTTTTGATGGAGGTGATAAAGGTTTTGCTTTTCACCTGCTCCCCGAAAAACGTATGGATGTTTTTCCGGACCGGGATCAGCGTTGCCAGCGACAGCAGGCAAAGAGGCGCCAAAATCTTCAAAGCGACCATCAGGATCATCGCCAGATAAGTTGTATAATAAACCGCCGCGAACAAATGCAGCGACGCTTTTCTCCCGAGATAGTACGGCAGCGTATACCGCTTTACAAGAACATCCTGCTCCACATCGCAGATGTTGTTGGCCAGCATGATGTTTGCCGTGCAGCATACCGGAATCACGGACAGGATCGCCGCAGTGGAGATCGGAACGATCTGAAGATCAAGGCTGACGGTTTGCAGGTTCCATTCCAGAGTCAGAAACGTGCCTTCCGGCATGTTGATATACAGAAGAATGAATGGAATGAAAAAACCGTAAAAGATCCCCGATAAGATCTCCCCCCATGGCTGTCTCGAAATCGGCACCGGGCCGAAGGTGTAGAGGATCCCGCACAAAAAGCAGAGACCGCCGAGCAGCAGCACGACGACGTCTGTCAGCCAGACCAGATACAACCCGAGAAAAGCGCTCACTCCCAGCAGGACAAAAATGATGGCCAGGGCGGTGCTCCTCGTAAACTGCAGCGTCTGTTGATTGGTTTTCGTATCTATGTAATTATTGATCGCCGTCGTCGCCAGATCAAACAAAAACATTGCCGCAAAGAAGAGCAGGGAAAGGCGCCAGTTGATGGGCCCGTTCAGATAAAACAGAAACGCAGCGGTCAACAGGAACGCAAAGGTACTGGTTATCTTCGTCGTGATTTCCACGTAGCTTAATAATCTTTTCATCACTCGACTTCCCGCTTCTCTCTCAAATCAGGCGGAATGACTTATCCAGAATAAATCTGAGCTCGTTTTCCTTTACTTTGTTCACGTTCAGTTCTTCGATCAGCCGCTGTGATTTGAGATAGTATTTCTGTGCCACCAGCCGCGTATAGTCCAATCCGCCTGTCTTTCTGACAGCCTCGTTGATTTCGCTTCTTGTTAAAACGGACGTCCTGGCTTTTTCCTTGAGCCCGCCGAGGCTTTTCAAGGCGTAAATCAAGGGGAGCGTGATCACATTCTGTTCATAGTCCGACTGCACCGGTTTTCTGGCGGTCTCTTCCGTCTCCTCGAAATCCATGCAGTCGTCGGTCAGCTGAAAGATCATCCCGACGTTGTGGCCGAGTTTCGCATATTTTTTAATCGTTTGCTGATCCTTTTCGACCAGGGCGGCGCCGATAAAGAAAGAGGCTTCGAACAGGGCTGCCGTTTTCCCTGATATGATTTTCAGATACTGATGAACGGTCAGGTCCAGGTTTCCGTTGTTGATGTGCTGGTTCAGTTCGCCCAGGCACACCCTTCCCATATAATCCGGGATTTCGAGCTTCATATACTCTTCCAGCTCCGTCTTTTCCGAATTGGCGGCAGCCAGCTTCATGGCCGCGCAGACGAGATAGTCCCCGCAAATGACGGCAGTCCGTTTTCCGTATTTTTTCTGGAGCGTCGGTTCTCCCCTCCTGACATCCGCATTGTCGATCACGTCGTCGTGGACCAGCGTTGCCAGATGCATGATTTCAACGGCGGCAGCCATTCTGACAGCCCTCTCGCTGATCAGTCCTTCCCGGTCCATCGCGCAGGTGATCACGGAAGCGGCCCGGATAAACTTTCCCATGGAAACGGCGAGATGCTTCGTATAATTGCGGATAACCAGAGGTGAGGTAGACAGCAGTCTGTCTACCTCATATTTCACTTGTTCAAATGCGTCGTCATAATGGTATTTCTTAACTTCCGTGTTTTGCATGATCGCATCCTTAGTCATGATAGAGATAGGATTTTCTTACGACCGGTATTTTCTTCCATCCCTTTTTCAGCGCGGGCATCGCATAATAATCCAGGCCAAAGGTCCTGCCCGCTCCGATCAGAACGGCAATCCCCGCAAAGATCATCCAGAAAGTTCCGAGATACAAACCGGTGGTCGTTACGAACATAAACTGCAGAATCAATGAAAATCCTGCCGCAGGGAAGGTAAACAGGCCGCCGATCAAAGCAAGGCCGATGAGGATCTCGGCGATGACGATGAAGGTCTGCATCCCGATCTGAATGCCGTTATATGGTAAAACAAACGTGTCGACAAACCAGTTCATCAGAGGAACATCCAGCTTGAACGCCAGATCCTGCAGGGTCGATTCGGCAAGTTCCTTTCCGCTTACGAAGATCGCCTGGAACAGTCCGATAAAATCAAAATTGAAAATGACCGTTCCAACTTCCGTCGCTGCATTGCCTACCTGTCCTGCGCCTTCTTCGGCTCCGGTCCCCGTCGCTGCGGAAACTGCATCCGCAACCGCCTGCACTGTATCCGCAGCCGCTCCGGTTGCACCGCTCGCGCCGTCCGTCGCGCCATCTCCTCCGCCGTTTACAATGGTATCATACCAGGCCTGGGCGCCTCCGAAAAAGCCTGTCAGCTTCGGAGTAGACAGCCAGCCTTCCTGGATCTTCATGATCCCTTCAAAGAGCCAGACCGCGCCAAGCCAGACACGGAGCGGCACCAGCAGAAAACTCGGCGTCCTGTTTGAAAAATGCCCGCCTACGAAGCTTCTGCAGTTTCTGATGGTGAAGAATTCATGCCTCATATAGCTGAATACCTTGTTCCAGCCCAAGACCTGAATAAAATAGATGATATTGATGAGATGCTTGGAGAACATCGCCAGCCAGGAAGGCAGGTTGAACATCATGTTCGGCATGCCGACCCTGGCGACTCCGTAGCGTCCGCCGACACATACCATGAATCCATGGAAGGACGGCTTGTATTTTTCCATCTCGCCTTTTCCGGTGATGGCGCATTCGATATTGTGCGCCGCAGTTGCCGCGCTGTGTTCGCAGTTTTCAACGATCTGCGGAACCGGTCTCTCTTCTCCTTCCGGCGTATAGAGCATGTTGTCCCCGACAACATATACGCTTTCATCATCCAGGGAACGAAGATACGGATCCAGCGCGATCCGTCCTCTGCCGCCTGACTGAAGCGTCTTACCGGCATCCGCTGTGATATCGGCGCCTTCGATCCCGGCGCACCAGATGACGGTATAGGTCCCTTCACTGGTAAAAACGTCGTTGCACTTCGTTTCCACAAAGTCTTTCCCTACTTTCACGACGCCGGTATTGAGCATGACCCGGATGCCCATCTTTTTCATCCGCCGTTCCACTTTTTCAGACAGTTTTTCCGGAAGATTCGGAATGGTGCGGCTTAAAACATCTACGTTGCAGATGGTGACTTCTTTTCTGTCTATTTCAAAATTGCTGCAGAGGATCGGCGCATATTCGGCCAGCTCTCCGGCCATTTCCGCTCCGGTGAAACCGGCGCCGACGATATAGAAGGTCAGAAGCTTCTTTCTTTCCTCGGGATCCGTCTCTTTGGACGCCTTTCTGAACATGTTGTGAATATGCTCCTTCAGAAGGACAGCATCCTCATAGGACCACAATTTGAATGTAAACTCTTCCGCGCCGGGAGTACCGAAAAAGGTGGGTTTTGATCCGGCGCCGAGCACCAGGTAATCATAACCGTAGCTTTCCGTCGTTCCTGCAACGATCTTTTTCTCAAAATCGATGGAAGTGACAGTATCTAACTTGACCTGAACCTTTCTGCCCGCAAAGACTTTATCCAGACTGATCTTTATGCTTTCCTCGTCAACGCGGTTTGCGGCCACTTCATGCAGTTCGGTGAGCATCGTGTGGAACGGATTCTTATCAATGATCGTGATCGATACATCCGAATGATGCTTGAACTTCTTTGCCAGCTTTTTGGCGGTCAGGATTCCTGAATATCCAGCGCCGACGATAACGATATTCTTTCCCATGTCGTTCTCCTCTGTTATTTTATGTATTGTTATGAAATGATTTCTATTCTTGCCAGATAATCTTATTTTGTTAATAAAATAACATATTTTGGCGCAAATAAAAAGGCGCGGGGATGGTATAAGCCCGCGCTAATAATATACCCTTAATTTATATGTTTAATCAAGACTTATTTTCTACCATTTTTGTATGAATTTTAGTAATCCTTTCTGACGCCGAATTCCGCCGACTCTACCCATTCATTGGGGCGGCTTACCATTTCGATGAGCTGTTCCAGCACCTTGCAATGGTCGCTTTCCTGCTCGATCAGAAATTCAAATATCTTTCTGTCCCGTTCATCGGCTGCCTCCTGCAACATCTCCTTGTATAAATCGAGGCTCTTCTTTTCATACTGCAGCGCGAAATTGTAGACGTCCATAGCATCGGGAAACTGCTTGATGACATTTTTATAACTGCCAAGCTCCATAAAAATATTTTTGATTTCGGCATTGGTATCAATCAATTCAAAAGGCAGGGTTTCCGCCTTGCTCTTCAGGATCCTTGCATGGATGCTTTCTTCTTCCGCCAGTGTATGGAAAATGGTTTTCAATCCGCTGTCCTTCGTCTTTTCTGCCTGTTCCAGATAATACCGCTTGCCGTCAAGTTCCATACCAATTGCAAATTCTATACTGTTCATGTCCATACCCTTTCACAATTTTCGAATTTTTCACACTATTTATTTTCATTATAACAGAATGCCGTCTGAATACAAGATAATTCATGATAAGAGCAAGAAAAAAGCGGTTCCCTGAAAAACTCATGAATCCGCTTTTTTCTGTGCTGTTATGTATTGTGTGAAGTGTGTGAGGTCATCAGTCATCGTCCCAGACTTCGCGTTCTTTTGTTTCACCGCGCTTCAGCCGGTCGTCCTTCCATTTGTCCTTCCGGTCATCCCGCTGGTCGTCCCACCGGTCGTCCTTCCATTTGTCCTCTTTTGAATCCTTTATCTTGTTCCATTTGATCCCGCCGTTGGCTCCCGGACCCCATCCGTCCCTTTCGTCTCTATCGTTGTACTTGTTTTTCCAGGGGTTTTCGGGATCGTTCTTCGGATTTTCGTACGGATCTCCGTCTTTTTCCATTTTTCTGTTGTCTTTGATCGCTTTATTGATGTCCTTGACCGGCTTTGTCAGCCATTCCTCTTTTTTGATGGCGCCCGAAGTGCTTTCCTGCAATTTTTCAACCAGATTCAGCTTGCCCGGCGTAACGCCGAGTTCTCTCGCCTCTTCAACCCGTTGGGGCGTTACGGCTTCCGCCTCAACATGGACCGGTGCGGTTTTCCGGTCTTTCAGATAGGTCTGCACTTCCTGTTCCAGCTTCGACGCCAGCCGTTCCGCTTCTTTGGGTTGTTCGCTGGAAGCGGTGATCACCACTCCGCCGTCAGGATCGCCGCTCAGATAGCCGTCGGCTATAAGCTGATCCAGCGTTGCCTTAACCCCGGCCTCGATGGTCATATGATCAAGATCCAGCCGGTCGAGAATCTCCTCGCCGTCTTCATTGACAGCCGTTACGTCCAGGATCCGGTCAAACAGATTGAGCGAATACTCTACCGACGGATTCACATCGAGGCTGACGTAGTCGGTCGGAGTAAAGTATGCGAAGGCGCCTATGGTACAAATGACAAATGCTGCGGCCAGGCCTGCGATCCCCCGGATCAGTTTCAAGCCGGCTTTCGGCTTACCTTCTGTTCTTATCGACTGTCCAATTGCGTAATCTTCATTTTTTATCTTCTTAAAAAGTCCGTCTTCCGACAGGATGATAGCTTCATGGTTGTTGATCTCAACGACGATCCCCTTCATTCCTGATCCCCCTCTCTCATAAATCTCATATATTCGGAGAGTATCGGATAATCTCCTGAAATGATCTCTGCCCCCGCTATTATATATTTTCTGTGTCTCTCTAAAACTTTTCGGGGTAGGTTTTTATTTTTCTCGATGATTTTCAGAGGCAGCGTCTTCGTTCTCCGCATTTCACTTAAAAGTACCGGATTCTGAACAAGATACCGAACTGCGTATCCGCATACCGCCTTCGTCTTTCCGGCCTTTGGGGAAGCCTCAGCCAACTCCGTAAACGAGATCCCGTATTCTGACAGCGTTTCTGAAATCATCCTGATTTCCAGTCTGGCGTCCGTTTCCTGAACTGCCACCGACTTGGACATGACCTCCAGCTTCACAGCGGCGTCATCTTCTTCCAGACCGTTTTCGACGGTATAGGAATCAATGAGCACCTCGCAGTCATGCCTGGATTCTTTCCGTGAATAATCATAGATCCGCCGCTTGATCACGGTCTCCGCAAATGAGAGAAAGGCTCCCTTATCAAAGTCGTAAGCTTTGACGGCCTCATGAAACGC
>ENA-UOYA01003055-UOYA01003055.1-activated-sludge-metagenome-genome-assembly--contig:-NODE-3055-length-15274-cov-5.937578_pt1 | contig 15274 bp, 11 predicted proteins | sample MGYA00238163_ERZ764804 | MGnify/ENA primary metagenome ERZ764804 (study PRJEB28919, sample SAMN05720223) | activated sludge metagenome | isolation source: Anaerobic digester | place: Hong Kong...
GATACTCATTACGAAAATCTTCAGAAAGAACTCTGCAAAACTTTTGTAACGCTCGGTATCGCTGTATAACACGGCAACGAGCTTTAGACAACATGTTGTCGTTTACGGCGCCTTAAGCGCCTAATATCATGAACGATCTTAAAGGAAGTGCGCGCGGGTTATGGCTTTGATATATTGCCCTGAATGCAAAAAGCAAATATCCGATAAGGCCGAGTGTTGCCCGCACTGCGGTTTGCCCAGGGCATATTTCACACAAATGAGCAATCAAGGCAAGATCATCCCGGTAGAGAAACAAAATAATGATCCTGCTGAAGATTATAAAACCCTGCGTAATATGCTGATTTCTTTTGACAAAGATTATAATGAAATTTTTAACACGCAAAGATACATACCGTCCTCCACCGCGAAAAGGTTTTATAAAAATTATGCTTATTATGTAGGTGTGCTTAAAGACCCTATGGTAAAACAATATATTGCAAATATGTCTGTTTCCATAGGCTTTAATGCTGAGCAAAGCAACCGATTCGTCTCAGCGATGGAGGACTTCTATGAAAAAGTTGATAGATTTAATGAAAAGTTTATAGAGCAAAAACTAATAGAATACAAAGAATACTTTGATAATATTTTAAAGTCGGTTGACGCTAATGTCAGATTAGACGATGAACAGCGCAAGGCTGTTTTGACCGATGAAGATTATTGTCTGCTGATAGCGGGAGCCGGCGCCGGGAAAACAACCACAATGGCGGCCAAGGTTAAATATTTGGTTGAAAAGCAAAGTGTAACGCCAAAGGATATTATTGTAATCTCATATACAAATAAGGCTATTGATGAACTTAAAGAGCGGATTAATTGCAAACTCAATATCCCCGTAAAAATATGCACTTTTCACTCATTCGGCTATGAAATACTTCGTAAATCCAGCGATGTGCCGCCTAATGTAAACTATAAGGCTTATAGCATTATTATTGATTATCTTGAGAAGAGAGTTTTTAACAATAAACGGTTACTTTCAAATCTTGTTAAATTTTTAGGCTTTTATTTTGATATACCGGAAGACATTTTTAAATTTAATTCGCTGAATGATTACTGCACTTACAAAGCAAGTCTCGACTATGAAACAATTAAAAGCAGGCTTGGTGATTATATAAAAACGATTGCGAATAAGAGAACAAAAAAGACGAGAACTATCACCGGCGAATTTTTGAGGTCCGTCCAGGAGGTGCAGATAGCTAATTTTTTATATCTAAACAGTATTGATTATGAGTATGAAAGACCGTATGAATACCCGGTGCCCGGTGCAAATAAGATGTATACACCAGACTTCTTTATAAAGCAGGGTGAAAATGAGTGCTATTTGGAGCATTTTGGTATCACTGAAAATTTCCAAAGCGATATTTACAATAAGTCTCAGTTGGAAAAGTATATACGTCATATTATTGACAAAAGAAAATTGCATAAGTTAAAAGGAACAGCGCTTATTGAGACCTGGTGCCAGTATAATGATAACCGTTCCCTTATAGAACATCTAGAAGAGGAACTGAATAAAAACGGCTTTATCTTGAAGCCCCGCGATAATGAAGAGGTCTATAGAAAACTGACGGAAACAGGCAAAGACAAATATGTTTTTAAACTTATTATGTTCATGATTGAATTTATAGAAAAGTATAAAACCTGTGGTTATGATGAGGCCGGCTTTAAAGTGCTTAGAAATAAAACTGATAATGTGAGGAGCCTCCTTTTTTTAGACATAGCGGAAGAGGTCTACAGGTACTACCAAGATGAATTAAGAAGAAACAACCAGATTGATTTTTCTGACATGATCAACGATGCTGAAAAAATTTTGTATGAAATAAGCCAGTCCAATTATAAGCCGTCATATAAATATATTATTATTGATGAGTTTCAAGACATCGCCCGTCAAAGATTCAACCTTACCAAATCGCTTGTCGATGTAACAGGGGCTAAAGTTGTTGCTGTAGGTGATGACTGGCAGTCAATTTACGCTTTTGCCGGATCTGATATCACGCTTTTTCAAAAGTTTTTAGAGCTTATGGGCAATGGAAAGGAAATGCAGATTACACATACTTATAGGAATTCACAGGAGCTTATTGACATTGCCGGCAGCTTCGTTCAAAAAAACCCGTCACAGATTAAAAAACGTCTTATATCCCCAAAACGGCTAGAAAACCCGGTTATTGTCGAGTGTTTTGAAGATACCTCAAATTATTATAAAAATTGGGCGTCAAAAATCGAAGAAGTTGTAGGGAAAATTGTAGCTGAATATGGGCGTAAAACATCAATACTGATGATCGGCAGATATAATTATGACCTGGATTATCTCGTCCGTTCCGGGAAGTTCGAAGAGATAAAGAAGACTAGAATAAGGTGTTTAAAATACCCGTATACGAATATAACTTTTTTAACTGCCCATAGTTCGAAGGGACTCGGATTTGACAATGTAATACTTGTTAATATGATGGAGGCAAAGTTCGGGTTTCCGTCACAGCTTGAAGACGATCCGATAATGAAACTGGTTACATATACGGATAATACTGTGCCATATGCGGAGGAAAGGCGGCTTTTTTATGTTGCTATGACACGCACAAAAAATAGAGTATATATGATAGCGCCGCGAAAAAGGCCGTCCCGCTTTGTAATTGAGCTTATACAGGATTTCGATATCCCGCACGATGCAAATATAAATATGGAAATAGTCGAAAGGTATACCTTGAAATGCCCTATTTGCGGATCTCCACTTAAATATGAAAATAATAAAAACTATGGCATTCCGCTTTACATGTGTACCAATGAGCCGGAGATATGTGATTTTATGACAAATGATCGGGTGGCGCCACATGACATATATAAATGCCCTAAATGCGCCGATGGCTACATGATAGTGAAGAAGAACAAAAACGATGAAAGCAGGTTTTATGGATGCACAAATTATGACAGGACACAAAAAGGTTGCAGAAATATAGCCAATATAACAATTTGCGCCTCAAATGACTCTCCCCAATAAGCCCTTTGTCCATTCTTGGATTTCCGGTCCAAGCAAGCGGATAACTCACTGCCCCGGTTCTTGCGCAGGAGGGTTTTGTGAACTAATAATTATTGCGCATCTGTTACTTCTTTCCTTTTTTCTTCTTCTTTTTACCAGATTTTTTCTCTCTTCTCCCTTCTGGAAAGAGGAGGTTTTTGTCGGCTTTAGATATACTCTTGCAAAACGTTCTGTCAGCCAACTCGTCACGACGTTTTCCCATATACATTTCGGCCAACGGATAGAAACTTTTGTAATCATCAGGGTATATAGTAAGATCCATAAACCCAATTGCACATGAATCGCTCAGGGTCTCGCCAGGCAATAGCATATCCTGCGCCTTCGGCAGAGCAGACAGGAATTTTTCAAAATCGTCATATATTATAAGAAGATACTCCATTGTACTCGTTAACATGTCGCGCATATCTTCCGCTTTCATCCGTCCATACCGCTTGGCATTAATCAGCACCTGGCGCAGATACCTTGCAGCCGCCTCGTCTTCACCCGCCTCATGAAGTATCTTGCCAAGGGAATAAAGAGATTCCATCTGGGCAGGATCGATTTTCAAAGACTGTTCGAAAGCCACAGCTGCCAGGTCTGGCCGCCCGCCCTTCAGGTAAGAATTTGCCAGCCGGTTCCAGGTAAAAGAATCTTCAGGTTGCCCGGCCAGTTTATTCAAATAATGTTCCTCTGCATCCGTCGCCCAGCGATGCCGGCTACCGTCAGCCAGGTTAAGAACTCCGTAAGTAAACAACTGCTTGCTTGCATCTTTATTATCAAATATAGCGGCAGAAATACTGCCGATGTAAAAAGCCATTTCAGTCTTGGCGGAAAACTTCCAGTAACCCGCCGCGTTGCACTGGCGGCAGCGAAAATACCCGGTGGCCTGGATACAATCCATTATACTTGGGGATTCGATTTCTCCGTCTATAGATTTATCCTGGCTCAAATTCTTGAGCTTTTTATTATCTATTACTACCAAGCCCAGGTCATAATTGCCTTTATGGTTACAACTGGTACAGGTAAGACTATGAACATTTTTAGGAAATTCCCGCGAAAACTTGTCCATTTTCCTGGCGACAATTCTTCCATAATGACCAGGCAGCATGGAAGCAGTCGGGCTGTCAGGAATTTCGGACAGATCCTTTCCGGTAATCAGACTGATTAAGCGTGGGTTAATACCGTATTTTTTATTGATTGCCATTTTCACTTTCCTTTTAACCAACTAGTTTTTAGTCCCGCGCCGCTGTCCCCGGCTAAGAGTAATCGCGCCTTCTATGAAATATTTTTATTTTTGGCCATAACCATAATAGAGGTAGCTAGCTATTCCCTGTCTATTGATGGAAGGCAAGCTCAGCCCCTGTCTTAGCTCAACAGCCGGCAAAGCGCCGGGCGCAGCTCATTTGGGACGGCGGCTATCTTCGTATTGCGTCCGTTGATTTTCGCCCGCCCGATAAAAATCAGGCAGCGGAGCCAGAGCTGACCAAGTGTTGACACGGGTGGCTCGTCCTCCCAGTAGAAACCGTCATCATCCATTGACCCAAATTTACGGGTTAGCGTGTTGATGCGGCTCCATCCCTCGCGCTGGAGCAGGTAGCGGAGAAGTTCCTGGCCCGTTGGTTCCATGCCCTGGATAATTTTTTGGAGGTTTTCTTCTTCCTGCAACAAAGCGGTGATCTGCCGCTCCCGGTCGTTACGCAGGCGTTCCGGCGCCAGCGAGTAGGATTGACAAGCGGCGCTCAGCCAGTTGGCCGGCATGTTTTTCATGCCCTGGGTCAAGCTGGGGGATATAGCCAGGCGCTTGTCCTCGACTTGCCGGCGGTACTCCTGGATCATGAAATCACTGTATACATTGATCTCGTTCTCCATATAGATTTTCATCAACAGCTCAGACAGCATCTTTTCAAATTCTTTGTTCTCCGCCGGCGGGCGTTTTGATTCTATTGCAGCAACGTGCTTCACAGCTTTGTCGATTTCCTCTATATCCAGGTACATGTAAGCCATCTCAAAATGCAGTTTAAGGTCATCCATATTCTCGCTAAAAGATTCCAGCATATCGATTAATTGCTGCTTTTTCTTTTCCTCGCCCTGGTTATGGTACAGCCGGACCAGCAAAATCATGGCCGGGGGATAGGCGTTTCCTTCTTCAAGCAAGGGAACTTCCAGCAGGCGGGCGGCCTCCTTAACCTTGCCACCCCTGGCAAGGTTCATGGCCTTTTCGTAAACCCGGGCCATTTTAGCCTCTGTTTCGGGGCTAAAGATATACTCCCGCAGGTATACCTCCCGCTGCTGGTTGTCAATATACATCTGCACGGGTTCACCAGGCTGCAAAACTCCGTTTTCGACAAGAGCCATAGCAGCTGTAATCTTTAATTCGTCGTTTATGGCCGGCGACAGCAGCCAGTCCTTGCCCAGCCGGCAGCCCCACTCCCCTCCGTACCGGATTATGTATGACAAGAATAATTTTCTCAGTTTTATATCCATTTCTTCTTCAAGAATAATGGTCAGGTAGAAGAGTCTGACCGTGCTGTCGCTGATCATTTGCCGCATTTTGACCGGATCGTCTAACGCACCTTCGGCCATTTTCATAATTTTGTCCTGGTCGAAATGGACATATTCAAGGGTGAAATGCGGTATGTTCCCTCTGTCCGCCAGCACGGCGACACGCTGCATAGTCATAAACGGCCGCCAGACATTGGCTATGGAAGCCCAGCAGCTAGCCGCCTGCCGGTACTTTTTCAGGTTGAACGCAGCCACTCCGCCAAAATACGCGCTCTCCCAGTTACTTTGCCGGTCGCGCCACTTGTTATATAGTTCGTAGACCAGTCTATGGTCTTGCAGCGCGCCGGCGGCACGCAGAACAATAACCGCATACTCGTTCCAAGGAGCGAGAGGCTTACCGGAACGGGCCAGTGCCCGAGTTCCTTCATCCATTTCCTTAATGGCTTTTTCCAGCTGCGTCCTGGCAGCCCTGAGCTGTCCGGTTTTGACCAGGGCCAGGCAGGCCAGGCTGTGGGCATAGGGGTTGGGGATGGCGCCGTCTGCCAGGTTTAACTGGAGTGATCGCAGGCATGTATCGTAATCTCCCGCCAGGTAGTGAGCCATTGCAAGGTTGTTGCGGATAACATGGTTTTCCCGGATGGCGAGCGCCTTGTTAAAAGTCTTGACCGCTTTCCCGTAATCGCCTCCTTCCAGGTACTTCCGCCCTTTTTCTTCAAGCCTTTGAATATAGTCGTCCATGTAATTCCACTCCCAATATTAAATGTTACAAACTCGATCCCTTCGGCTCCTACAAATACTCTCCGGTCTTTCCGCCTGTCAGCGCCGGTAGAACCCGTCCTCGTCTAAAAAGTCCTGTATTTTTAGTGTTCAATGACATTTAACTCTTCCATTGGAAAATATCCAACGTTTTTCGTAACCAGGGTAAGAGCATGATCCACAGCAGCTGCGGCAATAAGTGTGTCTGAGACGCTGAGGTTTATTCCCTTTCTCTGAAAATCCCGCTTGTACAAGCCGGCTCTTTTTGCAGTCTTGTAATCTATTTGAATGTAACCCATTGCTTCAAAAAACTCTTCAACCTTTGGCAGTTCCGCGGGGCGGACGCCTGAAAATATTTCTGACACCACTATGGCGCAAACAAAAAGAGAACCTTCCTGTGATAATTTGTCCAGAAAAACTATGGCCTCCTGGCGGCCCCGGAATAAATCTATCAGAATCGTTGTATCCAAAAGAAAACCGTTACTTTTCGTCAAAGAGATCTCTCCTCCTGGCTTCAGATTCCTCTCTTATTTTTCTTACCCAGTTCGAAGTGTCTTCAGATGTTTTTAGTTCAGGATAATCCTTCTCGACAAAAATACCAGCCGCATTGTAGATAGCTTTCCTTTGTTTTAGCCGGTAGAGTTCTTTCCGGGCAGCGTCAATGATAAACTTACTTCTATTGCCATCTTCTATATACTTGTCAATTTCGTCTAAGAGTTCGGCAGGAAATCTAATGGGCGTCAATTTAGTCTCCATTTTTTCACCTTCACCTGTATATACATATTTTATTTAAAGTATATATGTTGCTTTATTCTTTTGCAAGGGGAGATCTACAAAGACTAGCCCGCCCTTCTTCCATTTGCGGCTTGCTAACAGAAGAAGAACGGGCTTTGTTAAATTACCTATCTATCGGCATGCGGATAAAATAATGTCAGCCCTCCGACACCAAAACATCAAAAATGTGGTGTTAAAACCCACGTTTTTTTATTTTATTACATCATTTTACTTATGAGATATTAAACATATTTAGGTAAAACACTATCAGGCAAGTAAAATACTTCCCTCCGTCCAGGTTTTTCCTGGTCATGCGGTTGGCCCCATTGTATTCAAAGCCTATCTGCTTTCCATTCGGCTAAGAAAGCGTGAGAATATTCCCGGAACGGTCAAATATATTTTTTCATGGACGTGAAGGGTTTTTTAATATAATGTATATATAAAGGAATGAGGCAATATTTATCCAAAAAATCAGTATCAGGTGGATTTACAATGCCGACTTACAATTATCCAATGGTCTATATCGGGAACCTGGCTAATTTAAAGGCGTCTCTTCTCATTTCCGACAGGATTTCCTGCCGCGTATACGACAGCGAAGGATCAATTACCAATAGGTGCCAGAAGGGCAGTATTTATAACCTGGTAATAAAACAGGATGTTGTGTACGGCGATCTCCGGGTTGACCTGGCTGTTTACGAAGCCGCAGTTACCGGTACACCGCGTTTTGCGCTGTCTCACGGTACTTTTACAAATAAAGTGCGCGGCTTGTATTATGATAATCCGGACCTTGATAACCCCTGGGCCATTGATAAGTGGGAAGAAGAAGAAGTTATGCTTCTCTGGGGATTGACGACGACCAGCCTGCGCGCCGTCCCGAAGCATTTCCCGGTGTCTGTATTCGATAACCTGGAATTCTGCGAACTGTTAATCCTGTTTAATGGTGGTTATGCGGTCATTAAAGAAGGCCTGGACGCCCCGGATGACGCCAGCAAGAAAAAGATCGCCCATTTACATGACGCGCTGACCCTGCTGACAGGCTGTTGATTTAACCAAAGCGATTAATATTAGGAGTGGCTGTATATATGTTTGCAACTGAAGCGAAAGAGCACCTTAAGATCCTTTTAGCTGATCCTGAAGTCCCTACCGTGATGTTGTGGGGCCCTCCCGGAGTCGGTAAGTCCAGCATTGTCCGCCAGATAGCCGCTGAAAGCGGCTGGGGTTTCCTCGACCTGCGGCTTTTGCTCTTGAACCCCATCGACCTGCGCGGCATCCCCTATCCCAACAGGGAAACCCGGCAAGCGGACTGGCTTGCCCCTTCCTTCCTGCCCCATGTCGGGCGCGACGGCGCGGAAGGTATCATACTTTATGACGAGATTACCTCCGCCCCACGGGCTGTGCAGGCTGCCGCCTACCAGTTGATCCTGGACCGGCGTGTCGGTGAATACCTCCTGCCGGAAGGATGGCGCCAGGTGGCGGCGGGCAACCGGGCCCAGGATAAAGGCGTCAGCAACCAGATGCCCGCGGCGCTGGCCAACAGGATGATCCACTTTGAAGTTACCTGCTCGCTGGAGGATTGGAAGCGCTGGGCGCTCCCCAACAGGATTGACCATAGAGTGATCAGCTTTTTGAACTTCAGGCCTGAACTGCTTTACCGGTTTCCCAACCAGGCCGCTGAAATCAAAGCTTTCCCCAGCCCGCGCAGCTGGGAGTTCGTCCACAAGATCCTCCCCTCCTACGGTCAGGTGGACAGGGCTTTCCCGGCTATCTGCGGGGCGGTCGGCGAAGGCCCCGCCACTGAATTTACCGCCTTCTGCCGGATGTTGGAGCAGATACCCGACGCGGACGAGATCCTGGACGGCAGGACGACAACAGTCCCGGATTCCCCCGATATGATTTACGCCTGTATCGCGGCCCTGGTCAGCAGCCTGTCCAATAATAAAACCACGGCCCGTTTGAGCAACTTCTTTGCCTTTATCTCCATGTTGATGGTCGAGTACCAGGTACTGGCGATCAATGACGCCGTGAAAGCCAACCTCCGGACTGAACTGGTTATGCTGCCTGAATTCCGCGACTGGCTGACCAGGAACACGGATGTCCTGGTGGGAGCAGATTAGTAATTGGGAGGTGCGCCAGTGCCGGATTCTCATTATTTGATCGGCAAGGCCAGGGCCCGGATGCTCATGAAGTATCCCTTCTTCGGCTCCCTGGCCCTCTTCCTGCAGCCCAGGGAGGACCCGTCCACTCCGACCATGAGGACCGAGGGTTTTGAGCTGATTTACCACGATGATTTTGTACAGGGCCTGGTCAATACCGGCGGTATCGCCCGGTTGATGGGCGCCCTGGTCCACGAAGTAATGCACGCGGTTCTCCAGCACATCTGGCGGCGGGGTACCCGGGACAAGGATCTCTGGGACATGGCCTGCGATTATGTCGTAAATCAAATCGTTAAAGAACAGGGGCTCCAGCTTCCGCCCGGCGTTTTCATATCCGACCGTTTTAAAGGCATGACGGCAGATGCCGTCTACAATATCCTGCTCCAGGAACTGCCGCCTAAATCCCAGGGCGAGGCGGGCAATGCCTCCCCGTCAGGGCAAAGCTGCCCGGATAAACACCAGCAGGATAAAAAGCCTGACGGCAAACTCCTGGACGACCATTCCAGGTGGGGTAAGAGCAAGAGCGGACAGGACGAGTCCACCGACTCCAGCGCGGAGGCTTCGACCTGGAAGATGCGCGCCGCCCAGGCGGCCCAGGACGCCCGGCAAAGAGGCCACCTGCCCGCCGGTATGATACAGATAATCGAAAATATCCTGTACCCCAAACTGGACTGGAAGCAGGCTCTGGCTTCCTTTGTCCAGCCGACCCGGTCGGACTACACCTTCATCCCGCCCGACCGGCGTTTCGACTATGTATTCCTGCCGGAGTTCGGCAGCGAAGGGCTGGAAGAGGTCGTTGTGGCCATTGATACTTCCGGTTCGGTCTGGCGTTTCTACAAGCAGTTCATCTCGGAAATGGTCAATATTGTCTACTCCTACCCGGAGTTCAAGGGCTATATCGCCCACTGTGACACGGCTGTCCAACTCTTCCAGGAGCTTGACCCGGACAATATCCCGATGCAGTTTAAAGGCGGCGGCGGGACAAACTTCCGGCCCTTGTTTCAGGAAATCGAAAAACGCGGCATCAGCCCGTCGTTGATGGTCTTACTGACCGACGGAGACGCAACCTTACCCAAGGACCCGCCCCACTACCCCGTGCTATGGGTCCTTACCGGAGAAAATAAGCCCATTCCCCACTTCGGTAACGTGGCCTACATGTATTTAGAGTAGGCGCCCTTGCATTACTTATTCAATTGGCGGATTAGCTTTACCATATTTCGCGCCAACTGTTTGCAGGACGTAGCGAGTAATTCATCATCGACAGCATTGCGCCGCCAGATTACCTTGCCATCCTTGAAGCCTTCCATGAGTGAACCTGCCACAAGAGGGGCCATAATCGCTTCATTCGGGTCGCGGGAATCCACTACGTGCAGTCCATGAAACTGCAAGAAACATTCCATAATTTTTAATGTGGTTTCTTGTCCGCCATAAAGCAATCCGGCAGTGGTTAAGGCTGCGCCTACCTTACCATCAAGTACATTCTTGTATAAATGCAAATAACGGCTACGATCCATAAAATTTTTCATTAAAGTAGTAACGTTGACCCAATATACTGGAGAGCCCAGCAAGATACCATCCGCCGCCAATAACTTTTTTTCTACAATAGCCATATCATCAGTAATAGAACATTGGGTTTTATTTAGACATTTGTTGCAGGCAGCACAAAATTTAATATTTAAGTCAGACAGTTCCAATAACTCAGTAGAAGCACCCAGCGCAGCAGCTTCGTCTAAAACTGTATTAAGAAGAGTTGCTGTATTTTTCCCCTTGCGGTGACTTCCGTTGATTGCAAGTATTTTCATATTTATAACACTCCTTTTTAATTTTCGGGCAAAAATTGTTGCTTAATCAGGTCAATTATAGCAGGGGCCATGGCTTGAATTAATTATTGCAACTCACTTTCTCCTTTTTAACTTTAACTTGCCCAGCGTATGTCTTTGATGGCTGTTTTTTCAGTGAACCAACGCGATCTAGCGAAGAGCCGAAAAATAGCATCTTTTTATTTTGAAAAATGCATTAGAAGTAATCTGGTTAGTCTTTTAGCCAAAATAGATATATCTACTATAGATTACCACACACAAAATCTGAAATATAATATACGTTATCGATAACATTTATTAGTTATAAATATAAGATTTTATGATCAAACTTGTTTTTCCAACAATAGACCATGGAAATTTATAAATATATTTCCTTGGGTAGGATAGAATATCCTTATAGGTGTTATAGACAGGATAAAACACAAAGAATTACTTAAAAAACCCACCACGAAGTAACGCCACCATGAGGGGCGTATGGGAGACCGTGCGGGTTCAAGTCCCGCCTCCGACACCATAATTTGTCCAAAAACCCGCTATTTAGCGGGTTTTTAAGGTGTTTCAGCCCATGATGCTTATGCTATTTATGAGCTTTTGCACCATTTTGACATGAGCGCTGTTATCGACTTAAACAAACGAACCTCCGGCAATCTTTCTCGTAACGGTGATCTTACCTTTAATGAAGATGGCGTTCCTGTATGTCCTTCCGGTCATATCATGGCTTACCACGGCTACTGTAAAGACCGTCAAAGGCACAAGTGGCGCTGCCCCATGACTCTTCATTCTATCCACTGCCCATTCGCTCCAGTCTATGAAATAATTTGTTGGAACGAATTAGTTGGGTATTCATCCAACTTTTAATTCAAGATTTTTATCATTTAATAAATACTGGTTGTAATTATTTATGTTTCTGTATGTACCTCTGGCCTCTGGTTTTTGATAAAGGCAAGAAAAATTATCCCCAGTTTTAATTCCTTGAGGCGCAACAGATAGCAAGTCTTTTCTGTGGTGTTATGAAAAGCAATATTCATTATGGGATGCAGTAAAACCGCATTGTTTGCCGCTATAGCATATGCTATAATATCCATAATATGGAGGTGGCGTGCGAATGGCGCTTGATGAAATACTTAAAAAGATTCGGACAGAACTGAATCTCACGCAAGAACAGCTTGCCCGCGATCTGAATGTCAGCTTTTCCACGCTTAACCGCTGGGAGAACAGTCACACCATGCCAAGCCGATTAGCAAGAATGCGGATGCTGGATTATTGCACTAAGAATGGCGTATCGGCTGAGATTATTTCTGAACTGGAACGCGCGAAGTAGCATTCGCGCTCAAAATACTATGGGCGAGGAGATTAAAAATGGACAACAGGAAAGAACAGGAACGAGCGGAGTTGCACCGCACGATCTGGAATATCGCCAATGACCTCAGAGGCAGCGTTGATGGCTGGGACTTTAAGCAATATGTCCTCGGTATGCTGTTTTACCGCTACATATCGGAAAATATTACCGCCTATATTAATGCCGGGGAATGGGAAGCCGGCAATACTGAGTTTGACTATGCCAGGCTTTCCGACAGCGAGGCTGAACAGGCGCGCGAGGATTTGGTCAAGACAAAAGGCTTCTTTATTCTGCCCGGCGAGCTTTTTGAGAATGTCCGTGCCCGCGCCAAAGACGATGAAAACTTAAATGAAACCCTTGAACGCGTATTCAGCAATATTGAGGCATCAGCACAAGGAACGGACAGCGAGGATAATTTCAAAGGCCTGTTTGACGATATTGACGTCAACAGCAACAAGCTGGGCTGCACAGTGGCAAAGCGCAATGAAAAGCTGGCCAAGTTATTGAATGCCGTCGCTGAAATGAAACTGGGAGATTACAAGGATAATACAATCGACGCGTTCGGCGACGCTTATGAGTTCCTGATGGGCATGTACGCTTCCAATGCCGGAAAGAGCGGCGGCGAGTATTATACGCCGCAGGAGGTTTCCGAACTGCTCACCCACCTTACCCTTGTGGGAAAAACCGGGGTTAACAAGGTCTATGACCCTGCCTGCGGCTCCGGCTCGCTGCTCTTAAAGTTTGCCAAGATCCTCGGCAAAGAAAATGTGCGTCTGGGTTTCTTCGGCCAGGAAATCAACATCACCACCTACAACCTGTGCCGTATCAATATGTTCCTGCACGATATAGATTATGACAAGTTTGATATTGCCCTTGGCGATACCTTGACCGATCCGCAGCATTGGGACGACGAGCCCTTTGAGGCCATTGTTTCCAATCCGCCTTATTCCATCAAGTGGAAAGGCGACAGCGACCCGATTCTGATCAACGACCCGCGCTTTTCGCCCGCAGGGGTGCTCGCTCCCAAATCCAAGGCCGACCTTGCCTTTATCATGCACAGCCTTTCCTGGCTGGCGACCAACGGCACCGCGGCCATTGTATGCTTCCCCGGCGTGATGTACCGCGGCGGCGCGGAACAGAAGATACGCAAGTACCTGATCGACAACAACTACATCGACTGCGTGATCCAGCTACCGGACAACCTTTTTTACGGCACCAGCATCGCTACCTGCATTATGGTGCTTAAAAAATCCAAAGCCGAGAACAGCACCCTGTTCATCGATGCTTCCAAGGAATGTGTGAAGGTCACGAACAACAACAAGCTGACGCAGAAGAACATTGACGCCATTCTTAACGCTTTTACGAGCAGAAAGGATATAGCGCACTTTTCAAGGCTTGTGCCAAACAGCAAAATCGCAGAACAGGATTATAACCTTTCTGTTTCCACCTATGTGGAGCAGGAGGACACGCGGGAAAAGATAGATATTGTTGCTCTTAATGCCGAGATAGAGGAAATCGTGGCGCGGGAACAGGTTCTGCGGGATGAAATTGCCAAGATCATCGCGGAAATCGAGGTGGGCGCATGAGCAGGCTGGAACAGTTAATAGCCGAGCTTTGCCCGGATGGGGTGGAGTATAAAACCCTCGGTGAAATAGCGGTAGACATTTATCGTGGTTCAGGTATTACAAGAGACCAAGTTACACAAACAGGAACGCCTTGCGTCCGTTATGGAGAAATATACACAACATATGGTATATGGTTTGAGGAATGTGTTTCGTTTACTAATGAGGCGACTATAACAAACAAAAAGTATTTCGATTATGGTGACATTCTGTTTGCCATTACCGGTGAGAGTGTCGAGGATATAGCAAAATCATGCGCTTATATTGGACATGAGAAATGTTTGGCCGGTGGCGACATCGTTGTTTTAAAGCATAATCAGGACCCCAAGTATCTTTCATATGTGCTGTCAACAACAGATGCACAAAAGCAGAAAAGTAAAGGTAAAGTCAAGAGTAAGGTAGTACATTCCAGCGTTCCAGCAATTAGTCAAATCCGCATCCCCCTCCCACCGCTGCCTGTGCAGCGTGAAATTGTCCGGATACTGGACAATTTCACGGAGCTTACAGCGGAGCTTACAGCGGAGCTTACAGCGGAGCTTACAGCGAGGAAAAAACAGTATGAGTATTATCGAAATTTGCTTTTGAACTTTGAAGGGGAGCGAGATGTTGAGGTTCAGTGGATGACGTTGGGCGAGATTGGACGCGTATCGATGTGCAAACGAATAATGAAGGCAGAAACAAGCCCAGATGGTGATGTGCCATTCTTCAAAATTGGTACCTTTGGAAAAGAACCAGATGCATATATTTCGCAAGAAAAATATGATGAGTACAGAAAAGCTTATCCTTTTCCTAAAAGAGGAGATGTTCTTATTTCTGCCGCAGGTACTATTGGAAGAACAGTTATATATGATGGAAAACCTGCTTATTATCAAGACTCGAACATTGTATGGATTGATAATGATGAAAGTAAAGTTTTGAATAAATACCTCTATTATTGTTATGCATTGAAACCATGGGCTGTATCAACCGGAGGGACTATTGCAAGGTTGTACAACGATAATATCAGCAAGGCCAGAATCCCCGTTCCACCAATCGAAGAACAGGAACGCATCATCGCCATCCTCGACCGCTTTGACGCCCTGTGCAACGACCTGACCAGCGGCCTGCCCGCCGAAATCGAGGCGAGGCGCAAGCAATACGAGTATTACCGGGACAAGCTATTAACCTTCCCTGCCTGCCGGCAGGCGGGCCCTGCCCGTCCGGCCCGTCCGTCCGACCTGCCCGTCCGGCAGGCGGGCAGGCGGGCCCTGCCTGCCTGCAGGCAGGAA
>ENA-UOYA01003058-UOYA01003058.1-activated-sludge-metagenome-genome-assembly--contig:-NODE-3058-length-15267-cov-5.844925_pt1 | contig 15267 bp, 11 predicted proteins | sample MGYA00238163_ERZ764804 | MGnify/ENA primary metagenome ERZ764804 (study PRJEB28919, sample SAMN05720223) | activated sludge metagenome | isolation source: Anaerobic digester | place: Hong Kong...
CCTTTTTCCCGGAGGGGGCAAAGGGAGTGGCGGAAAAGTCAAAGCAGTTCAAAATGCCCCTTTTGCGGTGGATCCGGTCCAGCCCGCCTACCCACAGGGTAGCCTCTTCGATTTCTTCTTTCTTGACTCCTTTGACCTTCGACTCTGCCGGCACCCGCCAGGCGTGGTGGGCCTCGTCGTTGATGACGATGATGTTCCTGACACTGGCCATTTCTCCTAAAACCCGCTTGACGTAGGCCTCGTCGCTTTCCGGGCCTTTTTTAACCACTTTCGGACCAGAGTTCTCGTCCAGAGGCTTAAGTATATGCCAGTTGACGATTAAAACCCGGCCCTGGCGCAGCTTGTCAAAAAAGGCCGGCGGGATGATATTGAATTCCTGATAGTAGTTATTAACTTCTGTTGGGTTGAGCACCTTCAGTCTGCTTTTGACGGTAAGGCCCGGCGCCACCACCAGCACGTTTTTGGAAAAACGGGTATCCTGGGGGTAAGTGACTTTGTTCAATACCTGCCAGGCTATGGTCATGGCCATGACGATGGTTTTGCCCGAACCGGTGGCCATTTTGTTGCACAGGCGGCGGAAATCCCCGCCGTCGGAAGGGATCTCGATGCCTGCTTTTTCATGCTCCGGGGCCTCGACAAGCCAGATCAATGTCTCGATGGCCTCCAACTGGCAGAAGAAAAAGCGGCGGTCGTAACGCTCTTCGGGGTCCTGCCAGTGCTCCAGGAGCTTTTTAGTAATGCCTGTAACGCCGGGGTAGCCGCTCTCCCGCCACTGGTTCACTCTCTTGCGGATTTTATTAACCAGGGGCAGCTCGATAAAAATGCCGGGATCGTCGAAGGAGCGGGATCGGCCGGAGGCAATGACGTAGCCGGCCGGCCGCCGCCCCTCGGCCAGCTTGAACTGCATCTTCTCCCGGTTGTAGCTCCAGTGCCGGGCTGGTTTTTCGTAGGGGCTGTTTATGATCAGGTTGTCGATTCCCCCGGCCATTACCGCACCTCCAATATTTTGAGGGACTCAATGCCACGGTCGTCAATGATTTTTATGGCTACCCGCCGGTGCACACCGGGAGAAAAAGGCAAGGAAACGGTGCCCCAGAATTTTTCAATAAGTTCTTCTTCGATCTCAGCTTTCAGGTTTTTGGCCAGCTTGCCCCAGCCTTCTTTATCACCGGCCATCGGGAAGAATACCTGCTGGGGAAAGAGGCTGCGGCCGTCGTAGTCGGTATCCAGCATCCACATGGCAATTTTGGCGGTGTCGCCGGACTCGATCTGGCCGGTCCTGGTGTTGTAGTAGTCGAAGCCCAGCACTTCCACGGTGTATTTTCCTTTTTTGTCCCGGCGCAAAACCACGTCCGGCTGGCCGATGAGCCAGAAGGACTGGTTGGAGGAACGCTTTTTCTTCAGGTCGGCGGTCAACAGGTCGGCGTTCATCTGGGCTTTGAGCAGAGTGACGCCGGGCCACTTCAGCTCGTCGATGTCCTTGGCTGCCTCGGGGTCAAACTGGAAGGAGGCAAAAACGATCAGCTGCGGCCGAGGAATTAGGTTTTGGGCCTCTTCAATAGCCAGGGCCACCTGCCGCTGCTCCAGGGGAGCGTGCTCAGGGCCGAAGGAAACTACCGCGCGCTTCGGCTGTTCTTCTTTAGTTTCGCCGTCGGCATGCAGCCATGTAGTGCCGGGCAGCGGCTCCAGTCGGAAAAACTCGATAATCTGCCCGCCCCTGCCGCGGATGCCGGTCTTCAACAGCTCGTCCCGCCACTCGGCCTGTCGCAGGGTCTCGCCGCTGCGGGCTATAGAATTATCGGCTTCCGGGGGAGCTTCAATGTCGTCCAGGGACTTCACTGCCGGCGCGGGCACGGCCTCAACTGTAAAGGGGCCGGTCACCCGCCTCTTTTTGCGGTCCACTAGGGGCTGGTCGTAGAGGATCTCCTGGGCCGGCGGCTCGTTGTTGGCAATGGACTTCAGGGTGATGTGGGGAACTGTTTTGTATTTAAAGCCGCTCGAAACCCCTTCCTTCGGGTAGGCCAATTCGTAATAGTCAAAGACCGCCGTCATCAGCCGCTGCTTAGCCAGGGCGACGGCCACCCGGGAGGTGTCGCAGGTGATCCAGCGGCGCCCCCACTGCTCGGCCACGTAGGCGGTGGTGCCGCTGCCGCAGGTAGGGTCAAAGACAAGGTCGCCGGGGTCGGTGGTCATCAGGAGGCAGCGTTGGATAACCAATGGGGAAGTTTGTACAACATAAGTCCTTAGGGTACCCGTTTGGGTACTTTCCCAACGATCAGTAAGTGGTATGACTGGGAAATCATCCAAAAATCTTCTATATCTAATTACACTTCCCATTACTTCGATTCTATTTGCTTCTGCTAGTCTTCGTAACCCATCAATGGTAGTTTTCCAATGTGTATCTTTTCTCGGCAAATAAGCTTTTCCCTCAAAATAAAACACTTGATCTACATTTTTTGTGGAACCCTCTGAGTATAATGGAGCTAATTGATATCTTTTAGCGTCTTCCGGTAAAACATTATTTTTAATTTCTTTATTTGTGAGTCTTCTTGTTTGACCATTACTTAGCAAAACCATATCATACCTATCTAAAGAAGTATCACCAACGTTTCTTGTTAAATATAGTTGACGATATTTTACAGAATTTTTATCTTTTGCGTACCATAATAAATAGTCAACCGTACTTCCCAAATTATTACTTGCTATCCCACCCGTTTTTTGAAACGTAATCATGGAAATAAAATTTCCCATACCAAAAACCTCATCCATCAAGCACCGCACCAAATGCACATTCTCGTCACTGATCTGCACAAAACAGCTCCCGCTTTCGGTGAGGAGCTCTCTGGCCAGGAGCAGCCGGTCGCGCAGGTAGGTCAGGTAGGAATGGATACCCAATTCCCAAGTATCCCGAAAAGCGCGGATCATCTCCGGTTCGGCGGTCAGGTCCTCGTCCTTGCCGTCCTTTACGTCCCTCTTGTTGACGAAAGGCTGGAAATTGGAGCCGTACTTCACCCCGTAGGGCGGGTCTATGTAAATCATCTGCACCTTGCCGGCCATACCCTCTTTCTCCAAGAGGGAGTTCATCACCAGGAGGGAGTCCCCTGCAATCAGGCGGTTGGCCCAGTCCTGGTCGTGCTTGTAGAAATCGACAGCCTCACGCAAGGGCCGGTAATTTTCCAGCTTCTCAAAGAGGCTCATCTGATAATATTCCTCTTCCTGCCGGTTTGCCTGCTTTCTTACCCCGGCAATTATCGTCAGGGGATCAATACGCTCGTGGACATGCAGGGATACCGTGTCCACCTCGAAGCTGGTATGCTCCGCCTTCCCGGCCCAGACCAGCTGGGGATCCAGATGCGGATCATATTGATACTTTTTCTTCGGCGCATCTTTATCCGTGCCGGGGGTGACCAACCCCACCGGCGGGTTATTGAGCCGCTTTTTCTCCGGGTAGGTGTACTGATCAATACTTTGATCCTCTTTATTCTTCCCAGCCAAAGTGCTCCCTCCTGCTTTGAAGTAAAGGTATTTTTACAACCAAGCTAGTAACTACTCGATGCCTCATTCATTTCCAGATTCGGGTCTTTACCTTTCGCCCTAAGATCATAATGCTTGATAAAGGTTTCCAATGCAATTCTCTTTTCACCTTTTAGCCATTCCGGCGAGTCCCGAAAAATCTGACGTGCTCTATCAATAATTGTTGACGGCTCGATAAATGGTTCAAGAACTTTTGGATCAAGTCGCCAATTACTCCTGGAAACCCGGTCGCCTAAAGCCTGACTATAGCTTTTTGAGAGGAAGCCAACCAGTAAATCAACAATCCCTTCATTGGTCGTTAATAATTCTGACTCTATCCATTTTCTCGGCGCTTCATCATTCTCCCAATCCTTCCAGCGGTAAAGGAGGTTTGCAAAATTCCGTAAATTGATAAGGTTTCCACTAGCTGCAGCGTCTTTAATTTTTTTAAGCCCTATTTGTTCTAGTTCCTCAAGGTGTTGTGCTCCCACCAATCTTTCTTTCTCATCATCAGCATCAGTGCCGAGTTTTCCGTGCTGTTGGCTCAAAACAGCTATTTCCCTTACTATTGTTGAAAGCGCACTCCCATTGATAAAAGCCTCACTTAGAATTTCGTATCTTTCTTGTTGATTATTGTAGCGCTTTAACAACTGAAACATAATGCGATCTAAACGAACATCATTACCAAAGCTAAAAAAGCCCCGGGACTCATCTTCAGGCAAAAGCAAATGGTCACCGACATCAAAGAGAGCTAGAAAAATATTTTTTATATGAGCTTTTGGTATCTCCTTCTCGGTATAGTCTTCCATTCTTTCAAGAAATACGCTGGCTCGTGACCTTCCATCTAAACAATGTTGGTTTGCAAGATCTAACAAAAGTTTGCCAAAGCTATTTTTGTCCCCTGCTAAAACAAGAAATGCCTTCATTTCAGCATTAGAGATTTGCCCTTCCGGTATGGCGAACTTAAAATAAATCGGAAACTTATCCGGGCTGCAAATACGTAATTGTTTCCTCCAATTATGATCTGAAACAAAAGTATTTTCAAATACTGCTCGTAATTTGGGAAATATACGAAGAATTAATTTTTTTACTATTTCTTTTTCAGCTTCGGGAAGATTTTCTAGCCATTGGTTGTGGAATAGTTTTAATTTCTCAATATTTGGGCCTAAATTGCCTTGTCTGTCTGCAAGACCACTGAACATCTCTGAATTCGACCTGATTAAATAATAAATATCAGGTAAAAATACTCTGATGGTTTCAATTGCCAGAAAATCAATGGGATTTACTTCTCCAACCACAGAAGGGTAAGTTATTTTAAGAGCATTTGTCAGCCTTTTTACATTACGAACTGTCTTTAGGAAATGGTCGATGCCGTCCCAAAATACATTGCCGAAGTATGTTTGATCAAATAAATCTTCAGGGGTACCAGCAAAGACTTTATCCAACGTTTCGAAAAATAGCTTACGTACGCTTATCTTGTCAGGAAGCGGCATGTCAAAAGGAACTTGAATGATTTTTTCCAGGTAGTTATCGCCGGGTACCCTCTGAACTCTTTTAAGCGCCCTAACCACCACGTCTTTATCAAAAGCAATCAAATAACTTGTTTTAGGGAAATTTGCAACAGCCTTAATTACCCGAAAAATAGTTACGATTTCATCAGCAGAAAGGCGATCAATATCATCAATGATAATTAAAATGGGAATATCTTGTTTTCTTATTTCTTTTGCAATTTCCTCTTTAATCTCCCATGCCTGTTTCTCAGGCATCTGATTTAAAACCGGCAAAATTTTCCCTAAATATTTTACTATTCCCGTAGGCTCTGGAATATCAGAAATAATTTCACCAAAACCAGCAAGTTTACCGAGCAATTCTTTAAAAATATCATTCTTCCCAAGCGCTGCTCGAAACTCTTTAAAAAACTGGTTTAACAAATCCCCATGACCGGAAAACCACCAGGGATTAAACCGAACAATAAGAGGTTTTTCTTCTCCTTTTTCGGCATCAATATAATATTGAATAAAATTTAAGCAGGTGGTTTTACCACTTCCCCAAGGGGCAAATAGAGCAAAAACGAGTCCTTCATCATCATTAAATTTACAGATTGCTTCGGCAAGACTCTTTGCGAATGGAGCATATCCTAACCGGTCATCAGCAGGGTTTTCCAATGGAGTATCAGCCAAAATATCTTGCACCTTTACAAAGTCAACTCCTTGTCTAATCAAACGACTTCTTACTTATTCCGGATTTTTAAGGATTAACCAATAATTTCTTTTATTTATGGAAAACATTTCTTCGTTTCAAAATAATTTTCCTTCTGAAAAAAGAAAATGTATGCCTTTATGAATGAAAAATCGACATCTTCATACAAACAAAAGAAACCTATGAATTAAGGAAGCCACACACCGCCCGGCCCTAACTGAAAAAGCTCTGCTCACAGGTCAGGTCCGGGCCGTGTGTGGTCAGATTGACTGTGCATGTGATCCTGTGCGGTCCTTTGCATGTCGGGCAGACAGCCGTCCATGCCCTTTGATGCCGGGCTTCGCTGTCTGGCATGGCTGGCAGACTGCCCAGCTCTGGGGTCCTGTCCGGGCCGGCCTTCGCGGGTCGGGCCTCCGCCCGCGCGCGTATGCGCCTGCCATCTGTGGCCGGGCGCACTGGCTCCGGCCGGGGGGCTGCCGCACCGCGCCCAGCTCCCAGGCCTGGCTTTGTTGGCCGTGCGCCGTGCTGGGCTTGGCTTAGTGGGCCGGTCAACCCCCAACCCCCCAACCCCCCGCCCCCAATCTTGGGGTCCGGGGGGCTTTAACGGGCGGGCTACGCCCGCCAGAAGAAGAGCGGCTACGCCGCTTCAATGCTGTCTTTGAGGTCCTTAAAAGGAAACCCACCTCTATCCCCTCCCTAAAGGGAGGGGGAACGGTCAAGCCTCCCGCTCCTTAATTATACCGCCACCTTGCGCGGCGGCGCCTTGGGTCAGGCAAAGTCAAGGGTTTCGCTTCGCCCGGGCAGAGAATTTTTTCTCTTTTGGGCCAGCCCTTTGGCGGGCGAAAAAATTTTCTGCCCGGCCCTTTACTTTACCGCGCCGCCGCGTATGCCCCCTGTCAAGGGTGCGCTCTACAAAATTTTTTTCTTTTGCTTTTGGGTCAAGCTTATAGGTCGAAAAAAATTTTGCTACGTTCTTCGCTTTGCTACGGCCCTTGACAGGGGCATCGGTGTCGGCCCGTCTGAAAGAAAAGGAGGCGTTGCAGGATGAGAAAATTTCTTTGTAAGGTTGACGATTCGAGGCTGGGCCGCGCGGTTGCGGGGTTGCTGGACGGCAGCATTAAGGTGGTGGATGTGCAACGCGGCGTGCAGGACGTCAGTGCGCGCATTAAAGGTACACGCGACGAGTACACGGTGTACATCGAGTGCAAGCGGGTATACTGCAGCTGCAGGGACTTCTTCGAGCGCAGTGTGTACTGCAAGCATATAGCCTCTGTGGCGCTGCACGAACTGGGTGCTGTGGCAAAGGCGCGCAGTGAGCGGCGGGAGTTGAAAGGGTTGCTGCTGCAGCTGTAGCTGCAGCTTTTTTTGGCCGGTGCCCGGAAGATGCTGGGGTCGGACCGCTACGCGCTCTGCGCGGCCAGCCAGGCCCCAGGCAGCGGGCCTTCGTATGTCCCCGGCCGGTCACGCCGCGCGCTCCGCAGCCTGCTCACAGGCCGGCTTCCGGGCCGGGCTCTGTGGGTCTCTAAGCGGAAAGCCGGGGCCGGCTAACGCCCGCCCCGGCATGGTTAAATGTGCATGCCACCCTCCCGAGTCCTGTGCGTGTCAGCCAGAGTGCCGGCAGCTCTTGCTCCGGCTACGACTTCACTCCCGCTCTACACACCGCTTCCGGCGCTATCGAGGCCGGGCTTCGTAGGTCCTTGCCCGCGCCGCCATGCCTGCCAGCAGAACGTCAGTTTGGTATAATTTTGGTACGGTTTATGAGCACCTTAAAAAAATAAAGCGCAAGGGTTACATCACCTTTGAGCCGGGCCGGCCACGCACACTGCGGGTGGTGAAGTAAGATGGTAGGGCCGGTTTTTAATCATGTTTGTCTTTCGAATCAAGACCTCCTAAACGCCATAAAAAATTACACCGAAAGGCACGGCTACTCTCCGACTATCCGCGAGCTTTCCAAAATAACAGGCGCCGGCGTCGGTACCGTGCACAAGCACTTGAACGAGCTACTCTATGGCGGTTACGTCAAGGTTGAACAGCCCCGGCGCCGCGCCCTCCGGGTGGTGAAAGACTATGACTAAACTTTATCGTTCGCCCGTGCAGGTCGAACTTGACGCGAATAAGCAGCCCAAGCGCTTCCGCTGGCTGGGGCGGTGGTACCGGATTTTTAATTGTGCCGTCTATGAGGAAGCTCAGTACTGGTGGAGCAGGTTTAGGGAGCCGGAACCGGTCCGGTACCGGTGCGAAACATACCAGGGCCTGGTGTGTGACCTGTATTATGAAAAAGCCCCGGGAACGTGGATCCTGGAGCGGGTGTGGGACTAAGTAATGATTAAAGGATTTTTTCATTATTGGATTTCCAACCGGAGCCTGGCAATTCCCGAAATATATCGAATGTAGAGCAGGCCGCACCGGCTTACAAGATTCCGAAATGCCTTTGATTAAGGACATTTCTTTCGGGTCCGGTGCAGCAGCGGAAGGCTGGCGAGGTGGTGCCGGGCATGGAATGTTGCCGGCGGATGAAGCCGGGCGCTCAGCCCGGCATAAGATATTTGGAATTGAGTTTACAGTAGTAATGTAGCGGTTGCGAATCCCGCCGGGAAAGAACCAATCTTGGAGCCAAAAACGGGAGACTCTCAGAATATGACCATCGGTGCTGTAAATCTCTTGAAACCATACCGCCCATAAAGTAAACTGTGATCAGAGGAAAAAGGAGACGGCCAGATGAACGAAAATCAGATCGACCATGACCGCCTGTTTAAGGAATTGCTGGAGACGTTTTTTGCCGAATTTATAGAACTTTTCTTTCCGGAAGCCGCCCTCTCCATAGATTTGAAGCACATCAAATTTCTCCAACAGGAAATTTTTACTGATGTGACGGCTGGAGAAAAGCGCAAAGTGGACATTTTGGTGGAGACCCGGCTTAAAGATGAACCCGGTTTGATCCTGGTACATGTTGAGCCGCAGGCATATGTGCAAAAAAATTTCAACAGGCGGATGTTCATCTATTTCAGCCGGCTCTATGAAAAATACCGGCGCAAAATATTACCGGTGGTCGTATTCAGCTACGACCGGGTAAGGAATGAACCGGACAGTTTTGAACTGGGGTTTCCGTTTCTGGATGTCTTGAATTTCCGGTTTTATAAGCTGGAATTAAAGAAACTGAACTGGCGGGAATATATAAAAAGCGACAATCCGGTGGCTGCCGCCCTTTTAAGCAAGATGGGCTTTAAGCCGGAAGAAAAAGTTAAGGTAAAGCTGGAGTTCATGCGCATGCTGGTCCGAATGAAACTGGACCCGGCCCGGATGGAACTTCTGGCCGGCTTTTTCGAGACCTACCTAAAACTGAACCGTGAAGAAGAAGAACAATATAACCGGGAATTGGGAACACTGGATCGCAAGGAGGTCGACATCATTATGCAAATTACCACCAGTTGGCATGAGAAAGGTCGTGCGGAAGGCAATATCGAAGCCAGGCGGGAAGTCATCAGAAAGTATCTGGATCGAAGATTCGGCAAGAAATCGGCCGGCTTGCAAGAAAAGGTCCAGCAGATGAGTAGTTTGAAAGTGCTGGATTATGTCCTTGAAGAGTTATTCGCCGCCAATACCCTGGAAGAGGCTCGGGCTATCATCAATGAAGGCGTAGTTGAGCCGTCATGATATGCGAGACTGGTCCTTTATGAAGGGTGCTGCCTGCATCCCTGCATTTGGGCCGGCTTGAAGTAATTATTTCAGGGGAGCCTTTGGTTGTATTGACGCCAAGGTTTTTTCTTTATTTGCGGCTTGCAAACGCCAGGTTGAGCGGGTTGTGGTAAATAACCTATGCTCCTATGTGCGGATAAAGTAAAGTCAGCCCTCCGACACCACCTTTATCCGCACCAAAGTCAAGCTTAAGCATAACCTCAACTTTATCAGGAAAAACCTTAACTTCGTGGACATACAGGTCCACGGTTTTCTTTTTTGCAAGAAAATTAGACCTGTCAATTCCCTTCTTTTGAGTGACGTATAAATATTCGATAACCATCTCTTCCGTCATTTTTGACAAAGGAGAGCTTTTCGAAGCCAGGTATTCATGAAGGTCGTCTTTCCTTTTTTTCAGCACTTTGATCCGGTCACCTAATACTTGAAAATCAATCGATCCATCTATCCTCTCCCGAAATAATGGCCGGGACTGCGCCCGGCAGGGTGATCACTTCGCCGTCGCCCTTTTTCCTGCGCCAGTTGCGCTTGCCGTTTAGCCGCCTGGGCGCCTGGTTATAAGAAGTATGCAAATCGCGTGCGCGGAGCGGAGCGGTATGCGGCCGCCGGTTACCCGGGATTAAGGCCCAAATGCAAGCGGCCCTGTCTAGCGGATCGGAAGCGCACGGGCGGTGGCCCGGCAGCCAGGTTTCGGGCAGAAAATGCGTGCAGCTGCACGCCCTATACCCCGGAACCAGGCAGTCACCGGAGAGCGCGGGTTCCCATGAGCCATTCATAAGGCAGCCTGGCCGGCATGTAATGAACCTGCGGAAGACCGGCGATTACATCCAGTTTAATTAAGTGATCAAAAAATCACCCTTACCGGCAGGCGCAGGTGATTTTCAGGCTTCTTTTATTATGCGGCCAGCATACTATAATGAGCAGTAGTAGAGCCGGACTACTTTACCCGGCAGCCGCCGGGCATAAGTTAGTCACAGCAGCATATGGGCTGCCCGCCACAAAATTACTTTGGAATCAAATATTTTTCAGTTATAGCTGGTCTTAGGCCGCGCCGCCGGCCAAACCTCATCTGAAGATAATCTTAGCGACCTACACTGGATACACCGGAGAGGCATTTTATTCCTCGTCGTCCTCTGACTCTTCTAAGTCCTCTGTATAGATTAGTGTTAATACCATTCCTAATGAATAAATAGCGATAGATTCTTCCAATAAGGTTTGATTCCGGTCCCTGGCATTTCCCAGCCAGGCGTATGCCAAAACCTTTTGTGGAGAGTCCGGCAATGAACCCTCATTGAAATAGTCGTATGCATAGGTATATTCATGCAATTTTGTTTTTCTGACTTCGTAGCCAAATGTTTTTGATTCAAATGACCATTTTATCTGTCCATTTTCCGATAGTACGACCGCTCCCCGGTCTGGGCAAACTTTTATTATTTTAAGGGCAGTCGCCGTAAGGGATATACCATAGTCCTCTGATATATCTTTTACTAAATCCATCGATAACCTGCGTTTTCTTACAATCGATTGAACATCCGCTTCCGGAAGCAGCAATTCAGAGGCAAAATCATTGGCTTCATTTTCTATTAGTTTAACTCCGCGGTAGCGCTGGATATCCGATGCCGAGCAACGATACATTTTTTCATCGTGACTTTTTATCTGTAAGTGCCCAAGCTCATGGGCCAGGGTAAACCGCTGCCGGTTAAGGTGTTGGATATTCTTGTTTATAAGAATCCTTTTGTTTTCTGCTTTCTTTAAAAGACAGCCGTCTATTTCATCTAAATCTTCATTGAAGACAGGTACGTCTATCTCTTTAGCTATTTCAAATGGGTCAATTCTTCCGACAAGTTTTAATTCCTTCCTGAGTGCCACCGCATACCCTGCCGGACTAAGCCCGGGAATAAATTTCACCCACTGTTCGCACCTCAATCCATCACATATCACTTAAATGCCTGGAGATAATATCCGCGTCCTTTTTGCTTAAACCGTCACCGCTGTCCCTGGCTACGAGTTCAACACGCTGTTCCTCCTGTCCTTGCTCAAAGACCATTGCTTTTATCTTATCCCTGGGAAACCTCCATTCCCGGCCTACTTTAACGGCGGGTAATTTTCCAGCCCGGAGCATGTTATAGATGGTTTGGTTGCTGACCCGAAAAAAATCCGCCACTTCTTCGACATTCATTATTTCAGGGTATTCATTCTTCTTTATGGCGCCTTCTATAAAATATTGCATCGCTTTGACATCATCCGGCTCATAAGCTTCCTCGCCACATGAATCACAGACATAGACATTTATACCCTTAAAGACCACTGTTTTCCCTTTCCAGGTTGTCTCTACATCCTTATGTACTTGAGTCATATTGCCGTCGCAGACATAACATTGCATAATTTACCCTCCTAGTTGGGGTGTTTTATTTTTTTCTCTTTTTCATTGGCCCAAGGTCATCCCAAATTCCATCTTTAAACCTGCAAACAGTAACTATTACGGGACGTGGAAACGCAAGGGCGACAACCATATAAAAAGTTGAACCATCATCGCATTCACCCTGAAGCAAAACTTTTAAATCTTGCCCGTGTCCCTGGTGCTCAATATATTGCCCCTCCAATGAACACCTTTGCACATCATCATCACTGATATCCCGCTCTCCCATCCTTACAAAGGCATGCTTTGAGATAAGGTAGTTACGGGTCCTTCCTGCCCTTCTGAGCAATTCTAACCAGGCTTCATGCCAAGAGGTCAATTGTATCCCCGCCCTTATAATATATTATAAGATATTATAAAATAAAATAAAACAACATAAATAATTTTTAGGCGCTTTTTTTATTTATTTTTCAACAAATACATTCAATTTCCTGCTATCCCATGAAATGGTGCTAACCTTCAACAAAGTACCAGCACGGATCAGCGAGAAGTAAGTAATACAGCGCCGGCGTTGCCGCCGCCTCAGCTAAGGTTTAGTGGACAGCGATACCAACAAAGATGAGCCCGCCCTTCTTCCATTTGCAGCTGCTAACAGAAGAAGAACGGGCTTTGTAATCTATGCCCCCGTGTGCGGATATATCATAAAATTAAATGAACCAGCTTTCATACAACTTCACAAATGTTATGCTCATCAGTTGCAAAATGAGCAGAAAAGCATCGGTACGATCCAGGCATACAGTCGAATTTCAGAAAGTTTCTTCGAATACCTTGAGATGAAACGGTACAAAAACATATCTGAAGTAAAGCCTAAAGATGTCAACGAATTCGTACTTCATATTTCAAACCGATTCCCAAAAGGATTGCACGTTGTGTTGCCGGTTCTCCGCTCATTTTTTCGTTTTCTTGAATCTAAGGATAAAGCAACCGCATGTCTAATATGGGCAGTTCCCAGTGATTCACGCAGGAAGACCTACATCGTTTCGGGCGTTACATATGATGAGACACAGAAACTTTTAGAAACCGTGGACAGGAATGATTCCTTGGGAAAACGCAATTATGCCATACTCTTACTGGCGACACGGACTGGATTAAGGCGCACGGATATCAGTAATCTCCGTCTCAGTGACATCAAATGGAAGACCGGTACCATAGAGTTAGTACAGAAAAAAAACAATAGTCTACTTGTGCTTCCTCTTCTAGCGGATGTCGGCAATGCCATCGCAGACTATATATTAAATGCAAGACCTAAAGTGGATTCTCCCTATGTGTTCCTGCGGAGCTGTGCACCATTTACTAAGATAGATGGTGCAGCCTGCTATAGGATTTCAAGTCAGGCCATGGAAAAAGCTGGTGTTCACCAGAAAGAAGGTGAACAGAAGGGAATACACTGTCTACGTCATGCCATCGCCACACGCCTTTTGGAGAAAGAAACGCCGTTGTCAGTAATATCTACGATTCTTGGCCATAAAAGCAAGGATTCCACAAAGATTTATCTTTCGACCGATATAAAAAACTTAAAGTTTTGTGCATTGGGACTGGATGGAATTGAAGTTGAAAAGGAGGAACTGCGATGAACCATGTGTATCATAGTAATCTAAAGCCATATATTGAAGGGCTTATTGAACAAAAACGTGCCGTCGGGTATTCCTATAAAACTCAGGAATTCAGGCTATGGCAGTTCGATCGCTTTTGTATGGAACATTACCCCATGGAAGTAAACCTGACAAAAAAAGTTGCCATGCATTGGGCACAACGCAATGAAGATGAACATGTGGCCACTCTTGAGAGCCGTATAACCCCAGTACGGCAGTTGGGTAAATATATGAACGGAATCGGAGTTGATGCGTATATCATTCCAAATGGAATACCTGGTAAAAAGAAGCGTTATGAGCCTCATATATTTACCAGCCTGGAACTTAGGGCTTTTTTTACAGAAGCCGATAAATGCAGTTATGATAAGAGAAGTCCTGCAAGACATCTTGTATTTCCAGTAATCTTCCGTATGATTTACTGTTGCGGTCTGCGTTCATCAGAAGCACGCCTGTTAAAGGTGGAAGATGTTGACCTTGAAACAGGTATGTTGAAAATTCTACATGCAAAAGGGAAAAGGGATCGTACCGTTATGATGTCAGATGATGTACTGAATTTATGCTGTAGATATCATAAAGAAGTGGAGAAAATCTTTCCTGGACGCATATGGTTTTTTCCAAACCACCGTGGAGGGTATTACAGTAAATGTGAAATTCAATACATGTTCCATAAATTTTGGAATAAAACAGGAATTAACAGCATCTGTGGGAATAGGCCACGTGTCCATGATTTTCGTCATTCGTTTTGTGTAAGACGTCTTAATCTATGGGTAGCAGAAGGGAAAGATCTAAATGCATTCCTTCCATACCTCAGCATGTATCTTGGACATGCCAGCCTTTATGAGACCGATTATTATCTACATCTAATTCAAGAATTCTTCTCTATAATAACGGAAAGAACAAAAGGAAGATTTGCAGATTTGATTCCGGAGGTGGGCCATGAAGACTGATGATACTTTTTTCAAACATGTAAAAGGATTTCTTACGGTATATCTGCCTCGTCACAGATGTTGCAGTAAAAACACGATTAAATCATACCGAGAAACCCTTAACCTGCTCCGCGTTTTCCTTCTGGAAGAAAAGAGCATTCCGTTCACAAAAATCTCGTTTGATGTTTTAACGAATGATCTGATTTGTGAATTTCTTGACTGGCTTCAGAACGCACGGGGTTGCAGTGCATCCACCAGAAACCAACGGCGGGCCGCGTTGAATGCATTCTTCAATTACGCTGCAATACAGGACCCATCCCTCATGGCAATATATATGGACATGAAAAAAATCCCCGTGCAAAAGATGGGGCAGCGTAATGTAGAATATATGTCTGAAACTGCACTGAAAACTGTATTTGAACAACCCAACATAGCCAAAAGAAACGGTTTTCGTGACCGGTTTTTCATGATATTGATGTATGATACAGGTGCCCGTGTTCAGGAAATATTGGATTTAAAGTTGAAGGATTTTCATTTGGAATCTCCCACGCCATTTGTCTATCTTACCGGTAAGGGTGACAAAACCAGAACAGTTCCTCTGTTAGATAAAACAGTTGAACATCTGAATGAATATCTGAAACGGTTTCATCCAAAAGAAACTCGCAGAAATGACATGTATCTATTTTATACGGTTATCAAGGGTCAGACGGGGAAAATGTCAGTGGAAAATGTAGCCAGTTTTTTAAGTCGCTACGGAAGGTTTGCCATGCAAGTATGTCCAGAAGTCCCCCCGCACTTGCATGCCCATATGTTTCGGCATTCGCGAGCTATGCATCTATACCAAATGGGAATTCCTCTGTCGTATATAAAGAGGATATCCTACTCCGAGGGCTATCGCAACACACATTGGATAGCTACACTCTAA
>ENA-UOYA01003064-UOYA01003064.1-activated-sludge-metagenome-genome-assembly--contig:-NODE-3064-length-15234-cov-6.053561_pt1 | contig 15234 bp, 9 predicted proteins | sample MGYA00238163_ERZ764804 | MGnify/ENA primary metagenome ERZ764804 (study PRJEB28919, sample SAMN05720223) | activated sludge metagenome | isolation source: Anaerobic digester | place: Hong Kong...
GAAAAACGCCAGCCAAGAGAACCGTCCCCCTGGCTGCACCCCTGGCTGCATCCCCCTGGCTGATAAAAAATCCATGGAAAAGTGGAACAAAAGACCCAAGAAGCTGTCTAATATATTAGCACGTGTAAACTGACAATATAAAGACTGTTTGTGAGGTGGAGCTATGAAGTGGCAGTTAGGCGATGAGCGTGATAGCCGGATTATCAAATATGACGGCTGGTTAGACTTGCTTGACATAGAAGCACCTGATAAGCAAGGCGTATTTGTGTTTGTTGCGGAGAATATGGAAGTTAAATACGTTGGTTGTGCGCATAAAAGTTTGAGTGATGAAATACAAATGGCGGTTAGCCAGGGAAAGTCCTCGGGCGCATGGATGTTTGCCTGGTATATTACGGATTCACAAAGCGACGCTGAAATTTTGAAAGCATATTGGGTGAGTAAATATAAGCCGGAAAATAATTAAAAGTGAATAGTGGCGACTTTTTGCATGTGCAAGAAAAAACAGTCTGGAGGTTACTCAAAACGCGGCGCGGCACCGTTTGATACAGGCGTAAATGAGTCTTTTTAAAAAAGAGCTGGGGATGGCTTGAAAAATCATCCTCAGTTCTTTTTTTAAAGTGTCGCTTTTTGGTGTTAAGCGCGTATGTTTACGGGTAACTCAAAAGGATAATCATGTTCAAGGGAGGTATTGTGCGAAAAATGTAGTATATTTAAGCCATGGATAATTATGTTGAAAAAATGATTTGTTTCGTCAGCGGCGAAATCTGGCCGGGTAATGGCGGGGGCATCGGGCGGCTGTTAAGTGAAAACGCGCGTTTACTCACCGGATCTGTCACCCCTGTTTTTCTGCTGGACATAGACGACATGGCGCGGGATACCTTTCAGAGTTACGCAGAAGTATATATACCCGGAGCCAGAATTTATACCGTGGATGGTTTATTAGCCAGCCACGCTTCAGAATTGCGCAGGTATGGCGACCCCCGCATAGGCCTGCCTGATTTCAAGTATTTTCACTACTGGCGGTCATATCTTATTGACTTGTGCCTGCAACATATTCTGGCCGTGGAGAATGTCAGCGGCATTGAATTTGCCGATTACCTGGGACAGGGTTACATCTATTTTAAAATGCGTTTACTGCGGGAAAGCTGCCGGAACATTCCCGCCTGGGTTCGCCTGCACGGCAGCGCTGAGATCTGTGACGAAGCCGACGGCAAAGACAAATTCACGCCTGCGCGCCTGCGGTTATATGACATGGAGCGCTATTGCCTGGCCCGCTGCGACCGCTGGGTGGCTCCCTCCGCCGCGGTGCGCGACTGGTACGGGCAATATTATGAACTGAAAAAAAACTGCCTGACCTCGCCGCCCGGCTTTCAACACCTGGGCCCGGGCCAAACCCACCCGCGCCGGCCGGATCCGGCGCGCCCCAGGAGGGTGTTATTTTACAGCAAGCTGCAGCGGCTCAAGGGTGTGGACCTGCTGGTGCGGGCAGCCCTGGAATTCCTGCGGCGCGACGACTCCGGGGCTGAATTTTTGCTGGTGGGGCCGGATGTGCCTGACGCCTCCGGCGCGTCGACAAAAGAGCGGCTGGAGCGGATGATTCCTCAGCGGTACAGGGCAAACTTTATTTTCAAGGGAAAAATAGAGCCTTCAGAACTGCCGGAGATTGCCGCCGGGTGCGACCTGGCGGTGATCCCGTCAAGGTTCGAGTCTTTTTGCCTGGCCGCCCACGAGTTGAACTGGATTGGCATCCCCTTGCTGGTCAATGATATCCCGGGCTTTGCCGATTTTTTTGTGGACGGCCAGAACTGCCTCAAGTTCGAAGGTACGGCAATAAATCTTTACCGCCGTCTCCAACAGTTTTTCAACAGGCCGGATATTTTAAAGCGCCTGCGCCGGCGGGCGCCCGGGCCGGATCTATCCGTGCCGGATTTGTACGGGGCGCTGTCCAGCGCCGCCGGCTTGGACCCCGTCATAGTGAAAAGGCCGGTGGAAGAACCCCCTGTGGCAATATTTACCGGTGGGGAAGCTCCTTCGGCAGAGGTGGCGGCTTCTCTGGCGGCCCTGAATTACTCTAACTGGCGGGTCTGGTATTCAGGTGAAGACGGCCCCCCGGGAGACTTGAGCGACTCACGGCTCATGCCGGAAGAACAACTTTGCCAGAGGCTGCCGGACGGGGGCCGGCGCCTCCGGCGGGAAAACGCCAAATTTGATTTTTATCTTTTCCTGCCGGAGCAGGCACTGCCACGGCCGGACTTTTTAAACCAGGCGGTGGCGGCTTTGACGGCGGAGCCCGGCCTGGCGGGGGTAACCTGCTACGCGGCTCTTGACGGTCCCGGACCGGAGGGGGAAGAGTATATCATTCCCTTTGATTTAAACCGTTATCTTATTTTTACTGAAAATGTCACCGGCGGCCTGCCCGTGCTCTGGCGCCGGGAAACGGTAGCGGGGCGGCGCCTGGAGGAACTTGTGGAACCGGCGGCGATTTGGTCTTTCTTATGCTCGTTGGCGGCGGCGGGGAAACAAATAGCGGTTTTGCCCCGGTTGCTTATGGATATGCGCGGCCGGGAAGTACCGCGGTTTAGTGTTTCAATAATTGAAGAACACTCCGGGTATGTGCGGAAAAATGCCACCGGATTAATGCGCCTCTTCATTTTCCTGCTGGAAGAAACCAGGGGCGGCAATCACGTTTTGCGCCGCCGGGTAGCGGAATTGGAAAAAGTGAACGGTGATTTATGGGCTGAAGTAAAAAAACTCGGCGCTTCCTGGGAAGAATTAAGGTCTTATACCCTGGCCAAGGAAGAGGTATGTACGGAACTATGGAATGACCTGGTTGAGTCCCGTGCCAAGATCGAACAATTGCATTGCCAACTAAATGAAGCGAACGGCGCGGCTGTGGAAATGCGCCGCAAAATAGAGGAGCAGCAGGCGGAAATGGAATCCCTCATATCTTTTCTGGAGAAAAAGAAACTGGTCAGGTTATTGACCGCTACGGGTCTCTGGGACGAAAAGTATTTCAGGAGGGGCAAGTAATGAAGATATGGTTTTTGACTACCGAGTATCCCCCCTACTACGGCGGAGGCATCGGCACTTACATGCAGCATGCCGCGCAAATGTTTGCCGGTGCGGGGCACGAGGTGACAGTATTTGTTCCGGGCCTGGAAAGAACAGAAGAGCTGCAGTCGGCACGGCTCAGGCTGCTCCGGTTTCGTTCCGGGGTTAACGATCTGGAGTCGGCAGCGCCCGGCCCTGAGCCGGACGATCACCCCGCCTTTCCATTTAACGTCATGTCTCACTGGCCGGCTCTAAGCTACCAATTTGCTTTGCAGGTGCGGGAATTTATCGCGCGGGAAGGGCCGCCGGATGTTATAGAGGCGCAGGACTACGGCGGTATCAGTTACTACTTGCTGCAGGAGAAATTACTTGGCTACCCCGGCCTGGCCGGTGTTCCCGTGCTGGTGCATTTACACGCCCCGACTTTTGAGCTTTTGCCGGAAAACCAGTACCCTGATTACAGGCTGCCTGAGTACTGGGTGGAGCGGATGGAAAAGTTTTGTGTCTTAGCCGCCGACCGGCGTGTTTGCCCCAGCAATTTTTTAAGACGCCGGGTGCTCGGGAGCCTTAGCGCCGGCGGGGCTGAATTGGACATAGATGTGGTGCCGTTGCCTTTCCAGCCGCCGGAGCTGGAGGCTAACGGCGCGGGCATTGAGGAAGGAGTGCTGGTCTGCATCGGGCGCCTGCAGTTATGCAAGGGCACATTGCCCCTTCTGGCCAGTTGCGACCGTCTCTGGCGGGAAGGGGAACAATTCAGGCTGGTCCTCGTCGGCGGTGACACCGAGTTTTACGCCAGGGGGATTACAGTAGGCGAATATTTACGCCGGCGCTACGAGAGGTGGATCGAAGACGGGCGGCTGGAGCTTACCGGCAACCTTACCCCGGACCAGTGCGCGGTCCAGCGGGCCCGGGCACGGGCGATTCTGGTCCCCTCGCTTTACGAAAACTTCCCCATGACCTGCGTGGAGGCCATGCACGCGGGCAAGGTGGTCATTGCCTCTTCTTCCGGCGGACAAGGGGAGATGATTGGCAACGAAGACTGCGGCTATGTATTTGACTGGTCCGAAACCGGTTCTCTGGAACGCTGCATTAAAAAAGTTTTACGCTTAACCCCCGCTGAAATTAAGGCTACCGGCTCGCGGGCGCGGGCCCGGATCCGGCAATTGACCGCCTATGAAAATGTCCTGCCCCGGCGGATGGAGATATTTGAACAGATGAAAGGTCAAATAGCGGAGAAAAGAATATTTCCCTCGGTAAACCAGTTTGCCATGCTGCCGCTGCCCCGTCAGGCGGAGGAGGAGTATGCGCCGGATTTGCTGTCTGTGATTATTCCTTATTACAATATGGGTCAGTATGTTGATGACGCGCTGCAAAGCGCCTTAAGGAGCGCCTACCGGCCGCTGGAAATATTGATTGTCAACGACGGCAGCACTGAGTCCCGGAGCCTTGACAAACTGCGGGAAATTGAGGCTGCCGGGCGGGACGGGGTGCGGGTGCTGCATATCGAAAACAGGGGGCTGGCCTCGGTGCGGAATTTCGGAGCAGCCCGGGCCCGGGGGGAGTTTCTGGCCTTCCTCGACGCCGACGATATGGTAGAGCCGGATTTTTACAGCCGCTCGATAAATGTTCTTAAGAAGTACCATAATGTTTCCCTGGTATATTCCTGGGTGCGTTATTTTGAAGGGGCCAACGGCTGTTTCATAAGCAACAATCTGGAATTTCCCTTTCTGCTGGCTCATAACATGGCGGCGGTCATCTGCGTCCTCAAGCGGGCCGACTTCCTGGCCTTTGCCCGGAACAAACCGTTGATGTCCTACGGCCTGGAGGATTTCGAAAGCTGGATCTCCCTCTACGAGTCAGGCCGGCTGGGAGTATGTATTCCGGAAATGCTGGCGCGCTACCGGGTACGCCCGGACTCCATGCTGCGGAGTATGAATGAAGATCAGGTCCTCTACATGTACGATGAAATTGTCCGCCTGCATGCTCAGTCCTACAAACAATTTGGGGACGAACTCTTCCGGCTGCTGAGCGCCAACGGGGCATCGTTTGCCTGGAACTCGCCCGGAGACAACTGGCAGAGCGCTGAAAAGCGGCTCCGGTGGTCCGCGGAGCGCCTGCGGGCGGTGGAGGAAGAAGTGCGAACGCTGCGGGAGCGGGTGGCAAACCTGGAGTGGGCTGAAGAGCAGTTGCGGTATTTTTCCGATCCCGCAAACATGGGATTAAAGACAGCCCTGCGGGGGCTGGGGTGCGGCTTGAAAAGAAAAACCAGGCAAATGCTTAAGAGCCCTGTAAATCGCCTGAAGGGTAATAATTAAAGAAATAGACACCATACGGTATAGGGAGAGGCGCCAGATGCACTGTGTTAAGAAGATATTCAGGGGCGGTATGTTTTTTCTCTTGATCAGCTTTTTCTTGTTTGCCAATCAGTCTTTGGCCGGTCAACTGGAAATGATGCCGCCGCATCCCCAACTGATTGAACAGTTAAAAAACACCGGCGGCTTACAGGACTTGATAAATATACAACAACAGATGACCGTGAGAGGTTTTGAAACTCCGGCAAAACGCCCGGAAAAGTCCTTATTTAATATTCAGGGCGCCTCAAACAGCCCGGTTGACTCAACGGCCTCAGCCCTGGTGCTTTGTGTCCAGTTTACGGATACTGCTCCGCAACATTCAACCGCCGAATTCCAGAAGTTATTGTTTGGCTCCTCTTTTGGCACGATGAAGGACTACTTTGCGAAAAATTCACGTGGACTGTTTGATTTAAACGGCAAGGTTGCCGGCGGCGATATGGCCGGTTCCAACCAGGGGACGGCTTTTATCAAACTGCCCAATCCTAAAAGTTACTATGTGGGCTATCAATACGCCACGGGCTCCTACCCGCAAAACTCCCAGGGCATTGTTGTAGACGCGGTTAACGCCCTGAAAGCGGCTAACTTTGATTTTACTCCTTATGCCGCCAATGGCGCTATTCCCTACCTGTTTGTTATCGTCACCGGCAACGGGGCGGAATTTACCGGCAGAACCAGGGATATCTGGTCGCACAGCGCTTCCCTGGGCAGCCACCAGGTAGTTGTAAAGGTTGACGGCGGTACCGCCACGGTCGACTGTTATTCGATTGAACCCGAATTAAAAGGGGATGGAAATGAATTAAATACCATCGGTGTATTCTGCCATGAATTTGGACATATCCTGGGGCTGCCTGATTTGTATGACACACAAAACTACCGGGACTCGGAGGGTGACGGTGATTGGACCGTCATGGCCGCCGGCAGTTGGAACGGGCCGCACAGCGACGGTTCAGCGCCGGCGGAATTTGACGCTTTTTCCAAAACATATCTCGGCTGGATCAATCCCGATAGTTTTTCCGGATCGGGGGTCAGGTTATCCATGCCGCCTGTGGAAGGAGCGGGCGGACAGGTATATAGAATAACCCCCGCCGGCAGTCAGACGGAATATTTCCTGTTCGAAAACAAGCAGCAGACCGGCTATGACCTGTATTTAGACGGCCACGGGCTGCTTGTCTGGCATATTGACGGCAGTATGGCAAACCCTGACAGTATCTACTGGAGGGCCAATGAAGTTAACAACATCTCCAACGGACATTACGGGGTTGCCCTGGTTCAGGCCGACGGACGGAACGATCTGGAGCATGGCGCCAACCGGGGCGACGCTTCCGACCCTTTTCCCGGCGCCGGCAATGTTACGTCTTTTACGGATAACACTACCCCCGGCTCCAAACTCTACAACGGAACTCAATCAAATATCTCGCTCATGAATATCAGCGAAGCCGGCCAAAATGTCAATCTGGTTGTAACAACCACCGGTCATGTTGCTGCCGTGAGTCTGTCCGCCGACAAGACTGATCCACAGCCGGCCGGCACGGCGGTGACATTAACCGCCAACGCGGCCGTCAGCAACCCGGTCTACCAGTTCTGGGTGAAGGACCCGCGGGACGACAGCTGGACGTCCAGCGGTGAATTCGGCGGAGGCAGTTATACTTTAACCAGGCGCGTGCCCGGCGTCTACACGGTGGTAGTGTTCGCCAAATCATCAGATGCGCCCGGCAGCGTTCCAGTGCAGAGTGCTCCGTTTACCTTTACCTTTACCAAGAGCGGCTCGGTAAGCGGGTTGTTGGTAAGCGGCCCCAACGGCGGCCAAACTACGGGCGGTGACGCCACCTTCACAGCCGCGGCAACCGATGACGGCGGCACGCCTTGCTACGAATTCTGGCTGCATGACGCGGCTGGCTGGAGGGTTGTCAAGAACTGGTCGGCGGACAATAGCTTTACTCTGGGCAATATACAGGCCGGCAGCTACGTCATCGCGGCAACGGCCCTTGACAGGGCCGATTTGGAGGCCGGCAAATGGGACATGGTTTATACCAAGTCCTTTGTGTTAAACGCCGGCAGCAGTGTTGACTTAACCGCCCCGGCCGGCGTGGTGTCCGGCGGCGCGGTAAATCTGAGCGCCCAGGCCGCCGGCTTGACAGGCGCGGAATACCAGTTCTGGTATCAGGCTCCGGACGGCGGCTGGCGCAATAGCGGCGATTATACCGGTAACAATACTTACAGTTTTATTGCTGATACGCCGGGAGCGTACCGCGTGGTTGTCTACGCCAAGGACCATTACGCGCCGTCTACCGGACAGTTTGCCGTGCTGAGTGTCGCGACGGTGCTCAGCCGGTAAGCGGATTGAACGGCGGGAAGCAGGTATTACAACAAAGATGTAGTATATTTAACGGTGGCGAAGAGGTAAAGGACAGTTGAAACGGAGTGCTTGTCGATGTCGAAAAATAAGGCTTCCTGGGCGTTACAAAAGGTAGTTGAGGTAACAAAGCGTGACGGAGTTTTGGTAATGTCGAATAAAGTGCTGGCCAGATTGCGTTATACGGTCCAGGGGCCTTTTCGTGTTCTGAAGCGGTCCATACCGCCGCAAGTCAAGGAGCGGCTGCGTCAGTCACGGGAGCCCGCGCTCCCGGTGGTTGACCAGATCATTCTCCCGGAGGGAGTGCCGCTGGCTGCCGTGATTATCCCCTGTTACAACTACGGCAAATACCTGCCTGCGGCGGTGGAAAGTGTCCTGCGGCAGACCCTGGGCAATATTGAGGTTATCGTGGTGGATGACGGTTCCGATGATCCGCATACTATTTCTGTTCTCGGCGAGATAGGGGAAGGCGGGCGGGTCAGGGTTATCCGCCAGCCGAATAAAGGACTGCCGGCGGCGCGCAATACCGGTATCCGGGCCACTGCGGCCCGCTATATCACCTGTCTGGACGCTGACGACTTGATTGACCCCACCTACCTGGAAAAGGCGGTGATGCTGCTGGAAACCCGGCCGGACATCGGCCTGGCCTACCCGCTGGCACAGCTTTTCGGTGATGTGGAGGAGACCTGGTATACCGAGCCCCTTGATCCTGTGAAGCTTTTGCAGTACAACCACATTCCCGTGGTGGCTGTTTTCCGCCGTGAGGCCTGGGAAAAGGTGGGGGGCTACGACGAGAGCATGCGTATCGGCTACGAGGACTGGGAATTCTGGCTGAGGCTGGCTGGGGAAGGCTATGGCGGATACCTGATCCCGGAGCGGCTTTTCAAGCATCGCCGCCACGGGAAAACGATGACTCACCGGGCAAAGGAAAAACACCGGCAGTTGAGCGAAGAAATCAGAAGGAAACACGCCCGCGTAGCGAGGGCGAAGCGGTTCCGGGCATCAGAGGTGAAGCCGGAGCGGGCTTTTGTAAATATGTTGGGAGCGCCCCGCCTGCCGGGGCGGAAACGCCTTCTGGTACTGGTCCCCTGGCTGACTGTGGGCGGGGCCGAAACAGTTCTGCTGCAGGTGCTTAAAGCCTTTGCCGGCTCCGGCGGCTGGCAGGTTTACCTTGCCACTACCCTGGATTCTCCCAACGAGTGGGCCGGCCGTTTTGCTGAGGTTACCCCGCTGCTGTTTTTTTTGCCTCACTTGCTGCCGAGGAGATATTTCACCGACTGCATAATCTCGCTGATCAGCAGGCATGAAATAGACGGGGTGCTGATCTCTCACTCGGAGCTGGCCTACCTCAGCCTTGCACAGCTGAGAAAAGTTGCGCCCGGGCTGTTGGTTCTGGATTTGCTGCACAACGACAGCCCGGAGGGATACGCGCGCCTCAGCGCGCGGGTGGACCATTTTTTGAACGGGCATATCGTTGTGCACGAAGGAATTAAAAATACGCTGGTTGAAAGATTCGGCCTGCCTGAAGGGAAAATATTTGTCATTCCGAACGGAGTTGACGAGGAGCATTTCAAGCCGTGGAACGAGGATCGGGCGGGATTGAAAAAAAAGCTGGGCCTTGACCCCGCCAAGCGGCAAATCGCTTTTGTCGGGCGTCTGTCTATAGAGAAAAATCCTCTTTTATTTGTTAAAGCGGCCGCCAGGTTAAAACATCTGCCGGGAGTGGAGTGGTTGTGTTACGGTGACGGCGTCATGGAAGATGAAACACGCGCGGCGGCCATGAATTTAGACGCGCCGGTAAGATTCATGGGCGCCTGTACGGACACGGCCGCCATCCTCAATGCCGTCGATTTGCTGGCGCTTACTTCGAACAGTGAGGGTTTGCCCATGGTGGTGCTGGAAGCGTTGCTGTGCGGCGTGCCGGTGGTGGCGACGGACGTTGGCTGCCTGGCCGGTGTTGTGCGGGACGGAGTGAACGGATACCTGGTGGAAAAGGGGGATTTAAACGCACTTTGTTCTATTTTGCAGGAATTATTAGAACGGCCGGAGCGGCTTGATCAAATGAAGCAGTATTGCCGCTCCAGTGTGGTTGACAGGTATTCCGGCCATGATATGGCCAGCGCCTATGTAAGATTATTTGAAAATATTTAAAGGAGGGGTGTCATGCCCCTCCTTTAAATTTTATGAATACTTTCGGAAAGTCCTACCGTTTGTCATTGCGAGCGTTAAGCGAAGCAATCTCCGGCTCTTACCCCCGCTTTATACTGTGAGATCGCCACGTCGCTTTCGCTCCTCGCGATGACAGAACGGTCTTTGCAAACCGACTTTCCGAAATTACTCTTTTATATTTCATACAATCAGCGCAAGACCCAGAGCGTTGTCAACTTCAATTCACCCGTTGAGGTTAAGCCGGCATCCCGCTATCTTCCATATCATTATCATGGTTATCGTTTAGGAACTCTTCTACCATTTGCACTATTATCTGGTTGACGCTTTTACCCGTTTTCTCTTTTATTATTTCCAGTTTTTCCCTGAGCTCTAACGGTAACCGTATTTGCAATGCCACAGCCGGATGAAATTTTGATTTCATTTTTCTCAGCCCTTTCTTTATTGCAATTAATACTAACATTGAAAGCAACTAACTATCAATGAATATTTGCTGGCAGGCTTGTAATTTAATGGAAGTCGATCAAATTCCCTTTATTTTACTTACAGGACAACCCGGCCCGGGCAGGTATTAGCGGCAAAAATATTGTATATTATTTTTATGTGCTGACGAAGGAATAGAGAAACCAATGTTACGGGGTGGACTTTTTGACCCGGATTAAAGTGTTGCTTATAGTTACCCTGTCTGAGCTGGGCGGGGCGCAAAAGGTGGTTTATCATATCGCCGCCGGTCTGCCTCCGGAACAGTTTGAAGTGACTGTTGCCTGCGCGCCCGGTGGCGAATTGGTGAACTGGTTGAGGAATTTGCCCCGGGGCGTCCAGGTGATTGAGATTTCCGGGCTTAAAAGGAATATATCCCTGTGGGACGACCTGAAAGCTTTCGGAAAGCTGTATGTATTAATCAAAAAAGGCGCTTTTGATATTGTACACTGCCACAGTTCGAAGGCGGGTGTCTTAGGGAGGCTGGCCGCTTATATCGCCGGCGTGCCGAAGATTTTTTTCACAGCGCACGGCTGGGGCATAAACGAATATCAGAGCCGGCCGGTCCGCTTTTTTTACACGTGGGCGGAGCGTTTGGCCGGGGTGGTCAGCACCGGGGTTGTCTGTGTTTCAGAAAGCGACTTGTTGAAGGGCCGGAATTTACGGCTTGCGGCCAACGATAAATTAAAGGTGATTTATAACGGTATGCCGGAGCCCAGGCCGAAGGAAGGGGTTTTACGCGGGGAACTAAATATCAGGAAGGAAGATATTGTCATCGGGTCAGTGGCCCGTCTGGCGCCTCAAAAGGATCCTTTATTTTTACTGGAAGTAGCCGGGCGAATGATAACCTCCCCCGATAATAATCAGGACCGGGGACGTGTTTATTTTGTCATTATCGGAGATGGGCCGCTGAGATCCCGGTGTGAAGAATTCGTCAACCTTAAAAATCTGCAAGGCAGTGTTTTTTTAATGGGCGCGAGGGAAGATGCGGCCGAATTGCTAAGGGATTTTGATGTGTTTGTATTGTTTTCCAGATGGGAAGGACTGCCTCTGACCATTATTGAGGCGATGCTTGCAGGGCGCCCTGTTGTGGCCAGCGCGGTGGGCGGCGTCAGTGAAATGGTGGTGGATCAAAAAACTGGTTTATTGATCAATGCAAGTGACGGAAGAGCGGCGGTACAGGCGCTCCGGGAACTGGCGGCCGACCGGGAGCGGCGCCTTTCCATGGGAGAGGCCGGCCGGCGGAGAGCCGTTGAGTTGTTCAGTATAAATGAAATGGTAAATAAGTACAGGGAGCTTTATTTGTCATAATAAGTTTGCAATACTGTATTACTCATGCTAAAAAGGAAATTGTCCTGCTGTGGCGAAGTAAAAATAAAAAATGTATCCTTATTTGATCGGGGAATTTCTATGATCAAGCGGAAGAAGAGCATGCTGTTTCAAATAACACTCCTGGTTTTGGATCTTGTGTTGATTAATCTGGGCTATTTACTGGCCTTTTTAATTAAATTCGGATGGAATATTCCCGCAATCAACTTTGCGGCCTATCTTTCCACCTGGCCCTGGCTTACTTTGGCCGCCCTGTCGCTTTTTTATTTTTATGGATTATACGGCAGTTACCGGTGGCGGTGGGCGGAAGTTTTTGCGTCGCTGATTTGTGTTTTGTTTTTCCAGGCACTGGCGGCCATGGCCTTGTCCTTCCTTTTTCGCGGCTTCTCTTTTCCGCGTTCCGTGCTGTTAACCGCGCCTTTTATGCAACTGGCTTTGTTGGCCCTCTGGAGAAGGGTGGCATGGTTGCTTGAGAAGGGTATGCAGGAGACGAGGAAAGTGATCGTGGTTGGACAACCACTGGAGGCGGTGGTTCTGGCTGAAAAGCTGGAATCAGCCACAGGCGGAAGCATAAAAGTAGCCGGGTTTGTGGTTGACGCCTCTTCCGACAGGGGCGTTCAGGAATTGGAGCGTCTGGAAAGGGAGGAGCTTCCTGGTAATCCCCTTTGCGGTATTTTGGGCCGCTGGCCGGTGCTGGGGGACATGACGAATTTTTGCGATTGCCTTGACGATGTGAGACCTGACCAGGTTTTCGCCTGTTCAACTCTTTCCCAGGAGGACAAGGCCGGGGTGGTTTACGCCTGTGTGTCCAGGGACAGAAAGGTGTCTCTGGTGCCTGATTTGTACGAGATTATGTTGGCCCAGGCTAGACTGGAGCAGGTGGATGACGTGCCGGTATTCACGGTGGGTTGTCTGGCCATACCCGAGGAAGCTCAGTTTATAAAAAGAGCCACCGACATACTGCTTTCCCTGGCAGCCCTGGCGGTTGCCGCTCCCTTGTATCTTCTGGCGGCCTTCGCCATAAAACTGGACTCGCCGGGACCGGTTTTATACCGCCAAAAACGCCTGACCCTGCAGGGGAAGCCTTTTTACCTGTACAAATTCCGGACCATGGTGGTGAATGCCGAACAGGAGACCGGGCCGGTGCTGGCCTCGGAAAACGACCCCCGGGTAACCAGGGTGGGACGCTTTTTGCGGGCGGCCCGGATCGACGAGATCCCCCAGTTGTTGAACGTTTTGAAGGGCGACATGAGCATCGTGGGGCCGCGTCCGGAAAGACCTTTTTTCGTTAACGAGTTGATCAAGGAGAAGCCGGAGTATATCTACCGGATGAATGTCAAGTCCGGCATCACCGGCCTGGCCCAGATTGCCGGCCGTTACAGCACCAGCCCGGAGAACAAGCTGAAATATGACTTGCTTTACACAAAGTCGTACTCCCCGGCCAAGGATCTGGCTATTTTACTGCAGACCGTAAAGGTTATTTTAATGAAAGACAGGGCCTCCTAACCGCTCCTGGAGCCAGGCCCTTAACTTGTCAACTTATGTTTTGAGCAGGTACCACCCTTGTTACATCTGTGGCAAGGGTTGATTTTTTTGAAGAAGACGTTTCATGAACAGTTCTTTTGCCAGAAAATTTACAAAAGGGTATGCCTTGTGTTTTGTCGAAAGAAAACAAATTTAGATATATTGTTTTATCCCGGGGGATAAGAAATGCGGCAGCAGGCTGTGGGTGGAATTACTTTTTTAGTATCCCTGGCGCTCTTTTTTTTCATATCGAACTTTTTAGCAGGGTGGTATGTTTATCACCAGATGGGATATGACAGGTTTTTCCGGTTTGAGGACGGAGCGCATGTAAAGGGAGAAGTCCTTGATTTATATATGGAATATATTGCCGGTCAAAGGGGCTATAAAATTGCGGTGATTGGCGATTCAGTGGTGCAGGGTGCCGGCGTCCCCGCACGGGAGCAGACTATCACCGCCCACCTGCAGGATGAACTGCGCGGCAGTTACCTGCCCGGAGCGAAGGTGTTTAATTTAGGGCTGCCCGGCGGCCGCCCCGCCGACCTGCTCATGACCTTAAAAAAACTGCGCCAGTCCGGGGCGGTGCAGCTGGTTGTGGTTAATATCTCCTATCCCTTCTTTTCAGACGAAATGTCCCAGACCCCGCTCCTTTATTTCAAAGTGTGGTCCCCCTATTTAACGGAATTAGAACTTAAAGAACTCAAGGTCCCTCCTGTAAAGCAGGCTGAGCCTAAGGCCACGGCAGGGCTGGAAGAGGGCGGCGGCAGTATGGAGGCTGAAAACTTTTTGCAGTGGAAGATATCTTCCATCTGGTCCGTTTACCGGTTCAGGCAGGAGCTGAACAGGTTTATTTTCGGCGGCCCGCCTGCCCAAAAAATAAAGGAATTTTTCAACCCTGCCTCTAAAGATGAAACGCAGCTGATCGAACAGCCCGAGGAGGCAGTCCTGGAAGAACCTCTATCCGAGAAAGACAAACCGGAAAACAAGTACAACGTCTGGTACAGCTTCACCTGGAGCGACCGTGATCTGGAGCACCTGGCTAAAGTCTTCAATGTCAATGACAGCAACATGAATTTTAAATACTACCGTGAATTGTGCCGGTACCTGAAAGAAAATGAAATTCCGGCTGTAATCTTCATGAGCCCGGTCAACCTTGACCTGCTGAAGAAGTACCAACTGCTTGACGAGAATTCTTACCTGGAGAATACCAACCTGATCAGCCAGGTGGCGCGGCAAAACGGTATAGTATTTTTAGACTACCAGGAAGCGGTTGGAACGGACCTGTTTCATGATTCCATGCATATGCTTGACGGCGGCAACGAGGCCACCGCCAAACTGCTCGGCCGGGACCTGCAGCCTGTTATTCGGGGAGCTTTGAACCGATGATTTTTAACACCTGGGTGTATGGAGCGTTTCTTGCATCTTTTACGATACTATACTGGACCGTTGTTCCGGCCAAAGGACGCGGCATAGCCCTGCTTGTGGCCGGCCTGGTTTTTTACACCTATTATTACCCGGCGCACACCGCGCTTATCGGCGGGCTGATCCTGGCTACCTATGGTCTTGGGGCCGCGCTGAGCAGGTTGAAGGCCGGGGAACCGCTGCCCCTGTTGCAGAACCGGGTAAGCTTACGCGCTGTTTTAGTTGCAGCCTTGTTTATCTGCCTGGGAGTGCTGGCGTATTACAAGTATCTGAAACTCTTTGTGGCGACTTATAATGATCTTGCCGCGACGTTTAACAGCGGCCAGGCTTTGCTTACGCCGGAGATTGTGGTACCGCTGGGCCTCTCCTTTTTCATTTTTGAATTTGTGCACTACCTGGCGGAAACTTACAAGGGGACCCTGCCCAAAGCGAGCTTAGTTGAATACGCGGCCTTCGGGCTTTTTTTCCCCACCCTGGTCGCCGGGCCGATTAAAAGGTTTAAGCCCTTTTGGGAACAGCTGCGTGACCCCGCGGCCTTCAGGATTGAATTCGTGAGTG
>ENA-UOYA01003065-UOYA01003065.1-activated-sludge-metagenome-genome-assembly--contig:-NODE-3065-length-15230-cov-126.208237_pt1 | contig 15230 bp, 17 predicted proteins | sample MGYA00238163_ERZ764804 | MGnify/ENA primary metagenome ERZ764804 (study PRJEB28919, sample SAMN05720223) | activated sludge metagenome | isolation source: Anaerobic digester | place: Hong...
TTATTGGTTGTTTCATAATTTTAAGTTTAGATAAATATTATTTTGGTCTTTTAATTCTTGTCCTGGAGTGTCATAATCTTGAGTGTATAACTCAATATCTTCATGTTTAGCTCCTATTTTCTGGTGGAAATTTTCAATTTCTCTCAATTGTACTATGGAAGGTAATGTGATTATCACATTATTTTTCGCGTATGCTCCACCAATATAATTTTTTCCAAACGATTTCTTTGCAATTTCTAGAATTTCTCTTCTTTTTTCAATTTCTTTTTCACTTAACATTTTTATCACCTAAATGGGTATAGGTGGGATTTGAACCCACATTTCAGGATGTCTCCAAAGTGGGGAGATTTTTATCTTTAGATGCGTCAAACAGACCTTGTTTTATTGCAGACAAGGCTCTTAAATGATTTAACTGTCTGACTCTCTGGAGACTTTACGGTTCTCCCAAACCTTTCTGGAGTCCTGCTGGAAGCCAGATTTCCTTATCACTAACCCAAAAGAAGGCAGAGGCGGGGATCGAACCCGCAACCTCGTCATTACCGGTGACGCATTCTTCCTCTTGAACTTCTCCGCCTATATAACGTTCCACAACTACACACATGGGTGATGCCCATGCGATTCGGACTAACTTCTTTCATGTTGTTACCTTTGCATATATGACATTTCACTTTATCACCTTAAGTGTGCCAGTGGGGATTTGAACCCCAGGCCTCCTCCTATCTTGAGTAAGGCAGATACCAGTGGATCTTACACTTTTACCGCGGTACCTTACTATGCAAGGGAGGCGTTCTACCAAGCTGAACTACTGGGACAATTGAAACAACCTACTTCCCAAGCTGTACCTGGGCAACGGAGCTTGCCCCGCCGGAATGACATGATCATTCATTTCAGTTGAGTATCTTTAGGAAATTTAACCGGTACATTTCCTATCGAATACCGGCACCTGGAATTGAACCAGGCTCTGTGGGTCATGAGCCCACCGCGTGAAACCACTCTGCTATGCCGGTTAAAGCCCTTCGTCGGGGATTTGAACCCCGCGCAACGGCTCGAAAGGCCGTTATGTTTGCCGAATACACTAACGAAGGAAGATGGAGGAGGGTACGGTATGTTGCACCCTTTATCCTCTCACCATAGTAGGCTATGTCCTCTACAACGATAACCTAGTTGAACTCAGTTATGAGCCAGGATATGACTCAAGTCCACCCAGCCGGATTTGAACCGGCGTAAACTCGGTCTACAGCCGAGCGCATAACCACTTTGCTATGGATGGAAAGAGAGCCTACCGGGATTTGACCCCGCGTCTTAAGCGTGACAGACTTAAAACACTAAGGCACCACTCATATTAATATATATTATTCAACCTCGTATATAAAGGTTATGGAACGACGGGAGCCGGATTTGAACCGACAATCTCCATAAGAAGACTGGGTCTCAAGCCCAGCGCAATAACCTCTCTGCCATCCCGCCTATTTTAATTCATTAATTCTTTCATCAAAATACTTTTCAACTTCTTCACTTCTTTGCTCCATAACAGCAAGGAAAATATCACCATCAATATATTTTTGTGCTAATCTCCCTAAAGCCTGAGTCTTCAAATAAATCAAATGTTCAATTTCTCTTGAATTATCTTTTTTAAACAATCTCATACGTATTCCTCCCAAATAACCCTGAAATTACTTTTAGAAGTTTTAAGATTCTCAATAATCTCTTCTGCTCGTTCAATCGCTTTCTTCCGAGTCGTTAAAGTATGTTTCTCGCCATCATTAATTGTGGTCGGTCCTTTCCGTACTTGGACTGTGTAAAACATGAATCCACTTCTACGAATTGTAACAAAGATAGGGGAAGAAACAAATCTTCTCCTCGCTTTGTGGATTCTCCTTTCAAACTCATTCATAATCCCACTTTAGCCAATATACCTGCTTTCGAAGCCCCCACCAAAGCTACAATGGTGGTTCCTGCTACAATCAATGCTCCTATTGGTAAACCAGTATTCTCCATTGGAACTGCTGTTGTTGCATTTTGCACTTCCTGATTAGGATTTTTTATTGAGAGTATTTTACCATAAGGTGTGATTGCTCCTACTTCTAAAGTTTCAGGCCATACATTAGATGTTTGACTTTGATCTAACTCCAAATCTATTTGTTGATTATTTGCTGTTTGCATTGAAACAATTATTATCGGATTAAAATTGTTAGTTGGGTTATAATTATTGATATTAGTATTATTCACATGAGTTTCTTGTGTTTGACTCTGAGTTTGGTTTTGTTGTTGAGTTTGATTTTGTTCGTTTACATTCGTGTTATTCGACTCAACAGAAACATTATTAGTTATTACAGTCGGAGTCGAATTTACTACTGGTGTTGGATTGGGTGTAGGTGGCTCACAAGCCAAAACAAGTCCTATCGCCATTAATACCAGCACCACCGCTACTATTAAGCTTTCTTTCCTCATATAACATCTCCTTTCCCGTGTCATAACTCCTAGACTACTGACGCTTCATTTATATATTGGAGTTAATTTTCTACATTGAGGACATGCATACCACACTTTGTCATCAAACTCTTCTAGAAAGTGTGCTTCTGCTCCACAATGTTTACATTGGCAAGTTTTTGTTTCATCACATTTATGAAAACCGATGATCAATGGTTCTTTTTCTTTTTTCTTGTCTTTTTTCATGTTTTTTACCACCTAAATGGACCAGGAGGGATTTGAACCCACGACAAACACTGGGTATGAGCCAGCCGCTCTACCAACTGAGCTACAAGTCCAAAAAATAAATAGGCCGGAGCCTATTCTATTTCTTTTAGCATTTCATCGAGTTCTTCGAGTGTTTTCCCTTCTAACTCTTCATCTGCTTTCTTCTGTTTGACTCTGAGGATTTTCTGTCTTAATTCTGCATTTTCTTTGGCTTTTAGAGCTTTTTCTTTTTCTGCTATTCGTGATTTAGCTATGTGTTCTATAATGGCAATTTTTGTTTCAAGTTCATCAGTGGCTTTTGTTGGTTTATCAAATAGTTCATCACTCTGTGAACTTTGCAATTCTTCTACAAGATCACGATAGATGGCAGTTAAACCTTCATTGCTCAAAGTCCACAAATCTTCGGTAGTTATACTACCATAGTAGTTGTATCTGTATTTCCCTTTGCTTGCTTTTTCAAATATACTCATATTTTCACCTTTATTATTCTTTCACTTTGTCCAATGACCTTAACAATTACTTCATTTCTTTTCGTAGTAGAGAATCCAACTCCGGAAAGTTGGTCTTCTGCATCACTTACTCTCATTTTACTTCCAAGTGCTTCAAATACTCTTCGATGCTCCCTTAAATCATTTGAGAGGAATTCATTGAAGAAACCATTTGGTTTTTGTGGGTTTCGGCATCCTGCAAGCATGAAGAATACGTGTTTGTGGCCTATACCTCTTTCTCTCTTCCAATGGTTGGGACTATACATAATTACAGATACAGGCACAAATTGTTGGGTTTTTATTCCCCAAATGTCCCGTGTAGCCATAGTTGATGGAATCTTTTCAATTAATTTGAAACCACCTTCTTTAGTGTAAATCACTTCTGCTACTTGAACTTCTTCTCTGTGTCTCAATTCTTTATTATACACAAATTGGTGGATGATGCCATTAAATTCAATTTCAGCACGGAAACCATCTTTTCCACCTCTATGGGTGTAATTTTTGACATATATCTTATAGACACCTTCTTCAAGGAATTCCATACTTGGCCAAGTGATGTTTTCAACTGCTGGCACACCTTCCTTCGGATCAATTATATCAATATCCAATTCACCTTTAGTGTAAGAGTCTTTCATGTGCTGGAAATATATGTGATATTTAGGAGTTACACAATGAAGGTCGAAATCATTTTTATTGTATTTTCCTTCATTCCATATTAGTGAGGCTCTCAATACGCCAGTTACATCTCCGCCAGCATTCTTAACCGCTTCTTTGATGTCACTGTCAGTCATATTTTTATTATATGCCCAACTAAATCCATTATCCCATTTGAACATACTCGGTGCATCTTTGTGTACTGGTGCAATTAAACTCACCAAATTAGGTGTTAAGCGATTCTCAAAAAGCACTTCAATCTGTTCTGCTTTTGGTAGAACATCTTCCATGAATTTCTTTAATGGTACTTCATCCACTCTGGAGAATCTTTCAGGAGTTAACGCTATTTCTTCTTCTAACTCCGCGAAAACATCACCTTTAATCCTCTTTGCAGAATCACGGTTAGAGAAATTGACATCTTCGAGTCTTATCTCATCAAGTGTGGCATATTTTCTTGGTAAAGATCTCATGTATCCTAAATCTTCAATGGTTTTCTTGGCGTTTTCAAGTGTCCTTTTTGAGTAAATTGGTTTGGACCGCTTATAATTGGCTGGAGCAACTATTGCTTCATATTTTCTAACCGCCTCATCCAATTCTTCCCCTTTGGAAATATCTTCCAAGAGTGTACCTATTGATAAGTTTCGAATTTTACCAATGATTGGACCTGCTTCGACAGATTTCTCCCATGCAAAACATGCTCTTTCACCTGTAGAAATATTTAAAGCATTAAAATACTTTTTATATTTCAAAAATTGTTCTAGTATTTCTTTCCATTCTTCACCTTTATATAAGGTGTTGGAATATATTAGTTCCAAAACAGTTTCAATTGCTTCTATAGTTATTTCTTGAAGTGACCGGAAGAATGTTTCCGCGGTGGAGTAATATTTACCTCTCACACTTGCTTCTGTGTCAACACCGGTGTACACAAACTTATCAGGGAGTTCTAAGTATAAATGTTCCCAAGTGAGAACCCCATTAAAACTGTCTTCATAATTTTTATCGACACCAATTTTTTTATCTTTAGTCACATATACATCTTTGATATCACAACGCATAATTCTAGCTGTTAAAGCATCTAATACGGCTTGATATTTTGGGTCTTCCACTTTGAAATCCCAAATAGATGTGACTTTATGGTCGAGGAAAAATACGACATTCCCAAATCGTTTTATAAAGTGTCTGCAGGCACTGCAGTCAAATTCCTTTCTTTCACGGAATATTTCATTTGTGCCTGGTGGGAAACTTCCTAAATATAGATCCCACACTTCTTCTGGGTCTATATCAGCTACAAAAAGATGTGAAACATCCTTTGTTTTTTCTCTAAAATTTTTTTGAAACTCTTGTTTGAACTCTTTGAATTCCATCTAAATACCCCTTGGTATTAATTATAGGTATTATTACATTGGTTTTTAGAGTATATAAATCTTTTGGTCTAAGAAAAGGGATTGGAGGGCCTCGAACCCCCGTCCTCGAGATTACAAGTCTCGCGCTCCACCAAACTAAGCTACAACCCCTGGAGATACCGGCCGGATTTGAACCGGCGTAGACTCGATTTCTGCATATTTCCACCAGGAATTTGTTTCTGCAGTCGAGCACCTATGACCAGACTCAGCCACGGCATCAAATTGACCTAGAGGGAGTCGAACCCTCGTCTGCTGGGTGTAAACCAACTATTCTACCGCTAAACAATAGGTCACAATTAAAATGGGTAGAGTCGGATTTGAACCGACGATTGCACTAAGCCCGGGGCCTAAACCCGGTGGGCTTCCCTGGCTCCCCCATCTACCCGTACAAAACATTCATGATGAATTAAATAGAAGTGTCTTTCAAAGTCCATTTCATCATCAATCCTTTCTTCAATGGACATAACCTTTTCCACCACAAACTTGACATAAAGTTGCACAATAACCTTGAAAACCCTCAATAATGTATCCTTTTCCTGCACAAGCTGTGCATTCCTTCTCTTCATGTGTGAGTTCTTCTACAATCAAATGCAACTTAGTATATTTTTCAATTAACCCCAATATACCACCTCTTAAATAGCACTGGTGGGATTTGAACCCACGTAGCGACTAACGCCCTGATCTTAAGTCAGGCGGAAATGGCCAGACTTTCCTACAGTGCTTTTATTTCACCATATAAATCCCCTAAGCGCCAATGCTAGGATTCGAACCTAGAAATCATGGATTAACAGTCCACTGCTGTACCTATTGAGCCACATCGGCAAATAGTTTAACGTCTCTTCCGACATGAAAGAGACGGGTCAGGTGATAGGCCCTGATCTTGTTGGCACCATCTTTTACATGCGTCCAACCCTTCACGCATGGATGTTTTACGGATATCACGCCTTAGCACACTTTATAAGGGCTAATACCTCCGGCCCGAGTCGAACGGAGCGTCATCGGTTCCAAAGACCGACATGATTGCCACTACACTACGGAGGTTATTCTACAATTTTTTCTCCTTTTTCATCATAGAAGAAATCGCAAATCTCACACCACCACACGTCTTGACATATGTGTATTAGTGGTTCACCACATTCTGAACATTCTTTCGTTTTTTTTGTCATGGTATCTTATATATATGTCCTTCCATATTACTTAAACTTAATGGCGTCTAAAACTTTAGCAAGTTTCTTGTCATCAATTCGCTTTTCAATCTTCCACAATGCTACTTCGTCTCCACACTCTTTACACTTTGCATAGACCCATTGTTTTTCATCAAAACCTTTAATTTGGATTCCATTACGGTGGGAATACATTTGGAGAGTCACTTCTCTATTCCCACATGTAATGCACCCCATTTCATGTATTATGGATTCAATAAGTTCCATGGTATACTCTTTTGACATAATAATATATATTATTAAAAAGAGTATATAAACCTATTCCTCCGTCATACACTTTCTACACAATCCGATACTTTTAATGAATTCACATTCTGGAAAGTGAACTCCATTTCGCCAAATACTCTGTGGCTGACGCTCCGTTTTCAAACAATGACGCATTTTCTTAACAGACCATTTCTTCTCCACCATTTCCAAGGCATTTTTCATTGAGAAATCTAAATCTCGCATATAGGTGAAATAGAGAAATCGCTGATAATATCTGGGATTGAAACTCTTCATAGCGTGTTCTACACATCCGGGAATTTCAGCAGGCAAGTCTAAACCATCCGAAAATCCAACATCAAAGGTTTCAAAGTCTTCTTCTGGATAGTCAAAAGGTGCAAGATTTATTAATTTTTCACCCATTATTTCCAAATTTGGGTGGGGTCGCATGGCCTTTTTTCTAATAGTTTTTTCACCAGATACAATATCTTCATGTGTAATATTAATACAATACAATTTTGTTCCAAGGTGAAGAGTATTAGGAATCCTAACAAGCCGAGCAATATCACCCACCACTTGCATATCTTGATCATCCGTCAAAGAAATGGCATATCTTGCCAAAGCTAACTTTTTATATTTGAGTTCACTCCTTTCTGTATAAATGAAAATGTGATAACCATTTCCAGAGAAATTCACATGGTGCTTAATGTTTTCTTTCAAAAGTTTTTCATGAACTATTTTCATATTCTCAAAAGCATCATCACCATCGAAGTCGAGGAATATTCGATCAATAATTGCAGTGTTGTAATCTGGTTTTTTTCTCCAATTATCACCTTCATCAAGATCCTCAAACATATATACGGTAGAGTAGCAATTAGCTACTCCATTATATATATTAATCAACCGAACAAGTTCTTCGTATGAACTGACAAGTCGGCGATGTGGTTTCCCGAATTCACAGTACAAGTTCATCACCAGTTTTTCTACAATTCTCTTTGAAAGTGCAGTATCGGCAGTAATAATCTTCTTGTGCTTTTGGGTATTCAGATTCTTCCTGTATAGCAGTAGTTGTTCTTCGTATCCACTTTTTCAAATTAGTTATACTACCTTTATTGATTTTAGAATGGTAGTAATCATGGTCCTTATAATAATAGGCACTCCAATTCTTAATCTCAATATCATGGACATCCTTCACTAATTCAGCATAAAGAACTTGCTGTCGTCGAATTTTAAATAACGCAGATTCATTTCTTGGTGCAGAAGGTTTATAATCTAATACCCCGTATTCATCACTAGCATATTGGTCTACACGGTCCACATAACCAATGAATGGCACTCCAGCCACTTCTCCAATGAGTTTTTCCTCTACAAATATAGGCAAAAATCTTTCAGGGTAGTTGGCGTCTAAAAGAACTTTATAACGCTCTTTTTCATGGTCTATAAAAGCATCAAACCAATTATCAACCGCTTTCCCGGTTTTCAATTTGAAATTTTCTAGGTACATATCTGCACCCCATCTCAAAAGTTCTTTGATATTTATATTTTTATGGAGGTTTTCAGCCATACTGTGGAATCTTAAACCATCTTGCATGAATTTATTTGGTGGTGGAGTGGGTATTTTCTGCACATATTGGAAGAAAAATCTTCTTCTACAATTATTAAAGCAGTCTAGTTTTGAAAAAGAATATAAAGGACTACTCACGTCGAATCGCCTCCTTATAGACACTTGCCAGTAGACCAATCATTTGGACCACGGGATTTGCTCCAAATCTTAATCTATTCTCGTATTCAGCTATGAGTATGAGCATTTCTAGTTTAATATCTCCTTCCATTCGAGTCCTCATAACTACATCAAAAAACTTTTGTATGATTTCATCAGGATTCTGTCCTTCTTTCATCATTTTATAAAGCATATCTTTCGCTTTTGGGAAAGGAACTTTTTCCTCTTTTTCACGAATAATGATATTGACCATATCTTCAATTTCATCATTTGCTATTTTCTTAAAGTCTTTCACGGTTATATTCTTATTAGATCGTTTGAAAGACTCTAATGTGAATAATACTCTACGCATATCGCCATTAGCACTTTCTGCAACCAATTCTCCAACTTCTGGATCCATTCGAATATTTTCATTTCGAACCACTTGAGCAATTAGTTTTAAAGTTTGATCTTTTGAAATCGGCTGGAAATGATAACACGCACACCTTGATTTTAAGGGGTCAATTATCTTATGTGGATAATTACATGCAAGTATAAATGATGTATTAGACGAATAATTCTCAATAATCGTCCTTAAAGCGGTTTGAGCATTTGGAGTTAATTCATCTGCTTCATCTAAAAAGATGATTTTGAAAGTCCCAGATAAAGCTTTTGTTGAAGCAAATTTCTTTACTTTTTCCCTTATAACATCAATACCACGTTCATCAGATGCATTTAACTCAAGAGTACTTCTTCTCCAATCTTTACCAAGAACCTTTCGACAAATAGCTCTTGCTACAGTGGTTTTGCCTGTTCCTTGTTTTCCAGAAAAGAAAAGGTGTGGTGGCTTACCTTCAATTTGTTTCAATTCATTTATTGCATCTACATTTCCAACTACTTGTTCTAATTTATTTGGTCTATATTTGTCTACAAACATTTTTTAACCTCTTATTTCTAATAAATCTTCTAATTGAGTAATGGGTATTTCTTTTATTTCTTCTGCTTCATAGCCAGAGTTTACATTTGATAAAATGAATACATCACTAGCATCTTTAAGTAATGGTCTGATTCGATGAATTGTTTGTAACATTTCTTCATTACACTCCATCTGAGTAATGTATTCTTGTCTTACCTTCATTGCCCGACTTTTTAATTTCACTATATCAGGATTGGGAAATGGTGCTCCAATTAAAACAGCCACAGTAGCATCAAGATAGTCATTTAAACCACGAACTCCACCATAGTGTGCCACTAAAGCGTTATTTGATCCCGATAAATATTCTTCTAGTTCTTCTTTGAATTTTTTTCTTATACAAAAGAACACCTTTTCGTCTTTGTATTTCTTTGTGATGCCTTTACATATGTTGAATAACCTCTTTCGAATATCTTTGTTATTCAAATATTTCATTGGATATGAATGTGTTGTTAATTGATACAACCTCGATCTTGCTTTTATCTTGGGTTTATGGACCACAATTTCTTTATCAAAAGGTTTAAAAATACCCTCATAAATTTCTTTTGGAGTGGTAGCGTCTAGAATTATGATTTGTTGTGTGACATCCAATGGTGTAAAATCATACCGATATAAATCCGCATAAAAGATTTTACGGAAGCCTGTATCTACAATTCGGCGTTCAATAACTATCTCACGTCCACTTGAAAGGAAATCTACAACAGTTTGAACATCATTATAATATACTTTCTTCCTGTCATAAAGCCTATCAAGTAAGAAGCGATGGTATTCTTTCCCGAATGCTTCTAAATCATAACCTCGCATATTCTCAAGTTCGAAATCACCTGTCAATAATAGTGTGTTAAGGTCTTTAAAGAATCTTATTATGTAATCTCGCTCATCACTACGATCCATTGCATAGAGGAGTTCTAAATTATTGTAGATTCTTCTATTGGTGAATTCTCCACCACGAAACATGGAGCCAAGGAAGTTTTCATCAATTACTATTAATTGATAATAATTTTCTTCCACAAAGCTGGTTAGATAAGGTATATGTGCATGAACAGCACCAAATGATGTTGGTTCAGGATAAAATTCATACTGCATTTTCTTATATTGACACACACCTTCAAACTCACATTTCGCACATGTGTAAGCATTCTCCAATAACCCCAAGCCAACTAATTCTGCTTTTCGGGGGTTTTGACATAATTGATTTTTTCCTTTCAAATGGTCTAAACCATATGGTGCGATTACATTCTTTTCGACTGAAGCGTGATCTGGACCAAAGAAAGCCATAGTGTAGTTATTATCCATTATGGTACTAACTACACCGGTAGTCTTTCCAACACCAGGTTGATATTGCATCAATAACACATCTCTATCATCTTCTTCTACAAAATTTTTGACATTATCTCTAATGTCCTTTCTTAGAAGGTTAAGAGTGTCTTTTGAGCTAAATCCAACCTTGTCCAATCCAACACCTCATATATTGGGTCTACTAGTGATAATACTTTTTCTATGTGTCTATCAACATCAAGCACAAAACCTTTTGGAATTTCTTCACCAAAGTCCAAAGCAATGATGTCTGTTTTAGGTTTGTCGGAAGGACATGATTTTATATAAAACATGAGCATCTTATCTCCCACACCAAAATGACTATCTAAATGGTCATTTGAATATTGCGCGGCACGAATGTGTTGTGAATTTGTTTTATACATGGAAAGCGGTTTAGTGATGGAAGCTGGCACTCCAATTTCATCAAGCATATCACTCCACTCATCTTTTATCATCTTCTCAATAAACTGGACATATTTATCTATTTCTTTTTTGTCCCCATGAGAAAGAAGCATTTCTAATACGGATTTTTGGAGTTCCTTACCTAATCTAGGTACATTACTTCGACGATATTCGAAACCTCTTATCTTTAATTCTTCTCCCATTTTAAGTGCATATCTCTTCTTTTTCCCGACAAATAAACCAACATCTACATGACCTTCGTATTCAATTTCAAACTTATGTGATTTTAAGCCAAATTGAGCCACGAATTCCATATAAGAATCGTTGATTACCTTTCTAAGTTCTTGAGCTTGATCTTCTGTCTCAACACCCTCCACGAATATAGAATCAGTGTCACCATACACCACTTTATATTCGTATGTTTCTTCTACAACCTTTTTTGTCCATTGGATAATTTCTCTTCCTATATGTGTGATGCTTTCTCCAATGTCAGGGTTCATTAGTCTGAAACCTGCAAACATCATTACGCCGTAGAAACTGTTCATCAATTCTTTAACGACTCTTTGTTGTTCATTTCGACCTTCAGCTTTCAGCTTTGCCCGCTCTTCCATTAACTCTTCCAAGACAGTAGGAATCATCCCTTTAGGTTCCTGTACGAAATCCATGAATCCTTTACATGTTTTAGCACACATATTGAATGTCATGATAATTGAAGGATATAGTGATTTCAAATCTAAAATCGCTAAATTATATTTCAAACCTTTATCAGGCTTGAAAACCTTCGCCCCTTTAATTTTCCTGGTTTGAGCATTCTTATTTGTAGGGAGAGCCACTTTTTGATTGTGACAGTAATTGAGAAGAAACATATCTACCAATTTACTGTTCAAAAGTGTATCCTCAACGGATGCATTGACCTTATCTGCTAGAAGCATGTAAAAGTCAAAGATTTTCATCTTTTTATCTAACTCAACTAGAATTTCTACATCCATAAGGTTATATGTTATAAGATCGTCAAATCTTTGAGTCCACATTTGGATGATGTCGCCACCTTCCCCGGTTTTACCATAACCTAACTCTGCTTTTGCTACCTCATCTAACTTGAAGCTGTCAAGTTGATTTTCGTGTATCTTTTTGTATGCTGGGAGCATATCAAAACATATTCTTCCTTTAATCCAGCCTTTATCATGTGAAACTCCACATCTATTCATTGGAGAAAGACGATATGAGCCAATTCCATCAAGATTGTCAAGACGGTTTATCAAGTAGGGTAAATCGAATTCATCACTGAACCAGCCAGTAACAATGTCTGGGTCACAAAATTCGAAGAAGTCACAAAACTTTTTGAGCATGTCTAATTCATTACCAAATACATGAACTGTCTGATTTTCGGACCAATCCATTTTATTGTAGAAACCTTCATGTTGATAGAAATTATGTGGATCCCCAATCTCTTTATTCGGTTGCCAGACAAACATTACATATTTTTGGTAATAACTATCATAGCACGCAATTGAAATAATGGGATCATGACCTCTAACATCTAGAGAAGTGGTTTCTATATCAAAGAAGAAAATTCTAGGAGGAATATCTAGTTCAGGCATTTCATCTTCATTACCTTTTTTATCAATCCGGAATCGGTCAACAAAAGGAATATCAGCCTCATAAGATTCTCTAAATAATTTTCTCAATGTTGAAACATCACTAGGGAGTTTAGTTACAATCTTTTTCAGTGGTTTGCCGTGAAGAGAAACAAAGTCGGTTTCTTCTACCCGCTTTATTCTATCATCATCTTTAACTTTTGCATCAGCTTCCACTAAAAAATATGGTTCAAAATCTCGTATAGTCCTGCAACCCCTTTGATCTCCTTTATATCGATAGAAGACCTTCACTATTGGGTTACCTTGAACTGTTACATATTCTACTACATTCATTCTCAAACCTCAGAAAGTTTGTAATACTCCTTGTTTTTTGACTTCACCATTAAGCAATTCATCTACTCTATTCAAATATGGTTTTGAAGATGGTGTAAAGGTAATTAAGTCATCTACATTGTCCGAAAGTGTATTACACAATTCACATCGCATAGTTCGGAAATAGACGGTGTGTGCTTTATAATAAGCGACGGTATATTTCCTTTCTTCTTTGGTTGTTTTGTAAGAGTCTGGATCAAATACTTGACACACTGGACAATTACAGAAGGGTAATTCATATTCCGGTCCTCTTCTGTTTTCATCTCTCGAAATACTCCATCGTCCCCTTAAAGTGCATGAGAAGGCTTCTACTGCTTGATGTGGAGTAGAAGCATCATATGTACATTGTCCCATTTTAAGTTGTCTAACTAAATAGGCGTAAACGGGTATGAATGGTCTTCCAGCTAAACCAAGAATGTGTATATTTTTCATTCCATGTTCTTTGGCCCAAAACATGAAATCAATCACTTCCCATGTCCCCACTGTGGAACTTGGTGTACTAGGTGAGAATGCCCACCAATCAAAATCATGTTCCTGTGTTATTGTATTATACCAAATGTCCCATTCTTCACGGTTTTGTCCTTGAATAATACCGTAAAGCCTAAAGTCTTCTCGGGTTTGGTTTTCATACATAATATTTGCATCTTCTCGTGTAATCCGAGCACAACGGCGGAAATAATCAAGATCGTAATCTCTTCCAATTTTCCATGGTGGTTTATCCAATATAAATCCAGCATCACAATTTGCTTCTTGTTTTTCTATCACAAGATGTGGCTGACATTGTTCCATAAATTCAGGTTTATCTGCTTGGAAACCGCCACTATCACCAAAGACAAATGCATTTTTCCGAACACTATCTGGGAGACCACGTTCTTCATCTATGAAAGCCGCTGAAAACAACATATATGGCCAATAGAAAGGTCCATCAGGTTTCCAATATTGAAAATTGTGAATCCCTAACCCATAAGTTTCATCTACAAATTGCGGGAGTTCAGCAGGGATATACACAATTGGGTGTTTTTTAGTCATGTTATCCCTTTATTAGTTGTAAAAACTCTTGTCTGGCTCCTTCACTATGGTCTGCAAATACACCTTTCACAGCAGATGTAGTTACATTAGCACATGGATCTTTGACGCCTCGCATCTTCATGCACATGTGTTCACTGTTTTTAATTAGAACCATAGTTCCTTTTGGTTGTAATTCAGAATCAATAAAATCAGCAATTTCTTGTGTGATTCTTTCTTGAACTTGTAAACGTTTTGAAAAAGTCCTAGCTATACGAACAAATTTAGATAAACCTATTATCTTTCGATCAGGAATATATCCAATATATATGTCCATAGTAAATGGCAGGAAATGGTGACTACAAACTGAATAAGCTTGTATCGGTCCTATAATGAGCATATCATCATACACTCCTTCTTCAAAAGTTTTCAAAAACTCTTTTGGGTTTTCATCATACCCAGAAAATACCTCTGCAAATCCGCGAGCGGCTCTTTCTGGTGTTTCTTTGAGATGTTGGTCGAATTCCCAATCTTCAAGTCCCAAACCATCTAATATCATTTCTATTCCATTTGCTATTTTAGTTTCATCTATCATTTATTTTCTCCTAAAATTTATTTGCATCATTATTTTTGTGTTATGCTATATATAACTTTTATGGAGGATGGCCGATCCACAAACCATTTTGATTGAAATATCCTAAATTAATAGGAAGTTGTGCACCGGTTCTCATTTGAAACAATTGTTTATACCGGGACAATTGGCTCTCTACATGTCTTTCTGTACCTGGTGGTTTGAAATCAAGAATTTCAATTACCTTCCCTTTTTCACATGGAACTACACGTACAAGGTCTATAAAACCTGAAACCATATATTCTGGAGAAGAAACTGGCACTTCTGTCGCTATACTATAAGGATCATGCTCTAAAAGATATTTCTGAACTTTCGTATGAGGAGTCACTTTTCCTTTTATTGCCAATGCTTCAGCCGTTAATTTTGGAAGTTTACTCTTTCTTTCATCATAAATCCAATCTTCTTCAAACAATTCCATATGGCCACCACTTTTATATATCTCTGGTGGTTGGACAAAACATTTATTCATGTAAGAATCGATATCTGGTACCCCAGACTTTTTAAACCTAAAATGATACCATAAATTTCTAAACGGATGTTTAATTGGTTTCACTCTTATTTTAT